>Ga0316207_10005347_pt1 | contig 10701 bp, 7 predicted proteins | sample 6weekpyrite_MG_FD_204943 | JGI IMG/M metagenome (GOLD analysis project Ga0316207, IMG submission 204943) | Microbial mat bacterial communities from mineral coupon in-situ incubated in ocean water Damariscotta River, Maine, United States -... | ecosystem: Environmental > Aquatic > Marine >...
CAATACGCGGCTTTGCCCCAACATTGATATAAGGCGCGGTGATATCGAGTTGCGGGTCAAAACCAAGTTTCACGTTCAGACCGGGGTCGTGTTCATTCAGCAGGCGGTCAAATTCCTCTTGCGCACAATCTGAATTATCTCTAAGCGATTGCATTCGATAGCTCGTTTCCGACCACAAGCGTTGATAATAACGTCGACTTTGATCTAGCACCGCCTCGTCTTCAAACATAAAACGAAGACGATCCTCTTCATTCAAACTGCCTATGACCAGAGTGTGTTCGCCCAGGCCTGCTCCGGTAAACTGCTGTAATACAAACTCGGTCTCTTCACACTTGACCTGAATCACCGCACCCAACTCTTCATTAAACAGCTCACGCGCGAAGTGGGTATGATCTTCCGCGAGTAAATCCAGCTTCATATCCAGGCCGACACGTCCCGCAAAGGCCATTTCACACAAAGTGGTAAACAGGCCACCATCTGAACGATCGTGATATGCCAACAATTTGCCATCACGGTTCAGACCCTGAATAACCGCAAAAAATGCTTTTAGGTCTTCGGCATCATCGACGTCAGGCGTCACCGCGCCGAGCTGATTGTATACCTGAGCCAGCGCCGACCCGCCACAACGATTCTGACCATTTGCCAGGTCGATCAGTATCAGGTCGGTTTCCCCCTGATCGGTTCTTAACTGAGGCGTCAGCGTGCGTCGAACATCGCTGACCGGCGCAAAGCCTGTCATAATCAATGACAGTGGAGAGGTCACGGTTTTGGTTTCACTGCCCTCCTCCCAAACCGTTTTCATCGACATGGAGTCCTTACCTACCGGAATGGAAATTCCCAATTCCGGGCAAAGTTCCATTCCGACCGCTTGCACCGTTTTATAGAGATTATCATCTTCGCCTACATGCCCGGCCGCTGCCATCCAGTTGGCTGATAGCTTAATATCAGATAGATGATCAATTGCAGAAGCGGCCATATTGGTGATCACTTCGCCGACCGCCATACGTCCAGATGCCGGGGCGTCGATCACCGCCAGCGGAGTTCGCTCACCCATTGCCATCGCTTCTCCGGCATAACCCTCCAGATCGACTGAGGTCACCGCAACATCGGCTACCGGAACCTGCCATGGACCGACCATTTGATCTCGCGTCACCATACCGGTAATCGAGCGATCACCAATGGTGATTAAGAAGCTCTTGCTCGCCACGCTCGGCAATTTTAAAATTCGCTCAGCAGCTTCCTCGATATCAATCTCGGAGGAATCCAGTATCGGCTTGATAAACGTCTTACTTTCAACCGAACGGTGCATTTTTGGCGTTTTTCCAAACAACACCGACATCGACAAATCCACAGGGTGATTGTCAAAATACGAATCAGCAACCACCAGATCCGGCTGTTCCAAGGCATCCCCCACAATCGCATAAGGGCATCGTTCTCGTTCACAGATCGCCTCAAACTGAGCCAAATCAGACGGCTCAACCGCAATTACATAGCGTTCCTGTGACTCATTACACCATATTTCATGCGGTGCCATGCCTGGCTCGTCATTTGGAATCAGTCGCAAATCAAAGCGCCCACCACGCCCCCCGTCTTTCACCAGTTCAGGGAAAGCATTCGACAAGCCACCCGCACCGACATCGTGAATAAAGGCAATCGGATTCTGTTTACCCAACTGCCAGCAGCGATCAATCACTTCCTGGCAACGACGTTCCATTTCAGGATTTTCACGCTGCACAGAGGCAAAATCCAGCTCCGCGTGACTGGCACCAGAGCCCATTGAAGATGCTGCACCGCCACCCAAGCCAATCAGCATCGCCGGACCACCCAGAACGATCAAACGCGCACCTGCCGAAATTTCAGTTTTCTCAACATGACCCGCTTTAATGTTACCCATACCACCCGTGATCATGATGGGCTTGTGATAGCCTCTTATTTCCTGACCTTCTGGGCCGGCAACCCGATCTTCAAATGTTCGAAAATAGCCGCACAGATTAGGGCGCCCAAACTCGTTGTTAAATGCCGCTCCACCGAGAGGACCATCTAGCATAATATCAAGCGCTGAGGTGATTCGGTCGGGCTTGCCAAAATCTGACTCCCAAGCCTGCTCAAAACCCGGAATCCGTAAATTTGATACGGTAAACCCGGTTAGCCCGGCTTTTGGTTTCGCTCCCTGACCGGTTGCACCCTCATCTCGAATTTCGCCACCCGAGCCTGTTGAGGCGCCCGCAAACGGTGAAATAGCTGTGGGGTGATTGTGTGTCTCTACCTTCATCAGCAAGTGAACCGGCTCTTGGTGATTTTCATACTCACCCGACTCGGGATTGGGGTAGAAACGCTGGCCGGTAGACCCGACAATGACGGCGGCGTTATCTTTATAGGCCGACAGGACTCCTTCCGGGTTTGAATGATAGGTATTCTTAATCATCGCAAACAACGATTTATTCTGGGCTTCGCCATCGATATCCCAGGAGGCATTAAATATTTTGTGGCGACAATGCTCTGAGTTCGCTTGCGCAAACATCATCAGTTCAACATCGCTGGGGTTCCGTTCAAGTTGGCAGAATGCTTGAGTCAGATAATCGATTTCATCATCGGCCAGCGCCAAACCGATAGTAACATTGGCCTCTTCCAAAGCACTTCGTCCATGCGCCAGAACATCAATCGTCGATAATGGGCGAGGTTCCGACCAACTAAATAACAGTTCTGCGCCTGCCTTTTCATAAAATACAGCTTCAGTCATACGGTCATAGAGAATCGACGATACCGTTTGTCGTTGCTCCAGCGACAACTTACCTTCAAACCTCACATAATACGCAAGGCCTCTCTCGATACGCTTCAGTTTGTCCAGCCCACAGCGATGCGCTATGTCCGTTGCCTTGCTGGACCAAGGCGAAATTGTACCGGGCCTGGGAACAACCAGAAACAACACCCCCTCAGCCGGTTCTGATTTGGTGCAGGGGCCATACGTGAGTAGTTTATTGAGAACACTCAACTCCTCGGGAACCAGTTCTTCTGAAATATCAATAAAATGCATGTGTTCTGCATAGACTGACAGAATTTCGGGGATAACGGCCTGGATGGTCGCAAGCAGTTTTTGACGTCTAAAGGGAGAGAGTGCTGGAGCGCCACGAAGTTCCAACATAATGCAGACATACCTCTTGGAGGGAATTATCGAGGCGGTATTCTAATCTAAAGGCCACCCGCTGTTAACTCCGATTTGGCCCATACTAGATACATATCAACGATTTTTACTATTTTTTATCACGTAAACACATATTGTCACAAAGTTTGCGAAACGCTCGGTTGACTCTATTCAGACTACCTGAAAACATACGGCGAATGGATCAAAAGGAACACCGCTTGACGCCGCTCGCTTGGTATAAAACATCATCAACCCTCTCAGCCCATGGCGGGCTATTCGCGGTGTTGCTGCTCAGTTTGCTGCTTTCAGGATGCGAAAAACCAAGTTCATATGACAAAATTGCAAAACACAAAACCTTGCATGTCATCACTCGAAATGCACCCGCCGTTTATTATCAAGGCAGGGAAGGCCCCTTGGGCTTCGAGTATGAACTGGTTAAATTATTCGCCGAAGACCTCGGTTTTAAACTTGAGTTAAAAGTCGCCTCGACTCGCAGCCAAATTCTCTCGGCCCTCGATAATGAATACACGCATATCGCCGCTGCCAGCATGGTTGCCAGCGAAAGCCGTGCGACTCGGTATCAATATTCAAGCCCCTATATGGAAGCGACACCAATTGTCATCTATCGCTATGGGAGCACCCGCCCTCGCAGCATCAAAGACATTATCGGTAAACACATCGCCGTCGTCAGCGATAGCTACCACACTGACGAGCTAGGAGCACTTCAACAGCAAATACCCGAACTGGAATGGCAAGCGCTCGATGTCGAAACGATCGATCTGATGAAAATGATTCAGGATAAGGAACTCGACTACGCGATCATCACCTCTACCGAACTGGATATTCATCAAGCCTATTACCCCAGAGTCAAAAAGGCTTTTGAGATTGGAGAGAAACAGAAGATTAGCTGGTATTTTCCCAAAAACACCGATCACACCATTATTGAAAAGGCAGATGCTTTTTTTGCCCGTATTGCCGAAGACGGCACTTTGCTTTATTTGAAAGAACAATATTTTGGTCACCTTGGCAACATTAATTATGTCGGTGCACGTACCTTTATCAAGCATATTAACAGTCGCCTACCCAAATACGATGACACCTTTAAAGAGGTCAGCGAAAAAGAAGGTCTGGATTGGCGCCTAATGGCATCAATGGGGTATCAGGAATCGCATTGGCGAGCGCATGCGACCTCACCGACCGGTGTGCGCGGCCTGATGATGCTGACACGCGTCACCGCGAAAGAAATGGGGATCAAAAATCGCCTCGACCCAGAGTCCAGTATCGAAGGCGGAATACGATATTTTTCCAAAATCAAAAAACGCATTCCTAAACGCATTCAAGAACCCGATCGCACCTGGTTTGCACTGGCGGCCTACAACGTCGGCTATGGCCACCTCGAAGATGCACGCGTACTCACGGAAAAAGGCGGCAAGAATGCCGATAAATGGATAGACGTCAAAGAATTTTTACCGTTATTGCAAAAGAAAAAATACTACAAACAAACACGCTACGGATACGCCAGAGGAAACGAGCCAGTCATCTATGTTCAGAATATTCGTCGATACTATGACGTTCTAAACTGGATGACCCAGCCCCAGCCTGATGAACACACAATCGCCCAATCTGACTTGCAAAACAGCCTGATTAATACCACTCAATAACGATAGTGCTGTCAACGATTCCCTCGATTATTTTGATCCGATTTCTTCCTGATTTCAGGTGAAATGCCTATCTATGGTCTATACTTAATTACCGTCAATCCATCAAGAGAAGTTGATATGTCGGATCAAAGCGTGACTCAAGATATTCAAATATTGTTTGAATTGACCTGCAATGAACAACTTCAGAGTTTGGATGGAAATAGCGTGCAACTCGATATAACGGGTAAAGAGCCGGTCATATCAAACCCTTACACAGCCTGTATCCAGGCAGCGTCAAACGATCTGACACTGACATTGCTGTTACATGCGCCTAAATCTGTGCTCATTGGTACGCTCCCGCGAATGGCTGAAATCAAACCCCTGGGCAATAGCCTGTTGGAAGATTGGACATTGGAACTATCCAATCGAATTATTGGAAAGCTAAAAAATAAACTCATTTCGTATGGCTGCATACTGAAAAATGGTTTGCCTCGCTTTATTGAACCGATCGCCAGCCAGAATTTCAAACACAACGGTGAAGAAATGGCGCTGTTTTTTGACATAAATGGAGAGACCATCGAGTGCCGGCTATTTGTTGAAATCTTCAATAAAGCGATGTCTCTGGCTCTGCAAGAACACGAACTCGACAACACTGAAGAAAGCGAGCTGGATTTTTTCTAACGGATCTTCATTAAACCTAAAAAACGCAGTTGAATTTACCATTCTTCGGCCGCCAGTTGTTGGGAAATCAATTTCAATGCTTTACCCTTGTTACTTATTTTCCAGGCAATAAAACAGTCAGAGCGGCCGGTGTTCAGATTCAATTTCAACAATCTGCCAGCATCCAGGTAAGCCTGGATCCGATGCCGCGGCAAGTGACCAATGCCAAGACCGGCCAATTGAGCTTCGATTTTTTGGTCGATGGTCTGCACATACAGTAGTTTCTTGCCAAAACTCAGGCCCGCACTTCGAGCAACATCGGTAATGGCCGTATCGTGCGTCACGACGCGGCGAAGCGTTGGTAGTGCCAGGTTCAGGGCCTCAGCATTATCCGCTAAGCCCGCAAGGGGATGATGAGCGGCAATAACAGGTATCAAATCATTTTGCGCAATAGATATGGCTCGATAGCCCATATGCAATGGAACAGGGCCCGGCGCACCGACAATCAGATCGACGCGATCTTTTGCCAGCGCTTCCCAGCCACCACTGAGAACACACTCGCTGATATCGATTTCCATGCCTTCATGTTCATTCATAAATGCGGCCAACACCTGAAAGAAGGTTTGATAGTTTAAGGTCGATTCCACTGCGATTCGTAATCGAGGCTCCCAGCCCGTGGCCGCTTCTTTCGCTTTTTCCGTAAGCAGTGCCGTGGCATTCAGAATTTTCCGGCCCTCTTCCAAGACAAGCTGACCCGCAGCCGTTAACACAGACCGGCGCCCCTGGCGCTGAAAAATGGTAATGCCTAACTGCTCCTCCAGCTTTTGTACACCATAAGATAACGCCGAGGTAGCTTTATTCAATTCTTCTGCAGCTTTTGCAAAGCTTCCTCGCCGATCGATCGCATCAAGTAATTCCAATGCCTCTATTGTAATCGGGTTTGCCTTCATTTCTACGCCTCACAATTGTTCAAATATTTAGAACATTTTAATCAATAAACACCTCTTATTCAAAATTGCATCATCATTACAATGGTCTTAGCAGTTTGAATTGAACACTTAACCCCAACCATAAACGGGAGCACATCATGAAGACTTTATTAAACACAATCACCACCACTTCCATAGGCATAGATACCTTGCCGGTACGACTTGCAATCGGAGTAACGTTTGTCGCCCACGGCGCTCAGAAACTGTTTGGCTGGTTTGGCGGCTACGGCCTCGAAGGTACCGCCGGGTGGATGGCGTCGATTGGACTGGAACCCGGACTGCTATTGGCCACCCTGGCTGGAAGTGCGGAGTTTTTTGGCGGCCTGGCGTTAATTATTGGTTTGCTGGTACGCCCTGCCGCCCTCGTTTTGGTGATCACCATGATCGTCGCCATTGTCGCGGTGCATCTTGAAAATGGCCTGTTTATGAGTAACAACGGGTACGAATTCGCTCTGGCGCTATTGGCGGCGAGTACGGGTTTACTCTTTCGCGGCGCTGGCAGCTTGAGTGCCGATCAGGTGATACACGCAAAACTTTCACGCTAAACCTGTTTTAACAAACACATCTACCAACCAGGAGTACATCTCATGTCTGTATTAAGAATTGACGCCAGTGCCCGTCTGGAAGGCTCTAACTCTCGCACTCTCACACAATATCTGGTGGAATGCTTGGGTGAAGCGGTCGTCGAAAGAGATTTGGCACAACAACCATTGCCATTAATCAGCGCAGAAGATCTTATTGACTTACACGCCTCGTCCGATCATTCGCGCAAAAGCCTGCAACGCCAGCTATCGCTATCAAACCAACTGATCGATGAGCTCGTGGCCGCCAATGACGTGGTATTTGGTGTGCCCATGTATAACTTTGGTATCCCTTCGAGCCTCAAGCAATGGATAGACTATATCTGCCGTGCGGGCATTACGTTCAAATATGGTGAAAATGGGCCGGTTGGCCTAACGGCAATCAAGCGCGCATTTATTGTTACCTCATCTGGCGGCGCACCTATCGGCAGTGCGATGGATCATGCGAGCCGCTATCTGGAGCATATCTGTCGATTTATCGGTGTCGAGACAGTCATCCATATCGATGCCAGTGGCTCCAAAGGAACGCCAGAGGAAGTGATTCTTCAGGGCAAGCAGCAAATTGATCAGGTACTATCTGAATCTGAGGCCAAGTCAGGAGGCAGCTAATGGGTTTATTACAAAATGGCCAGTGGGTAGACCAGTGGTACGATTCCAGCGATGGCGAGTTTCACCGCCAGGACAGCCAGTTCAGAAACTGGGTAACGACAGACGGGCAAGCAGGACCTACCGGGTCGCCAGGCTTTAAAGCTGAAAAAGACCGCTACCACCTGTATGTTTCGCTCGCGTGTCCATGGGCGCACCGCACCTTGATTTTCCGCAAGCTAATGAAACTTGAAGATGCTATTGGTGTGACGGTCGTAGACCCGGTCATGCTGGAAAATGGCTGGCAGATGACCGATCCGCTCAACGGGCTGGATTACTTATATCAGCTCTATTTAAAAGCAAATGCCAACTACGAAGGGCGCGTCACGGTCCCCGTACTGTGGGACACGAAAACACAGACCATCGTTAGTAATGAGTCATCTGAGATTATTCGTATGTTTAATAGTGCGTTTATAGGAGCGTCCGCAGGAAGCGTCATCGATTACTATCCCGAGCCCTTGCGGGATTCAATTGATACTCTGAATGACCGTATCTACAACACCATTAACAATGGCGTCTATCGCGCGGGATTTGCCACAACACAAACCGCCTATGAACACGCTGTAACTATTCTGTTTGATTCACTGGATTGGGTCGAGAGCATTCTATCCCGGCAACGTTATCTGACCGGAAATCAACTCACCGAAGCCGACTGGCGCTTGTTTACAACGCTGATCCGTTTTGATGCCGTGTATGTTGGGCACTTCAAATGCAACCGAAAATTATTGGCGGATTACCATTCACTGAGTGCTTATGTGCGTGAGTTGTACCAAATTCCCGGTATCGCCGAAACCGTGAACTTCGATCATATCAAGCGCCACTACTACAAAAGTCATCGCAGCATAAATCCGACGGGGGTAATACCGCTGGGCCCCAATCAGGATTTTACCGCACCTCATGGTCGAGATAGCCTTTTCCCGGTGTAAGCTCAGGAAGAATACGTTTGGCACAGCAGGTCAATAAAGACTAGGCTCGCCCTCTGGCCGCGTTTTAAATCGGCGATGCAACCAAAGGTACTGCTCGGGATGAATTCGAATCCCCTGCTCCAGCCCAGCATTGATGCGCGTCGCATTTTCGACTTCATCATCGGACGGGAAGCCCTCCAGAATCGGTGAAAAGTAAACACTGTAAACGCCGTTCTGCTCACGAAACTGGCTGATCTGTAATACTGTGGCGCCGGTTTCGCGGGCGATCCAGGCGGGTGTGGTCAAGGTTGCCGCGGGAACGCCAAAGAAAGGGGCAAAAACGCCCTGCCTCAGGCCCAAATCTTGATCTGGACCATACCAAACCAGATTATCTTGCTTGATAAACTCAAGCATCTGTTTCAACTGGCGCTTGTCAAAACTAACTCCGCTGTATCGGCGACGGGAACGTTCGATCAAGGCATTGAACAATTTATTGTTTTGGGGGCGATACATGTAGTTGAAGTCAACGCAATGATGCACCAGGGGGCCCGCAAAATCCATGATGCTAAAATGCCCACCCACCAAAAGCACACCTTTACCACGACTCAGTGCCTCTTCTAGGTGCTCGCGCCCATGCACTTCCAGCGTATCCAGAAAAGGCTGAATCGGTCGCCACCAGGCAATGGTGCTTTCTATATAACCAATGCTATTGGAAATAAAGGTATCCAACACCATCTGCTCTTGTTCTTTAACCGATAACTCGGGAAAGCAAGCCTTGATATTACCCATCGCCGTACGGCGGCGATTACCACCAAATCGGTGTAGCTGACGGCCGAGCCATTCACCCAGTTGTATTTTCCGCCTGTATGGGAGAAATGAAACCAGGTACATGATAAACATCACACACCAGGTTCCCCAGTGCTTTGGGTGCAGAAAATTTCGATAGTAATGCTGGGGGTCGATCGGTCTCACTAAATAACAGGCCTGTTCATTGGCAAAAATGTGCTGCGCAATGATAGCAATCAAGGCATCATAACGAAAATTATTCTTTCTCACCTAAACAAAGGTATCAGGCGTCAGGTATCATGAGTTGCAGTTGATTAAAGCGAGCGAGCAATAAATGAAGATTCTTCATGTTAACCTTGCAAAAGGTTTTAGAGGAGGGGAACGGCAAACGCTAATACTCATCACTCAGTTATCAAATGACCCGGGTATTGAACAATTTCTATTGGTCAGGCACGGCTCTCCTCTGACCGAAAAAGTAGCAAAACTACCGAATGTATCGGTCTTTGAAGCCAAAAAACCCTTTCTTTTCTCTATCCTGAAGACCCATAAAGTTGACCTGGTTCATGCGCATGAAGCGCAGGCTGTTAAGTGGGCTTATTTTTTCCAATTGATAAAGAAAGTGCCCTACGTCTTAACGAGACGAATTATAAAATCACCAAGCCACAATTTCCTAACCAAAAATGCGTACTTACGAGCCAACACAATTATCGCCCTTTCCCAGGCGGTCAAACAAGTGATGAGTGACTATGGAATGGGAACTGATATCCCGGTTATTCCTGATGCTTACGCTTCACTCCCGGTGCAGCAAGAAAAAATTACTACATTAAAAGCGCGTTGGCATGGAAAAATAGTCGTCGGTCATGTTGGGGCCTTAGTTGATTCCGATAAGGGGCAGTCCACTGTCATTGAGGCAGCCCGCGAAGCGCAGAAAAGGAAGTTAAATATGCATTTCGTGTTTGTTGGAGACGGCAAAGATAAGGCCTTATTGTTAGAACAATCCCAAGGATTACAGAATATAGAATTTTGCGGCTTTCAATCAGATGTAGGAAGTTATTTGAACGCATTTAGTTACTTTGTGTTTCCATCACTAAGAGAAGGCCTAGGCTCAAGTATTCTTGATGCGATGCATGCGAAAGTACCTGTTATTGCCTCAAATATTGGAGGGATTCCTGATTTGGTACACTCTGGAGAGACTGGAATATTAATTCCTCCTAAAGATAGCGAAGCGATTCTTGAGTCTTTATTGACCTTACAAACTGACGAAGCCTTAAGAAAAAAGCTGGTTGATAATGCTAAAAACCGTTTAAAACGCTTCTCACCTGAAATGATTGCATCCCAATATCGAAAAATCTA
>Ga0316207_10005348_pt1 | contig 10695 bp, 13 predicted proteins | sample 6weekpyrite_MG_FD_204943 | JGI IMG/M metagenome (GOLD analysis project Ga0316207, IMG submission 204943) | Microbial mat bacterial communities from mineral coupon in-situ incubated in ocean water Damariscotta River, Maine, United States -... | ecosystem: Environmental > Aquatic > Marine >...
CAATGGACATTGAAATTTTCAAAGCCGATCATACTGCCTGGTCCAAGAAGCTCAATAAAGTTGTTATGATGTGTGAAGCACCTGATCATGAAAAAGAGGATTTTGTGTTACTTTCAGGAACCAAAGTCCGTGAAATGTTAGGTAATGGTGAAGCACCACCTAAAGAATTTTCACGTCCTGAAGTGGCGAAGATTTTGATCGATTATTATCAAAGTCTATAATAGTCACCTGTAGCAACAAGACTGTAATTTAAAAACCCCGCTTGCGAACCTCGCAGCGGGGTTTTTTATTTGCTGACAATATAACTCTGTAACTAAAAACAATATTAAAAGTATTCCTTATTTTTTTGGAAACTTAATTTTTTTCAGCACTTCGCTTATTTCGCCACGTATCATTTTTAATAACTCAGTCCGCGCCAGGTCTTGTTCAAGCCCCTGGCTTACCAGGTATTCAATCAACTCTCCGATTTTCACCCTGCGTTTTTCACCTGCTTCAGAAGAATCACGACGATCGCCAAAAAAATTCATTAATGTAGAGCCACAGGAACAATTACGATAAAGCTCAACGATGATCACATCATCGTCATCATAGGATTGTTTAAGACCAGTTTGATTATTGAGTTTTGTTGTCTCGTTAATAAAGTCATTTTCGTTGTTATATATTTTCCCACACATAGGGCATATTTTAGGGAAAGCTGAGTCCACTATTGATTTGAGACCAGCAAAAAATTTGTCGGATTGTAAAGATGTCATTACTCGTCTAAAACACTATTATTTTTAAGCCTATAGAAACATAAATAAAGTAAAACCTGATATCACTTTATTATTTATCGACTCTAACGAACTGAACTTAAGTAGTATCTGAAATATTACGAACTGTTAAATAATTGTTTAAAAATCAAATTTAAAAAAAACCTCTCAAAACATTTAAAATTCTGTTGTTTTAACTTTAAAAATTCATAAACCTGCCGATATATTCAATTATAAAATGAGAAATGTGCGCTTTGGACGAAAAGAAAGAGGGGGAGAATATTAGATGTCTCTAATGCATACAAAAAAAAGTATCCGATAAGAAAAAAAATTCTATAATATTTTTGTTGAATAATAAAAAGTAATTATTTAAAAAAGCGAAGCCGCTAACATAACAGCCAGGAGGCCATCATCATGGTAGATGACACGCAACAACAAAGGACAATATTACTCGTTGATGACGAAGAAAATATTGTTTCATCCTTAGCACGCTTGTTACGCAGGAACGGTTATAAAATTTTACGAGCCAACAGCGGAAAAGAAGGCCTTGAGATATTAAAAGAAAACACTGTCGGGGTAATAGTTTCAGATCAAAGAATGCCTAAAATGACGGGGGTAGAATTCTTCAACCAGGTTAAGCAATTATACCCGGATACCATTCGTATTGTGCTAAGTGGATATACTGAGCTTAAATCAATTACTGATTCCATTAATGAAGGTGCAATATACAAATTTCTAACTAAACCCTGGGATGATGAATTATTACAAAAAAATGTAGCTGAAGCATTTGAACGACATGAAATGAAAATAGAAAACATTCGTTTAACTAAAGAATTAAAATCAGCAAATGCTTCTTTAGAAAAGTCAAACCTGCAACTAAATAAAAATATTAAGAAAAAAATAGAAGAAGCAAATTTAAACACGCATGTTCTGACCATCGCGCAGGAGGTGCTAGAGAACATGCCAGCAGGTATTATTGGTATTGATGATACCGGCATCGTGGCAATTAGCAATAAATTAACAGAACAATGGCTGAGCAATGGCGCAGGGCCCATCATTGGCAGCATGGTAAAACAGTCACTACCTGGCAATTTATTTAACATCTATGAAAAAATATTAAGTGAAACAAATGAACAATTTGAGACGATTACATTAGCTAATCAAACCAGTTTGGATGTATATGGCAAGAAAATGGGGATAAGTTCAGGTTCAGATGGAACGATATTAGTCTTAACTAAAACGATATAGAAACTATAACTAAGGATAAATAATTTAGCCATATGAGTATAGAAACAGAACAAAAGATTGAACAAGCGATTACTAATGTAAAACCTTTTTCTCAGGTTATTCAAAAAGTGAACCGTATGATTGATTCAGCCGAAACAGATAGCCGAGAAATAGCCAGTATCATAAAGCAAGACCCTTTACTTGCTGCACGACTGTTATCCATTGCAAATTCACCGTTTTATGGAATGAGTGGAAAAATAAATGATATTGAAAGTGTATGTGTTATTTTAGGTAATAATATTATAAAAAACATCTTATTATCGGCCGGCGCATTAGAGTCTTTTCCAGCGACCGCAGAACGAAAAAGTATATGGTCTCACTCTCTTAAGGTAGCAACTGTTGCCGAGTTTCTGGAAAAACAAACACAACAAGATCAGAGTAAAGCTTATATCGTCGGTTTATTGCACGATGTCGGTAAATTTATCCTTTTAGATACATATCCTGAATATCACTCATTGATAGAAGCAGAGCATTCAATGGAATGTGGCAGCATTGATGAAGAAAACAAACTTTTGGGAATCAGTCACGCCCAGGTGGGGGCAAAAATAATTGATAAATGGAATCTACCCGAAGATATACAGAAATTGATTGAAACGCACCATCAGCCCTCTGAATCAGTTAATTCTCCTGCAGCTACATTACTGAGTCTGGCAGATAGTATCTGTTACCAGTTAGAAGCAGGCTTATCTGAATCGGTTGTACTAAATAATATCAATAATGATTACCTTGTAAAGATTGGAGCTGACAAAAAAACATTACAAGCAATGCTGCCAGAAATAAAACAAAAAATAGCTATACTGGATGGTATGTTCGACAACATCGATGAGCATTAATAAAAGTGACTAAATATTATGAATGACGAGTATCAAGAACAACTAGATCACCTTGCTAGAGCAAATGTCAGAATGGTTTTGCTTACTGACTCTTTGCAAAAAATCAGAGACCTTGAAGCTAATCTGTATAATACGGGTGACGTCGAAAGCTTCTACCTGTCATTTGTGTCAGAATTGTCTGCATTAACAGGGGCAAAATATGCAGCACTTGGTATGTTTTCGAAGGATGGAAAGCTTGAGAGTTTTTACACTGCAGGCATCGATGATGAAACAAAAAAACGATTAGGCAATAAACCAGAAGGAAAAGGCCTGCTAAGTAAAATGTATAAACTATCCGAACCTTCAATTATAAATAACATCAAAGAAGATCCTGACTCAGTTGGTTTTCCAGATGGTCATCCTGATATGACAACATTAATAAGTATGCCATTAACAGTGAATGAAGTATTACGTGGGACAGTTTATTTATCAGATAAAAATGACGGCAATCTTTTTGATGAGAGTGATGAAACCATTATTAAACTGCTGGTAACTGAAATTCAGCATATATATGAAAGAACAGAATTATTAAACGAATTAGCCGACAAAAATATTTTACTGGAAAAAGAAAAGGCGGAACAATATAGTCTTTTAGAAAAAATAAATAACATACAAAGTCAGCTTCTGCAGTCGGAAAAAATGGCATCGATTGGCCAACTGGCTGCTGGTGTGGCGCACGAAATAAATAACCCGGTTGGTTATATTAATTCAAATATCACTTCGTTGGATGATTATGTAAAAGATTTGCTGACTTTTGTTGACAAGATATCTGTTTTAACCGAAGAAAAAAGTATTGCAGCAGAAGACGTAACAAAACTTAAGCAAGACATTGACTATAATTTTGTAAAAGAAGATATCGGACAATTACTCAATGAGTCAAAAGAAGGGGTTAACCGGGTTAAAAAAATTGTACAGGATCTTAAAGATTTCTCTCATGTTGATGAAGAAGAGTGGCAATGGACAAACCTACATAGTGGGATCGACAGCACCTTAAATGTGGTGAATAACGAAATAAAATATAAAGCAGAAGTCATTAAGGAATATGGTGATGTACCTGATATAGAATGCATCGCATCTCAGGTCAATCAGGTATTCATGAATCTTTTGGTTAACGCAGCACATTCGATTGAAAACCAGGGAACCATCACTGTTCGTACCGGGAAAACTTGTAATGATACAGTCTGGGTAAAAATCACAGATACTGGTAGCGGAATTAAACAAGAAAATATTGCTAAATTATTTGAACCTTTTTTTACTACAAAACCTGTTGGCCAGGGAACGGGGCTGGGTTTGTCATTATCATATAGCATTATTCAAAAACATGGTGGCAATATTGAAGTCGATAGTGAAATAAATAAAGGCACAACGTTTACAGTTACGCTTCCGATTAAACAACCGGAACAGCAAGCCAAAAGTTAACTAAATATTATTTGTATATAGGCATAAATTTTGAATACTCAACCAGATCAAAAAAAAACCACACAAAATAAATTGGACGCAACAATTTTATTCGTTGATGATGAGAAAAACATTCTGTCTTCATTAAAACGATTGTTTCGGCCTCTTATTGAAAACATCATGGTAGCGGAGAGTGGCGCTGAAGGCCTGACCATGTTAGAGCAGGCAAAAGTGGATATCGTTGTATCAGATATGAGAATGCCCGAAATGGATGGCGCCGAATTTCTAAAGCAGGTCGCTGAAAAATACCCTGACACTATTCGCATATTACTAACCGGTTATGCTGACATTACTTCAACAATCGATGCCATCAATAAAGGCAGCATTTATCGTTATATAAGTAAACCCTGGGAAGACAATGATATACGCCTTACGATTCAACATGCACTTAAAAGTAAGTTTCTGGAAAAAGAAAGAATAAGACTTCAAGCGCTTACAAAATCTCAAAATATAGAGCTCAAAGAATTAAATGAAAACTTAGAAGAAAGAGTCAAAGCCCGCACTGAAGAAGTTCGTCAAACTATGGGGCAGTTACAGGTCGCACATACCACGCTTAAGAATAACTATCTCGCCACCATTAAAGTATTTTCCAATATCATTGAGTTACGTGAAGGAGGAGAAAGTGAACTGACGCAGAACATTTCAGACATGTCACATAAAATAGCTAAAGAAATTGGGATGTCTGATGATAATGCCCAACAGCTTACCTATGCATGTCTGTTGCGTAATATCGGAAAAATAGGTTTACCTGATAATTTAATTACAAGACCATTTAATAGTCTAAGTAGCGAAGAAAAAACTACATTCATTATGCATCCTGATATTGGACAGGGAATATTAATGTCACTGGACTATCTTCAAAGGGCCTCCACCATTATGCGCCATCAACATGAACAGTATGATGGAAAAGGTTATCCAGATAACTTAGAGGAAAAAAATATACCTATAGGTGCACGTATACTTACTCTGACAAGTGACTACTATGCATATCAAGCGGGTTTGTTATCTGCATCTCGCCTTTCAGAATCCGAGACCATTACACACATCAAACAAAATAGCGGTGTGCTATACGATCCAGAACTGGTAGATATATTAATAAAATTAGGAGGCGTAGCTTCAGGTACCGGTAAAGGTGTAGGTATAAGTAAAACCTCACCTGAAGGACAACAAAAAGATGCTAAAGAAATAATGCTGGATACTATTAATATTTCTGAAGGTATGGTTATGGCTAGAGATTTAAAATTGAGCAATGGCATCGTGCTGTTACCTAAAGGGCACGCACTAACTAAAAATGTAATTTTGCGACTTCGTAAGATGGAAAATTCAGTCAATGAAAAAATGGTATTTTATATCGTAGGAAAAAAATAAATGCATAACATACTGCTTCTTGATGATGAAGAAAATATTGTAAAAGCTCTTAAACGTTGTTTAAGAAGTGTCTCGAGTTGGAATATTGAATCATTTACTTCAGCAAGAGAAGCAATTCGTCGAGCTAAAACAACAACTTTTGATATATTTATTTCTGATTACCGCATGCCAGAAATGAATGGAGTTGATTTTCTCAGCACGGTAAAAAAATTACAACCTAACTCAGCCCGAATTATATTAAGTGGCTACACCGATCTTGAAGCACTAGTTGGCGCTATTAATAAAGCAGAAATATTTCGTTTTATAAATAAGCCATGGAATGACTATGAACTTATACTCACCATTGAACAATCTTTGAAGTACAAAGATATGTTGACAGAAAATTTATTTCTTGCAAATCAGGTACGCAATCAAAGTCAAAAATTAGAAAAAAATGAAAAACTTTTTGCCCAGTTAGAGAAAGAAAGTCCGGGTATTACTCATGTTAACTGGTTAGAAGATGGTTCGATTGTACTTGAAGACGATGTGTAAACATGGCGAAATATAATGAACATGAACAAAAGCTCACGATTAAATTGGTGTATTACGGTCCGGCGCTGAGCGGCAAAACAACAAACCTGATGACACTGCACGATCTTATTGATCCGCAATTATCCAGTGAATTAATGACCATGGAAACAAAAAATGATCGCACCTTATTTTTTGATTTATTACCGATTGGATTCCGTGCACCATCTGGCTTATTAATAAAATTCAAACTATTTACTGTACCGGGACAGGTGGCACATGATGGAACGCGTAAATCTGTACTATCGCGTGCAGATGGCGTTGTTTTTGTTGCTGACTCCCAAACTAATCAGAAAATAAATAATGGTGAATCTTTTCAAAACCTGGCAGATAATGCTAAACGTGTCGGGCTTGATTTTTAGTCATTACCACTGGTCGTGCAATTTAATAAGCGTGACTTACCCAATATTGTCAGCGAAGATGGAATCAAAGAACGCTGGGAGGGAAACAAACTGGCCTTTATATTTTAGCACTGCAACTAAAGGTGAAGGTATCAAAAAATGTTTGAAACATTACTGAGCCTGGTATATCAGGATATGGAAAAACGTTTTAAATTAAATACAGAACATGGGTTGAAAGAGAACGACTTTATTCAATCCGTAATGTCATCAACAGAGATGCAGGTTTAACATGCGTATTATTCCGCAAAATAAATTCGATCGTGATTTTGATATTAATGATCTTCTTAAGGGGATTAACCTTAAAAAACTTTATCCCGCTTTAAAAAATTTACTGGGTGATTCTGTACGGCTATCAGATACTAAAGGAAATATCATTCTGGGTGATACAGAACTAACAAAGAGATGACGAAAATTGCGCTCTCCGTACAGATAGAACCTATTGCCTATCTGGAAGCTGAAAATGGAGACACGCTTAAAAATGTAGCGCTATTATTGGAGCAACTTTTTAAAAGCTCGGAACGTTATCACATGGCCTCTGACTTACATCTTGAATCTGTACATGCAGATTATGAGAAATTACAGAAAAAGCACGAGGCATTAGTTGCATCAGAAAAAAGATTTAAAGAACTGGCAGAAAATCTTGAAGAGCGTGCACAGGAACAGGTTAAGACTATCGATGCGGCTCAACGCCAGCTTTACCAGGCAGAAAAACTGGCATTAGTGGGTCAACTGGCTGCAGGTGTTGCACATGAAATCAATAACCCAATCGGATTTATTCGTAGTAACCTGAGTACTGCTGATGATTATGTCAAATGTTTTACTACTTTCTCTGAAAAATTTAAGTCCGGTTTAGATATTGATAATTTAAGAAATGACTGGAATGAAAAAGATCTTGATTTTGCACTTGAAGATTTTTCTGTATTACTGAAAGAAAGTATTGATGGTGCCGATCGGGTGAAAAAAATAGTCGCAGATCTAAAAGATTTTTCTAATGTAGATGGTACAGAAGAAACAATTTCTGACTTAAATCAAATTATCCGTTCTGTTTGTAATGTAGCAAGCAGCCAGTTAGCACAGAAAACGGAACTTGAACTCGATTTAAAAGATCTACCACAAACCCGATGTGAATCAGGAAATTTAGGCCAGGTATTTCTGAATATGATTCAGAATGCCTACCAGGCAATTAATCATGATTATGGAAAAATTAAAGTATCATCTTCTTTTATCGATGATGAAATTATTATAAAAATTAGTGATAACGGCAGTGGTATGTCTAAGGAACAAGTTGAACGTATTTATGATCCATTTTTTACTACGCAGGAAGTGGGTTTGGTACAGGGCTTGGCTTAACGGTTTCAATGGATATCATTAACTCTCATGATGGACGCATTAATGTCGAAAGTCATGAAGGAAAAGGCACTTCGTTCAGTATATGTTTGCCTGTAAGGAATTAATAGTGTCGCAATATGCCTCTTTATTTACCGGTGAAGAATCCAATAATGATCCCCCTCAAAGTGAGGGGCCGGCTGCTTACCAAGTTATTCTGGTTGACGATGAACCGAATATATTGAGTGCTTTGAAACGTGTATTTTGACAGGAAAACGACACGATATTTACCGCAAACAATTGTGAAGAGGCGCTGAAAATTTTAGCTAAAGAAAAATGCCAGCTAATAATTTCAGATTTTAAAATGCCCGTCATGAATGGTAGTGAATTGATGCGACGCGCTAAAGCAGAGCATCCGGATATAATTAGAATCTTGTTAACAGGTCATGCGGATGCCGTTATGACGGCAATTAAGGAAGGTGCAGTTTATAAATTTATACTAAAACCCTGGAATGACGATGATTTACGCGTAACTGTTAGTTTAGGGCTCGAGCAATATGACTTAATAAAACGTAACCAGGAGTTACAGAAACAGAACGCCGATAAGTCAAAAGAAATATCTTCATTATCAAAACTAGCTGTCACTAATAGAAGTCAATTAGCAATTTTTTTGCACAAACGAAATATTTTAAATGATAAGCAGGTTCAGGAAGTCTATAAAATACAACAAAGCAAAAAGACGCCTACGATAAAAATACTTCTGGAAAGAGAATGGGGCTCAGAACAAGAAATCAGAAGTATCTTAAAAAAAGTATTGATGATTGATGAAGTTTCTCTTGCTGAGTTTCAGATAGATCATGCTGTATCTGCATTAGTGCCCAGAAGCTTTTGTGAGCGCCAACTTGCTCTGCCTTTGAAACAGGATGGTCGGCGTTTAATGATGGCCATGGCAGACCCGATGGATCTGGGTTTACTTGATGACTTACGTTTTACTATTGGTCTTGATATTCAACCAGTAATATCGAATGCTGCAGATATTACCAATAAAATCACAGAGACTTATGGTGAAGATGTTGATTTTAATGAACTTGAAACGCTGGTAACGGGCACAGATCCTATTGACGGTATCGAGATTGTCATTGAAGACGATGATGATCTTAGCATGGAAGAGCTATTACACAGTACCGATGAGCCACCTGCGATTCGTTTGGTCAACGTGATTGCACTCGAAGCTATACGTCTCGGTGCAAGTGATATCCATATACATCCAAAAACAAAATCTGTTGTAGTTCGTTATCGCATCGATGGTATTTTATTAGATAAAATTCAGATTCCGCATAACTTGCACATGTCACTGATATCCCGCATCCAGGTAATGTCTGAACTCGATATAACCGAACGACGTAAACCGCAGGATGGACGTATTACGGTTAAGACTCCGGATGCGCATAATTGATTTACGTATATCAACATTGCCGACTATAAACGGTGAAAAAGTGGTAATGCGAATTTTAGATCGAAATGCCACAGTACATAATATTGATCAGTTAGGTTTAGGTACGGCAGAACTTAATAAACTCTCCAAAGTTGTCAAAAAACCACAGGGAATTATTCTGGCCACCGGTCCAACTGGGAGTAGTAAAACGACAACCTTATATTCATTGTTACAACATGATGCTACACCTGAAAAAAATTATGTGACCATTGAAGATCCGGTTGAATATTACCTTGATATGGCCGGACAGGTCATGGTCAAAGAAAAGTATGGAATGGATTTTCCTACCGTTTTGCGAGCCATACTGAGACAAGATCCAGATGTAATTTTGTTAGGCGAAATTCGTGATCTTGATACTGCTGAAGTGACTTTTCATGCAGCATTGACCGGGCATCTTGTTTATTCTACGTTACATACCAACTCGGCAGTCGCGACTATCGCGCGTCTTCTTGATCTTGGTGTAAAACCTTATATCGTCGCATCTGCATTAGAGGCGGTGATTGCACAACGATTGATTCGTAAAATTTGCAATGATTGCCGGGAAGAAACTGAAGTCCCCGATGAAATATTACATAGCCTGGGAGCTGCATTTGCTGCTGCTGAATTCAAAACTTTTCATGGTACAGGGTGCCGTAAATGTTCTCATAGTGGTTACCAGGGACGTTTAGCTATTCATGAAGTGCTGGTACTTGATGATCATATTCGAGAGCTGATTTCCTCAGAAGCGAGTACCATTGAGCTGGCTAATGCCACTTCAAAGACAATGAACTTATTAATTGACGATGCAGCACGCAAAGTTAACCTCGGTTTGACAACCGCTGATGAAGTATTGCGGGTGTTAGGCCCACAAGTTCTTTAATAAATAACCCGGTATTAGAGATGGAAAAAAGCCACGCGAGTTTTCAGGCTCGAGTGGCTGATTTTTTAAGGCTTCTTAGGTATTTGGTAAGGCACTTCTTTTTGAAAAGATTTCCATTCAGTCGTGTAGCCAACATGAAACTGTCCAGGTACGATTTCCTTTTGTGTAGTCGTCACATACTCTGTAACACCTGTTGGAACCTTAGGTCGTGTAAATTCACCCATAATATTAACTCCTTAATTGTAATAATAGCGGGAGGAATATAAACATAGTGTCAGTCCCTCCCAGTAAACTGACCAAATTATACTGTTCT
>Ga0316207_10005349_pt1 | contig 10692 bp, 8 predicted proteins | sample 6weekpyrite_MG_FD_204943 | JGI IMG/M metagenome (GOLD analysis project Ga0316207, IMG submission 204943) | Microbial mat bacterial communities from mineral coupon in-situ incubated in ocean water Damariscotta River, Maine, United States -... | ecosystem: Environmental > Aquatic > Marine >...
AAAAGCGCCATTGTGCCAACTGGGCAAATGATCACGCGCAGCGTTGATCATGGTGCCATCAATTTCCACAGCATCGATTTGCTCGACCGAAGAGTGCTTCAGCAATTCCCGAAGCGACGCGCCTTCCCCCGCGCCAGCCACTAGTATTCTCTTAGCTTTCTCCGCATGTGCCATAAGAGGATGTACCAGCATCTCATGGTATATGGCTTCATCGACCTGCGTAGACTGGATAACACCGTCAAGGAAAAGAGCGCGACCATATTTTTGTGTTTCACCAATCATTATCTGCTGAAAATCGGAGGTTTTTTTGTAAATAAGCTCAAAGTTCGGATGGCCAATTTTCAAGCCAAATGAAGCCGAATTTTTCTCGTAAAATACCATATTATTTTCTGTCAATTACCGTATCGCACCAGAGCACCAGCAAGCTGATTCTAGACCCCAAATTAAAAACTAGACGCCTAATAGCCAATAAAAAGCATAGGTACCAGAGAAAGCTTTCCCACTGCCAAGCCAACTGGTACCATTGAGACATGATCAAATATCTATATATCTTGCTATTTTCCTTGTTGACGACCCCTTCAATTTCTTTGGCCGCGATAGCGCAAGAAGGCTATACGGAAACACCTGCGGAGAAAATCGCTAAAATGCGGCCAGAAGTGCGCCCCAAAGGAGTTATTACCAGCTTCCACCGGCGCGCAGTTGAAAGCAATCAAGCGCCGTGGCGATCCATTGGGCGGGTGAACATTGCGGGAAGCGCGCATTGTACGGGCAGCTTGATCGCGGAAAATATTGTCCTCACAGCAGCCCACTGCCTCTATTCAAAGCGCACCGGAAAAATGGTGCAGCCCGCGCAATTACATTTCCTCGCTGGCTACGCTAAAGGCGAATATTTGGGCCATTCCAAAGTTTCAAGATACACAGTTGGAACCGGGTTCAATGGCACTGTAGGCAGTCGGCCAGAAAATCTGCCACACGATTGGGCATTATTATTACTTGTGGAACCACTCGGTGCAGAATTTGGATTTCTTGAAATTCCGCCAAATCTGAAGGCCGCGACTGTAGCTGGTCGTAGGCCTCGGGTTGCCTTACCCACACGCAACATTGTAACTGCGGGTTATCCTGGTGACCGTGCACATATATTGTCATTGGAAGAAGACTGTCAGGTGGAAAGTGTGCGTGCTCGCGGCCGAGTTTTAGTTACAAATTGCACCGCAATTCCAGGCGATAGCGGCGGCCCTATTCTGCAACAACCAAACGGCAATTGGACCCTGATCGGCCTGAATGTTGCCAGTGTTCGCAACGAACAAATCCAAGGCAGCATCATCCTTTCTGCATTGGCCTTCAAGGATGCGCTGGCGGCGGTTCAAAAGCATCTGGCCAAAGTCACCCAGTGAGCCACAATTCAACAAATACCACAGCCAGACAATAGAGAATAAACCATGACAATGATCCAGTTTGCAGACCGTAGCGATAAAGATAGCGTAGAAAACGGCTTGCTCTTTTCGCCAAAATTTGACGCCTGCGGCCTGATCCCAGTGGTAACAACATGTTCCCGTTCCGGACAAGTTCTGATGCAAGCCTGGATGAATGCGGAGGCAATAGAGCGTACTCTCAGTACTGGCGAGGCACATTATTATTCGCGCTCACGAAAAGAGTTGTGGCACAAGGGTGCCACATCTGGTGAATTTCAGATTGTCAAAGAATTTCGAACTGATTGCGACCAAGACAGCTTGTGGATGACAGTGGAGCAAAAAGGCGGAAAATGTTGTCATGTGGGTCATGAGAGCTGCTTCTATCGGCGCATTCCCCTCGGCTCAGTTTCCTCTGAAAATCCACCCAAACTGGAAAGGGCTGAATAGATCAGGCTGTCTCCTTAACAGGTCCAGGCTTTTCGCGGACTGGCGTGGCATTTACTACATCCTGATACTGATCGATATTTTCTGGTTTACCCATAAAATAGCCTTGAATTTCATCGCAATTTTCAACCCGCAACAGATCATATTCAGATTGAGTTTCCACTCCTTCAGCCAATATAGGTATATTCAAACCATGAGCCAGGCCGATCATGCCGCGCACAATGCCCCGGCTCTGTTCCTCTACCAGCATAGTGCGTACAAACGACTGATCAATTTTCAATTTATCAAATGGGAATTGTTGCAAATAGCTAAGCGACGAATAGCCTGTCCCAAAATCATCCATCGCTAGCTTTATGCCCTGCTTGCGCAATCGTCCAAGCACTACGAGCGCGCGATCGATGTCATCGATCAAAACACCTTCCGTAATTTCAATTTCCAAGCGTGTTGGGTCCAAACCGTATTTGGCAATGACATTTTCGATAATGGTCGGCAAGCTATCTTGTTGGAACTGTATTGGCGATAAGTTCACGGCTATGGAAACGGGATTTTTCCAGCTGGATGCCTCCTTGCAGCTTTCTTCAATAATCCAGGCCCCAAGCTTGAATATTTGGCTACTTTCTTCCGCCAATGGGATAAACTCCGCCGGACTGATTGGACCCCGTTCAGGATGGGTCCAGCGCACCAAGGCCTCAAAGCCGGTCACTTCGCCTGTGCGCACGCTGTATTGAGGCTGGTATACAACGCGGAACTCGCCGCGCTCTAGGGCACCAACCATATCACGCTTCAATCTGCGTCTCATCAGTTGGCTTTGGTCCAAACCTTCTTCATAGAACCGATAACTATTACCCACCACACCTTTGGCGTGTCGCATAGCGATTTCGGCACGACTAAGCAAATTGTTGGAATCGTCAGCGTCCATGGGTGCAAGCGCGATGCCTATACTAATACTAAGAAAAGTCTCTCGGCCATCAATGGCGAATGGTTGCTCCATCCGTCGGTGCAAGTCTTCAACAAGCAGATCTGCGGCCTCAGCGCCTTCAATATTCTCTTGAATTACACAAAATTGGTCAGCTCCAATACGAGCAACCGTGTCGACTGAACGAACACAGCGTTGCAACCGAGAGGAAAAAACTCGCAGCAAATGGTCGCCGCCGCCCTGCCCCAAAGACGTATTGAGGTCCTTAAAACCATCAAGGTCTATATAGTGTAGCGCCAAACATTTTTCGTTCGCAGCAACCGCGGGTACGGCGCGTTGCAGTCGGTCCATCATCAACTGTCTATTGGTAAGCCCTGTTAGGACATCATAGTTTGATAGATAGTTGATCTGTTGTTCGGCCGCACGTTTTTCGCGCAAGTCCCGAACCACAGCCACCAATTGAGGTTCGCTATCTACGATCACTTGTCGAAAGAAAATTTCGGTTGGAATCTCTTCCCCCGAGCGCGCCAGCAGCACTGCCTCTTCAAGGTGTGAACTTGTCTCCGCGAGCTCGCTAATATTTTCATCCCCGGCAAATTGCAGAAAATACCGCTGCAAAGGATGACCTCTAAGGTCCGGCATTGCCTTACCGCATAAGTCAATAAAGCTTTGATTTGCTGCAACGATATGAGCGCCCATGTCCATAACAACAATGCCTTCAAGCGCCGCCTCAACCAAGCTTTTAAGTCTGATTGCTTCCAGTTGTTTTTGCCGCGCTGCATCTTTGTCATTATAGACAATTGCCAAACTGATGCCGAGCAAGCTTATGGTTAGTACCGAAATGCCAATCACAAGTGTACTTTCACTAACCATCATGGCCGGGAGTTGAATACTGGCATCATATATAATTGTCATTCCCGCCATCGCTGAGAAATGCATCCCGCAAATCGCGGCAGTCAACATGCCGGTCGCGACAGCGTGACGCACAATATCTTGCGTTTTATTCATACCAACAAGTGCCAGCACCGAAAATCCGACGCCCAAAATTGTCGACAAAAGTACGAAATTTAGCTGATATTCCATCGTGCCCTGGGTTTGTACGCCTGCCATGCCGACAAAATGCATACTGACAATACCTATGCCTACGACCAGCCCGGCCAAACCGCGCCCCCGCTTTGTCCGGTTATAAGTAGCAAAGTGAAAGCCAAGCCCTGAGACAAAGATGGCAACAAAAAGGGACCCGATTGTCGGGAAGGTACTATACCGCAGCGGCAAGCCAACATCATATGCCGTCATGGCCACAAAATGTGTAGCCCAAATGCCGGTGCCGATAGCCATGGCAGTAAAAACAATCCACTTCGACCGCGCCTTTTCACTGGTATTGCGCGCCCTCTCCTGCAAAGACACCACGGTAAAAGAAGAAAACAGGCAAATAAGAACAGCCAGCATAACCAAAAGATAATTATGCTCGTACAAAAGTGATTGATAGATACGCTCAACCATATGGCCTGATACCTGTCGTTGCCGCTTGCAAAATCGCTACGAATCTATTGTTCATTCTTAAGTTAGAAGAATTGACACCAAGTTAATGTGGCCAACGAAATAAAGGCGCAGGCGGATTGCCAACCGCACGAAAGGGTTCCGAGTTTGCCTATGAATTTGAGCCAAGCAGTGTCAAATCGTGAAGCTTCTTTTGAGGCAGAGCTGGCTATGCCGTCGGGGTGCGGAAAAGCTGCGGTGAAGAGGAAGACCACAATACCCCATACTCAGATAAATCTTTCTAAGGTAAAAAGGGAAGATCAACGCGCAGTATATTGTGTATATTTTTGCTGGATTGCTTCATTCGAAATTTTGACTTTTGAGGCAACAAACATCAGCTCTTTTATTCTCTTTATTCTTCTCCCGTGAAAGGTGCCGAAGCCTGCTTGTTCAAGGCGTTTTGCTAAAAGCTTGAGATCAAAACCCGTTTTGTGCGCCATATAGGTATGCCCATTCGCGATAGAACTGCCGTGCCCATACAAAATATCAAGCGCGGAAATTGGCCCCTTCGAAGACGTATAAAGCGGTCCATCAACACCGTATTCTTTCACCGAATCACAAATAAGCTGTATGTCAGGGCAGACAATTATTGCGATGCCGCCTCTCGTTAGAACTCGCCGAAACTCTTTTAAAACCGGCAAAACTTCATGATAATAAACATGCTCAATGTTGTGTGATGAATATATTGCGTCAATTGAATTGTCTTCAACAGCCTTCATATCCAAAAGGGTGCCAACAATATCTGGATTAACGTCTTCGCTAATATCAAAGCGTACTTCCTGCCAAGTCCCGTCTTGAAAGGCCGCTGGCAGCTTCTCTATCGTAGCAAGACCACAACCCACGTGGAGTAGTTTTTTCATTCATTTTAATCCTAAAATTGGGCTTGGCGAAAATTTGGTATTTGTTATTCCGCGGCGATTGCTGCTTTCTCTGCTTGCCATCCGGTCCATCCTGGCCCGCGAACAACCCGGCCCGGCGTTGCCCCTGTGTGCACACCCTCTTTGATCACATGACCGCCATTCACCCAAACATGATCAACGCCGGTTGAAAGCGCATGAGGTGCTTCAAAAGTAGAATGATCTGTCACGGTGGCCGGGTCAAAAACCACTACATCCGCATAATTGCCAACCTGTAAACTACCACGGTTTCGAATTTTCAAGTTGGTTGCTGGCAGGTGCGAAAGTTTTCTTATCGCTTCCTCAAGCGGCATCAACTTTTCATCCCGCACAAAAAGGCCGAGCACACGTGCAAAATTTCCGTAGCCCCGCGGGTGCGGGTTACCGAATGGCGCATCGAGCGCGGGATCATAGGCTGCGCTATCTGAACCGAATGAAAGCCACGGCAACGACGCCTGTTTGTACATATTTTCCTTCGACATCAAAAAATAAATGGTGCCCACCCGGCTGCCATCTTCTATCACTAAATCCATTGCCACATCTTCTGCGTCCATGTCCCGCTCTGCCGCGATTTCTGATAGGCGTTTGCCCACAAGGTGACGAAGGTCAGGGTTTTGAAAACCCGCAAGCAGCATGCCGTCTGCGCCAGCTGCAATCATCAGGTTTTCCCATTCATCCGTAGGCGTCTGCATCTCATGCTTCACTCGCGCACGGATTTCCGGATCTTTCAGCCGCTGGACCCAGGCGTCATAACCGCCTTCCTGCACCCAGGGCGGCATCGCAGCGTCCAGCCCGGTGGCACCCGCCTGATAGCTATACATATCAGCGGTGACCTTAAGGCCCTCAGCACGCGCCGCCTCAATCATGGCAATAGCCTCATCCATCTTGGCCCAGTTGTTCTTTCCCGCAGCTTTCAAGTGGTACACCTCCGCTGCAACTCTGGCTTCCCGCGCGATAGTGATCAGTTCGTCAAGCGCTTCCAAAAACCGGTTACCCTCCGAGCGCATATGGGAAATATACATGCCGTCATAGCGGCCCACCACTTCGGCGAGTGCGATCAATTCATCAGTTTTTGCATAGAAGGCTGGCGCGTAAATAAGGCTGCTGCCCAGCCCCATCGCGCCCTCTTCCATGGCAAAGGCCACTTCAGCTTTCATCGCTGCAAGCTCGCCTGGCGTTGGCGCTCGGTCCTCGGCACCCAATTGATTATTACGCACTGTCGTGGCCCCCACAAACGAAGCCACATTCGGCGATACGCCTTTAGATTCCAAATGTTCTAAATAGCCCCCAAGTGTATCCCACGTTACCGCGTAGGTTTGGTCTCGGTACAGGTCTTCTGACCAGAATTTTTTGCCTTCTGCGTCAAGTGGCCCGAGCGACGAACCTTCACCAAAAACCTCTAAAGTTACGCCTTGCTTCAGGTCTGACAGGCCCCGCCCATCGTGCAACAAACTTGTCACCGCCCACGACAACATATTGATAAAGCCAGGGCTCACAGCTTTGCCGGTGGCATCGACCACACTATCAGCTTCAGCGTCAGAGAGATCACCAATGGCCGAAATTCGGTCAGCGCGAATGCCAACATCTGCAACAATCGGTGCTCCGCCCAGACCATCATAAACGGTACCACCTCTAATAATCGTATCAAATTGCTCTGTCGGCGCAGTTGTTTCGCTGCAAGACCCCAGCACCAACCCTGCGGCCACGATCAGCGCAATCCAATTCTTCATGATTTTTCCCCTCGACGTAAGCCAATCCAGAGTGAAGCAATTTCAGCATATTTTTGCAAGAGCGGGCTTACACTTTGCACTCGCTAAGCTCTGGACAAGCCAAAGTGCTTGTATTCTTTGCGCCTAAAATATACTCGTTTGGTGTGGCCGTTTTAAGAAAGGGTGCCGATGGAGGACCATATGGACAAAGCGGTTTCGGCCTTTGCTAGCAAACCCGTATCTTACCAGGCGCTACACAAATTACTGCAGCAATTTCATCGCCATGAAGCCAACCTGTCGCCAACAGGCACGCACCATATGCCGTTCAAAGGAGTACCGCTTGAGTTCAAAGCAGCTACGCGGAAAACGCTGACCGATCACCTTTCATCCGCCAGCTTTGCCGATAACGGTGAAAACGGCCTGGCATCTGCCATAATGAGAACCGGTATAGGAATGCGCCTTCACAGTAGCACCAGTACGGCCATACAAGAGCTCACTCATTTGATAACCGCAGATAGCATAAGAACGCTTGTCCCTGACATTCTGTTTGAGGCCTGCAATATCCTGCATGCTCAACGCGACTGGCCCAAACTTTCGCTCTGCGCTCTAAAAGGCGGGCAACATGTAGAAATAGACGACCGGAGCCGCGCCATTTTTTGCGACTGGTTTGTTTTGTCAGCCTATAAAAAACTGATGCCAGCTTTCGCCAAAAATCAACTTCTACCCGCTCAAATTGATGAATTTGAAGCAAGCGTTACGAAGGCCACTTCGTGCCTCTCGGAGCGCGGGAAAAATAGAATTTTTTACCGTGCCCTTTTTGCCAACCTCCGAAAAAAGATAGAATTATCTGTCAGTCTTATTCTAAAAGCTCAGCAAGCTGAAGGGCATTTGCTTGGTTTTTTTGAACGGCTCGAATGTTTTAAAAGCCCTGCGATTTTAAGCGGCGAAAAAAGTACGCTTTTGGCAAAACTGGATGCAAACTGCCAACATAACTTTATTCATGAAAACGCAGTGGACCCTATTTTGCTGATATCTTGCGATAAAGCATACTTTGATAAATATTTCGGAAAATTATTGGAGTCATTTGGTCACTGGAATTTGAATGGGTTGTTGCATCTACACTGTATAGCGTTCGAACCCGAGCGGCGACTGCTGGAAGAGTTGGAACACCGACACAAGGTGCGGATTAATTTCACTGTTGACCCTCAAGCCCAACTGCAGTTTAGCGAAGACAATTTCATGGGTTACTGCGCCGGTGCACGCTACATCTTTCTGCCAACCTATCTTGACCATTATAGCCGCATTGTCATTACCGACATCGACGGCGTGATCCGCCGTTCGCTCAAAGACCTTTGGGCGGAAGATCAAGACGCCATTTTGCTTACCAGCAAGCTACTGGACCCAGAATGGCATTCTGCGCGCTTGCTTTGGGAAACCATCGCCGCTGGAACATTCGGCATTACCAATGCGCCAAAAAATCGGTTATTTGCAACACTTGTATCCACATTTTTATGCGACGCACTGACATCCAGTTTGCAGGATGGGTCACCATTTTTTTATACGGATCAAATTGGCTTGTTGCTAGCTTATCTCCGCTGCAAGGACACTCATAACTTTGAGCGGCTCCAGGGCCTGTATATTCAAGGTGGTTCATGGCAATTCAGCGACAAAAACAGCAAACGCGACGCCCAGCAGAATATCAACTTTCGCAAAAGCTAGCCTCGACAAAAGCTTTACATTTAGGGCGGCGAGCGGCAACATTCCGCATGAAACAACTACTGCTAAACAGGGGTGCAAAGTGGCCAGCTTGGAAATCGTTCAGATACCAGTGTTGCAGGACAATTATCTGTATCTGATACACGATAGTATATCCGGCGAAACCGCCATTGTTGACCCGGCGCTTGAAGACCCAGTTGTAGCTGAATTGGAGACACGCGGCTGGGCACTCACACACATATTCAACACCCATCACCACTGGGACCATACGGGCGCAAACCTGGCTTTGAAGGAACGCTACGGCCTGACCGTGATTGGCCCAAAAGCAGACAAAGACCGCATTCCCGGGATTGACGTGTGTGTGGAAGAAGGCGACACCGTGACGCTGGGCGAACATAGCGCCGAAATCTATTTTGTACCGGGCCATACCAGCGGGCACATTGCCTATCATTTCGCAGATACAGATGCGCTTTTCTGCGGTGACACGATATTTTCGATGGGCTGCGGGCGGCTGTTTGAAGGCACACCGGCTGAGATGTGGACCAGTATTTCAAAGCTGATGCAATTACCAGATGAAACACACATCTACTGCGCCCATGAATATACCACTGCAAACGGCAATTTTGCTTTGTCTGTGGAGCCAAAAAATGCCGCCCTGATCGCCCATATGGAAAAGGTTCATGATCTCAGGGGGGCAGGCAAGCCCACAGTACCGACAACCATGGCGCTGGAGAAAACCATCAACCCCTTCATGCGGCCTATGAGCGATGAAATTCAGGTAAATGTGGGTTTGGTAGGTGCAAAATTAACAGACGTATTTGCAGAGGTGCGCAAACGCAAAGACAATTTTTAAATGGACGAATGAAATTCAATAGACAAGGCACAACACGGTGAGCACTAATCCAGAAATACCTCAAATGGGCTGGACAAGAGATGATAGCCTGAGCGAAGAGGAAAACGAACGGCGCTTAAAGGAGCTTTTGGCCTCCAATTTGACGGACATGAAAGAACCCAATTATCCTGACCCGATGCTGCCGCCGTGGGCAGCTCATCCGGATTACGCAGAGTATTCAATGTATAGCATGGGGTGGCGTATGGGATCGGGCGAAGACTATATGTGCGACTTTCGCCAGTGGTTTGATGCTCTGTCGGAAGATGTCAAACAACATTATATCGAAACGCATTCAGAGCCAGACGGCTGGGACAACTGGTGGGTGCTTGTTACGCAGGGTTATGACGCTTTCAAAGCGCTAAAAAATAGATAACAGAAACAGGGGATAGTGATGAAGGGTATATCTTTAGGAGTAATCATGGCAGCAGCTGTCACAGTGGCAACGGTAGCGGACGATGATCCCTACTTGTGGCTAGAGGAAGTTGAAGGCGACAAAGCGCTTTCCTGGGTTAGGGAGCGCAACGAGCATTCGCTTGGCCTATTGAAATCAGACCCGCGTTTTGAAGGCCTGATGGCCAGTGCCTTAAAGGATTATAACGCGCCAGACAAAATAGCCTACGGCAGGCTTATGGGCGGCGGCGTTCATAATTTCTGGCAAGATGAAACCAATGTACGCGGCCTTTGGCGTCGCGCTTCTGGACGGTCCTATGCCTCAGACGAGCCGAAATGGCACACAGTACTGGACATTGACAAACTGGCCGCCGACGAAGGTGAAAACTGGGTTTACAAAGGCCGGGATTGCCTGCCGCCTGATTTTGGCCGCTGCCTTGTGGAACTGTCGCGCGGCGGTGGGGACGCTGTTGTTATTCGCGAATTTGACGCTGTAATGAAGCGCTTTCAGGGCTTTTTCAACACCGACGAAGCCAAACAGAATATGACATGGGTAGACCGCGACACAGTGTTGATTGGTACGGATTTTGGTGAAGGCACCATGACCGATAGCGGTTATTCCAATCAAATAAAAATCTGGAAACGCAGCCACCCACTCGCGAGCGCACGGTTACTGCATGAGGGCGACAAACGCGATGTGGGCAGCTTCCCCTTCTCCAGCCACCGGCCCGATGGCAATTATGTGGGTATCGTGCGTGCGCCTGATTTCTTCACCGAA
>Ga0316207_10005350_pt1 | contig 10691 bp, 9 predicted proteins | sample 6weekpyrite_MG_FD_204943 | JGI IMG/M metagenome (GOLD analysis project Ga0316207, IMG submission 204943) | Microbial mat bacterial communities from mineral coupon in-situ incubated in ocean water Damariscotta River, Maine, United States -... | ecosystem: Environmental > Aquatic > Marine >...
GACTGAAATGAACCCAGGCAAGAAAGGCATCGTCTGTAAGTTTGAGGGTGACAAAAAATCAAAAGCACCGGAAGAAGATACCTTTGATAATGTATTAGTCGCGATTGGTCGTTCACCGAATGGTAAGTTAATCGATGCAGAAAAAGCCGGTGTAGTTGTTAATGACTATGGCTTTATTGAAGTTGATAAGCAGATGCGCACCAACGTTGATCATATTTTTGCAATCGGTGATGTTGTCGGCCAGCCAATGCTTGCACATAAAGCAACACATGAAGCAAAAGTTGCCGCAGAAGTGATCTCCGGTATGAAACGCTTCTTCGATGCACGGGTTATTCCATCAGTTGCTTACACTGATCCTGAAGTCGCCTGGGTAGGTAAAACAGAAGACCAGTTAAAAGAAGAAGGCGTAGCATACGAGAAAGGTGCATTCCCATGGGCAGCAAGTGGTCGCGCCCTTTCAGTTGGTGCAACAACAGGTATGACCAAAGTGCTTTATGATGCAGAAACACACCGTATGATAGGTGCAGGTATCCTGGGCAAGAATGCAGGTGAGTTAATTGCAGAAGCAGCACTGGCGATTGAAATGGGTGCTGAAATGGATGATGTCGGTATGACCATTCATCCACATCCAACCTTGTCAGAAACACTTAACTTTGCAACCGAGGTTGCGGAAGGGACGTGTACTGATATTTATATGCCGAAGAAGAAAAAGTAAACATCAACCGAACCGTCATTCCGGAAAGTATAGAATGCTTGTCCGGAAGAAGGTGAGACTGGGTCAGTCGAGAAGCTGGCCTGGGCCATCCAAAAAAGGGGCATTCAATGCCCCTTTTTATATTTCTAACCTGACAAAAATACAAGCTATTAGCTGGAATAAGGCAAAAATCGGTGTAATATAAGAATTGTGACTATCTTAGAATTATTAAAACGTAATAAAAAAGAGCTTCTTGCTATTGCGAGAAAGAGAGGTGCTTCAAATGTACGCGTGTTTGGTTCAGTTTCTCGACAAGAAGAAACCGCAGATAGTGATGTTGATTTTCTAGTAACTTTAGAGCAAGGGCGAAGTCTTTTAGATTTAGCTGGATTACAACAAGATTTCTCATCTTATTTATCACGCAACGTTGACGTAATACCTGATGATAGCCTTAATAAATATTTACGAGATAAAATTGTTAAAGAGGCTCTACCTTTGTGAGTAAGGATCGCTCTGTCTATATAAAACATATTTACGATTGCATTTGCCGAATTGAAGAATATACAAACGGTGGACGCGATGAATTCTCTCTGATCATAAAACACAAGATGCCGTTATTTGTAACCTGGAAGTTATAGGTCAAGCAATTAAAGACTTTGGAGTAGAAGACTTAATTGCTGACTTTAAAGGCATCCCATGGAATGAAATTTCTGGTATGAGAAATATTCTTGCTCATCAATATTTAGGTGTAAGAATTAATACAACGTGGGCAGTTATTGAAAAAGATTTAGAGCCTTTAAAAAAGGCAATTAGCGGTATTCTTAAATCTTTTGAATAACTTGAATGTCTAATGTAGGGCTTGACCCTTTTTCTCCCCGAGAAGGGTGCATTCCCATGGGCGGCAAGTGGTCGCGCCCTTTCAGTTGGTGCAACAACCGGTATGACCAAAGTGCTTTATGATGCAGAAACACACCGTATGATTGGCGCAGGGATCCTCGGCAAGAATGCAGGTGAGTTAATTGCTGAAGCAGCACTAGCTATAGAAATGGGTGCTGAAATGGATGATGTCGGTATGACCATTCATCCACATCCAACCTTGTCAGAAACATTGAACTTTGCAACCGAGGTTGCGGAAGGGACGTGTACTGATATTTATATGCCGAAGAAAAAATAATTTAATAAGTTATTGACCAGAACGTATGGAATACGTTGAGGGAATACTGACAATTCTCGAAGAGGATTATTAAGTGTGACTGAAATTATTTTATTAAAAAAGGCGCTTTTATAAGCGCCTTTTTGCATTGCGTTTGGACATTTATTTACGAAAAAAGGAACCTACGGGTTCCTTTTTTTATTCTAGGATTAAATTAAACCTGAATCCTTCAAAGAAATATACTCCTACTATTAAGATTTACAATAGGGTTGTCACTTGACAACTGATTAATTCATGCCTATATTCATAGCAGACATGGCTCTAGGGAATGGATGCTACCAGCAGGTTACGGATGCCCAGAAAGAAACACCCAAATAAAGAGATTGAAGAAGCTTTGCAATATGCCGAGGGTAACCAATGGCGTATTGAAAATAGTAAAGGTCATCCTTTTGCTCAGATGTATTGTCCATTTAAGGATGCCTGTGAAACGTGTGAGAGTAATGGAAAGTGGTGCAGGGTTGGTATTTGGAGTACACCTCGTAATACAGCAAACCATGCCAGAGACATAAAGAAAATAGTTGATCGTTGTATAAGAAAGCGGGAGGAAAACAATAATGAATGAATATCAATTTGAATTAACATTCAAGCTCCCTCAGGAAGTCGATCCCGATCAATATTTTGCAGCATTAGAAAAATATTGCTCTGATGCCATGATTGGCACAGGTCAAACTGGATATATGGCGTTCGATTTTAATCGTGAATCAACATCTGCATATGAGGCGATTGTAAGTGCAGTTGCCGATGTAAAAAAAGTGATACCAAAAGCTTCGCTCGTTGAAGCAACGCCTGATTTTGTGGGCTTGACTGATGTGGCTGAACTTTTAGGATTTACAAGACAATACATGCGCAAGCTAATGGTAAAAAGTGGAACAGCATTTCCTTCTCCTGTCCATGAAGGTAAGTCTTCGATATGGCACCTTTCAAATATTCTTGTTTGGTTAAAAGAGAATAAGAAGTATGAAGTAGAAGACACCTTAATTGATGTAGCCAACGTTAATAAGAAATTTAATCTTATAAAAGAATTGAGCGAAGTAAACGATGGAAATCAAAATAATATTCGTGAGTTGATTGCATCATAATTACTAAAATCGGTGAGGGTGTGATGATGGTGTCAGGTAAAATGACATTAGAGCAATTTGGTGCAACAACAGGTATGACCAAAGTGCTTTATGATGCAGAAACACATCGCATGATTGGCGCAGGTATCCTCGGTAAGAATGCAGGTGAACTGATTGCAGAAGCAGCTTTAGCTATAGAGATGGGTGCAGAAATGGATGATGTCGGTATGACCATTCATCCACATCCAACCTTGTCAGAAACATTGAACTTTGCGACTGAGGTTGCGGAAGGAACGTGTACTGATATCTATATGCCTAAGAAGAAAAAGTAAACAACTCTCGTCATTCCGGCCCGTGAGCCGGAATCTAAAAAGGGGCTTTAAGCCCCTTTTTTATTGTCTTAAAATTATTGTATGTGTTAATTTGTAGTTCTCCCAGAAATTAATATTTATCAGAATATAAGTAACGCTTAATAAGTAAATTAAAGTGCTCTGCCCCCTTAATTATATGGGGTTTTATATACCGTTTAATATGTTAGGGCACATGGCAATGAAATAATGTTCTGCCTTACGGTACATGGAAGACCATATGAAATTAGAAGATGCCAATAAATTCTTAGATAACAAAGGCTTAAAGCATCCAATACTTGAAGCTCTTAACCCATCGGTCGATGAATACGGTATTCTATTGGTGCAACCAAGGGGGGAGATAGAAGCAAGTAAAAGTCGTGTTGGAAATCATGACCAAGAAATAGCCATAGACCAATACACAAAGTTATTAGAAGAGGCTTCTGAAAGACAAACTGACCTAGTTGTAGCTCCAGAATATTGTATTCCATGGAACTCTCTTAAAAATGCAATTAATAATGGTCATATACCAGGTGCTGGATGTTTATGGGCTCTTGGGTGTGAAAGCTTAACAATCGCAGAGCTTGAATCACTGGGTGATGAGTTAAAGGACAAGGCTTATATTCTCTATGAGGATTTAGATACAGAGGCTGCTAAGAAGAAATCTTTTCTTGATCCTCTGGCATATGTATTTCGTACCAAAGATGGAAATAATGAAGACTGCTTGGTAATCCTTATTCAGTTCAAAACTCATATCTCTATTGATGATGAGCGAATAGAAGGCGATAACCTATATTGTGGTGAATCAGTATATGTCTTTGGAACTCTAGGAGAAACAATTAGACTATTTTCTCTTATTTGTTCAGATGCTTTTGGTGCAAAAGAAGAAACTTTAAAAGGTTATCTTGATCGAACAATTATTTTGCACATTCAACTAAACCCAAATCCACGCCAAGATACCTTTCGAAGTTATAGAGAACACTTTTTTAAGTACGCTAAATATGAGTCAGAACTTATTTGTTTGAATTGGGCGTCTAATATACACGAGTGCATTGAAGAAGGAGATGATAAGGATTGGAAAAATATTGCAGGTTCTGCTTGGTATCTTCGTCCTGACAAGTTTGATTACTCTGACGAAAGAATTAATGAGAATCATAGTGCGGGGCTTTATTTTACCCACCTAAAGTCCATGAAATGGAACGTGATGTTTCTTAATTATAATCCAGGAGCTTATATCTTGAGAGCATCAAAAGTTTGGCATGATGAAAATGTCCCAGCGGTGCAATCGAAGCGTATAGGCCCGAGGCTTCAAGATATTTTACAATGGGATGATGGTAATAAGAATTGGATATCAAATCCAAAATCAGAAGATGGGTTCAATAATTTGCTTCAACCGTTTGGTGAAGATACCGGTCCACTAAACAATATCTATGCAATTAATCCAATCTATGTAGAAAGGTTTCTTGCACTGGTTGCTGGTGAGATATCAAGTCCGGATAAATGGCATAATGTGACTGAGCTTGATTCATTTACTATTGACGTATATGAATATATCAAGCGAATTACATTTACCCAAGACACAGAGCAAGTATGCGTAGATTTTCGAAATGCTCGCGTTCGTAATTTTATAAGCTGCTGTCACACTTTAAATCAGTTTACAAAATGGCCACCAGAGTTATCAGATCTAGCTGATGGTTATGAATTTCTTTGGGAACCAGATTGTCCTCACAGTACTGTGAAATCAAAAATAGGTGAATTTGCAACATTAGTTTACTTGGGTGAGGACAGGCTAGAAAGTGAGCTAAAAGCAGTTGGTGATAAATTGCGGACGGCACTTCATCGTAAAGATCAACCAACGGAGCGTTTGGGTGTTTTTTATCGGAGACAGGGGCAACCTAAGGTTTGGTTGCATCCTGACTCTAAGCGTTTTGATAAACCTGGTGATACATCACCCGTTGATATTACTGGTGGTGAGCTGTGATAAATATAGAAAATACTGTCAATTTACTTAAAGAACGACTTGATGATGTTATACAGGTCGATGAGTATGTATTTCGAGGAGTGAAACTATACAATAATCAGCCATATGCTGAATACTATGTTGATCTTAGTGGGAATATAGAGAATAGAGCTGAGCATATTTCAGAATTTCAAGATCAAATAATGGGGCAGCAATATTTCAAAAATGTCGAAAATCTTAAATGGAATAGCTATTTATTATTGTTGGCTGATAGAAATTTGTTTTCAAAATCTTCATTTCAACATGCACGCAGTTTGCTAGAGGAAGATCGCAATTATGCGAGAAAACTGGTTATTCCTGATGATGAACTGACTCTACGCCTCGAATCACGAAAACCCTTATTTAAGGAAGTTAAGTCTGATTCAATTGATGTTCTAAGAGAATGGGAAGATCTTCTTATAAATGTTGGGCTTGATGATGTTTTAAGCGACAAAGATATTGCTCCCATAGTAAGAAATATAAGTAAAAGTACGAAAAGACAGGCATTACCAAAAAGAAACGAAACTAGGCAATTAGACGATGGAGGCATCGCTTCTAGTTTTTTACGACATATTACAATAAAGAAATTTCGCGACTACCCTAAAAAAAATGATTTCGACTTTGGAACAGTCAATCTAATTCGTGGTGTAAATGGTGTAGGTAAAACTACGTTACTAGAAGCTATTGAATTTATTTATTGTGGAAAAAATAAACGCTCAGATTTGACTGGTAAAGCAAGTGTATCCGCAATTATTGATGGTATAGAACATTCATTTGAAACTACAAGTAGCACTGCAAATCAGAAGTTTCGAGATCGCCATCTCAAGTGGTATGGGAAATTAGATCTCAGGCGAAACCTAATCCACGAAAGTTTTGCGAAATTTAATTTTCTAAATACTGATGCAGCAGTACACCTTTCAACTGATAGCGATCCTGATCAATTGCAAGATGATCTTGCGACATTATTAGTCGGTGCAGAAGCGGCACGCGTTTGGGATAGAATTGGACGTGTTAGCCGTGAATTAAAGCCTGAACAGCGCAGTTATGAATCGCAGTTAAAAACAGTTAGCGAAAAGATAAAAATTATCGAGGAAAGTATAAAGACAGCAAAAAATGCACCACGTAAATCAGATGACTTCTTTTCAACACTTAGAGAACATTTAAAGGAGGTTAAGTGGAGGGACATTCCTAAGAACAAAGAAAAATTGGCTAATTCTGAAGATGTAAATCTTGTATCGGCAGAATCAACAATAAGCAAGTTGAGTAATATACCAGGACTCCCTGCAAAGCTTTCAGTAGAGTCGATCAAAAATTTTCTAAACAAAAACCTTAAGCTATTAGATAAAACAAATGGACTTATTGATGAAATTCGGTCTTTAGAGTCAGAAAGGTATGAGATTGAGCGGGGGATTAAGATTGATAAGAAAAATGTAGAAAATTTTAAGGAGTTTGAGCGCTATATATCATCTGGCTTTACAAATCTTGTTTACTCTATTGAGAAAGAAAAAACTAAAAATCTCAATCTGATATCAAAAATATCAGGTATTGATTCTAATAAAGTAATTACTGAAGAAATGATGAAATCTTCTCAGCCAATATCTCAGTTCCAAGAAAACACTAAACAACGTGAAAATGATCTGAGAGCCGCTTTAGAAACAACGGAAAAGATTTTTAATGCATTTAAATTGGAACAGGACCGTGCAGCATTGCTTTTACAACAATTGCGTGCGAGCGCCAAGGAAATACTAGAATATCAGGATGATAAAGATATATGTCCATTATGCAATACAAAGTTCAAACCAGGCGAGCTTTATGAACATATTTTTTTCGATGTTTCCGATGCAGAAGCAGAAGAGCGCGGTCAAGGTATTTTAAAAGAAATTGATGAAGCAAGAGATAAGCTTACACAAGTACAGAAATTAGTCCAAAAAATAGATGCATTAATTCAGTATAGTGATAGGTGTGATTTTGAAATAGATACAGTTCATATGAAGGATGTAGTTGCTGCGCTAAAAAAATCCAGCCGTGACTTAGATGAGTCGAATGGGAAAATAGAGCAGCTAAAATCAAATCTAAACGCACTTGAGTCAAATGGACTTGATTTTGAGAAATACAAGATGTTGCGTGAGAGCATCGAATCGGATCAATTGGATCTGGATGATCTTAATTCTATTCGGGCTGAAATAGAGCATATTGATAAACATATCACTCAATTGATGAAGGGAAAAGAGAAGTTAGACAAGAATTTTGAGCGTTTGATAATAAATGAAAAATCCTTGGCGGAAGAAGCTGGTTTACCATTAAATTCAGACTCTAAAATCATTGCAAACCAATTACAAAAACATATTGATAATTTGGAACTAGCTGAAAGATATCTAAACAAAGTAAATGATAAACTATTAATCAATGAGAGCGATTCACTTTCAGGTCTGTCTAGTGCTTTACAAATAGCAGCTTCGGTCCAAAATAGATTGCGGCAGGCACTAGAGTTAGAGAAAAATGCAGATAAAACACTTTCTGAAGCTACTGAGTCATTAAATCTATCAATTGAAGAAAAGGAAAAGGTGAAATCCTCATTAAGAAAAATTAATGAGGCGCAAGAAATATTATCTAAAATTATTACAGGCTATTCTTTAGAGTCAGCAACAAGCCAGCTACTGGAAGCGAATATTGGGCAAGTGGCATCTATTTTTTCGAAAATTCACTCACCCAATGAGTTTGATGTAACATTATCAAAAGGAAAGTATCTTAAGTGTATTAATTCAGAGGAGCTTAGAGATCTAAAAGAAATAAGTACAGGGCAACGGGCTGCATTTGCGCTTTCAATATTTCTTGCAATGAATGCTTATGCTGATGAAGCACCACCTGTCATGCTTATTGATGACCCGGTTGCTCATGTTGACGATTTAAATACTTTATCATTGCTTGATTATTTAAGAGATGTAGCTGTGTCAGGCGAAAGGCAAATATTTTTTGCAACAGCCGATGATAAATTAGCTGGGTTATTTAGGCATAAATTCAATTTTTTAGGCGATGAATTTAAAGAATATAACTTAATTAGAGACTAAAATTTTAGATTTCTAACAACTAAGTTTATTGTAAATCAATAATGTCCTAAACCTAAAATTAAAGAGGTTGGATTTATTTAATTTTAATAACTTTGACCCTTTATTCTTTAAATACAATTATTCACTTTCACTATTCGCATTTCGATAGCACTCGTAACAAAGTTTATCTTAATAAAAGGTGGCAGAGACCTTTAATTTCCAAAAGAAAAAGTTTGTATTATTGATGCTATTGCAGTCGATAAGTAAGGTTAAGAATCGCATAGTTGATTAGAATTAATAAAGTAACTATAAATATAAACTAATGACTATATTTAGAAACAAGTTAATACATATAGAAACTTTTAAAATATTTCTATCCCGTATAATTAACTTTTTGTCTATTAAAGAAAATAACAAATGGAACAAATAGCATTAACAATATTTACAGGCATATTAATAGCGGCAGCTACATCATGGATTACAGTCCATTTATCACTTAGGCAGTTTCGAGAAGAAAAATGGTGGGAAAGAAAAGCGAATGCCTACTCAAATATTCTAGATGCGCTCCATAAAACAAAAAAAATCTCTGACGAACATCTTCAAGCTGGTTACAAATACAAAGACGTACCAGATGAACGAGATAAAGAATTAAGAGAACTAGCAAAAGAATCTCGAGAAGAATTATTAAGGGCAGTAGATGTTGGTGCATTCTTATTATGTAATGAAGCTGTAGAGGTTTTAAAAGATTATGACGACCAAACTGATGCTTTACATGAACAACCAACATGGTATGACTATATCGATGCTGACAATACAATATGCCATAGAACTCTTAAGAAACTAATAATAATCGCAAGAAAAGATTTAAAGCAATGAGCAAAACAAGCAAATCAATATCGCTTGTTACTATTCGCTGGGACAACTAAAAGCGGTGCTCCATACGTTTTGGCTACCCCTTACTTAAGTCGTTAGGCACACACTCAAATCCATTTTATTTTGGGGAATGACATGTCTACAAAGACGGTTAGTAAAAAAGCAGATCAAACAGTTCTCCTCGCCAGTGGTTTAGATTAGTGTTGGTGTATCTTTTTATTCCGCTGATTTTATTTATCTGCTCATGGGATCTCGGTTGGTGGCAGGCGTGGGTTTATTCCCTGTTGATCCTGGCTGCGGGTATTGGGGGACGACTATGGGCGGAACAGCGGCATCCCGGATTGACGGCCGAACGACAAAATACTGAAAGTATCCAAAACGCAAAGGCCTGGGATAAAGTGCTTGCTCCACTGATGGCGGTGAGTCTCGTGTTTCCTATGGTCATTGTGGCAGGGCTGGACCATCGTAATAACTGGACTGCTTATTGGACTGGCGTATTTCCACTCTGGTTAAGCGTGATTGGGTTTATAGTGATCGCGTTTGGTTACGCCTTTGCTGCATGGGCCGTGGCAGAGAACCGTTTTTTCTCCAGCGTGGTGCGTATTCAAACGGAACGAGGGCATGTGGTGTGTGATACTGGCCCGTACCGGTTTGTTCGGCATCCGGGTTATGCTGGAAATGTTCTTGCACTGTTCGGTATTGTTCTTGCGCTTGGCTCGGTATGGACACTCATACCTGCTGCGGTGGCAACCATCATTTCGGTAATTAGAACAGTACTTGAAGACCGGACTTTGCAGCAAGAGTTACTGGGCTATCGAGACTATGCACAACGCGTGCGCTATCGGTTGATGCCTGGTATTTATTGAGGAATATACTGATAGAGTTAACGGGTGCAAATAATAGAACAAGTCATTATCTTTTCATTCTAATTAAATCAATATATTCCTATTCTGTTCAGGTTGCATTCAGGTAAGCCCGGCTAATATTTAAATCAAGATATTAGTGCAGGGAATACCAGGAGCAATCGATATGAATGTTTTTACACGTTTATCCGTGATTTCAGTACTTGTTAGCCTGTTGACGGCCTGTGGTGGCGGTGAGCATACAACCGGTACTGTTCAGCTGGAAAATAATAATAGTTCGTTATCGATACGTGAATTTAATTTATCACCCTCTTACCAGTCAGCATGGGGAGCAAACCAGTTATTTGAGCCTTTACTGGCAGGGTTAACGTTTGAAATCTCGTCAGTACCGGTTGGTGAATATGACGTACGTGCGCGTGTCAGGGGTGAGTTTAGTAGCTACTCATCCTATGTCTATGATATCCCGGTGTTTGAAGGGGATATCGTTACCGTGATTTCATCGGATTCTGGTTATACAGGATCAGTGAAAATTGTTAACGGCACGATCGATGCCAATATTATCGCGATTTATATTTCACCATCGACCTCGGGGACATG
>Ga0316207_10005351_pt1 | contig 10690 bp, 21 predicted proteins | sample 6weekpyrite_MG_FD_204943 | JGI IMG/M metagenome (GOLD analysis project Ga0316207, IMG submission 204943) | Microbial mat bacterial communities from mineral coupon in-situ incubated in ocean water Damariscotta River, Maine, United States -... | ecosystem: Environmental > Aquatic > Marine >...
CAAGTTTAGGGGTTATTGTGGAAGTTTAGGACTTACTGTGGAAATGTTTAGTACTTACTGTGGTTAACCATTAGCCACTTTCTACGGCGGCGGCGTAGCTTGGTTGTATGCGCATAATGTATATTATTGTTGAATCGGACATTTTGGCCGATTGATTGACGTTAGCGCTTGCATGGTTTGGGAAAAACGAACCAAAACAGAGACATACACAAAGAGCCCCAGCGGCTAATTTCTTAGCTAACTGGTGAAAAGTATCAGAAATAGCCGGACAATTTGACCGCTTAGCGTGCATTTCCAGAGAAGTTACACCAACGGGCAATTTTAATAAGTTATCTATGGTTGCGGCGACATCATCCTGTACAGTTGCTGTGCCATTTCGCCAGCTAGATACGCGAGACCTTGAAACGTTAAGTTTTTGTGAAAGTTTATAGTCTGATTCTATATCGTAGCGGTTTTTCAATTCATCCAGAATTACATTTATATCGTTAAATGTTTGCATTGTATATCCATCCTTTTTTTATCTGATACCCGTGAGTATAGCCCTTTGTCAAACGCATTTGAATAGTCCGAGACGTTTGACACGTCAAATTAATTTGACTAGTCTTTTACCCAGTCCAACGGATTTGGGCTTTCAATCTTGGTGATTGAAATCTGATAGGGGGCTGGCTCTAATCCGGCCCCCGCTTTCAGATTCAAATTAACTTTTAATCAGAGGGTAATTTTATGACAGACGAAACACATGCAAATATCACAGGCGAATTAATTAAGCGGGTAAATCAGTTAGAAAATTATATACGTGCATTGAACCATACAAACGCGTTGCTTATTTCGTGTATTGATTCTAGCCAGGTTAAAAATGGTGAACTTGAGGTAAGAGAAAAATTATTGTCAGACGCTCATAAAACAATGAGTTCAATTACTGATAATAATCAAAATCTATTAAAAAATGCCACCCCTTAGCGGGTGGTTTTTTTATGTACAGTTCAGCAAATTTAATTAGAGAACATGAGGCATATTTAAAAATGGCAAGTGACAGAGTAAAGCAACTAAAAAAAGCAATTGAAACCGGGCATAAAAACCCGCAGGAATATTTAAAAAAATTGCAGTTAAGAAGTCAGCAATTGACTTGTGAATTGATTTTAAAAAATCCGAATAAATTAAAAGGTCAAAGCTGTGCGTATATTGGCGGCTTTCCGGTTTGAGTAAAAACCGCGACTTTGTAAACCACCATTTAAAAAACGCCCGCATTCCGCAGGCTTTGAAAAATTCCGTATACAAAAAATATTACAACTCAACATCGAGTCGCACTGATATACATTCAAAAATAAATAAAGCAATCGAATTATCAGAGCCACTATTGCAAGCCTGCTACATGCCGACAACCCGAGAGGAATTATTAGATATTTATTCAAAGCGGCAAAGTAAAGAAATAGAGCAACGTAGCGAATGGGGTGGAACAGGTTGCGCGGCGGTGGTTAATTATTTAAAGCTGAAAGGATTAAAAGATATATTCCCCATGAGGGCGGCGGAAAATGAAGCCATTGAAAACGATGGTTTTATTTATACCGATGGGCCAACTGTTAAGCGTCTTGTTTCTGATCGTTGGTTGCTTCGACAAATGCGTAAAAAATCTTTTCGTGAAGTTGAACAAATTGCATTAAATTACGGTTTAGTTTCCGGGCATGGTCAGCGTTATATTTCCAATGCAGTTTTAAATGCAGTTGAAACACGCAAGCAAAAAAACAATGAATTATTAAAAGCAATCACGGCAATAAATGAAGAAGGCGATGAATATACACTTGCTGAACTTTCTGAATTATCAGTTTCAAATCCAGCCGTAAGAAATACCGAATTAATGGTGCGAATGCGCGGCAATGATGAATATGCAATTAAAAATAATCATCCGGCGGATATGTGGACATTAACTGCGCCATCAAAATATCACCCATCAAGTAGTAAATGGTCTGGGGTATCCCCCAGGGCAACACAGAAATATCTATCGAATGTTTGGGCAAAATTTCGCGCATCAGCAAAGCGGGCCGGTTTTAATATTTACGGTTTCCGGGTTGCTGAACCACACAAAGACGCGTGCCCCCATTGGCACATTTTAATATTTTTTGAAACTGAACAGGCCCGCGAGTTTTGCCGGGAAAAAATGAATGATTACGCACTAGCAGAAGATGGAGGAGAAAAGGGTGCTGAAAAACATCGTTTTGATGTCGAGCCTATTGATAGGCTGCGGGGGTCTGCGGTGGGATACATTGCAAAATATATTACCAAAAACATTGATGGCAAAAATATCAACGATATCGACGGTCGTGACCCGTTACACGCTGCAAAACGGGTTAATGCTTGGGCTTCTGTTTGGGGTATTAGACAGTTTCAGGCATTCGGTAACCCATCTGTCACGACATGGCGAGAATTACGGCGTTTGGAAGGTGAGGAGTCCGGGAGTCTGGAAAAGTGCCGGGAGGCGGCGGATTCTGGCGATTGGTGCGCGTATTTCGAGGCACAGGGCGGGCATAGCGTTTTATATAAAGATCAGCCTGTTAAGCCTGCTTACTGGCATAAGTTAGACAGTCGTATCGAAGATGTAAAAAACAACGAATACGGGGAGCCTGTAGCGGCTTGTGTGTTCGGTTTGGTGTGTGAGGGTGTTTATACCTTAACACGCTTTCATAGCTGGACTATCACAGACCAGCCGGAAAAATTGAGGGGTGACGATGTTGTTACCCCTTGGACTTGTGTAAATAACTGTACGGAGCAAAAAAATAATGAGTATGCAGAAAAAGCTTTTAATAGTGCGGCTAACCCTTGCGAAGTTAGAAAAAACGCCGTTAATGGCGAAGGCCGGCATCGCAGAGCAGGCTATTAGTGAATCTTTGGACTTGGTTGAATCGGTTATTGAACAGGTTCAGTTAATCGGTGAATCCTATAACGGTTTATTGGCGTATATCAATCAAATATCTGGTGACCAGATGGCCGTTAATGAACTGAATGAAAAAATGAAAAAAGGGGGCTTTGGGTTGTATGGCGAATGAATCAGTAGCAGCAATCAATTGCACAATGCAAATTAACGGGCATGTGCGAATGAAGCAAAAAGGTGGGGCTTATAAATATTATCTGTATACAGAAAAATACGGGCCTCAGTTTTTCAACACGTCAGAAGGTCAGGCGTTTTTAATTAAGCATATGACCGAAAAACAAACCCAGGGCGATAAAGTGCAGGAACCGGAAAAACAAACCCAGGGCGATAAAGTGACGGAACCGCCTGCAGAAACTAAAGAAACCGGCTTCATGGATTGGTGAAAATATGAATGATGATAAACAGCAACCGGAAAAACCGGTGGAAATAAAAAATGATGAGCCAATGACAGGCGAATACTTGCAAATGGCAAATGAAGTGGAAAGCGAAGCCCCGGTAAATGATGATAAACAGGAACCAGAAGTTCCAACCAGTGAATTAATCGCGCCCATAGTTGCCATGTGCGCCGGTGTATTAGTGCCGAATTGGAACTTGAAAAATGAAGAAATTCAGGGCTTATCTGAATCATACGGTTTAGTTATCGACAAATATTTTCCTGCTGCGGCTTCGAGTCTTGGGGTTGAATTAAACGCGCTATTAATGACTGCGGCAATTGTTTTGCCTCGTTTGGGCACGCCACGTAAAAAACCGGAACCAAACAAAAAACCAGAAAATAACCCATCAGATAAACAAGAATCAGGCGGCAAATAATGGCGGACGGTAAATTAAACTTGGTTATTGGGGCGACACGATCAGGAAAAACGCACTGGACAATGACGCAGTTAAAAAAATACAAGCGTGTCGTGGTTTGGGATATTAAAAATGACCCGCGAGAATTTAAAGGCTATGTTCGCTGTACAAATAAACTGGATTTCGTAAAGTTTTTATTTAAGGCGCGTAAAAGTGATTTAAAAATTACTTATTCAGGAACGGCGGCGGATTTCTCCTTTTGGTGTCGCATTGTTTATCAGTGGGCCAATGATAAAGCCTGTGCAATTGTGGCGGATGAACTATCAGATGTAACCACGATCAGCAAAGCCCCGGAACACTGGGGTCATATAATACGCAAGGTTTTATGTACCGGGTCGGAGGTCTACGCGATTACTCAGAGACCCGCTGAAATTGATAAAACCACCGTGGGGAATGCCTCAATATTTCATGTTCACAGAATGAGCCGGGCCAAAGATCGAAAATATATCAGTGATGAAATGGACATTGATGTTAGCCAGGTCAATAAATTAGGTGATCGAGATTATATTGAAAAAAACAATATCACCCAAAAGGTGAGCACGTATAAGTACAAAAACCGGCCATAATCGCCGGTTTTTTTATGGCTGAAAAAACTATTTTCCGTATACGGAAATTAAAAATTAATTTTCATTGATATATCCGCCGTTCAGGGCGGTGAGAATTGAAAAAAAAGGGCTAATTTTCCGTATACGGGAATTATTATAAAAATGCAAAAAATAGTTTTACTATAAGAAAAAGTGCGCTATTAATTCACTATTGCAAAAAACAATAAATTTAACTTAAATAAAAGGCGTAGATTATGAAAGGCAACATGAAAAAAATATTAATGATGGCAGCAATCGCAATTGCAGCCGTAGCAGTAGTTAACCGTATCCCTAAGGGAAAACGTCTGGTTAACGGATAACAGAAAATTTAACCGCCCAGTGTCGTGAGACAGGGGGCAATTTTTTTTATTCAATGTCGGGAGACATAGAACAATGTCAAAACTTATTAAATTGCCACCGTGTCAGAACGTGGGCGCAAATCAAACCGCAGTAATTCCACAAGTGCCCCATGGTATGACATACGATGCGGTGATTCTCGAACTGGGTGGTACCGCTTTTACAAAAGCCATGCTCACAAATATTCGTAACAGAATAAATGGCAAAACTTTTGTGGATATAACCGGTTCACATCTGGATACAGAAAACCAATTTAAAAAACGTACAGCAAACGCGGCCTATTTAGCCTTGCATTACAATGACCCGAATGCTCGCACCATTAACGGCGAACAAATCGGGGCCGTTGATACCAGTGTGGGTGTTGACACGTTTGATTTCGAGTTTGAAATCGGCGGGGCAACCGCACCAACATTGCAGGCGTTCGCCGTTGTCAGTCCACCCAAGCCGGTAGTTATTAACGGCCAGCCAAACACAAACAAACGCACTATTTCGGCTGTTATGAAAAAAGTGCATTCGTTATCGGGTGCGGCTGATCATTCCGTAACTATCCCCATGGGTTCAAAACTGGGTGGCGCAATTAAGCGTGTTCATTTTCATCATGGTGGTAATGTTACAGCGATTGAAGTACGAAAAGACGGAACCTATCTACAGGAGACCGGAACTAATGCACTGGTTCAATTTATGCAGGATGAACTTAACCGAGCATCACAAGCGAACCATGAAGCATACGACCCGTGTTTTACGGATAATCAATCAGATGCTATCGCAACATTGCGAAACGATGGTTCTCCGGCTTCGTTTGAATTTACAGTGACAACAGGCGCGGGTGATACCGTAACAAGTTACACTGAATTATATTCAACCATCCCACGTCTATAAAAATAGACTCATAAATTAAATGGTGCGAATTCTTTCGCGCCATTAGTGGAGCAAATAACATGAGTTTTTTTGATAAGTTGGGTGATAGTTTTGTTAACGGTATAGATCGTGCGGTCGATTCTGAATTTTCAGATGTGCCAAAACTTCAGGATGATCGTCAGTTTGAAACGCGCGATAGTGGAACGGTAACCGTTCCGGCGGGTTCATCCAGTCAGGACTTTATCACGCAAAATAAAAATATGCTTTTAATCGGTGCCGGTTTATTACTGATTACGGGCGCGTTAATTCTTAAAAAATAAAAGGCGTTTAAAATGGCTGTAAATTTACCAGCAATCGCAGAGCAACAAGGGTTTGAAGCACCGTCTTTGCCATCAGTGCCGGGGCTGGATAGTTTGCCGGGTTTAGGTGGTGGTGGTCTGGCGGATAGCTCGACAACATCAAGCGCGGCGAATGTCAGTACAGGGGCAAAGGGTGGAACATTTTTAAACTTTGGTACCAGTAGCCAGAGTTCAGGCAATAATACAATGATGTATATCATTGCGGGACTTGCTGCACTTTTTATTTTAAAGAAAAAATAAGGAAAATTTAAAGTGGCTTTCAATCGTTCAGAAACAGTAATAAATACAAGCGAAGTAAATGATAACACCACGCTGGGTGCAGATAATAATTCATTCATTACTCGTGAAGGTGATATAAGTATCGTGAAAGAGGCTGACGGAGCAGAGTTTGTACCGGGTAATATTATTCAGTCTGCAAATAAAGGAAATAAAGATAGCCAGGACGCGAATAATAAATTTTATTTGATGATTGCCGGTGCACTGATTGCAGGTGTGTTAATTGCTAAAAAGGTTTTTTGATGGGTATCGGGTCAAAGAAAAGCACAACGATAACGAATCAGGAGTTTAATGATAATACGTCGCTGGTTGCAAGTGATGGCTCATTTGCCACTAAGGAAGGTGATATAAATTCAAGCTCTGAAGATAATTCAAGCATTATCTATACAGATTTGGGCGCAGTAGAAGCGGGGACTGGTGTTGCAAATAATGCCATTGATTTTGCTGGTGAGGGTATAAATTTAATTGCAGACGGCATAAGTTTTGTGACAGATAGCGCAAACAATTTATTTAATGATGTCTCGAATAGCTTTAATGATTTGTCAAATGCAAGTGAAGCGAATGTTGGTGATTTAATATCAGGAGCAAATGATAATACTGAATTATTTTTAAATGAATCGAGTGATTTAACAGAAAATTTTATTAATAGATCAAGTGACGATAATCAAAATATTTTGGATATTATGAATGATGTTATTAATAGCGTTTTCTCATTTGGTGAAACAATAAATGACTCAAATCAGGCGCTGGCTAGTGAATCTTTTAATCTCGCGGGTTCAAGTACACTAGGGGCCGGGTTCAGTACGGCGGACAATGCAAAAACAACCAGTAAAACTATTCTATACAGTGCCGCAATAATGGCAGTTTCTTTTGTGTTAATCAGGAATATTAAAAAGTGAGTACATTAACTTATACATTTGTAGCGGGAGAAACTAAGCGTTACGGGAGCGGAAAGTTTTTTAAAATTCGTTCGGCTAGTTTTGAATTAGAGGTTATTTTTTATAAAAATAATGGTAGTGAAATTGGACGAGCAGAATTTAGCCAGGGCGATTCGGTAAATATTGAACACGGATACGCTTACGCAGAAGTCACAAGCGCACAGGCACAAGATGTAGAAGTGCACACGCTGAATTTTATAATGTCTAGTTCTAGTGTGGTGGGTGATGTCAATGCGCTAACCAGAAATGCAAACCTTACAGAGGATGGGAACCAGTTCTTTTGTGGCGATAATTCTCAAGCAAATATCAGTAACTATTCTTCAGTGTGCATTGTGAATTTGATTGGTTCATTAGAGCAAGTTTTTATAAATCACTTAAAAGTGTGGGCAATTGGTGGCGATGCAAGAATGCGATTAATGGATGATTTTGCCACAGATGGCGCGGCTTATATAAGTATCCTTCGTAGAAGTGCATCGAACAAGGATTTAAGCGCGGCGGATAGTGCTAGTGTAGAAGTGGGTCGGGATAATTTATCAGCCTCAGCTCAAGGGGTGGCGTTAAATAATAATACAATTCTATCAAGTAGTAACGGCGCACCAACAGAGATTTATTTTGGTAATAGCCCGATTGAAATATCGCCAAATCAGGCATTAATAATTTCAGGTACAGCAATTAATTCTGAAATTGGAGCATACTTCGAGTTTAGCGAAAAAAAAACTTAATCCCGTTATTGATTGAATATGCTAATACTGTTTATTTGTACTCTGAAAAAACAGTCAGTGTCATAAATCCGAGAATAGATGATTACTGGCAGGATTCATATACAAATAAATGGCTTAATCATGGCTCATTTACGGTGAATCCGGGTGATCATTTATTAGTGTTTATGTCGGGTATACCTAGTGGTTCAGGATGGAAGTTAAGCTCCGATTTAAGCAGTGATTCAGCGTTACCAGCGGGGTCAGATAATCAATTGCATTTATCGGCGCATGTTGGCTTGTTGGGTAATCCATCGGGTGAAAATATGACCGCAAACTATAATATGGGTTTTGAGCATAGGGCCAGCATTTTTTATTTTGATAGAGAAAATAAACGTATTAGAACGGCATTAAGTACTCAAGATGTTGCACCGCCGTACAACTGTGTATTTGATGGAATTGTGCAAACCAATACTACGCATGACGATGTATTAATGGGTGACATTGTTATTGATGATCTGGCAATGGATAAATTTTATGAAAGGGGTTCGGTGTTTATAATGAAATGGAGCGCCGGAAATGCTCCTGATATCAATATAATTGAGGCTTTCATGGAATCACTTTGGGAGCAGTGGGCAATTAACGACAATTATAAAACGCATGAATATTTATTATGAACTATTTAATTGTAATTACACTGGTTTTAATGAGTGGTGCATTTTTGATAAATAGTAAAAAGTCAATCTCGTTAAACGGGATTAACTTTATAAAAAGCCATGAAGGGTGGAGAGCTCAACTGTATTTAGATGCGGCGGGTTTTGCAACGATTGGCTACGGTCATTTATTAAAACCGGATGAAGATTACTTTTTAATTGACAAAACAGAAGGTGAGCGAATTTTAAAAGAAGATTTAAAAATTGCTGAGAGTGCCGTGAATGATTTTGTAAAAGTAGAGTTAACCCAGGGTATGTATGATTCATTGGTATCATTTGTTTTTAATTTGGGTGTCGGAGCATTTAAAAGATCAACACTTTTAAACGTTTTAAACGCGGGGGATTATGAAAGTGCAAGCAATGAATTATTGCGCTGGAATAGAGCAGGCGGTGAAATTAATCAGGGGCTTGTCAATCGAAGGCGAGCGGAAAGAAACTTATTTTTGGCTTAACTATGTTATTACCTAAACCAGATCAAATTAAATCAGTCGTCATGCTGGCAACCATTGCCGGGGTTGCCTATGTTGCCTATAAAACCTATACCGCAGGTGCACAGGCTATTGAAACGGCGGGCGATGTTTTAAGTACCGATTTAAACCCGGCTAGTAATCAAAATTTTGTTTATCAAAACTTGACACCGGATAGTGTAAAGAATGGTTTATTCGACCCGGTTTTTTCAGCATTAGGATTATAGAAATATTATGATAAGAGCGATAATTAAAGGTATTCGAGGCGTTAGCGGTTCGGAAGTAGGGCGCGAGGTTACATTGGCGGTAGTTGCTGGGGTGGTGTCGTGGTATGTGGCGGAAAAACTAACCGATTGGAAGAATAAAAAGAATGGCTGAAAATCTTCAATGGCTGCAAACAGTGGGGCCGGTTTTAGTGGGTGTTTGGGGGATTATAAAATGGTTTGCCAACGATATTAAGCAGGATATTAAGGAAGTGCGAGAAACGGCAAACAGTGCCCACAAGCGAATGGATAACCACTTGCAGGCACACGATTAACTACTGAATAATAACGCTATTACCTGAGCCGTTATCGTTATCTATGGAAAGGTTATTTTCTAATGATGTGCTCAGGGTATTGTCATTTCCATTAACCGTTATTGCGGCTATCTCTGCCCCCGTTTCAAAATTTATAAGACTGTTTGAACCTTCTATAATTAATTCATCTAATGTGGTGCCGTTTTGAATGGTTAACGTAGCATTGCTTTCACCTAATGACTTTACACACGCCGGGCCACTGATATCCGTTGTACCGGTCACAATGACGGTGCAGTTTTTATCTATAGTTGTGTTGGTTGTGCTATCCGTCGAACCACAGGCAGAAATTAATAAACTAGTAAGGGTTGAAATAATAAATTTACGCATTGTTTTTTGACTCCATTTTATTATAAATATCTTTATACGTTGTTTTAAGTGGATAAACATTTTTAGGTACTAATCGTTTATGGTTGATACTCATTAAATTTTTTCTGATGAGTGTATTTTCCTGAATAAGGTCATTGACTTTCAAAGTTAATGTGCGGTTTTGTTGATAAAGCAATGACCAATTATTAATTTGAGCGGGTGAAATTGCAAAGTTTTTACAAGCCGGGCTCGTATAATTGATTAAGCCTTTGCTGTCCGGGTGAATGTGCCAGCCAGCCCAGACATCAGAAAGTAAGTAGCCAGCCGAACAGTAAGCGACGATATACAGCCATTTTGGGGCTTTGTTTTCATTGCAATATCGCTGGATTGACCGGGTTGAACTGCCGGTTATTTCAGCCAGGTCATCACGGGTAACGCCAAGTTTGAATAAAAATTCGTTAAAATTGCGGTATTCAAAGCCGATATTCTGCGGCAAAAGTAAATTTTTTTGAAATAATTTCATGATAAAAATTCCCTGATTTATTGTTATTTTTTATTGTTTTATCTGGTTTTTATCATTTATGTAAAACATACAATTTAATGATATTTTAGGCAGAAGTACATAACCCGAACGAATTATTATATTTAGCCACGTTCTACGGCGGCGGCGTAGCTGGTAGTTTATGCGCATAATGTATATTATGTTAAATAAAGTACGAGGCTCCAACAGTTTTTAAATATATATAATAAAAAGTATGATCATCAACTATTATAATCTTGTA
>Ga0316207_10005353_pt1 | contig 10688 bp, 9 predicted proteins | sample 6weekpyrite_MG_FD_204943 | JGI IMG/M metagenome (GOLD analysis project Ga0316207, IMG submission 204943) | Microbial mat bacterial communities from mineral coupon in-situ incubated in ocean water Damariscotta River, Maine, United States -... | ecosystem: Environmental > Aquatic > Marine >...
ATAAGGCAATGTGTAGAGTTTATGTTGAATTAATGCTTCAAATAGCTTGAGGATTCCCTTGTTTCTGCAATCAAAATTTAAACGATATAAGTCCTGAGTAAGTTGACACCTAAAATTTTTTATTGCACTATGTTATCTTAAAAAATAATAAAAAGGGGGGCGTCATGATCATGGATAGATTATGGGGGAATCTTGGAGTTTTCTCGGTGAGACTTAGCGTATTTTTTTTGATTGATCACCGGTTTGTAAATTCTTTTTTGATGCTTAAATACATTCTTATGACAATAGTAAAGGTAATCGTTGTCGTACTATTCAGGCTTTATTCTCATTTCACCAAGGCAGGTGAAATTTTCTTCTTAATGGTATTGCTCTCTGGTATTTCTACTCTCTCTGCTAAGTGTAAAGTAAATAAACTACCATTCATTATGAATACGTTTGAGATTAAAAGGCTAGTTTAGTGATTTTTGCCAAAATTGATACAGCTTCAAAACTTGAACTTTTTTCAATTATGGAAGCGTGTACTCACCTTAAAACAAAAGACGAATTCCAGACAGTTCTAGAGAGCACAAAAATTCTCTTTGGTCATGAAATGGCAGCGTGTGGTATTGGTGAAGTTATCACTCAGAAAGTGGGGTCAACAATTAATTCTGGCTTCCCCAATAAATTTATGTCATCAATTATTGATCACCATGGGAGAATGGATTCTCCGTTGTTCAATCGGTGGATAAAACAAAAATCACCGCAAGTATTAAATTTTCAGGATAAAAGTACACTGTCATCAAATGGCGACAGATTTTTTTATCGGAATTTCGCATTACGAAATATTTTGTCTCATGGGGTAATGGATTTTAATCAAAACTATGTGACTTACTTTGGTTTCGCACAATTTCCTGGTGAAATTACCGAGAGTCATATCAGATTATTGGAAATTTTAGCGCCTCACTTGCACGTAGCTTATATGCGTGTGGCTATCGGCGGTGAGGAAAATAATCAACACACCAACTTAGCATTTGAAAAAAAGAATCTTATTCCTAATTGGGAAACAAATTCAATATCTAAACGAGAAAAAGAAGTCTTGAAGTGGGTGCTCGCCGGAAAAACGAATTGGGATATTAGTAATATTCTCAGCATTAGTGAAAATACCGTTAAAAACCATGTGTTGCGTATCTTGAAAAAACTTGGTGCAAATAACCGGCAACATGCTGTGGCTAAAGCTATCAAAATGGGAATAATTGATTTGTAGTTTGATTGTTCCTTATTTCTGATTAGCAGAAGTGAAATAGAAAAGGTAGTAGAGGCAAGTTTTCAACCTGGAAAAGCGGTAATGGTATGCCTGTTATAGGAAATTATACGATGAAACGATCGAAAAAATGCTAAATTATGTTCTTCAGCTGAATGGCCAACGTTATTTGATGTGGCTCAAGTGTATAAAATGGAGCTTAATTCTACACATTTAAAAAGTGTGATTTAATGAATATCAATAGTCGAATATCTTGAATAGGGATTGTGATTTTTGGGTGTGTAACTCAAAATAGTTGGTTGGAACGTTATTAAATGTGTATTGAGGGAAAGTGTATTCAAATTCATGAGGCATACTAAAATATTTATCCAAAAAAATAAGGGGTAGGTTTTGAATCGTGGTGTGGCGCTTGATCTTTAAAGTTTACTGAAATAATTATGGTGTTTTTTCCACACGAACCCTTAACGTAAATGTTTTTACACGCGATGGTTTCACAGTGGTACTTTATTTTTAAGTTCAGAGAAATGATAGTTGTTCATCTTTCAGAGTGGGCTAATAAGCATAAAGAATTTGAAATAGTTTAAGGGTTGAATTGTTAAGCTTGGAAAAGTTCGATTAATGTTTATCGTTTTATCTCGACTAGACTTTACCAGTGCAGGCTTAGGAAAATCCAACCCTGAACATAGTTAGTATATCGCTGTTATTTGTATGCCAGCCCGCCCACCAATGTCACTCAAGTTGTCTTCCAATGCAGCGATATTGTTGGCTGATTTAGCACTACGATGTGCATAGTTGATTGCTAGGCGTGTTTTTTTATTCATAAAATATTGTGCGCCGAGTGTGACAGTCGAATAATTTACTTCTAAAGTATCACCGGTGAGTCGATTATAAACATCGTAACGTAGATCGACTTCAAATTTTGTCTCAAAAATTCGCCAACCGCCATCAATATACCAGCCATTAGCTTGTCCCTCAAGTCCATCACCGGCACCGCCAGGCGCATTCATGTCGAAACTTTCTTTATGTGGGCCAAGAAAAATCATGCCTTTACCTTTTAGGTATTCGGCAGACAGGCGATAACTATCTTTTAGATATTTAAAGCCTGCGCCAAATCTTTCTCGATTATAATGTGTGTAAGTTTGGGTGTTTGCACTATTATATACTTGTGTGCCATCACTCGCTGACGTTGTTATGTTAGCAAAATTTGTATCGAAAGCCCTTAAGCCTTTTTGATACCACGCAAAAAACTTAAGGCCTTGGCGGCGTGCACCTTTTCCTGCAAAGACTTTTTCTGTCGACAGATAAGCATAAAATGTTTTGTTGCCATTGTTGTCACCAAAATTTAAGCCATTACCGTTGCCGAGCATTGCAGCATAACTACCTTCCCAGTCCTTATATTTTATCGTGTCAAAAACTTGAACACCGATGTCTCGAAAGGCACCAACGGGTTTTTCAAAGCCGGAAGGTGCTGTTCCTAATAGTTGTGCTTCAGTGTTACCTCTGCCATCTGTTGTCTTGGTATAATTATCGTCGTTTGGAAAGCGTTCTAGCATGAGCTGGTTGGTGACGGTGGAAAAGTTGATATAATCAAATACGTGGATCGCTTGTAAACCTTCTTCGGAACCAGGATATTTAAATAAACCAGCGCGTATTTTAGTAAATGGAATGTGGGTTGATGTAATGCTGGCGTCAGTCGCTTTAACATAACCATCACCGGATGTGATTCCATTGTTGCCCGCTTCCAGTAAGATGAAATAATTCAATTTACTGTCGATCGGCATGCCATTGCCTCTAACACCAATCCGCGCACGATTAACATTAAACATATGTCTAGCGGTTAAATTTGGCCCAATGAGTTTTGCCGGAACGTATTTGTCGCTCGCATTAGCGCTACTAAAATCTTGCTGAAATTGGCCTTGAATAAAACCCCAGACCTTGGCTCTGCCTGCAGTTGAAGGTGATTCAGTACCCTGTAACGTAAGCCAATCGGCGGCAATGCTCGTGGTTGAATAACCCAGGCAGGTCGCAACATATAGTAGAGGTATAGCTAAACGTCTTATAAACATCCCAATTCCCTCCCAGCAATCATCATTTTTTTGATGAATTATTTATTCTTATCGAGGCATTTTTGCATGAAAACTAAAAAACTTCAATTTTTCGCTCAAATAGGTAGTTGTTAATAAGTACATTAATAGGTTTATAGAAACACCTAATCAGATTTTTGGGGGAGGATATATTGTGTTATGTGGGTGATATATTTGAGGGAAAATAAAAAAGGCCACTATAGCGAGTGACCTTTTTTGATTTAATAGTTTTTAATTTACATAACAAGTGATGCTTTGATCTTGTTCATGGCATTTTTTTCTAGCTGACGAACTCGTTCTGCCGAAACATTATATTGAGCCGCTAGATCTTGTAATGTGGATTTTTCATCACTTAGCCAACGTTGATTCAAAATATCACGGCTACGATCGTCGAGTGTTGCTAAGGCATTATTTAATTTGCCGTAGCTGTGCTCATTCCAATCAGATTTTTCTAATTCGCTAGCTGGATCTGCGTTATTGTCTTGCAAGTAATTGGCTGGCGCTAGGTAGTCAGAAGTTTCATCATCCTGATCTCCATAAGCGTCAAACGCTGTATCTGTATTACTCAAGCGTGATTCCATTTCCCGCACAACTTTTTCGCTAACACCTAGATCGTTTGCCACGGCTTCTACTTCTGCCTGACTAAACCAACCAAGACGTTTTTTTGATTTTCTGAGGTTAAAGAATAATTTTCTTTGTGCTTTGGTTGTCGCCACTTTGACAATTTTCCAGTTTCGTAAAATGAACTCATGCATTTCTGCTTTTATCCAGTGTACGGCAAAGGAAACCAAGCGAACTTCTTTGCTTGGGTCATAACGTTTAATGGCTTTCATTAAACCCACATTACCTTCTTGAATGAGGTCAGCTTGTGGTAAGCCATAACCTGCATATCCACGCGCTACGTGGACAACAAAACGAAGGTGAGAAATAACTAATTGACGCGCTGCATCCAAATCATTGTCATTTTGAAGGCGGTAAGCTAACTCACGTTCTTCATCGGCACTGAGTACTGGCACTTGCTTAACTTGATGGATGTAAGACTCAATGTTTCCTTGTGGAACGGTCAAATTCATCGTGGCTAGTGTATTTGTCAATTTAATCTCCAAATATTCAATATATTTTCTACCAGCTAATATTAGCACTCTATTTCTTAACTCGCCAATAATTAGCACTCAAATCTTTAGAGTGCTAACGGCAGCTTAAGTTCATCCTTAATAATGAATTTATTATATATAGAAATATTGTTTAAATTCAGATGGATAGGCTGTGAATTAGGCGGTTTGCAGCAACCCAGGCACCACCGAGTCCAAGTATCATTCCCGTTCCCAAAATGGATAAAACGTCGCTAAAACCTAATCCAACGAGTGAAATTTCGCTCTGATAAAGCTGCGCAATTTGATCAATTTGGGGGTTTACCCATAATAACCCAAGTAGAACGATGGATAAAGCAACAACGCTACCGCATACACCATATAATAGGCCACTATAGAGGAAAGGGCGCCGAACATAGCCATCTGTGGCACCTACTAGCTTGTTGACGGCTATTTCATCCTGAAAATCCTGCCCTAACAATTTAATGGTATTTCCAATGACGATAAGTACGGTAAAAACTAAAAAGAGGGAGATAGCCAAAGAAATCTGTTTAATGAATTCCGTAATTGAGAATAGGCGTTTAAGCCAAAGCACATCTATTTTCGCCTTGTCGACTAGGGCAAATTCTGCCAGCTCGTTACTTAGATTTTCTATTTGACTGGGATCAAGCTTGCGAGTATCAGGATAAATTTGAATGACTGCGGGTAATGGGTTATCGCTCAACAAATCTAGCGCATTTCCTAATATATTTTGTTTTTGGAAATCTTTTAAACCTTGCTCCGAAGAGATTAAAACAGTCTCTTGAACAGTGTTGTTTGTTTTTATTTCAGCAAGCAAATTTTCAATGTCATCAGATGATGCATTTTTTGTTAGGTATAAGGAAATTCGACTCTGCTCATCAACGGATTGTTGACCGCTTTCTAGGTTTTTTACAAGAATTTGAAAGGCTGCAGGTAATGATAAAGAGACGCCGACAACCAGTATGGTGAGAAATGCTGTAATAGGCGCAAGTGATAAACGTTGTAGCGCATTGTTGAAAGCTGCTTTATGCATAGTTATCCAACTCGACCAAATGCTATCTTTCTGGTTTCGGTTTACTGTATTCTTTTGGCTTTTAACGTTGGTTTGTTTAGATTTCATAACGTTGATTTAGCTGCATTAACTTTAGCATTAATGACCTTACCATCTTTTAGTTCAATTTGACGGTAATTAAGATCCTTAATCAATGATAAGTCATGAGTGGCTATCATTAAGGTGATTCCTACTTGATTGAGTCGTGCAAATAAATTCATGATATCTTTGGATAGTTGAGGATCAAGATTACCTGTGGGTTCGTCGGCCAAAATCACTTCGGGTCGACTAACAATAGCTCTTGCGATGCCCACGCGTTGTTGTTCGCCACCTGACAAAATACTGGGTTGTCGTTTTGATTTGTCGAGCAAGCCAACAAGTTCCAGCGAAGCATTTACACGATGTTTGATTTCTGATTCTTTATAACCGGAAACTCGTAATGGTAGCGCAACATTATCAAAGACTGAACGGTCATTGAGTAAAGTGGGATTTTGAAAGATGACACCAACACGACGTCGATGATAAGGAATTTCTTTTGAGCTTAATAAAGCAAGGTCTTTTTTTTCAAAAACGATTTTCCCCGCTGTGGGGCGTTCTATGAGTGCGATAAGCTTTAATAGTGTGGATTTGCCTGCGCCAGAGTGCCCAGTGAGAAAAACCATTTCTGCGGGGGCGATATTTAAATTTATGCCACGTAAGGCATCGTGCCCGTTTAAATAACGCTTACGAACATTTTCGAGACGAATCATTCGTAAATCCCAGGCTAATTATTATCGTCACTTTCGCGCGTGAGTAAGGCTTCTACGTAATCTTTTGCATCGAATTGTCGTAAATCGTCCATACTTTCACCGATGCCGATGAAGCGAATGGGAATACTGAGTTGTTTGGCAATGGCAAAAATAATTCCGCCTTTCGCTGTACCATCTAATTTTGTGAGGGTTATGCCGCTGACGTCAACCGCCTCATTAAATTGGCTTGCTTGTGATAAGGCATTTTGCCCTGTACCAGAATCTAAAACCAACATCACTTCATGGGGTGCTTCTTCATCAAGTTTACTCATGACACGTTTTATTTTTTTCAATTCTTCCATGAGATTGGTTTGTGTATGTAATCGGCCAGCCGTATCGGCAATGAGTACATCGATATTTCTGGCTTTCGCCGCTTGAAGTGCATCAAAAATAACGGCCGCTGAATCGGCGCCACTATGTTGCGCAATAACCGGTACATCATTGCGTTTGCCCCAAGATTGCAGTTGCTCTACTGCCGCTGCTCTAAAGGTATCGCCAGCCGCTAACATGACAGCTTTACCTTCTTGTTTAAACCGATGGGCAAGTTTGCCAATAGTTGTTGTTTTGCCTGCGCCATTGATACCAACCATGAGTATGACAAAGGGAGATTTGCTGGTATCTATTTCCAGTGGTTGGTCACTGGTTTCTAGCAATAATCGCATATCTTCGTTTAATGCGCTAAATAAAGCGTTTTCATCGGTCAGTTCTTTACGACGTAAACGTTGTGTGAGATTTGAAATGATTTCTTCGGTGGCTTCGATGCCTACATCAGAGGTTAGCAATAGGGTTTCAATTTCTTCTAATAAATCGTCATCGATAGTTTTACTGCCACCAACGATATTGCTTAGGCCGTTTGTTAAATTGGAGCGGGTGCGCGATAGGCCAGATTTTAATCGAGAGAAAAAGCCCTTTTTTTCTGTTTTTTCTTCTTTATTTTCTTCAACTGACTTGTTTTTTTTAAATCCAAACATAAAATGAGGCGTCCTGAGTAATTCTTCAAATAAATACAGCTAAGTAAATAATCCGGCACGTATTTCGTAGTGAAAACTGATGGTTTTCGCTTCTAGAATGCAGGCGCACGGAACGCTAATGCCGATATTTTGTCATAAGGGCGTATCGTACCATTGAATAAGTCAATGACGCCACAGGCTTTGAGTGATTTATGATCGTGGTAGTGCTCGTATAAGCGTTATATTGGCTCATTTCTTCGTCAGTAAATAACAGGAAAAATCTGAATGAAAAAAAACCGTTTTTTGCTTTATGTCTTTGCAGTTTTAGTAACTGGGTGTGGTTCTATCGCTACTATGCCCGATGCATCAAAGCCAGTTCAGCGTTTTGCAGATTACAATGTATCTGAAAAAACCTTAGCCAATGGCTTGAAAGTCATTGTGAAGGAGGATCATCGTGCACCGGTGGTCGTATCGCAAATATGGTACAAGGTGGGTAGTAGTTATGAGCATAGCGGTATAACAGGCGTTTCCCATGTGTTGGAACATATGATGTTTAAAGGCACTAAAAAACACCCACCTGGAGAGTTTTCAAAAATTATTGCAGAAAATGGCGGTCGGGAAAATGCTTTTACAGGGCGTGACTATACGGCGTATTTTCAACAATTGGAAAAACGACGTTTACCAATAAGCTTTGAGCTTGAAGCTGACCGTATGAAAAATGTGATTTTACTTGAAGAAGAATTTAAAAAAGAAATTCAAGTGGTCATGGAAGAGCGACGAATGCGCACGGAAGATAATCCTCAAGCATTAACCTATGAACAATTTACTGCAGCAGCATATCTTAATAGTGGTTATCACTGGCCGATCATTGGATGGATGGATGATTTGGAAAATATGGAAGTTGAAGATTTAGCGAAATGGTATCGGGGATGGTATGCACCAAATAATGCGACTTTAGTCGTTGTTGGTGATGTTAACGCAGACCAGGTTTTTGAAATGGCCGAAAATTATTTTGGAGAGATTAAGTCCAGTCCTGTGTTCAAGCGAAAACCCAGACATGAAGTTGAGCAAAAAGGTATTAAACGAATTGTTGTGAAAGCACCTGCGCAAGTACCGTTTATGATTATGGGTTATCAAACACCTTCAGTAGTTGATACCGAGCATGATTGGGAGCCTTATGCCCTAGATGTTTTGGCAGCTGTTCTTGACGGTGGTGCAAGTGCGCGATTTGAAAAACACTTAGTTCGTGAGCAGCAAGTTGCTGCAAGCATTGGTACAGGTTATGACGCATTTACACCGGGTAGAGAGTTGTTTACTTTTAGCGGAACACCTGGACAGGGAAAAACGGTTGATGATTTAGAAAATGCGATTCGTGAGCAAATTAAGATTATTAGTAATGAATTGGTCAATGATGAAGAGCTCGATCGCGTGAAAGCACAAGTTGTTGCCGCCAAAGTTTATGAGAAGGATTCTATTTTCTACCAAGCTATGTCGATTGGTACATTGGAAACCACAGGCTTAGGTTGGCAGTTGGCGGAACAATATCTCAATCGAATAAATCAAGTAACTAAGGAACAAATAAAAGCAGTGGCTAAAAAATACCTTGTGGATGATAAATTAACTGTGGCGGTACTTGATCCACAGCCGATAGACCCAAATAAAGCGCGTCAACGTGCAGCGGGAGGTCGTCATGGTGGTTAGAACATTATTAATTATTGGCTTATTCATTGCTTCAACGGTACAAGCCGCACCTAAAATTCAGCATTGGGTGACAGACAACGGTGTGAGAGTTTATTTTTTTCCAGCGAAGGAATTACCGATGTTGGATCTGCGTGTGGTCTTTGATGCGGGTGCAGCAAAAGATGGCGATAAACACGGTCTTGCTTTATTAACCAATGGATTGTTAGCCGAAGGTGCTGGTGATTTAAGTTCTGATCAGATTGCCGAGCGTTTTGAAGGTGTTGGTGCGGGATTCGGAAATAGCTCTCATCGCGATATGTCTTTATTATCTTTGCGCAGTTTGACTGATGAAAAGTTGTTGAACACGGCACTGGATACATTTAAAACGGTGCTTAATGATCCTAAGTTTCCCGAAGTTGCATTCGAGCGGGAAAAAAGTCGTTTGTTAATTGGTTTAGAACGTCAGAAGCAATCACCTTCAGCAATTTCAAGTAAAACATTTTATAAAACAGTTTATGAAAATCATCCCTATGCTTTTGGTGCGGATGGGGAAATCGACTCGGTTAAAGCGTTGACGACGAGTGATTTAAAAGCGTTTTATAAACAATATTTTGTGGCGGCAAATGCGGTTGTCGCATTGGTAGGTGATGTCACTCGCCAAGAAGCAGAAGAAATAGTAAAAACGGTAACCGGAAGTTTGCATGCTGGCCAAGCGGCACCTCGAGTTCCAGCCGCCAAGGGTTTGGATAAAGCAGAAGAAGTTATGATTGATTTTCCATCATCGCAATCGCATATCTTGGTTGGTCAGCCAGGAATGAAACGAGGTGACCCTGATTATTTCCCTTTATATATAGGTAATCATATATTTGGTGGTAGCGGTCTGGTTTCTAAATTGTCAGATGAAATTCGGGAAAAACGAGGATTAGCTTATAGTTCTTACAGCTATTTTGTTCCTATGCGATCAGAAGGGCCATTTCTTCTGGGTTTACAGACAAAAAACAAATCTGCTGAAGAAGCGTTAAAGGTGATGCGGGAAACGTTAAAACGCTTTGTTGAGAAAGGACCGAGTAAAGCTGAGTTGGTGGCAGCTCAGAAGAACTTGGTTGGCGGTTTTGCATTGAAAATTGCCAGTAATAAAAAAATCGTAGAAAATTTAGCTTCTATCGGTTTTTATGGATTACCATTAGATTATCTGGATAAATTTATTGCCAATGTTGAAGCTGTTACAACTGATCAAATAAAAGATGCATTTAAGCGCAGAGTAAATCCAGACAAAATGGTAACGGTGGTTGTGGGTGGCAAGGAATAATAAAAGCGGTCGCCAGCAGCAAAATCAACTTCGAATAATTGGCGGAACCTGGCGGGGAAGAAAGCTTAACTTTCCCGACTTGCCAGGTTTACGTCCAACCTCAGATCGCGTTCGCGAAACATTGCTTAATTGGCTGCAGGCAGATGTTGCTGGTGCAAATGTTTTAGATTTGTTTGCCGGTAGTGGTGCTTTAGGATTGGAAGCCTTGTCCAGAGGTGCTAAGCAGGTAGTTTTTGTGGATTCACAAAAGCTGGCAGTTGAGCAAATTAAAAATAATGCAGAAATCTTAGGCGTAGATAATGCTGAGGTTGTGTTGACTGATGCAATTTCTTATTTACAAAGCTCGTCGAAGAATAAGTCATTTGATTTGGTTTTTCTTGATCCGCCGTTTCATCAAAATTTGCTAATGGCATGTTTGCAAGGATTGCAAAAGAATTCTCTCCTTAATGATGAAGCTAAGGTTTATGTTGAGAG
>Ga0316207_10005354_pt1 | contig 10687 bp, 10 predicted proteins | sample 6weekpyrite_MG_FD_204943 | JGI IMG/M metagenome (GOLD analysis project Ga0316207, IMG submission 204943) | Microbial mat bacterial communities from mineral coupon in-situ incubated in ocean water Damariscotta River, Maine, United States -... | ecosystem: Environmental > Aquatic > Marine >...
GCTAATAAGGGACTAAATTATCATGTTATTATTTCTAAAAAAACTAAGCTTAAGCTTTCAGCTACTGATTTTTTGGACATCTTTACAGGTATTATAGCAGCAGTTGAAAAAACAGACTTAGTTGAAGAAAAAACAGATTCTTCCATTCATATTAAAAATAGCCTCATTGCTATTTGCTCATTAGTAGTTTTAAGCATATACCTCAATACAGAACCTAGCCTAAATAGTGTATTAATCTTTGCATCAAGTATTTTAGGGTTATTTAATAGTATTTCATTAAAAAAACAAGAAAAAGGCATACAAAACGTAATAGGAAATGCTTTCTGTTCAGGTGAGTCAGAAAAAAAAGATTGTAATGCTGTATTAACATCTAAAGGAGCCAATATATTTAAGCCCTACAAATTAAGCGATTTATGTTTAATATTTTTCTCTGGACTATCCCTAAGTATTTTATTTACCTCAGTACTTAATATAAGTGCTTCGTTTACATTTGCATTAATATTACTTTCTTTACCTATAACACTTTACTCTATATATTACCAAGCAGTAATAATAAAAAAATGGTGTTTACTATGTATAAGTGTTGTGGGTATATTGTGGGTGCAATCTGCTTTGATTATCTTTAATGCCAACATAATCACAAGTGTATCATGGTCTATAAACACTATTCTTGTAAATAGTTTTGGCTTCTTGTTAGCGTTAACGCTTTGGCATTTGTTAGCGCATAACCTAGATGAGCTTCAGGTGCTTAAAAAAGTAAGAATTGACCTCTTTAAATTTAAAAGAAACTTCAAGATTTTCAATACCCTATTGCAGACTTCTAAAACTATTAATACTACTATATATAATTCTTCTGAAATTATTTTTGGAAATGCCAATTCACCTCTAAAAATTGTAATTGTTACTAGCCCTTTTTGTGGGCATTGTAAACCTGTACACAGTTTAATTGAGGATATTCTTAAAAAACACTCCAGTAAAGTAGCTATAAGTGTACGTTTTAATGCTAATATTAATTATCCAGAAGATAATCTTGTAAAAGTAACCAGCAGACTTATTGAAATTTACAATACCAATGGGGAAACAGATTGTTTAACTGCAATGCATGACATATATCAAGGACAACCAACAGATTTATGGCTTAACGAATTGGGAAATTGTAATAATACAGAATTGTTCATCGAAGAGCTTAAAAAAGAAAATGAATGGTGTGCTAACAACAATTTAAACTTTACACCAGTAATCTTAATTAATGGCAGGACATACCCAAAAGAATATGATAGAAATGACCTTATATATTTTATTGAAGAACTTTATGAAAGCAATACTATTAGTATGGAGGAATTAGAATTAACAACATAAAAAAAGCCTAGAATTAACTAGGCTCTAGAACAAATTCCTCTCGCGAAGGGCAGACACAAACTGTGAGTGTCTCTAAATGTTCACAGCAAATATAATTTATTAAAATTTTTAATTATGAAAAATTTGCGAAATTTAAAAGGTACTTATCTGTTGAGTAAAAAAGAACAACAATCTATTAATGGAGGAAATAATGTGTCTTGTAGATGCCTAGGTGGTGGTGGAGAAGGCTTTGTACCAAATTGTGATGTATGTGCTACACTTTGTGCAGCTATTTTTGAAGGTTATATCTGTGTTGGTCCCCTAGAATAATAGAAAACAATATACAGGAAAAGCAAATACTTTTCCTATATTAAATTTTAAATCTTATGAAATCATTTAATGGTTTAAACTTATTACTTATAATGCTAGCTTTTTTAGGATGTTCTAATTATAAAGAAACAAAAAAAGAAGTTAAATTTATAAGCACAGAGAGTAAAATAAAACAGTTTAAAAATGTTTTAATTACTGGTATTTCGGATGATGTTGAAGCTTTGAATTACTTTAATGTTTTTGATTATTCAAGTTTCTTTCCTGAAAATTATCAAGATAATGTAGAAAAATTTGATGACTCTCTTAAATTAGTACTAGAATCAATAAATAGCCCACGGCTTTTAGAGATTTTTGCAGCTAGTGAAACAGACATATATAAAGCACAAATATTTGTAAAACCTAATGATACCGTTGTCTTTGAAATAAAAAATAAAAAAATTAAATTCAAAGGAAAAAATGCTGCTCAAAATAATTTTTATACTGAATTATATGATTTGACTCCTAATTATTTTAATAACTCCTATAAAGGGAATATTAATAAGTACAAAAGAAGCGTAAAGTTAATATATAAAGAAAAGTTTGCATTTCTAAACCAATATATTAAAACACATGAAATCAATTCAGAGATTTTTATAAATACTGTTAGTACTGATCTCAAATTTGAATATTTACATAATTTAATTGCCCCAAGAACTATCAAATCTGAGGTTGCTAATTTATATTATGGAGATATGGATGGATTAATCCCTATTGTTGAAAAAGAATTTAGTAACAACGAAAGGTTATTTAATTTTATAGAATATTTTGATAATGTTTCTATTGAAGATTTTAGCAATCCCGAACTTATTAATAATCGTTTTTTTAAGAATAATATAAGCTCATTTATTAGACATTATTTTGAAACTTCTGAATATGTAGATTATTCTAAGGAAAAATTTTTGGCCGAAAAAGAATTTATTCAAAAAAAATTTAGCGGAGAATTACAGAATTATTTGATAGCCAAAATGATTTTTGATTATCATAATAAGGGTTTCGGAAATAGTTCTGCCAATGTAGAATTTATGAGGTCATTGATTGATGAATATAAAAATAAATTTACAGAACTATCTTATAAAGAAAAAATGAGCGAAATCAATGAGGATTTAAAAAGCTATAGTTTTAAATTGTCTGATGCAGCTTTAAACTCAAAGTTGATTAACCCAATCGGTGATACACTTACTCTAAAAGAAATATTTAGTCGCTCTACAAAAAGAGTTAAGGTAATAGATTTTTGGGCTAGCTGGTGTCCTCCATGTATTAGCGAAATAAAAAAAGGAAAATCCTTTAGAGATAAACTGTCCGTAGAAAAAAATGTTGAATGGATATATTTATCTATTGATAAAGATGAAAAAAAGTGGTTGAAAAAATCACAAGAGTTAAATTTTTTTCTAAATACAAGGAATCAATATTTAATTTTAAGTGGCATAAAATCTCCATTAGCTAGGTCTTTAAAAATTAGTGGAATTCCAAGATATGTCATTATTGATAGGCAAAATCAAATTATATTAAACAATTCTCCTAGACCTTCAGACAGTATTATTTTTAAAAAAAATATTAATAAAATATATTCAAAGCAAAATTAATACTAATGAAACCCAATACTGATATTAGATAGTAATAAAATAAAAAAGAGCCTAGCATAAACTAGGCTCTAGAACATATCCTCTCGCGAAGGGCAGACACAAACTGTGAGTGTCTTTAAATGTTCACAGCAAATATATATTTAAAATTTTTAATTATGAGAAATTTGCAAAATTTAAAAGGTGCATCTATACTAAGTAAAAAGGAACAGGTTCATATTTTTGGGGGAGATCAAGTTTTTGACGGTGGTTGCTTGGGGTCTTGTGCTCCTTGCAAAAAAAATGGAGATTGTTGTTCAACTGTTTGTGCAGTAGATCAACCTGGATGTGGAGGCGGAAAAAAATGTCTTAGATAAGTACATTAATTAATAATACAGTTGCCTAAATGCTGGCAACTGTATTTTAAAAAAACAGAAATGAAAAACATATCGATTTTTAGGACTTTAACTTTACTTGGTGCCTTTTGCATTATACCAAATTGTTCTACCAATAATGCATTTTATATAGATGGCGTAATTCTAGGTGATTATGATGGGTATCTATATCTTAATTATGATAACAGGAAAGACAGTTCATTAGTTGTAAATAATAAATTTCAATTTAAAGGAATAACCTCTTCTGATATAACTTATACTGCATATTTTTCTACAAATAGAACATCAGCTATGAATGAGAATTTTTTTATTGAAAATGAAAATATTGAAATTCAAATTCAAATTGAAAATAAAAAAATTAGTCAAACAGAATTAGACTGGATTATAGTTAATTCAATTTCAGGCACTAAAACTAGTTTAATACAAAAAAATTATAAAAATTTTACGTTAAAGCACAAAAAGGACAAAGATTGGCGAATTAAAAACTATAGAAAAGTAGACGAAATTATTTCTAAAAATCCTAAAAGTCAATATTCAGAGGAATTACTATCTTCTTTGGTAGTATCCGATTCAATAATTGATTCTCAAGAGTTACAGAAAATTTATAGAAAGTTGGATTTATCATCTCAAGATCCATTATCAATGAGATATTTAAAAAGGTTAATCTTTCCAAATGACACTACTAAAATTGGAAAACCAATAATCGACTTTGAGCTACCTGATATTAATAATAATTTGATTAGCACAAAACAATATAGGGGTTCTGTGTTATTTATTGATTTTTGGGCAACTTGGTGTGCTCCTTGTAAAAAGGAGTTTCCAAAGATCTTAAGTATTTCTAATGACTTTAAAAATAAAAAATTTAAAGTTCTTGGAGTTTCATTGGATAAAAATAAAGAAAATTGGATTCAGTTTTTAAAGAATAATCAACTAAAGTGGGAAAATATCATAGATAAAACAGCATTTGACGGAAATATAGCCCAAGATTATGATATCACTTATGTACCAAGCAATGTATTGGTTGATAAAAAGGGGATTGTTCTTGCAACAAATTTAAAATCAGAAGAACTTAGAGTCAAACTAGAAAAGCTATTTGATTAAGGCAAAGATAAATCCTTTTATTCAAAAAATTTAATCGATTTAAAGTAAGCAATTGCCTAGAAAAATATGATATAAAAAAAGCCCAGAATTAACTAGGCTCTAGAACATATCCTTTCGCGAAGGACCAGACACAAACTGTGAGTGTCTTAAAATGTTCACGGCAAATATATTATTTAAAATTTTTAATTATGAAAAATTTGCAAAATTTAGGTAAAATCCTAAACAAACAAGAACAACAAAGTATTAATGGAGGTGATAATGGAAGTCAAGGTTGTGGCAGTGTATCATGCCGTTATCATTGTTGTCATGGCGAATGTCTTCCCTTTGGAAAAGTTTGTTTTCCAGCTCCAATAGGAGGTGATAAATAAACATATTAATTAATGATATATAATCACTAATTCATCAATAAACCGCCAAAGTATTGGCGGTTTATTTCAGTCCCAATAACTGTTAAATGACACCTTCTAAACTCAAAAAATTTGTCAAAATTCCCACATTACAAGCAAACCGAAGCCAAAGACTGTGGTCCAACCTGTATTAAAATACTAGCTAAGCATTATGGCAAACTTATTAATACACAGCAATTACGCAGCCTAAGTGAAACTACCCGATCTGGAAGTAGTTTATTGGGTTTAAGTGAAGCTGTTGAAAGTATTGGCTTTAGGTCTTTGGGGGTTAAACTGTCTTTCAGTAAATTAAAAGAAGCTACTCTACCATGTATAGTGCATTGGAACAAAAATCATTATGTCGTACTTTACAAAATAAAAAAAGACACTATTTATATTTCCGATCCTGCTCATGGACTAATCAGTTATACCAAAAAAGAGTTCATAAAACATTGGATTGGCAATAATGCCAATGCAAATACTGAAGAAGGGATAGCCTTATTAGTAGAACCTACACCTCAATTTTACCAATCCCATTTTGATGAGGATGAAAAGTTTGGTTTCAATTTTATATTCAAATACCTCTTTAAATACAAGAAGTTTGTTGTTCAGTTAATTATAGGGCTTCTCGCTGGCAGTTTATTACAACTTATCTTTCCGTTTTTAACACAAAGCGTTGTTGATGTTGGTATTGCAAATCAAGATCTCAATTTTATTTACCTTATTCTTTTTGCACAGTTATTTTTGTTCCTTGGTAAAGCCAGTTTAGAGATTATCAGAAGTTGGATACTTCTTCATTTAAGTACACGCATCAACATTTCTTTAATTTCAGATTTTTTTATAAAACTCATGAAATTACCAATCTCCTATTTTGATGTACGCATGACAGGAGATTTATTACAGCGTATAAACGACCATAAACGTATTGAGCGTATTTTAACTACGTCGTCTTTAACCATATTATTCTCCATGTTTAATCTGGTCGTCTTCAGTTTCGTTTTAGGATATTATAGTCTGCAAATATTTGGTGTATTTGCACTAGGCAGCATATTATATATTGCTTGGGTTTTATTTTTCTTTAAACGCAGAAAAGCACTTGATTATAAACGATTCTCAGAAGTAAGTCAAGAGCAAAGTAAAGTCATCGAGCTTATTAATGGCATGCAAGAAATTAAACTCCATAATGCAGAGCGACGAATGCGTTGGAATTGGGAATATGTACAGGCACGTTTATTTAAAGTCGCCACAAAAAGTTTAGCACTAGAGCAAACACAAAGTGTTGGTTCTAATTTCATAAATGAACTGAAAAATATGTTCATTACTATTTTATCTGCTAAACTTGTTATAGATGGTGACATTACATTAGGGATGATGATGGCTATCAGTTACATCGTTGGTCAGTTAAACAGTCCAATAACACAACTTATAAGTTTTATGAGAGATGTACAGGACGCTAAAATTTCTGTAGATCGTTTGGGTGAAATTCATAATATGGAAGATGAAGAAAACCCAGGAGATGAAAAAATCACTAATATACCAGAAAACGCCTCTATAAAGCTAAGCAATATTTCATTTAGATATATTGGAGGTTTGGAACCTGTTTTAAAAGATTTATCATTAACCCTTCCAGCAAATAAAACAACAGCTATTGTTGGCGTAAGTGGTAGCGGCAAAACAACCTTAATGAAATTACTGTTGCGTTTTTATGATATTGACAAAGGTGAGATTACTATAAATAATCATAATCTTAATAATATCTCTCAAAAAGTGTGGAGAGACTATTGTGGCGTGGTTATGCAAGAAGGCTATATTTTTAATGACACCATAGCTAAAAATATTGGTGTTGGTGAAGACTATGTTGACTCAAAAAAGTTAGCTCATGCCATCGATATTGCAAATATCTCTGATTATATAGATGGATTACCCCTTGGGCTAAACACCAAAATTGGAGCTGAAGGTTCAGGATTAAGTACAGGGCAAAAGCAACGTTTATTAATAGCTAGAGCTGTTTATAAAAACCCCAAGTTTTTATTTTTTGACGAAGCCACTTCTGCTCTTGATGCTAATAACGAAAAAGTCATCATGGAAAGACTAGAAACTTTTTTGGCGGACAAAACTGCAGTAGTTATTGCTCATCGCTTAAGTACTGTTAAAAATGCACATCAAATTGTGGTTTTAGATAAAGGAAAAATTGTAGAGGTAGGCAACCACAAAGAACTTATCAAATTAAAAGGAGATTATTACAATTTAGTAAAAAACCAATTGGAATTAGGAAACTAAAATATCCTTTCGCGAAGGGCAGACACAAACCTTGAGTGTCTTTAAATGATCAAGGCTTTTAACAATTATTTAAAATTTTTAATTATGAAAAATTTACAAAATTTAAAAGGTACTAAAGCACTAAGTAAGGAAGAACAATTAAGTATTAATGGAGGAAATTTCCAAGGAGGGTGTTTTGGTACTGGAACTGGTGGTGCTAGTAGTGTAGGATTTGCAGAAGCATGTATAAGTCATCCTGGAGAAGATTGTACTATAAATGGGTATGCTGCTGCTTGTGTTAACAATACTAGCGGTGGGTTCTGGTTTTACTAGCAGTAAACTTCTAATTTTTAAAGAAAATTAGAAGTTTACCATTAGCTATATTTAAGGGAATAAGTCTCTGGATTTATTCCCTTTTAAAAACAAAATACACTAGAAATATTACTAAATAAATTGCTGAATAATATGCCGAATAATATAGATAATATAGAATTACGCAGCGAAGACGTACAGGAAATACTGAGTGCTGTTCCCAATTGGATGATACGTTGGGGAAACCTATTGGTGTTGATACTCATAGTTATGCTTCTTGGTATTTCATGGTTTGTGAGATATCCAGATATTATTACTGCCGAAGCCATGATTACCACACAAATACCACCTCAAAAAGAATTCGCAAAAACTACTGGTATACTTATAGCTGTTTTAGTGAATGACAATGATTTAGTTAAGAAAAATCAACCCCTAGCGATAATTGAAAACACAGCAAACTATAAAGACGTTTACATTTTAAAGTCAGTTATTGATACTATTAAAATAAACAACCAATCCTTTAATTTTCCAATTAATGATTTGCCAATTCTTTTTCTAGGCGATATAGAATCTCAATATGCTTTATTCGAAAATAGTTATATACAGTATAAGCTCAATGCAAAATTTCAACCCTTTTCAAATGAAGCGCATGCCAATCAATACTCTATTTCTGAATTAAATAGAAGATTAAACAGTTTACTCTCTCAAAGAGATTTAAATAAAACAGAATTAGAATTTAAGCAAAAGGATTTAGAACGCAGTAAAACATTATATGAAAAGGGAATTATTTCTACTCAGGATTATGAGAACAAACAATTGGAAATCGCACAAGCCCAACGTAATTACAAAAATTTTGAATCTTCCATTTCTCAGATTAGAGAATCTATCAGCAATGCCCATAGAACTTCCAAAGGATCAGAAATAAATCGCATAAAAGAAGAAATGGTATTACTTAAAAATGTGATTCAGTCTTTTAACCAATTGAAAAAAAGCATCAAAGACTGGGAGAACCGCTATGTATTAAAATCCAATATTAATGGTAAAGTATCTTTCTTAAACTATTGGAATGTCAACCAAACCGTCAACCAAGGCGATTTGGTCTTTACTATTATTCCTAACGAAAATTCGGCGTTTATCGCAAAATTAAAGTCCCCAGCACAAAACTCTGGAAAAATAAAAACTGGTCAACAAGTTAACATCAAGCTAAAAAATTATCCTGATACCGAATTCGGAACATTGCAAGGCGCTATAAAAAGCATCTCTCTTGTCCCTAATAACGAAGGACAATACCTTATAGACGTTAGTTTACCAAAAACCTTAATAACATCTTACAATAAAACCATTGATTTTAAACAAGAAATGAGAGGTGCTGCTGAAATAGTAACAGAAGACTTAAGGCTCATCGAACGCTTTTTTTACCAATTTAAAAATGTACTAAACAAATAAAAATACTCTTTCGCGATGGGCAGACACAAACTGTGAGTGTCTTTAAATGATCACGGCTTAAATAATTTAAAATTTATATTATGTTAAAAAACATTTTAAACTTGGAAGGTGTAACACTATTAACCAAGCCAAATCAAAAGGCGATTAATGGGGGTTACGTAAATAAATGTTGTGTTAGACCACCTAGCAAACCTGGGCAAACTTCATGGTGTAATAGTAATTCAGATTGCTATGGGGATAAATGCGCATGTGAATCTAATGGAGGTCCACAAAAAGAATAGAATCTAAAAATTTTATTAGACAAGAAAAAGGCTCTCTCTTTTAAGAGGGTCTTTTTAACTTTATTTATTAATTAAAAATAATCCGAAAACTTACCCCAAAAGCCTTTACCACCCACCACCAGGATGTAATAGTAATCCTGAATGTTCGCATTCAATATGCTATTGCGGAAATCAACAAACTTAGTCAAGTAGTTTTTAGATTTAAAAAGGGGTCTCAAATTTTGAGATCCTTTTATTTTTATTTCCTAAAAATAATCCGTTCGCTACCACTAAGCTCAGCTTAGTGGGTTGGCTTAGCGTAGAATAAAATGCAAAAAAAATAATCAGTCCAAGGGCTGAAAACAAATCACGCAATAAGTCAAGTTAAGGGATTGCTTATTTGTCTTTGCTACAAACAAGCTTTGCATGGTAGGTTTTGGGCTTTAGGCTTTTTTACAGTGAGTTTGGTTTGTGAGCTTTAATATGTTTGGGTTTCCACAAAGCAGAGCTTTGCGGTAGCGGAGGCAACTAATAAAAAAATACTCTTTCAGGAAAGGGCAGACACAAACTGTGAGTGTCATAAAATATTAACATCCTCAATGATGTTGGGATAATCAGTAACAATAAATTATGCTAATTTAAAGCTCAATTTAATTACGCTTTTTATTAATTAAAAATAATCCGAAAACTTACCCCAAAAGCCTTTACCTCCAATTTTAAATTCTTCTTCCAGCTCTTCAAGGGTTTTATTAGCGTCGTTTATTTTATTAAACATTTTTGCTCTTATCAAATAAATGGAAGGGATAATTATTGCCATTACTGGCAATAAGTATATTATTTGCGTTTCTTCAGCATACCTAATTTCATCATTAAATATTTCCATAATTTGATAAATATACATGGCTATTGGGACTAATATGGCATGATACCACCAATGACGACAGGTAAACATCCATATAAAAAGCAACAATAAAGGTATCAGTTTACCTAAAATAGTCCAAGCTAGAGTTTGAGCAGTTATATAGTAAGTAATTGTATATGTACCAAAAAAAGTGTTCCAAACATCAGTATCTGGAACACTTTTCCATAATGAAAATAAATATGGGGTTATAGCAATAAAAGTAGCTATAATACTTCCAAAAATCAAATGCTTCTTGTTACCTTTGACCTGGAATTCTAATTTTTGTCTTATCGACTTTCGTTGTGAATTGCTCATTTAAATCTAATAAATTAGTTGCTTGCGCAGTAAACAATACACCTCC
>Ga0316207_10005355_pt1 | contig 10684 bp, 10 predicted proteins | sample 6weekpyrite_MG_FD_204943 | JGI IMG/M metagenome (GOLD analysis project Ga0316207, IMG submission 204943) | Microbial mat bacterial communities from mineral coupon in-situ incubated in ocean water Damariscotta River, Maine, United States -... | ecosystem: Environmental > Aquatic > Marine >...
TTTTTTGTTTAACGTTGTCAACACACTCGATAAATAACATCCGTACATCGATGTCATAAATCATATTAAAAATATAAGGTGAGCATTCGCCTAGCAATTTTCCAGTAAGAATCATGAGCTGTCTTCAAAAAATAAAGTCACTCTATTATAACGGACTTTTCAGGTGTCGTTACGGAAAAGTGAAAGTTCTCGGGATGTCCTTGCTGAGCCATATTTCTGATCTATAGTCTATAGTTATAAAGGATTATTAAAATAAAAATATAACAAATGAATATGACAATAAGAGCCTTAATGGCACTGACAGGGATTGTGATTTGCCTGCCGACACAGGCAGACATAATGCTGACCTTTGGCACCTACGCATCTGATAAAGCAACCACGATGGTAAAAAAATTCCGCCCTGTACTCAATGCACTGGAGCAGGAATTTGAGGCCATAAGCACTGAGAAAATTAAGATAAAGTTGCACATTGCACGCAGCTATCAAATTGGTATAGATAATATCATTAATGGAAAAGTCGATATTGCGCGACTGGGCCCGGCATCCTATATCAAGGCCAAAGAGCACTCAGCAGGTATGCAACTACTGGCGATGGAGAGTAATAAAGGAGAAAGGCGTTTTAATGGGGTGATCTGTGTAAAAGAAGGCAGTCACTTTAATAAAATTGAAGACTTGCGAGGACACCGCTTTGCTTTTGGTAATCAGAGATCAACCATAGGCCGCTATTTGTCTCAAAGTTATCTGATGAAGCATGGCCTGTATGCCAAAAGCTTTAGTGATTTTAGTTACCTTGAGCGGCACGATAAGGTTGGCCACGCCGTGTTAAATGGCACTTATGATGCCGGTGCACTAAAAGAAGGCACTTTCAAAAAACTGATTAAAAAAGGTGAGCCTCTAAAAGCGTTGGCAGTATTTGAAAACGTAACAAAACCCTGGGTGGCACGAGCCGGTTTATCAGCAAGCTTAAGAGAAAAATTAACAGCGGCATTGTTAAATATTACAGACAAGAAAGCCTTAAGTGCTTTAAAGAAAGAGGGGTTTTTAAAGGCCAGGGACAGTGATTACCATTTTGTCAGACAGTCGATAAAAGACAACCATCGTTTTTTTCAGGGTAACTGAGAGTGAAGTCTTTAATGGAAAAGCTCAAACACCTGCCATTTACCATGCAGATACTGGTGGCCGCATCGTTTTTGGTGATCGGCGTTGTTCTGATTGGCGGCGAAATAGCCAAGCAGTATGAACGCGATTATCTGACTGACGAAATCCGTGTTCAAACTGAACGCATGTTTGAAGTTTTTGTTGCATCCAAAATCGATTCCATTATTGCGGAAGATTCACCGATACTGGAATCCGCTGTTGAATCTGTGATTGAGTTGAATCCTGAAATCTTATCGATTGATATTAAAAATGAAGATGGCGAGAGTCTGGTTAAGTGGTCAAAAGAAAATACAGTATCCAGAGATGCAATAATCGAGTTTAAAAAAGAAGTCGTTTATGAGGGAGAGCTGTTTGGTTATGTGCATATTATCCGTTCGATAGAAGACAGCTTACTGGCGATTGAAAAGCATGTTCGGTCTGTCTATATGATAATGCTCATTCTGCTGACTGTATTACTGATACTGCTGGCGGTTATCGCATATTTCATGATTACACGACCAATGCACCGTATAAACAGCCGTATAAAGGCTTATTTAGAGGGCAAAGGAGATCCAGAAAAATATAAATTCTATGCTAAAGAATTTAATTTGTTGAATGCATCGGTGGACAAATTGCGTGAGATAACATCGGGTCGTGATTTGTTACAGGATGAGATGGAAGTTCGTATACAGATCCAGTTTGAGCTGGAAAAAGCCCGCAGAGCAGCAGAACAGGCCAACAGTGCAAAGACTGACTTTCTGTCTTTTATGACACATGAAATTCGCACTCCCTTAACCGCTATCATTGGGTTTTCGGAAAATCTGCTGGATTATAACCAGTCGATGGAAGACCGGCTGGACGCAATTCATACGGTTATTAATTCCAGTAATCATTTATTACAACTGATTAATGATGTGCTCGATATTGCCAAAATTGAATCCGGACATCTGGAAACAGAGTCAATCGAAGTCGATTTATTGGGGCTACTGAAAGAAGTGGCTTCCATCGTCAGGGCTTTGATCAAAAATCAGGACATTGTCTTTACTGTTGAAGCACAGCGTCGTTTACCCGGCACAATTACAACAGACCCGTTAAGGCTTAAACAAATCCTGATCAATGTGATCAGTAATGCGATTAAATTCACGCATAAGGGCCGCATTACGCTGTCGCTAGATTACGACGTGGTGACGAACGAGATGGTGTTCGGGGTCATTGATACCGGCATTGGTATGACTCAGGAGCAAAAAGAACGTTTGTTTAATGCCTATGAGCAGGCAGACATTACAACGGCACGGGAGTATGGTGGCACAGGTTTGGGTCTGTTCCTATCAAGGAATCTGGCAGAGAAGCTTGGCGGTGGCATTCAGGTAGATAGCGAAAAAGATAAAGGAACGGCCTTTGTTATCAGTATTGCGGCTGGGCAATCTGATGATCTGCAGTTTTTAGATAATGCAGAGCTGAATAAAGCCGTACACAGCAATGTTGATAAGCTGGACGCTAAATTATCAGGCCATGTCTTGTTAGCAGATGATGTACTGGAAAATCAGAAACTGATTAAGCATTATGTAAAAGCAATGGGTGCAACTATCGATATTGCCAATAACGGTAAAGAAGCCGTAGAGCTGGCTTTATCGCATGCTTATGATCTTGTTTTGATGGATATTCGAATGCCGGTGATGGACGGTTTTGGCGCGGTTAAAGCCTTAAGAGAAACGGGCTATCAGGTGCCGGTTATTTCGCTGTCAGCTAATAATATGGCCAGTGATATCACAAAATATAAAGAAGCTGGCTTTAATGAGGCGGCCTCTAAGCCTGTTGTTCGCAGTGCGTTTAAACAATTACTCAGCAAGTATCTGGCGCCAGCCGATGATGTTGCCAACAAACTGGAGCCAGTGTATTCAAGCTTAGTGGATTCTGAACCTGAATTTGCTGAGATTGTTGAGCTGTTCCTGCAACGATTGCCGGAGCTGATTGAAAAAATAAGCCAAAGTTTTACCGTCGGCGACTGGAATCTGGTCAGGGAGGAGTTGCACCGTACCAAGGGGGTGGCGGGGAACTATGGCTATTCAGAATTAATGAAACTGATCGCAAAAGGCGAATTCGTCGCCACGTCGCAAGATGAGGAAGCTTTTGCTGCATTACTGGTTGAAATTAAGGACATGGAAGCGAGAATACTGGCGGCTGTTAATAAATAGTTAAATCTTGCTGCTTTTTTAGCCAAAAGCATGCAAAAACGTGGCTATATAGTGGATAATACGCGGTTCTATTTTTCCATATTGATGTAAGGTTCCCATGTTTTACAGTGATGAATACGATGTTATCGTCATAGGCGGTGGTCACGCGGGCACAGAAGCGGCGTTAGCGGCAGCGCGCATGGGCGAAAAAACCTTATTACTGAGCCACAATATCGATACCCTGGGGCAGATGAGTTGTAACCCGGCGATTGGTGGCATTGGCAAGGGTCATTTGGTTAAAGAGATTGATGCGTTAGGCGGCATTATGGCGCGCGCTGCCGATAAAGGTGGCATTCAGTTTCGTACCTTAAACCAGCGTAAAGGCCCCGCTGTTCGCGCAACGCGAGCACAAGCCGATCGTGCTTTATACAAAGCCGCGATTCGTTATGCATTAGAACACCAGCCTAATCTCGATTTATTCCAGCAAGCCGTTGATGACTTAATCGTTGAAAGCAGCAGTGATGGTGACCGCGTTGCTGGTGTTATCACGCAGATGGGTCTGAAGTTTAAGGCCCGCGCCGTGGTGCTCACTGTGGGTACGTTCCTCGGCGGCAAGATCCATATTGGCGAGTCCAATTATGCCGGTGGACGCGCCGGCGATCCTCCATCCATCGCCTTGTCTGAACGGTTGCGCGCTTTACCATTCCGCGTTGGGCGCTTAAAAACTGGCACACCACCGCGCATTGATGCTCGTAGTATTGATTATACAGGGCTGCAAGAACAACCGGGCGATACACCAACGCCGATGTTCTCCTATATGGGCAAGCCGGAAGACCACCCCGAGCAGATCAGTTGCCATATCACGCATACCAATGAACAAACCCATGAATTAATTCGTGAAGGCCTGCATCGCTCGCCGATGTACAGTGGCGAGATCGAAGGTGTCGGGCCGCGTTATTGCCCGTCGATTGAGGATAAAGTGGTGCGTTTTGCTGAGAAAAACTCACACCAGATCTTTATCGAGCCGGAAGGTTTAACAACCAATGAAATCTACCCAAATGGCATTTCCACCAGCCTGCCATTTGATATGCAAATGGCCTTTGTGCGCTCGATTAAAGGCTTTGAAAAGGCGCACATTACGCGCCCCGGTTATGCGATTGAATACGATTTTTTCGATCCGCGTGACTTAAAGCCGACCTTAGAGACCAAATTTATTAACGGTTTATTCTTTGCCGGCCAGATCAATGGCACAACGGGCTATGAAGAAGCCGCTGCGCAAGGCCTTTTAGCCGCGACTAACGCCGCGCGATATACACAGGACAAAGCATTCTGGTATCCAAAACGCGATGAGGCCTATATCGGCGTATTAGTCGATGACCTCGTTACTTTAGGCACCAGCGAGCCGTACCGCATGTTCACCTCGCGCGCTGAATACCGTCTGATGCTGCGTGAAGACAATGCCGACCTGCGTTTGACCGAAGCGGGCCATGAATTGGGTTTAATCGATGATGAACAGTGGCGCTTCTTTAATGATAAGCAGGATGCGATAAGCGCAGAACAACAGCGATTGCATGAGTTTTGGGTACGCCCGGGCACAGCAGAGGCTGAAGAAGCCGAAGTCTTGATGGGCAAAAAGCTTAAAAACGAAAACCGGGCTTCCGAATTATTAAAACGGCCGGAACTGACTTACGCCAGCTTAACCGGGATTAAGGGCCTTGCTGTCGATAACATGCGTGATGATATCGCCGAGCAGGTCGAGATTCAGGCCAAATATGCCGGCTATGTGGATAAGCAGAAAGTTGAGATCGAAAAAACACGTCGTTTTGAGTCGAAAGTAATCCCTGACAGTATCGACTATGCCGACGTTAAGGGCCTTTCTAACGAGGTGCGTCAGAAACTCTCCGACCATAAGCCAGCGACCTTAGGTCAGGCGGGGCGTATACCGGGTGTGACCCCGGCTGCGGTGTCTTTACTGCTGGTTTATCTAAAGAAAAATGGCGCGCAGTTCGCGAGCAAACCGGCCGAGAATTCGGCAACATCTTCTTCAAAGTCGGCTTAAGTTCCTATGACTAATTTAGCCGCCCGCCTGCAACAGGGCATTGATGAGCTATCGCTTAATATTGATCAGCCAACGCAGCAAAAGCTGATTCAATACATTGAATTGATCGCCAAATGGAACAAAAGCTTTAACCTGACCGCGATCCGCAATATCGATGAGATGCTGACACTGCACCTGTTAGATAGCCTTGCCGTGGTGCCTTATATAAAAGCGGATCGGATACTGGATGTCGGAGCCGGTGCCGGTTTACCGGGCATTGTGCTGGCATTGTGTTATCCCGAAAAAGAATTTGTACTGATTGATACCAACGGTAAAAAAACCCGTTTTATGACTCAGGCCATGATAGAGCTCGGTTTGTCGAATGTTGAGGTGGTACACGCCCGTGTTGATGAGTACGGTGTTGATAAAACCAATGGTGATGAAAAAGAGCCACTTAAGCCATTCGATGCAATTATTTCTCGCGCCTTTGCCTCAATATCTGATATGTTAGGTTATGTTGGTCATCTGGTAACAGCCGAGACCACGATTCTGGCGATGAAGGGTGACGGCGAAGAAGAAATCAGCCAGATGCCAGAACAATACCAAAAGACCTATCAAATCGATCATATCCATGAACTGGATGTCCCCGGTTTGCAGGCAAAAAGGCAGCTGGTGGTGTTATCAGCAAAAGGCCTGACAGAAGAAAACGAATAAGACTTACCAATAAATCGCCTAAAAAAGTCGCCAATAATAAAACCGGGCACAGAATAAACTGACAGAGATGATCTCATGAGTCGTACTTTAGCTATTGCAAATCAAAAAGGTGGTGTTGGAAAAACCACTACCAGCATTAATCTGGCCGCTTCTTTAGCCGCGAGTAAAAAGCGTGTTTTGCTGATTGATATGGACCCGCAGGGTAATGCCACGATGGGCAGTGGTGTGGATAAGTACGAAGTTGAATTCTCCGCTTATGATGTTTTGATTGATAACAAACCGGCCAGCGAATGTATTCAAAGCATGGACTCTATCGGCGTTGATATTTTGCCGGCCAATGGTGATGTGACGGCCGCAGAAATCGAATTACTGGAAATGGATAACCGCGAATCGCGTTTACGTGATGCATTAGAGCCATTGCAGGACAAATACGACTACATTCTGGTCGATTGCCCGCCTTCATTGAACATGCTGACTTTAAACTCACTGGTCGCAGCCAATGGCGTGATTATCCCCATGCAATGCGAATATTATGCGCTGGAAGGCTTAGCGGCTCTGACCGAGACGATAGAATCCGTGCGTGCTAGTGTGAATCCGGGACTGCAAATCGAAGGTTTACTGCGCACCATGTTCGATCCGCGTAACAATCTGGCAAACGACGTATCAGACCAGTTATTAGAGCACTTTGGTGATCGCGTATACCGCACCATCGTACCGCGCAATGTGCGTCTGGCAGAAGCCCCATCACACGGCCTGCCGGTTATACACTATGACAAAACCTCGCGTGGCGCGGTCGCCTACCTGTCACTGGCCGGTGAGATCGTACGTCGCCAGCTGCAAGAAGCGAACGTCGCTTAAAAGCAGTGATTAGTCTTTAGTCAAAAGTCCGTAGTCTGAAGACTTTGACTAGAGACTAAAGACTTTAGACTATCGACTTTTCCCAGTGCTACAATGTCATCAAATACGCAATCTGCTTAAATAAATACACAAGAAAGAGAACCAAATGGCTAAGAAAAGAGGCTTGAATCGTGGTTTAGGCGCCTTATTAGGTGCAGCGGGCGCAAATTCAGTTGAAGAAATAACCAACCCGGCTCCTGCAACCATAGACAACAAAGCCCTTAAAGAATTAGACGTCGATTTAATTCAGCGCGGTATCTATCAACCCCGTGTGCACTTTGATGATGATGCCCTGATCGAACTGGCAGATTCAATAAAAGCACAGGGCGTGGTTCAGCCGATTGTTGTGCGTCCTATTGCTGCCGGCAGATATGAAATCATCGCCGGCGAACGTCGCTGGCGTGCAACGCAATTAGCGGGCCTGCAAAAAATTCCGGCCGTTATCAAAGAGATTGATGACAAAACCACCGCCGCAGTTTCATTAATAGAAAACATTCAGCGTGAAGATCTAAACCCGATTGAAGAATCACGTGCACTGCAAAGACTTATCGACGAGTTCGGTTTAACGCATCAGGAATGTGCAGATACAGTGGGCCGTTCACGTGCATCGGTGTCAAATTTATTGCGCCTGCAAGACCTGCGCGAAGAAGTAAAAAACTTTCTCGACAAGGGCGAAATTGAAATGGGACATGCCCGCTGTCTGCTTAGTTTAAATGCAGACCAGCAATTGCATGTAGCGCAGCAGGTGATCAAAAAAGGCATGTCCGTTCGCGAAACGGAAGCGATGGCGCGTCGCTTATTAAACCCGCCGGAAAAAACAAGCACAACAACAGAGGTTGATCCGAATATTCAAAATCTGGAAAATAACCTGAGCGAAAAACTTTCCGCCAAAGTGCATTTTAAACACGGAAAAAATGGCAAGGGTCAGCTGGTTATCAGTTACAACAGTTTAGATGAATTAGACGGAATACTGGATCATATTCAATAAAACATAAATGGAAATCAACTCAAGGATGAGCAATGAATTTTAAAACACATACCGACACCCTGTCGGTTACCTGTCAGGTGAATAATCAATACCACCTGTACTATCCACATAAGCTAAATTTTCATAAGCATGGGAATATTCTCTTCTGTGATTTGTCAGAGAAAATTTAAGTGCTTTGCCTGTCTTTTTATAACATAAAACAAAAACTATTAGTGCCTGTGTTTTTGCTGGCACTAACAAATGGAGTTGATGCAATGGGTTTAAGTGATGTAGGAAAAGTTTGTCTGTTTTCGAAAATGACAGGTGTCATTAAGCTGGATGGTAAGCCAGTGGAAAATGCGCGTTTAGTCAGAACAGTTAATCTAAATAAAGACATTGTTGACGAAACAACAACCGATGAAAATGGTGGATTTGAGTTTTCGGTGAAGATGACAAGGACTGCGGCAAAATTTTTGCCGCAGGAGTTTGCTGTTAAGCAGGTAATTTGGGTTTTTTATCAGGATAAAGAATATAAAATCTGGTCTGGTGTTAAGCGACGGCCAGAAGAGAATACGGAGTCAAGGGGGAAAGATTTAGTTATTGAGTGCGAATTAAACTCAGAAAGGAATTATATTGAAGTAAATAATTCGCCAATCATTAGTTTATGTACATGGGATGTTGAGCCAGATAAAAAAAGGAAGGTATTTTAGCTATGAGTAATTTTGATCCAGATCAGGCAGCTAAGTTGTCTGACGATGTTTATGCTTTAACAAAATTAGATACGTTAGAAGAAGCTATGTTTTCTTTGAATATGAAATATGGAGGGGTATTTAAATTTTCTGAAAGTAATATGATGAAAGGAAGAACTGGAGGGCCAGGATACATTAAATGCCGTACAGCATTTGGTTTTTGTTTATTAGGTAAGGTAGCGCCATATATAGGGCATGCAGTTATAGTCTTTCGTGGTACACAATACCTTGCCGACTGGTTAACAAACTTAAATGTAAATACATCTTATACACTTACAGGTCAGAAGGTTCATGATGGTTTTGCTGAGTCATTTAAAAGTATGGCTCCGCAGCTAATGAATTTTATGTCATCTGATGAAATGAAAACCGTGCACACAATTCACTGCGTAGGACATAGTCTGGGTGGGGCATTGGCGACAATATGTGGTGATTGGGTAAAAAGTGCCTATGGGCGAGCACCATTTGTGTACTCATTTGGAAGCCCTAGGGTCGGTTTGTACTCGTTTGCGCAAGCATGTGGTAGAAATGTTGGTGCAGAGAGAGTGTACCGAGCATTTCATAAAACAGATATTGTCCCATGTATCCCAACATGGCCTTATTATCATACGCCTCTGGAAAACCAGGGGAGAGATTATTTCTTGCCATCGCCGGGTACTATTCCTATGGCTGAATATCATGGAATGGAACATTATATTAAATCGGTTGATGAGAAATCCTGGGAATCATTAGCCGCTTTACGTGATGAAGGGAAAGATGAAAGCCGTATTAAACGATGGTTAACCGAGACAGTGCCTGCGAGTATTTCAATGTCATCGATTAATAATTTAAGTGAAGCGCTGAGTTTTGTGATTGTTAAATGTTATGACGGCGCACGTTGGTTGTTGTCTAAGACGTTTACAAACAGTTTTACCTTTATGGATCAGTTGGCATATATATTAGATAAAGGAATTAATTTAGCAGGCTCGGCATCTGAATGGGTCTTGAAACTGATTAAGAAAATCATGCAAATGTTAGGGATGGTTGGGGATGTGAAACTGGAGGATTTAAGTGTTAGGTTTATGCGTGATGTTTTAGTCAATATGCAATTAAGAATTGCTCAATTCACGAAAGATGCATTTAACCATGTTATGGTAAATGGCCGGGCGATTTAATAGATCGGTTTTATTGCCCGGAATACGCTGTGTGGTATCCGGGCAATAAAAAATTATTTCAAAACTTTCTGCAACCAATCACTAATCGCAGTTAATTCATCCGGCCCAACACCGTGGCCAATCTGATAGCTGTTCCATTCCACTGAATAGTCCATGCTCTCTAATTTATCTTTGCTTTTTTCACCGAGGGAAATATCAATCACTTCATCCACGGTGCCGTGTGCCATGAAAATAGGTGTGGTCTTGTTTTCATCATGTGCATTTTCTGGAAATGCATCATGTGATGGCAGGTAAGTGGATAAGGCCATGATGCCGGCGAGTTTACTCTGATAACGCAGGCCTGTATTTAAGGCGACGGCACCACCTTGTGAAAAGCCGGCGATGACAATATTTTCGGAAGGGATACCGCGTTCAATTTCGCCTTCAATTAAACCCATTAGCGCGACTGTGGAATCGTTGATGCCTTCAAAGTCTTCCTGACGATCAATATCAGTAGTGCGAATGTCATACCAGCCACGCATAACCTGACCCTTGTTCACCGTGATGGCCTGGAAGGGTGCATGTGGAAACAGAAAACGATAGCTGGCAGATGCCGGTAATTCCAGTTCCGGCACAATGGCTTCAAAGTCATGTCCGTCTGCACCCAGACCGTGTAGCCAGATAATGCTGTGAGTCGGGTTTTCACCCGTCGTGCGTTCAATAAATTCAAGTTGCTGGATAGACATAATAGGCTCACGGTAGCAGTGGTGGATTAGTGAGCGCATTTTCGTGGAAGTTGGCCTGCTTGGCAAGCAATAGGACTGTATTATTACAATGAATACAGTAGAATAAGTGCCATGTTGATGAAAAATAACGCA
>Ga0316207_10005356_pt1 | contig 10683 bp, 11 predicted proteins | sample 6weekpyrite_MG_FD_204943 | JGI IMG/M metagenome (GOLD analysis project Ga0316207, IMG submission 204943) | Microbial mat bacterial communities from mineral coupon in-situ incubated in ocean water Damariscotta River, Maine, United States -... | ecosystem: Environmental > Aquatic > Marine >...
CATCAACATTTGAAAATAAAGCCTCGATTCCTTCCCGTTCCTGTGTCGTTGCAGGCGAGTCAATTGCATCTGTATCTGAGTAAGGATTAACAGGAACGTCTTCTGGTGCAGGCTTGGACTCTACTTCTGGTGTTGCAGAGGATGAATCAGCGTCATCGCCAACGTACTTAATAAAGGATTCAGTAAAGTCGGCCTCACCGGGAATTTTGATTGACCCAAGTTCGTCAAGATTGTTGTAACGAGAGTTATCACCGATTAATGATTCCATATAGGGGGATTGATCGGGGGCACCTGATCTATCCGGCGGTGCAGATAGATCGATATGCTGATGATCTTCTTCGGGTATCTCAATCGTGCCTGGCAAAATTTCGTTATAGCGAGGTGGGGGGGCCGATATTTCTGGTTTTTGCATTTTTGGGGCTGGCGGCGGTGTTACAGGTGGCGCGGCTGGTGGTGTAATTGGGGCATCCATCTGTGGCTTGGTTGCTGGACTAGTGGTCACAGGTTTTTTACTGGCCTGCTTGGCAGGCTTATTAGTATCAGAGGGCACCCCATCATATAGGTAATCTGTTGCAGTAAAAACTTCCTTGCAACTACCACAACGCACCTGGCCTTTTGCTGCTTTTAAGTGTGCTTCCGCAATGCGGAAACAGGTTTGACAATGGGGACACTGTGTATACATGTGATTCTGTTTTCTTGCTCTCTACTTCGATGACGCAGGTTCTATTGCATCGGGTATCTTTTCATTTATTAACAGCTTAGCGGATATTTTGGGCCGTCTTTAATTTCGAACCTATTTTCGTTGGCCACTTAGCAAGACCCAGTCACCCTGCTGCTGTCTTTCATCTAGTGAAAACGAGCCTGTGTAGGCCTGGCCCACCATTTCGGCTTGTTCCTGTAAAATACCAGATAGCGCTATGGTACCACCTGGGCGACAAATTTCCGAAAACAGCCCGGCTAGGCTGACTAAGGGTCCGGCCAGGATGTTGGCAAGCAGACAGTCGGCAGGCTCAGGGATAGGGTAGTCCACTCCACCACACTCAATATTATTGAACACTCCATTGTTCTCTGCATTGGCCCGGGTGGCTATTAACGCCTGGGGGTCATTGTCGATAGCGATGACTCTGGCTGCACCCAGTTTGGCTGCGGCGATGGCGAGGATGCCCGAACCACAACCATAGTCAATCACTGTTTGACCAGAAGGTGGGTGTTTGGCCAACCAACTCAGGCACATGGCCGTGGTCGGATGGGTACCGGTCCCAAAGGCCAGACCCGGGTCTAGCAATATATTGATTGCCTCAGGATTGGGCGGGGTGTGATGAGAGGGCACAATCCACAGGTCATGTCCAAAGTGCATGGGTTCGTAGTGTTGCATCCATTCACGTACCCAGTCTTTATCCTCCAGAATCTCAGAGCGAATGGCTGTTAGGTGCTGATTATATTGTTGAGATACTGACTGACTAATTTTTTCGATGTCTGTCTCCGCCTCAAATAAACCGGTTATCAAAGTGTCCGCCCACAAGGGGGTCTCACCTGGTGGCGGTTCAAAAAGAGGTTGGTCAGCGGCGTCCTCGTAAGTGACTGACAAGGAACCTAGCTCAGTTAGGGTGTCGGAAATAGAATCAGCGTATTGTTTGTCAGTTTGTATTTTTAGTTGCAGCCAGGGCATGGTGAGTTCAAAGCATCATGTGTTGTTGTATAGCGCTATCATACACCTTAAAGCTGGCATCAAGATAATCTAGTTTGAGGTCGGATGTTGTTTGCGATGGAGAAACTTAGATGCTTTGCCAGATGTCACTGAAGCGATCATCATCACTTGACGCCGCCGAAACAGAATCTTTATTTTCGAAAAGTGTATTTTCTATTCGGGTGAACAAGTATTGACTGACGGCACCATTATCAGCAATAAGTTTGATCAGTTTGATGCGTATATTGTCGCTCCCAGGTCTGTTGATGCGTAACACATCACCTGGTTTGTACTGCCGTGAAAAACTCAGCAGTGATTCAGGTCTATTTAAGACCTGCATGAGTGGCAATATCAGTCCACGATCAATAACGTAGTCCCCTCCTGTGGGGTCATCGAAGATGAGTCCAACTGGTATTGCAGAAGGTGCCAGTAACATCACGCCCATTTCTATGCCGGTACCGCCTCTTGCCTTCATCCAACGCACCAGGCCAACGGAACGTTCGTTGGAGTTTTTGCGTTGGACACTGATAATTTCTCCAACCTGAATTTTATTCGATGGGTTCTCAGTGACGATCAGGCCAAATCCTTCTGCGCTTTCATTACTAAGCGTCCAGTTATCCTGTTTGACACGATAGTCGACAATACTTTTGGTCTGTTTGTCTTTTGCCTGTTGGCTTCGCTTACTCTGCTGCTCTGATTTGGGGGAGATGGTGTTGGCCCAGGCGTAAACGGTTGACCAGACATCGGAATGTTCATCTTCCACACTTTTGATTTCAATTTGTTCAAAGCCTGACTTGGGCTGGTGAAAGCCAGAATAGGTATCTCTATTTTGTTCAGTTGTTTTCAAGTGTTGTTCATACATCAATTGCATGTGTGTGTGGTGCAAGCCGACAGTCACATTGACCTTGTCGTTTAACAGCTGTCTTGGAAAACGTCGTTGCCGTGTGTGTCCCCATGATTCGATCAAACGCCTGAACAGACTAATACTTACTTTATCGTTAGCAATTTGTTTTGCCAGAGAGGGTCGATTTTTGCTGAGATGCTTGTGTTCTTTTTTTAGAGTATGAATGAGTTTATCCGTATTGAGGATCCGGCAGTTTTCAATTGCACTGTTGTGTTTTCCATTCACTGCTAGTTTAGGTGGTCGGTCACCATCCAATTCTACAATCGGTAATTTAGTCTCCATTAGCTCAGAGCCAGATTTCACTTTTTCCAGCTCACATAGACCAGACCACTGTTTAAGATGATGGTGCACATCGTTAATTTCACCAGCGCGCAAGTGATATGGTTCTGCAAGATAGAGCAACAAGGTACGAATGTACTCATTCTTGATGCTACTCTTATATTTAGGTTGAACAAGTGGGTCATGCACTGGACTGTCGGTCAACTTGTGCAATTCTGCATACTGATAGAGTTCATGCAGCTGTTCCCAATAGTCGTGATAAAAGGCTGAATACACTTCGTAAGTAATAAGAAGTGAATGTTCAATAAAAACTATTGAGCGATGTACCGCTGTGGTTAATATTTTATTATCAACAAACAGGCTGTTTTGTTTTTGTAGGTCATGAAATACTTTTGTGTAGCCCTGGGCCATGTTGTCATAGATAGTTTGGCAGGCTGAGGCGATGCGCATGATTTTATCGGGCAGTGGGTAGGCAACGCCGGTGACGTGTTTGTTCATGTTACTGGTGACGTAGTGCACGCTGTCACGCATCGTCTCAAGCACCCTTAAGCGGTCAGTACCTTTCAATTCCTGACTATCGATATTTTGTAATGCCTTAAAAATCAACTCACTGGTTTTGCCGACGCTGCCACGCGGTAATTCCTTGAGCCAACGCTCAATAGCTTGTGGTCGAACATCGAAGTCCTCGACGGGGTGTTCTGCCTGGGATTGGGGGTGCATCATCTTGCTGGTTTCCGAGGTTAGTGACTCTAACACTTACTTTCTCTATCTCTGTATCGGGCTCTGGAGTCTATTTTTTAAGCAAAGATCGGCTTGAAGTGTGAATATTTCACATTTCAAACCGTAATCCTTCACTGGCTGATTTGGAGCGGAGGCATATGCTTCAACTACTTAGAGGATTTAACAGGGGAAAAGCCATGTCAGCCGCACAATATTTTGATGTTCAAACCGGTCAGTCCGAAAACGCAGCCGCTCCGTCGCCGCTTGTACCTACCGTAATGGGCTCTGCATCAATGACAGGTGCAGTGAATCGTAATGGCCAGATCAAGTCGGTTAGTGTGGCGCTCGAGGAGGTGATGTTCACCAGTCGTGTCCCGCTATCCACCTGGACATTTGCTTTCGCTATTAATGACAAGCTTTGGGTATCTAAACTTACAACGCTTTATTTTGGTAAACGTACTGCCATAAATAAAAATATCTATCGCAGTAAGATGTTTGTTCCCGATAGAGGAACAAATCTAGAGATGGATATCACTGCCTATAACAGTTATGGCGATATGTTTAACATGACACGTGATATTCGAGTTTACACAAACAATACTGCTAACGATGGTAGAGTGCTGGTCAAAATTGATGAAGACTGGACCCAGTTATTGTTTAAGTTTCACGTACAGGTGTAATACAGATGATCGGAGGAGGCATACTATGACAAATCGAACCTTTCGTTTTATCGTTTATAGTCAGCTGGTTATTATTTTACTAATGTTGTTACTAGTGACGGCAGGAGATCGGATTCTGGGCTATGTGCAGGAGCAGTCACATGGAGATGCGATAAATTTGGAAACCAATAGACAAGCCCTGCTCGACTAAAACACCCTGTTTTAGCGAGCTAAGTTAAGCTGGGACTTTGTTCGGATATGATAACTCTGGGTATGTCTTTAGATTGAGTTAAGCTTTTTTCTCGGCGAGTTTCTTCTCAAGATAATGGATGTTAGTACCACCCGCTGCAAAGGCCGCATCACGTAGGAGTTCCTGGTGTAAGGCGGTGTTCGTCTTAATGCCCTCAATCACTAACTCGGATAAGGCGATGCGCATACGCGCCATTGCTGCCTGTCGTGAATCACCGTAGGTGATGAGTTTGGCTATCATTGAATCATAATAGGGCGGTACTGTGTAACCGTCATAAATATGTGAATCGACACGAATGCCTGGCCCCCCAGGAGTGTGATATGCCGTTATGGTTCCCGGTGATGGCATAAAGTTGTTTGGGTCTTCTGCATTGATGCGGCACTCGATAGCATGGCCACGCATGATCACATCACTTTGTTGAACGCCCAGACCTTCACCTGATGCAATTCGAATCTGCTCTTTAACAATGTCGACACCGGTGACCATTTCAGTAACAGGGTGTTCAACCTGAACACGGGTATTCATTTCGATGAAATAAAACTCACCGTCTTGATATAAAAATTCAAAAGTACCAACTCCACGATAACTGATATCTTCACAGGCACGAGCACAGCGCTCACCAATGCGCTTACGCATCTCTTCGGTGATGCCAGGCGCAGGGGCCTCTTCGATAACTTTTTGGTGGCGACGTTGCATTGAACAATCACGTTCACCCAGATGCACGGCCTTGCCATGTTCATCTGACAACACCTGAATTTCAATATGGCGTGGGTTATCCAGATATTTTTCCATATAGACAACGTCATTATTAAACGCGGCCCCGGCTTCGGCCTTGGTCATGGCGATGGCATTGAGCAGAGCTGCCTCGGAATGCACTACGCGCATACCTCGACCACCGCCGCCACCGGCCGCTTTAATAATGATGGGATAACCAATTCGCTGGGCTATCTCGATGTTGGTTTTTTCATCAGTGCCTAATGGGCCATCTGAACCGGGCACGCAGGGGACACCGGCCTCTTTCATCGCTTTGATAGCCGCTACTTTATCACCCATCATGCGAATGGTTTCAGGGCGCGGACCGATAAAGGTGAAACCACATTCTTCTACACGCTCGGCAAAGTCTGCATTTTCAGACAGGAAGCCATAACCAGGATGAATCGCAACGGCATCAGTTACCTCGGCTGCACTTATCACAGCAGGAATATTTAGGTAGCTATCTACGGAAGAAGCAGGCCCGATACAAACAGACTCGTCAGCCAGGCGTACATGTTTCAGATCCCGGTCGGCCTCAGAGTGCGCCGCGACGGTTTTAATGTCCAGCTCACGACAGGCGCGTAATATGCGCAGAGCAATCTCGCCACGATTCGCAATTAAAATTTTATCTATCATTGTTCTTTCAACTTTGTTTCAAGAGGTGTTGTAGGTAGGTGTTAGCTAGTTATAGCTTCCACAACTCCTTGACTTACTCTATTACGAATAAAGGCTGGTTATACTCAACCGGCTGTCCATTTTCGATCAAAATGGATTTAATCGTACCGCTCTTATCTGCTTCAATCTGATTAAGCAGTTTCATCGCTTCAATAATGCACAAGGTATCACCGCTCTTAACCGATTGCCCTTCTTCTACAAAAGACTTAGCGTTAGGACTCGGAGAGCGATAAAAAGTACCAACCATTGGGGCGCGAACCAAGTGACCACTCGGCTCTTCAGGTTCAGCACTTAGTGCGGCTGCAGAGGCTGCGGGTGCAGGGGCAGCTGCGGGTGCAGCAGCCACCGGTGCAGCAATAGCCGGTGCACTTACCATCATGTTTTGATTCACTCGACTAATGCGTACTGACTCTTCACCTTCTTTAATTTCTATCTCTGCGACACCGGACTCTTCGATTAGCTCAATGAGTTTTTTAACTTTTCGTATATCCATCGGGGGAACTCTCTTTAAATTAACTTCGGTTTTATAAATATTTATCGCTGTCTATTTATTCCGCTTTTATGGCTTCCAGTGCCGCCTGTAGCGCCAGGCTATAACCAATTGATCCCAAGCCGCTGATCACACCAACAGCAAGGTCAGAAAAATAAGATTGCTGACGAAATTCTTCACGGGCATGTACATTTGACAGGTGCACCTCAATGAATGGGATGTTTACCGCTGCAATTGCATCACGTAAAGCGACACTAGTATGTGTAAATGCCGCTGGGTTAATGATAATGAAATCAGTACTGTCATCGCTTGCCTGTTGTACGGCATCAACCAATTCATGTTCAGCATTACTTTGTACAGAATGAAGGCTGTGGCCTGACTGGCTAGCTAACTCGGCAAGCTGATCGTCTATTTGTGCCAACGTTGTCGCGCCATAGTGTTCTGGCTCGCGCGTACCTAATAGATTCAGATTTGGGCCGTGTATTACCAGGATCTTAGCCATGTGTGCCTTTGCCTATTTAAAGATCGCTGCAAATCCCCGCACGTTACGTGCATGTTCACAGCAAGTTGACCATGAATTTTTCAGAGATTTTCGCCGATCTTATTGGAATTGTCCAATTGTTTGCAAGTTCGGCTCAAATAGACGCCAATTCAACGCATTTTGACGATGAATTAGTCAGGTTAGCAATTTAGAGGGATTATTTTTGTGATAGGAGTGGCGTTATCAGTTCTTCAGCCTCTTCCTGGTGAACTTCGCGGGCAAGTGTGTGGCGAATAATGCCCTGACGGTCAACGATTACAGTATAGGGTAAGACTCCCAATTTATTTCCGTAATCTTGGCTTATCGCGATACCATCGGTGTCACCTATGAGTATGGGGTAATTGATACCCATTGGGTCAACATAATCAATTGCAGCTTGTTTAGAGTCCAGCGCGACTCCGACAATGGTGAAACCCTGATTTTCATATTTTTCCTGCAGTGCGATAAATGCAGGTATCTCACGGCGGCAGGGTGGACACCATGTTGCCCAAAAATTAACGATCACAACCTTACCATCCCAATCAGCGATACGGCGTTGATCACCTTCCACATCAATCAGTGAGAAATCAGGTCGTTTGCTACCTACTACTGTTGTTGCTTTTATACTTGCCGTTATTGGTTTATCAGGTTGTTTGTTGACGTATCTATATACACCTACACCTGCAGCTAGGCCAACAACTGCGATAGCGGCAATGATCAAGCTGGTTGCCTTGCCTGCTGCCACTATTTTGGGCAGACATGTTTTTGGTAACGACATTTAACTTCCTTTTAAGACCAGGTTGACGCGTTCAATAAACTTAGTCGTATTCATTTCGCCTACGATTCGGTATTTACGCACTTCTTTTCCATCTGGCCCATAAAACAAAAATGTGGGTGGGGCTAGCACGCTGGTGTGCTTCAGTAGCCGGATGTCTTCGCTATCATTCTTTGTCACATCGACTTGTAACAAAATGAAGTCACTCAACAACGCTTTTACACTCGGATCGGTTAGTACGTAATCCTCGAAGGTCTTGCAATAGGCACACCAGTCAGCATAGTAATCTACCAATACATACTTGTTTAATGCACTGGCCAATTCGACTTCGCGTTGTAAATCTTCAACAGTCTTGATGCGTTTAAATTTCAACTCTGCTGTATGACTGCCGCCACCACCCATAGTTAAGCTTGAACCATGCATAGGGTCAGTCACATTACGCGCACCGGTAAGACCACCAATCATCACGATGATACCGTACAGCACCAACACCAGCCCCAGCCCTTTCCATAACTTGAACCAGCCAGGCTTGCCTTCCTTAATGGCGTCAAAGGCACCCATATAGATACCGCCAGTGATCAGAAGTGCTGACCACAACAACATGATCAACATCGCGGGCATGAAGCTCACGCGCTCTAGGAATATCAGTGCGACGGATAACAAGATTGCACCGGCAGTATATTTGACTGTATCCATCCATCCGCCTGCTTTTGGCAGGTACTTGCCGTGAGTCAAGCCAACGAATAGTAATGGCATACCCAGCCCCATGCCCAGGATGAACATGGAAAGGAATCCAAGGATCACATCACCTTCTTTGGCGACATAAATCAGTGCACCTATGAGTACAGGTCCCGCACAAGGTCCGATGATCAGGGCGGATAAAGCACCCATGACAATCACACCATGGAATGACCCTGCTTTCTGCTGATTACTAATCTGACTGAGTTTTCCTTGCAGACCTGCTGGTAACTGGATGGCGAAGAAGCCAAACATCGACAATGCCAGGGCAACAAAGACCAGAGTAAATGGAATCAACACATAGTCTTGCTGGAAGATGGCCTGTACATTGATTCCCTTAGCCAAACCGGCAAACAGCGCACCCATGATGCCAAAGGTAACAGCCATGGATACCACATAAACCAGTGACAGGTTGAATGCATGTGTCGTTGTGACTTTTTCTCCTTGTCCGACAATGATTGAAGACAGGATAGGAATCATAGGGTACATACAGGCAGTAAAGGCCAGGGCCAAGCCACCAAGGAAGAAGTAAATGATAATGGTTAAAGCATCACCCGAGGCTAATACTGCGGCAGACTTGTCCTGCTCGGAGACAAATTCTTCTTGAGTAACTTCGGATTGAGTATCAGTAGGTGTAGTGCTTGTTGCTAATGTGACGGCCTGTTCGCTAACGGTAAACGCCTGCGTTCCAGCCGCGCTTTGTTCTATGTTTAATGGTCGGTAGCAAATGCCAAATACTTCTGCGCAGCCTTGCCCGGTCGCAACATATTTGAGTTCGGTGATACCTGTCTTGCTTGCCAGGATAGGTACTTCGATAACAACATGATCCTCGTAGGTCTCAACTTCCCCTTCTACCCCTTCCGGAGTGATGCCGTGTTTCATCTTACCCTTGGGAATCATTGGCTTACCAAAGGTAACTCCCGGGGTCTTTGATTCAAACGCGAACTTTTCTTTATACATGTAGTAATCGCGCGCGATGGTCCAGCTCGCGACTAATTTGTCACCATTAATTTGAGCGCTGTACTGGAATGCTTGTTCGGCCATGAGTGGCTCGTCGCCACTGTCGGCGCTATTATCAGCCAAACCACCCACACCCAATTGTGAGCTGAGGTCACTGATTCCTTCTACGGCGGAACCGGAAACGGCAGCCAGCGTTAATGTCTTTTCACGCTTTTGTGGGGGATAACAAATGCCGAGTTCTTCAGCACAGCCTTGAGAGTAGGCAATGAGCTTGAATTCACCACCAGGTGATTTGGTTATCGGCACATCGAAAGTGATGGTCTTAGAATAGGTCTCGACTTCCCCTTCTTTACCTTCTGGGGTGATGCCGTGTTTCATTTTGCCCTTTGGATAATCCGGCGCACCAAGCTCTATCCCAGCAGTACCAGACTCAAAGCGAATTTTGTCTTTATACATGTAGTAATCGTCTGCGGCCGTCCAGCTCGCTTTGATGGTGTTGCCTTCCACGACAGCATCGAATTTAAATGCCTCATTTGGATCTAAAGGCTCATTGGCATAGGCTTGACTGAAAAAGCCCAGTGATATGAGAAGGAGTAGGGATTTGATTTTATTCATTATTTTGTACCGCTTTGCTTATCCAATTTAAGTAGGGTTCATAGCCGCCAACGATTGGGACTACGATGATTTCTGGAAGTTCATAGGGATGCACTTCCTTTATCGTGTTTGTCAGCTCTGCCAGGCGGTGTTGCTCGGTTTTGATGATGAGTAAATGCTCATCACCTTTTTCTAGCTTGCCTTGCCATTCATAGATGGACGTCATTTTCGGCAGGATATTTATGCAGGCAGCCAATTTACTCGTAACCAGCTTTTTTGCAACCTCCCAGGCCTGCACTTCGTCCGGCAAAGTGGTCATCAAAATACGTTGCGTTGGCGAGGGGGTACTTGAAATAGGCTCCATACGCCCAAATGTAACAAGCAGGCCTTATGAAAGCCAGCTAGTTGGTCCCATTGTGGGTGTGGTTTTTGCTCAGGTCGGTGTGGGGAAAAATAAAATTAATTATCAATAGGTTATCAAACCATTATGCGCATTTTGCCAATCATTCTGGCGTTATTCATAGCTACCCCGTTAATCGAGATTTACCTGTTTATTGAAATAGGGACGGTCATTGGGGCATTTAAAACCATCCTTCTTATTGTATTCACAGCGGTTATCGGTGTGGCGCTACTGAGACAGCAGGGTCTTGCGACCATGCAGAAAGTCCAAAGCCAGATG
>Ga0316207_10005357_pt1 | contig 10683 bp, 8 predicted proteins | sample 6weekpyrite_MG_FD_204943 | JGI IMG/M metagenome (GOLD analysis project Ga0316207, IMG submission 204943) | Microbial mat bacterial communities from mineral coupon in-situ incubated in ocean water Damariscotta River, Maine, United States -... | ecosystem: Environmental > Aquatic > Marine >...
CCAATTAACGTCGCACCTTTAACCGGCGCAGTAATCTTGCCATTTTCAACCAGGTAGGCCTCACTGGCAGAAAATACGAATTTGCCTGATGTGATGTCGACCTGCCCGCCACCAAAATTGACCGCATAGAGCCCCTTTTCAATCGACGCAATGATTTCCTGTGGATCATGTTCGCCGGCCCGCATATAGGTATTTGTCATGCGCGGCATGGGCAGGTGGCCGTATGACTCGCGTCGACCATTACCCGTTGAGTCAACACCCATCAGGCGAGCATTCATCTTGTCTTGCATATAGCCTTTCAGGATACCGTCTTCGATCAAGACAGTTTCCTGTGTCGGTGTACCTTCATCATCGATATTCAGTGAACCGCGACGATCTGGCAGTGTGCCATTATCCACAACCGTAACGCCTTTCGAGGCGACCTGCTCGCCCACACGACCACTGAATGCAGAACTGCCCTTGCGATTAAAATCACCTTCAAGCCCGTGGCCAACGGCTTCGTGTAGCAACACACCCGGCCAACCTGGTCCCAATACAACATCCATGGTTCCTGCCGGAGCCTCTATCGCATCAAGGTTAACGATCGCCTGGCGAACGGCCTCTTCAGCAAATTCCTTCGCGGCAAGCTGGTCCAGGAAATACCCATAGCCAACACGACCACCGCCACCGTGGGTACCTTGTTCCCGCTTGCCATCCTGTTCAACAATGACCGTTACATTCAGACGTACCAGTGGACGAATATCACCGGCCAGGGTGCCATCTGCAGCCGCCACCAGCACCGTATCATGAACACCCGCAAGGCTGACCATGACCTGGATTACTCGGGGATCGGCTGCCCGCGCCGCTGCATCTGCAGACTGTAACAATGCAACCTTGTCATCGGCACTAAGACTTGCCAGTGGATCAACCGGTTTGTACAGGGCATGCCCCTGACTACGTGACCAGGCCTGAACCTGTTGTTGCGTCCCGGTTCGTGCAATCGCACGCGCAGCATCTGCCGCCTGGCTTAATGCCGGAAGCACAATCGCATCGGAATAGGCAAAACCGGTTTTTTCACCACTGATCGCACGCACACCAACACCTTGATCGATGTTATAACGGCCATCCCTGACAATACCGTCTTCAAGCGACCACGACTCATGCCGGCTAAGTTGAAAATACAGATCGGCCGCATCGACATCATTCTGCATAAGCTGATCGAGTACTTTCTGCAGGTCCTGTTCATCCAGCCCTGCGGGGGCCAACAGCTGTTCCTGGGCAAGTTTAAGAGTTGTAGTCATGGTAGTTTACACGGCATCCGTCTATGTTCTGTAACAGGGAAATTTTTACGCACCTTGCTGACCTGTTCACGATCCATTTCGGCCAGGATGAAACCCGAACCACTTGGCAAATGATCCAGCACCTGCCCCCATGGATCCACAATCATACTGTCACCATGGGTTTCACGCCCATTCACATGGAAGCCACCCTGGTCAGCCGCGACAACGTAACAGAGATTTTCTACTGCACGGGCACGCACCAATACTTCCCAGTGCACCCTGCCTGTCGTCGCCGTAAAGGCTGAAGGTAACACAATCAACTCCATACCTGCATCGAGCATATGCCGAAACAGTTCGGGGAAACGTAAGTCATAACAAATCGCGATACCCATCTTACCAAACGGTGTCTCGATCACTACGACTTCGTCGCCCGGCTCGATGGTCTCTGACTCGTTATAATTTTCATTACTTGCATCGATATGCACATCGAACAAGTGGATCTTGTCATAGCGTGCAACCCGCTCACCCTTGTCATTGAATACCAGGCAGGCGGAACGAACATGACCCGAGTCATCGCTTTGCATCGGTACAGTCCCCCCGACTATCCAGATACCATGCTTGGCCGATTGCTGTGCAAGGAAGTCCTGCATTGGACCTTCTCCTTCAACTTCAGCAATGTTCAATTTGTCCGCCTCTGTCTGCCCAAGGAAGCCAAAATTCTCTGGCAAAACGATCAGCTGTGCGCCGCTTGCAACCGCGTCACTTATCAACCGATCAGCTTCAATCAGGTTTGCGTTAACATTCGGCCCGGAGGCCATCTGGATAGCTGCTACGTGACTCATTCGTACTCACTCAATGCTTCTCTAAAAATAATTCTATTTGATCGACTTCTTTACTGCCGGGTCGCAGGTCGATTAATTCTGCATCAATACCCAGCGCAATTAACCATACCTGTAGCTCCTCAGCCCACAAGCTACCTTCTTCTCCCCCGGGATAAAGGATAATCAGGCGAGTGTCGGACGATGCCAGCAAACGGCGCACCGCCTTTTTAACTGGCGGCATTGCGGCAACCCTTGCCCCTGTTCGCGGCCTTGCCCACATCTCAGCGCCCAGGACTTCAACCTCGTTATTGAGGTTTGCTTCCACCTCAAACGTGGCTTCAACGGCCATGCAAGGTATCGCAACCAGGCTAACAACAATATAAAACAGTAATTTCATTTGTACGGATTCTAGCATATTCGCTTACCAGAACTGACTGGATTACCTGCTTATAACGTATTCTCTTCCGTGTCCGATTCAGCCTGCTTTTTATCACGCACATATTGTTCAACGCTCGGCTCATCCCAACTGCCTGTCACGGTGTACTGGTAACTTGCAATCTCGCCAATTGCTCCTCCGAACACCTTGTCGAGTGCATACACACTCACGCCCGCAACCGGGCCACCCAATAGTGCACCGGCCAATGGCAGACTCCCGGTCACATTCGGTGTCACGGTAATAAGTTGATCATAATTGCGGCCACCCAGATCGGTAATACCGATGACTTCAATCCGGGCCGAAGGGCCATCAAGGTAAAGGTCAGAGGTATGCGCATCCCCCTGTTCAACAGCAAACTTGCCTTTAATCCGATCAAACGTAAATCCTCGCTTAAACACATCACTAAAATCGAGTGTCAAGCGTCGAGGCAGGGTCTGTAAACTCAGTAATCCAAAAATACGTCCAGCCCCAGGGCTGACATCAAGCAACTGACCATCCTTGATATTTATACTTATCGAACCGTTTAATCTTTCCGCAGAAAAATCCAGTGGTCCGCCTTGCCACTCAAGCTGTGCTTTATTCTTGCTTTTACCCGCTTCAAACCCTGCGGCATAACCTAACTTTGCAAGTAAACCACTCAACTCTTCAGTTTTCAGTCTCGCACGTAGTCGAGTAACCTGTTTTTCATCTTCAACTTGCCAGTCACCACTGGCTTGTAATGACAAACCTGGCCCGGTGATCCTCAAGTGCTCAAGGAATAGCCCTGCATGACTACGCTGCGCCAATATTGACAAGCTACCGAGTTCAGCATTATCAAATACGAATTGCTCAACCTTAAGTTCAAGCCCCGGCCACTGCCGTGGATCATAGTTGCCCGAAACTGACTCATCTCCCGGACGATCAAGTTTCAGAAAATCCAGATTAACCTTCAACGGTGTAACCGAGTAATCGTAAGGTATCTGTACTGAGCCGCGTGCCCGGTCAGAGTCCAACTGCCCTTGCCAGTAGCCATCTTCACGATTCATGGCAAGTTGCTTGATATTAAATGACGAGCCGAGTGCCTGTAACGTGTTCACCTGTATATCAAGCCCGTATAACCAGGTGAGCGCCTTGTGTTGATCCGTTTGCTCGACAGGTGCTGGCAATGTTTCAACGTATGCCAGCCAGTCATCAACGGACAACGCATCGAGCTGCCCGGTTATATAAAGGCCTTCTGAATCCGTCGCAATCGGGATTGCTTCGCCAAAAGCAAGCGTACTGCGAACATACTCAAGCCCCTTCTCCGAATGACTAAAATCAATTACCGCGCGGGCATCTCCCCCGTAACTCACATCGAGTTGTAACAGGTCCTTATTGGTGAGAAGGGTATGTAATCGAAAAGACTTGTTTTCATCGATGTCCTTGGCAAACGGTGCAGGTAGCTTAAGTCGAGTTCCGACCAGTTCAGAGGTCAATTCAAATAATGCGGGACGTGCTGTGGGTTGTGGCTTAAATATCGCGAGCCTTGCCTGCCAGTCGGCAGCACCTTCAGAAATAACCGGGATATCCTTTGCTATATGCGTTGAGAGCATTGCATTAAGATCGACATTCCCCTGTAACGTCATCGCCAGCGATACATCTTGCTGTTCGCCATGCGCTACGTTTAAGGTAACCGGTGACCCAAATAGCTCTGCTGTGAGTCCTTCACCTTGCAGGCCATCATTACTGATGTCCAGCGTTCCATTAATATGTTCAAGCCTGAAACCTTGTCCTTCCAGACCCAGCGCGGCATCAGAAATTCTTGCCTTGCCACGTACAATACCGTCACCGGTCAGAACAGGAATATCAATATTCAGCTGCATGGCAATTTGCCCATCAGGCTTGAGGCGCTTTATATCTTGTGCATAATCCTCGGTCAGACCCGAGGCGAGCAGGTATTTAAGTGCATCACCACCACTCGCTTCTACACTGCCTTTTATCTCAAGCAGCATGTCATCAATGATCAAGTCATCAATATGTGCAGTGACGTCATGAACCTTTGCATCCAAAATACGTCCGGTCTTGCCAATAATGTGCATACTCTTGCCACTGAAGATTACTTCACCGTCCATATCGCTGATAATGGGCCAACCAGGTTCATAATCAAGTTCAGCGCCAACAACATCGAAACGCACTTCAAAACGCCCCTCGCCGCTTTCAAATGGGAATTTATCCAGTGGGCCACGCACGATCACCTTACCGCTCGGTGCGCTACCTTTAATAATCGACTTGTCGAGCCAATCAATCGTGGACTGTGAAATAATGGCCGTTGGCAGATAATTTGAGGTTTGATTCCCAACACCATTTTTAAACTCGCCCAGTAAATCCAGGAAAGGTGAACTGCCATCTGAGGGGAGCAGCAGGCTGAACTGACTACGCAGGCTAATATCAGGGTTTGTTACTTCAATCGATTCAGACTCAACCCACCAGCCCCTGTCTTGCTGTTGCCACTGTAGATCAGCATTCAGGGTATCGAACTGCATGACATTTCGAAAAACACTCGTCATATCAAAACGGGTTTCTGAGCTGGCCAGCTTAACTCGTCCGCCTTTATTGTTCGCCTTTACCGTTCCTGACAAACTGGTAAAGCCCGGCACATCCTGCATGGCCTGGACATTCAAACCTGAAAAATCCGCATCCAGGTGCCAGCGTTGTGGATCATTTTCGTTGAGGGATACCTGGAACGAAACATTGCGCAATTCTGCTTCAGGTCGCAACCCACGTAATTGTGCCTTTATGGATGGGTCTATCACGCGGTGCCAGTGTGTAAACGGTAAAACATCTTCAAGCCTGACGTAGCCTGCGACGGCCGCGAAACGCTGTGTTTCCAGATCAGCAATAATCACCAGCTCAGATGATGGCCAACTGAATTCACCTGCAACAGGTCTTAATTCAGACAACTGCAAGCGCCATTCATTTTTATCATAGTGCCAGGCAAACGTTGACTGCAGTTGTGTCAGTGGAACACGCTCGGCACCTTCCCCCGCAAAGACAAGTTCACTGAGGCCAACATCACCTTCAAGCCGTGAAAGTTTTCCTTGCTGCCACGTCCCCCACGCTTCAAGGTCAGCCTTTGCCGCCTCTAACCGGCTTGCCTCAGGGAGCATTGAACGCAGTGGTGATGACAACTGCAGTTGCTCACCCTTGATATAGAGATCCCCCTGCCAGGCTGAGAAATCATCGACGGGTCCCTGCATATTCAGGGCAAACTGGATACGTTTGCCCCACGAACCCGGCAATAAGGTATCGCCATCGAGCTGATGATCGCCGTTATAATTTTTTAGTCTGAAATTTGCTTCACTGAATACGAGGCCCTTGTCATCCAGTATCTCGTCATTCCAGGTTAACTGGCTTGATTCAATACCAAGATTCGGCTGGCGCAATGCCCATTGTAGAAATGTTTGTGAGTGTGATTCACTATCCTGGTCTGCACCATTAGTGAGTCCCTCAACACTGAAGCTATTATCCTTGTGGCGGGTAATGGTCAGCTCAATTCCACTCATCGTGAAACTGGAAGGCACAAAATCTTGTTTACGAACAGAATCAATCAGGTTGATGCCCATGCGTGCTTGTGCGAACTGGAACTGGATTCTTTTGCCTTCCCGATCATAAAGCCGGACATCTGAAAACTTCAGTTGCGGTTCAAAACCACTCCAGGACGCTTGCATACCGGCCACCTTGACCGGCTGACCGGCATAGGCACTCAATGCCTGTTCGGCCTCTTCTGTATAGTCCTCAGCGAGTGGTAGCAGCAGTCGCGCAAGGGTCAAGAACACGGCCATCAGCACAACACCCCCGGCAAAACTGTACCAAAGGATACCTGTCAGACAACGCATGACGGATTTTAATGTCACTTAAATAAACCTGTTTTTGGGACTTTATCTGTAGTGTTGAGGCATACAGGCCTTTACATTAACACCACGTCGTATTGTTCCTGAGTATAGAGCGATTCGACCTGTAACTTGATGGGTTTACCAATAAAATCCTCAAGTTCTGCAACACTTGTCGACTCTTCATCCAGCAAGCGGCCCACAACTTCCTGTGATGCCAACACCAGGAAGGTTTGTGCTTCATATTGCCGAGCCTCACGGATAATCTCGCGGAATATTTCGTAACAAACGGTTTCAGCCGTGCGCAGTGAACCGCGCCCATTACAAGTAGGACACTCTTCACAGAGAATATGTTCCAGAGATTCACGCGTACGCTTACGGGTCATTTCAACCAGGCCTAGCGAGGACACCTGGCTGACATGGCACTTGGCATGGTCGCGTTCAAGGTTCTTTTCCAGTGTCCGCAATACCTGGCGTTTGTGCTCTTCATCAACCATGTCGATAAAATCAAGAATAATCATACCGCCAAGGTTGCGTAGTCTCAGTTGCCGCGCGATGGCAAAGGTCGCTTCGAGGTTTGTCTTGAATATTGTTTCCTCAAGATTTCGATGGCCAACAAACGCCCCCGTGTTGACATCAACGGTCGTCATCGCCTCAGTTTGATCAATGATAAGATAACCGCCAGATTTTAGTTCGGCACGTTTTTCCAGGGCCTTGTGAATCTCATCTTCAACGGAATACAAATCAAAAATTGGTCGCTCTCCCGGGTAGTACTCAATTCGGTCGGCCACCTCGGGAATAAATTTACTGGCAAACTTTTGCGCCTTGTCAAAGGTCTCACGTGAATCGATACGTATCTTCTCGTTCTCAGGATTAACAAAATCGCGCATCAAACGCATCGCGAGGGGTAAATCTTCGTGAATCAAGCTCGCCGTCGGTTCAGTTTTCATACGGTCTCGTATCGAAGTCCACATTCGGTTCAAATACTCAACATCGGCAACAATTTCTTCACGACTAATGCCTTCTGCCGCGGTACGTATAATATAGCCTCCGCTATACTCACCCTCTGCCAGCTCCTCGATGATTCCACGCAAACGATCACGTTCATCAGGCTCTTCAATTTTTTGCGAAATGCCAATGTGCTCAACAGCCGGCATGTAAACCAGGAAGCGTGACGGGATCGATATCTGGGTGGTTAACCGGGCACCTTTGCTGCCGAGTGGATCCTTGATGACTTGTACACAGATCTCCTGCCCTTCACAGACCAGGCTGCTAATCGAATCTAGCCCGTGACTCTCGCCGCTGGATTCATCTTCAACCAGGATATCCGACGCATGCAGGAAAGCCGCACGTTCCAGTCCAACATCGATAAATGCGGCCTGCATACCCGGCAATACTCGAGAGACTTTTCCCTTGTAAACATTACCGACCAATCCGCGCTTGGCGGCACGTTCGATATAAACTTCCTGTAAAACACCGTTTTCAACCAGTGCAACCCGTGATTCATTCGGGGTTACATTAATCAGAATTTCACTACTCATTACGGCTCACATCCTGTTGTCATTCTTTATTATTATTCCATCATAGCACCCACTTGCGACGGGATCAGGATCAAAACAGGGCAATATCAAATTCCTCAAGTAGCTGTGCCGTTTCATATAAGGGCAAACCCATCACGCCACTGTAACTCCCTCGTAACTCTTTGATAAATATCGCAGCAGCCCCCTGTACAGCATAGGCACCCGCCTTATCCATTGGCTCGCCTGTGGCGACGTAGTCACTGCACTCCTGCTCGCTAAGCTCACGAAATGTGACGCAAGTACAATTTAGTCGCAAGGCTTCCTTATTCGCCTGCACGAGTGCCACGGCTGTCATGACCACATGACTACGCCCGGACAACTCCATCAACATATCCCGTGCATCTGCCGTGTCGGCCGGTTTACCAAGGATCATGTCATCGACAACTACCACTGTATCAGCCCCCATCACCGGGCAAGTCTTGTCACAAAGTGCCCAACCGGCTCGCGCCTTGTCCAATGCGAGACGCTGAACAAACTCTTCTGCCTGCTCACCCGCCTCAACCACCTCGGGTACATCAATGCCAAGTACACTAAAATCAATACCGAGCTGTTGTAACAATTCAGCACGGCGGGGTGACTGCGACGCCAGGTAGATACTCGGGTTAGTCATACCAAGCGACCTTTGTTAGTTTGTTGACAGGATTTACATGATGAACAGGATTCAAACTCCATTAATTCCCTTCCCAAGCATCGTTCTGAATGTATTTACTATCATGTAAATCTTGTTAATCCTGTCTAAAAGATTCATGCGCGGTGATAAGGATGATTAGTGAGCAGCGACCAACCACGGTAAAGCTGCTCGGCCAGGACCACGCGTACCAGTGCATGTGGCAAGGTCAATGCAGATAGGGACCATAGCTGGTTAGCGCGCTGTTTCACTTCGGCACTCAAACCATCAGCGCCACCAATCAACAGTGCCACATCACGGCCTTCGTGACTCCAATTGCCCATATTTTCAGCCAGTTGTTTCGTATCCCAGTTTTTGCCGTGTTCATCCAACGCAATAACATGACAATCTTTGGGTAATGCCTGTAACAGGCGTTGGGCTTCTTCTGCCATCGCACGTTTGGGATCACTGCTCTTGCTGCGTTGGCCAGCAGGAAGTTCTTTTAATTGCGGGCAATAATCCTTTGGCAGGCGCTTGGTGTATTCTTCATAACCTGTCGTGACCCAGGCAGGCATTTTCTGCCCAATTGCCAGGATATGGATTCGCATACGGTGGCTTAGACGTCCAAGGGGTGTTCGGGTGAGGCGTCATCGCCCTCTGCATCAGGGTCAACTGCCCAGAGTTTTTCCAGGTTATAAAAATCGCGTATCTGCGGCACCATGATATGTACCACGACATCCCCAAGGTCGATCAGCACCCACTCGCCCGGTGTCTCGCCTTCTACGCCTAGCGGCATAAAGCCCGCATGCTTTGCCTTTTCTACGACGTTATTTGCAAGTGCAACCACCTGGCGTGTGGTATTACCACTCGCGATGATCATCCTGTCCGTAAAACTGCTACGTCCTGTGACATCGAGCTGACGTATATCTTGTGCCTTGATGTCTTCCAGGGCATCGATAACGACCTTGCTGACACCTTCCACATGTTGCTTACTTACTTGATTCATTGATAAAACCTGTGTTGCTGTATGTAGTGCCAAACGGCACTCGGTAATAGTTGTTGCGCTGATTCTCCGGCCTGCACACGTGCCCGTACCTCACTGGCCGAAATAAATAATGAGCAATCCGGCCCTTTTAATATCGCACCGGCCTGACTACTGGGCAGTTCAGTGACCAGGCGTTCCGCCAGCACTTTGGCCAATTCGCCCTCTGCCACGAGGGCTTCACCGGGTCGACCGACAATAACGATATGTGCCAGTTCGAACAATGCCTGCCACTGCTTCCATTCCAGCAACCCGTTAAAGGCATCGACACCGACAATAAAGAACAGCGCGGCATCTTCATATTCATTGCGTAATTCGCGTAAGGTATCAACACTGAAAGAACGTCCTGTCCGTTTCAGTTCACGATCGTCAATGATTAACCCTTGCTCATCAGCGACTGCTGCTTGCAACATCGCCAGCCGATGCTCTGGACTGACCTGTGGTCGATCTCGGGTAGGTGATTGCCAGCACGGAATCAGGCGTAATTCATCCAGTTCAAGTTGCTGTTTACATGTACGTGCAACATCCAGATGAGCGTTGTGTACCGGATCGAAGGTGCCACCGAGGATTCCAATGCGAGTCATCTACCTACAACCAGCAAGTCAGCTGCGAATATGGCCATCACCAATAACGATGTATTTCTGCGACGTCAGCCCTTCCAGACCAACCGGGCCACGGGCATGAATCTTGTCAGTACTGATGCCAATCTCGGCACCCAAACCGTATTCAAAACCATCGGCGAAACGCGTCGAGGCATTGATCATGACTGAGCTCGAATCGACTTCGCTAATAAAGGCACGGGCACGACCAATATCATCGGTCAAAATGGATTCTGTATGCCCTGAACTATGTGCATGGATATGCTCAATCGCATCGTCCATATCCGCGACCACTCGGATCGACAAGATGGGGGCAAGGTATTCCTCATCCCAATCCGCATCGCTTGCTGCTATCGCCGTCGAAAGGATCGCACAGGTCTTGGCACAACCGCGCAATTCAACACCCGCTGCCTGGTACTGCTCTGCAAGGACAGGCAATATTGCCGCAGCAACCCCTTCTGCCACGAGCAAGGTTTCCATTGTGTTGCAGG
>Ga0316207_10005358_pt1 | contig 10681 bp, 10 predicted proteins | sample 6weekpyrite_MG_FD_204943 | JGI IMG/M metagenome (GOLD analysis project Ga0316207, IMG submission 204943) | Microbial mat bacterial communities from mineral coupon in-situ incubated in ocean water Damariscotta River, Maine, United States -... | ecosystem: Environmental > Aquatic > Marine >...
GGGTCGAAGGCAGTAAAGAACAGTATGGTAGCAATGCCAGCGGTGAGGAAGGCTGGCCAGAGAACTGAAACGGTTTTTTGACAAGTTGGTAATGTGTCGTCTGCCACTGCAATTCTCCGTACCTTTTTAGAATGCCCTCAATCTTACTATAGGTTTACTCCTTACCGCCAGCCGACAAGCTATAAACATAAGCTGTCAGCACGTGAATCTTGCCTTCATCAAGAAAGTCTTTGTGCGCAGGCATCTGGCCATTGCGTCCTTCAGCAATAGAGGCCATTACTGAGCGCTGTGATGCACCATAAAGCCATACTTTATCAGTCAAGTTTGGCGCACCAAGAGCAGGGTTGCCTTTGGCATCCGCAGCGTGACATGCAACACATAGTTGAGCATATTTCTGCTTACCGGCAGCAGCAGCAGTCAGATTGCTATCACGGCCACCAAGGCTCAGAATATATTCTGATACGTTAAAGACACCCTCATTTCCGAGGATTTGTCCCCAAGCTGGCATCGCGCCATTTCGGCCGTGTGCGATACTGGCTTTAATGTTTTCCGCTGAACCACCGTATAACCAGTCTGTATCCGTTAGGTTAGGGAAGCCATACGAACCGGCTGCATCAGAACCATGACATAGGGCACAGTAGTTATTAAATAGACGACGACCTGTCTTTAATGCCTCCGCATCGGTTGCAAGTGTAGCAATATCTTTTTCTAAATAGCCTGTGTAGATTGGCGCAAATGTTTTATCCGCTTTGGTCAATTCGCTTTCATATTGGCCTTTTTGTGTCCAGCCAAGTAGTCCTTCCCATTTACCAAGCCCTGGGTATAAAGCAAAGTAGACGAGGGCAAAGACAATCGTGATGTAGAACATGTTTTTCCACCAACTTGGTAGTGGGTTATTTAGCTCTACTAGATCTTCATCCCAAACATGCGCATCGATTGGTTTTCCATCTAACTGCGAGCCATCGGATGGTTTTTTGTCCATCCAACGTATCAACCACCACATGGCGAGCATGCCACCGACGGAAATGATACTGATAAACCAAGGCCAAAAATTATTTGTAAAATCAAACATGGTGTTTATTACCTAAATTGGTTTTCTTACTCACATGGGGTTCAACGCTATCTTCTTCGAAGATAAGATTTTCAGCTTCATGAAATTCGCTATCGCGCTTACTACTCCATGCCCAAATAACAATGCCGACAAATAAAGCGAAAGCAACAATTGTCCAGAGCATTTGAATACCACTCATGTATTCCATGTTTATCTCCTTGTCTTAATTGCTGTGCCAAGCACTTGTAAGTAGGCAATCAAAGCATCCATCTCGGTTTTTCCTTCAACTGCCTTAGGTGCATTAGCAATCTCTTCATCTGTATAAGGATGACCAAGTGTGCGTAGCACTTCCATTTTCTTGCTAATGGTTTCAGCATCAGCAGGATTTTCTTCTAACCAAGGGTAACCTGGCATGATTGATTCAGGTACGACATCACGCGGGTTAATTAGATGTACACGGTGCCATTCATCACTGTAACGTCCACCAACGCGATGCAAGTCAGGCCCTGTACGTTTTGAACCCCATAAGAATGGACGGTCATAAACGAATTCGCCTGCAACAGAGTAGTGACCATAACGTTCTGTTTCAGCACGGAATGGGCGAATCATTTGTGAATGACAAGCATTACAAGATTCACGAATATAAATATCACGACCAGTTAGTTGTAAAGGCGTATAAGGTTTTAGTCCTTCAACAGCTGTGGTTGTGTGTTGCATAAAAAACAATGGCACGATTTGTACTAAGCCACCAAAACTGATCACAATCACAGTAAAGATAACCAGTAAGCCAATATTCTTTTCTACTTTTTCATGTCCGGTGTTAGCCATGATGTATCTCCTTAGTGCGCCGCAACGGGTGCGGTAACAGGTGCTTCAATAGGTTTAACACCTGAGATGGTCTTCAGTGTGTTGTAAAGCATGATGACCATGCCAGACAAGAACAATAAACCACCAAGGAATCGCACAATATAGAATGGGTAAGATGCTTGTACACTTTGGATAAAGCTATAGGTTAGTGTGCCGTCAGCATTAACTGCGCGCCACATTAAGCCTTGTGTTACACCCGATACCCACATCGCAACGATGTATAAAGAGATACCAAGTGTCGCAAGCCAGAAGTGCCATTCAACTAGTTTTAAGCTATAAATTTCACGACCGTACATACGTGGAATCAAGTAATACATAGCACCAATCGATACCATTGCTACCCAACCTAATGCACCAGAGTGTACGTGACCAATAGTCCAGTCAGTGTAATGCGATAGTGCATTCACTGTCTTGATCGCCATCATAGGTCCTTCAAAGGTAGACATACCGTAGAAAGAAATTGAAACAATCAAGAAACGTAAAATAGGATCAGTACGTAGTTTTTCCCAAGCACCTGAAAGCGTCATGATACCGTTGATCATACCGCCCCAACTTGGCGCGAGTAATACAAGAGAGAAAGCCATACCTAATGATTGAGTCCAATCTGGTAACGCAGTGTAATGAAGGTGGTGAGGACCAGCCCAAATATACGTAAAGATAAGCGCCCAAAAATGCACAACAGATAAGCGGTAAGAATAAACAGGACGACCCGCTTGCTTAGGTACGAAGTAGTACATGATGCCAAGGAAGCCGGCAGTAAGGAAGAAGCCTACTGCGTTATGTCCGTACCACCATTGAATCATTGCATCCTGAACACCGGCATAGGCAGAGTAGGATTTAAACATTGAAACAGGTAGCTCAGCACTATTAAAGATGTGCAGTATGGCAACAGTAACAATGAAAGCCGCAAAGAACCAGTTAGCAACGTAGATGTGTTTAACCGTACGCTTCATGATGGTGCCGATAAAGACAACAGCGTAACTAACCCAAACAACCGCAATTAAAATATCAATTGGCCATTCTAGTTCTGCATACTCTTTTGATGTTGTGATACCAAGCGGTAAAGTGATTGCTGCTGAAAGAATAACAGCCTGCCAACCCCAAAAGGTAAACGCAGCTAACTTGTCACTAAAGATACGTGTGTGACAGGTGCGCTGCACAACATAGTAAGACGTTGCGAATAATGCAGATCCACCAAAGGCGAAAATAACCGCATTGGTGTGTAAAGCACGTAATCGACCAAATGTAATGTATGGAATATCAAAGTTCAAAATGGGCCAAGCCATTTGTGCTGCGATATATACACCGACGAACATGCCGACGATGCCCCAAATGACAGTCATGATAGCGAACTGTCGTACAACCTTATAGTTGTACGTTTCTTGCGTAGTAGTCATATGCCTACCTGTTTAATAAATTAAAGTTAAATTGTTTATACGAGACTAAAGGGTGATGTGAAACCAAAGCTACTGGTAAATTCAGGTCCAACACCAAAGCCCCACAACAACACGACGGTTGTTAATACAGCAACGAGTACAACTAAGCCGACAGCCATAATGGCACTTGAAAATAAGAAACCTTGTTCTTTATTTACTTGCATCATGGTTGGTAGGCCGGTGTAAAGAAGGTAAATACTGTAGGCTAATGCTGGCATTCCCAGGATCGTGTTTAACCAAAGAATGGGGTAGAGCGACATCATGCCAAACAAAAGTAGTGGTGTTGCTGAGTATGCAGCTAGTGCGATACCTTGAGGCAATGGCTGTTCAGTGCCGTAAGTTTTACCCATCCAATGAATCATCCAGCCAACTGAAAATATAGCGACCAGAGTCGTGATGTAAGTAAGAATCGAAAGAGTTAGTGCACTGTCGACGGTAAGCTTAACAACTTCACCACTGCCAAATGACCAACCAATTTGAGTTGTGCCAATAAAGCCAGAAAGAGCAGGGATAGCGGCTAAAAATAAAACGTGTGTACAGTAGCATTTGCCAATTGAACAACGTTCTTTACGAATATCTTCCCATTCTTGGGCTGGATGGGCAAAAAGCCCCCATACGTGTGACAGAAACATTTTTAGTCCTCAGTAAGTCGTTGAAACCGCCTAGTATTGCTCGGAAATGAATCCCTAACAGTACAGAAATTTAAGTGCAGAGCCTAGAAACCACATAGTTACTGCAGTACATCCGATATAATATTAGTACATTATAATATACTGTATCATCCACATACAAATCGGATAGCAGGAAGATACGGATATTATTGGTGATGGGCGTTGATCTGGATCAAGCCTGTGGCGACTTATAGCCTCATACGGCATGATAAGAGCACAAAGTTGAAATTATGAGGGTGAAACCCGCTAGTGAGTAAACCTACTTATAATAAGGGAAATAAGGCAGATCATGTTGCTCAATGACTCCGGTTGCTTTCACTGTGGCCTACCTATCCCACAAGGTACACATTATAAGGTATCCATTCAGGGTGCTGAGCGGGCAATGTGCTGCCCCGGTTGCGAGGCCGTTGCGAAGGCGATTGTGGCTGGTGGCATGGAAGACTACTACCAATATCGCACCGAACCCGCGCAGCAAGGGCGGGATCTGGTACCCGACTTCCTCCAACAAACATTGGCCTACGATCTTGATGCCGTGCAGGACAGCTTTGTTCGCCATCATGACACTGAAACCGGAGATTGTCGTGAAGCAGATTTGATCCTTGAAGGCATCACCTGTGCCGCATGTATCTGGCTCAATGAACGTCATATCGCTGCATTAAAAGGTGTGCACAGTGTCGCGGTGAATTACTCAACTCATCGTGCCCGCATTGAATGGGATAACGAACAAATTAAGTTGAGTGACATATTAGAATCTATTACTCGCATTGGTTATCTTGCGCATCCTTACGATCCAAGTCGGCAGCAACAATTACTCGAAGATGAGCGCAAGCAGCAATTGCGTCGGCTAGGTTTAGCCGGTGTGTTAGGTATGCAAGTGATGATGATCGCAGTCGCGCTTTATCTAGGTGACTTTTTTGGCATGGAAGCGCAATACGAAAAATTCTTCTATTGGATAAGTCTTGGTTTGACCTTGCCGGTGATGCTGTATTCAGCACAACCTTTTTTTCGTACTGCGATTCGCGACATTAAACATGGCCAGGCAGGTATGGATGTGCCGGTATCAATTGGTATCAGTGTTGCTTTTGCCGGTAGTATTTTAAGTACCTTTAACGGATACGGTGAGGTCTATTACGACTCGGTTGTGATGTTTGTTTTTTTCCTGTTAACCGGACGTTACTTTGAACTCGTGGCACGTAAAAAATCATCTGAAAGTGCTGATGCCTTAGTGCATGGTGTTCCTGCAGTCGCAACACGAATCAATGATGATGGTGAATCACTCATTACTGTTGCTGAGTTAAAGGTCGGTGATATTGTTAGTGTAAAGCCCGGTGAAACGTTTCCCGCCGATGGTATTGTGCTTGAAGGCCGTTCAAGTATTGATGAATCATTACTCACAGGCGAAAGCATGCCGATACCAGTTGAAGTGAATGGCAAGGTAATTGGTGGTTCGATTAATGTTGAAAGTCCTTTACGCGTAAAAATTGAACAGACAGGAAAAGACACTGTGCTATCTGGTGTTTTGAATTTACTTGAAAGGGCGCAAACAGAAAAACCACATATCACGCAGTTAGCCGATAAAACTGCGGCTTGGTTTGTATTGGCGGTGTTGGTATTAGCTGGAACGATCGCCGCCTATTGGTGGGATGCAGGTATAACAACATGGCTACCAATTACCGTTGCGGTGTTGGTTGTTACATGCCCCTGTGCGTTATCGCTGGCAACACCAACTGCAGTAACCGCAGCAACCAGTCGCTTAACCTCACAGGGTTTATTAACAACACGTGGTCATGCGTTAGAAACCTTAGCGAAGGCAACGCATTTTATTTTTGATAAAACCGGCACCTTAACAGAAGGCAAGCTTGAACTAATTCAAGTTGATGTAGTGTCTTCTGCTACTAAAAAAGAATGTATAGATTGGGCAGCGGCATTAGAAGAAAATTCAGAGCATCCAGTCGCAAAAGCGTTATGCAACAAGGACGAGGAATCGATTGTCGCCGCAAGCAATGTTGTTAACACCCCCGGTGGTGGCTTGCATGGCGAAGTAAGTGGAAAAACTTTTTTCATTGGTACACCTGCGTATATCAATGAGGAAACAGGCTTGGTTGTTCCCGCGCAGCAATTGCAGACGTTGCGTCAAAGCGGCCATACGGTCGTGGTATTAGCCGATACTGAACAGTGTCATGCGTTGTTTTCGTTAGGCGATCGTATTCGTGATGATGCAAAAGAACTAATCAGCGAATTAAAGTCATCAGGAAAAAAGGTTGTTTTACTCAGTGGTGATCATGAGCAAGCTGTTGCACAAGTTGCGAAGCAGGTTGGTATTGATGATGTTCGTGCGGAATGTCTACCAGAAGATAAACTCAGCACGGTTAAAGAGTTGCAAACTGAAGGTGCAATTGTTGCGATGGTGGGGGATGGTATTAACGATGCCCCTGTTTTAGCCGCCGCACAGGTATCGATTGCAATGGCGAGTGGTACACAGTTGGCCGCAGCCAGTGCAGATATGCTGTTACTATCAAGTGAACTAACAGCGATCAGTGAAGGGCGAACGACCGCGCAACGCATGCTGTTAATTATTCGCCAAAATTTAACATGGGCAGCCACTTATAATATGCTTGCCTTACCAGCAGCGGCATTGGGTTATGTTGCACCGTGGATGGCGGCGATTGGTATGTCAGCTAGTTCGTTGATCGTGGTTGCTAATGCGCTACGCTTATTAAGGAAGTCTCAGAAATAAAATGGAAATTCTTTATTTACTTGTACCGCTTGCGATGTTGCTCGTTGCCGCGATGGTCGCTATCTTCTTTTGGGCTGTGCGTTCTGGTCAGTTCGATGACATGGAAGGCCCTGCACATCGAATAATTATGGATGATGATAGTCCAAAGAAAACCATGGAAGAATCTTCGGATAAAGAGAATAAGGATGTTGCTAAGTAAGGTTTCGTAGCTATTAGAGATAGCCTATCTTCTTCGACGATTTTGCTACACAAAATCAAGGCGTCGATACGCCATCTCTAACAGCTATTGCTGTCTTAAGGCGTGAGTATTAATTATTATTCAATAATAATATTCAGCGTCCAGCTGCGTTCTTCATCGGGTTCAATTTTAACCAAACCAACTTTATCAGAAAAATCACCAGCCGCATCAATAGCACTTGAATGACCTTGCCACGGTTCAATGCAAACAAAACCTGCACCGGGCACACTCCAGATGCCGAGGTGTGGAAAATCATCAAACTTCACACTAATACTTGGTCCTTGTTCACCAGCGTAAGTGACCTCGCGACTATAATGTTCAGTGAAGATCATTGCATCCGGTTCAAACAAACTATCATCCAGTGTAAAACCATTGTCTTCTGTCGACCAAGGCCACGGGAAAGTTTCCTTTTTTACTAAGCCTGCATCAAGGCGATTAATGTCGCAGGTTTCTGTTTCAATAAACTCGATTCGATGATTATCACGAGATGTGTTTTCAGGCAGCGGCCATACAAAAGCAGGGTGCGCACCAACCGAACAAGGTAAGGTTTCGTTGCCGGTATTTTTGATGTGATAACTAATAGCAAGCGAATTATCTTGTAAAACAAATTTAACGCGAAACTCAAAATGAAACGGATATTTTTTTTGGCTCTCTTCATTGTCGCGTAATAAAAATACACACTCATTATCACTCGCCTGTTCAATCTCAAATGGCATGTCGCGGGCAAAGCCGTGTTGTGTCATGTGATATGTTTTACCGTTATGCGTCAGCGTGTCTTCAGGCAAACGTCCAACAATAGGAAATAGGTGAGGTGCATGTCGCCCCCAATAAGTAGAGTCTGCTTGCCAAATTAGCTCGGCACCATTTGCCATTTTTAATGAATGTAGTTCAGCGCCATCGGCACTAATAATCGCGGTAAGAGCAGTTCCCTTGAGTGTGTGGCTATTCATTAAGTCTTCTCCATTTATTTAATTCTTATTATTGTCGCTACGATGGCGGCTTGCCGGTGTACTGTCAAGTAAAATGCTTTAACACTAGTCAATTTTATGCATAATGGTGAAATAGATAGTTAATCATTGCCAGTGAAGGCGAATACCATGAAACAGCTTCCAAATAACCCCTCTCTTTATGAAATTAATACGCGTGTGTGGTTGCGTCAATTCGATGCGGGAAAACGCCATGCAACGTTGACGGATATACCTGATGACTACTGGGCTGACTTGCAAGCAAAGGGAATGCACGTCATTTGGTTAATGGGGGTGTGGAAGATTAATGCCGCTGCCTTACATGAAAACGATTTATCGGATGATTTACAAAAAGGCTACGATCAAGCCTTGCCCGACTGGACTGAACAAGATGTGATCGGCTCTCCCTATGCAATAGATGAATATGTTGTTGCAGATGACTTGGGTGGTGCGAAAGGCTTAGCGACACTACGTAAACAACTAGCAAAGTTTAACCTGCGCTTGATGCTCGATTTTGTACCTAATCATTTTAGTCGTGCGAGTAGTTTGCTGGTAACGCATCCCGGTGTTTTTGTTCAATCAGGAAAACAGGATGAGCGACCGGATGAATATAATGGAGGCTTGTTTTTTACTGACGAGAAAACAAAGAAAGACTTTGCACATGGTCGTGATCCGTTTTTTGCACCGTGGTGGGATACCGTGCAAGTCAATTATGCAGCAACAGCGGCACGGAAATATATGACCGATGTATTGAAATCAATTGCCTCACAATGTGATGGTGTGCGTTGTGATATGGCTATGCTGGTAATGAACAGTATTTTCAAACAGACATGGCAATCACAAATTGAAATGGATATGCCCGCAACCGAATTCTGGGTTGATGCGATCAATGATGTAAAAAAAGGACATACTGATTTTATTTTTATGGCGGAAGCCTATTGGGATAAAGAATGGGATTTGCAGCAACAAGGATTTGATTACACTTACGACAAGCGGTTAACCGATCGGCTTGAGGAAGGGGATGTGTCAGCAGTACAAGGGCACTTACATGCCAATATCGATTTTCAAATGCGCTCAGTACGCTTTTTAGAAAATCATGATGAACCGCGTGCCATCGCCAGTTTCGGAAGAAATCCATCGCTGGCGGCAGCGGTGCTTATTTCATCTTTGCCGGGGCTGCGTTTTTATTATGATGGGCAATTTGAAGGCAAGGCAGTGCGGCTACCTGTGCAGCTAGGCCGTGAATACGCGGAAGAAACAGATACAGAAATTAAAGACTTTTATAAGAAATTATTAAATATTGTTAATGACCCAATAATGCAGACAGGTGTGTGGTCATTATTAACACCCACAGCCTCTTGGGAAGGTAATGATTCTTTCCAAAACATACTTGCATGGCAATGGCGATACAAAGGGAAATCAAAAATGATCGTGATTAACTTTTCGCAACAGACTTGCCAATGCCGATTGTTCTTCTCAGTTCAATCGAATAATAAAGAAATAATATTTACCGATCAGTTAACAGGCATGCAGTATTCGCGTTATGTGAACGAAGTAAAAGAAAATGGTCTGTATATTGAATTAAAACCATATCAGTCACATATATTCTCATATCAAGAATAGCCGTATGTATTATATGTATGTAGTATGGTGCACTAAGATATTAAGCAAGGCATAAATAAAGTGACTGAACAAAAACAAGAAAAGGCATCTTTTTTATACACAGCAAAAAGCGTGTTATGGGCAATGCTCGGTGTACGTCGCGGTAAAGGCTATGACGAAGATATAAAGAAAATAAAACCCAAGCAAGCAATTATTGCAGGATTGATTGCCGTATTCCTTTTTATTATGACGCTTTATTTTGTGGTGAGCTTGGTTATTGGTCAGGCGACTAATTAACGGAATTGTTCAAGGGGTCAGAGTACTTGAAGAAGCTCAAGTGCTTTCAAGTGCTCTGACCTCTTGATCGCCTTGATCGACATTTTTATTCCTGAAGCGCGATAGATGCCATTTTCATGGTGCTTTCAAAAGATTCTGCGCCCGCAATAAATAAACCATTATGACAAAACATTGCATCATCAATATCGGTTACTTCTTGAAGGGCTTTATCGGATAAGCCAGCCCATGGTGTAGGTAACGGTTTTCTATCTTCAAATGATCCTAGTTCAACAGGGACTGTTTGAATTCTCCATTGCCCGGTTTGAGATGGGTAAACTACGTATAAAGCTTCTTCAGATAAGGTGTGAACCGTTCTTTTCCATGGAGTATATTTTTCTAATACAATCACTCTTGGATCTTCTGCTTTTTCAATCGCTTTAGCGACAATTGCTTTCGCACTAATACCGCCGCTAGCAGAGGCAATGAAGCGCGTTAAAATACGTAATGCAAAATCAACCGCCTCATCAAAACATTCATCAACGTGACTGTCTTCTTGCCAGGTAGGGTTATACATTCCAATCGTTTGGCTGAGGCTAATCCCGTCATAAATGCCTTCAACATGACCACAGTCGATAGCATCAATCTTTGATACCAGACCTCTATCAACCGCCATTGCAACGTTTTCATCACCTTGGCATATTTCTACGCCATATTTCTGCCAAATCAAACCAAATGAGGAATAGGGAATACCATTTTCTCGCTCACCTGCACCACCACGTTGATGATGGTCAAAACGGCCTGCATCCGCGTCATACTCGCCACCCACATCAAGCACAAT
>Ga0316207_10005359_pt1 | contig 10680 bp, 14 predicted proteins | sample 6weekpyrite_MG_FD_204943 | JGI IMG/M metagenome (GOLD analysis project Ga0316207, IMG submission 204943) | Microbial mat bacterial communities from mineral coupon in-situ incubated in ocean water Damariscotta River, Maine, United States -... | ecosystem: Environmental > Aquatic > Marine >...
TGGATAACAGTTATCGATTAAAACTGGTTACAAATAAAAACAACGTATCTATTTATTTAAATGATGAATTATATCTCAGTCATACTTTTTCAGAGGAAATTAAAGGAACAAATGTTGGTTTACATACATTGGGAAATCTAGCTGGTATGGAAATTAACCAATTAGCTTTATCTTATTAATAAATAATACTCTTTTGATAAATCAAAAAATGGCAAGTTGCTATGTAGTTTGTCATTTTTGTATATATTTAAAAATGTTTTTTATACAGAGAACAACCTAAATTACAGTATTGCTAATGTTATCTAATTAAATCACTAGTTGAGGGGTTATGTAGTGTCAGGTTATTTTACAGTAACGGTAACTAAAATAAAAAAATACCTTTATTTTCAATTGATTGAGGTGTTGGCTTGATTTTTGCTATTGTCTGCAAACAATTTTCCTACTTAAATTAAAAAAAATGACAAGAATACTTAAATTTATAGCTATCTCAGTTTTATTTCTAGCCAGTGTAAAAGTACACGCGATATTAATTTTCACTGATCAAGCTGAATGGGAGGCGGCGGTATCGGGCTCTGTTGAAGTTGAAAGTTTTGGAACTATTGTTCCAGAAACGTTGTTAGGAACAATCTCCTTTGACGACTTTCAGTCCGTAGCTGCTTCTGGAGCATATTTTCATGAAGTAAGAGCTGGTGGCCGATATACAGCAGCCATAATGGGGTCAGCTGTAGACAAACTTCAATGGGAATTTAATAGTGGAATCAATGCGTTTGGTGGGAACTTTTTTTCAATTAACAATACCGGCTTAACAGTGAGCGGAGATTTCGATGGTGCTGGTGTTCAGACAATAAATGTATATGACTATGTTATTAGTAATGTTTCTACTGGTAATGGTTGGTTTGGCATCATCGGAACGAATGAATTTTCGACAATATCATGGAACACGGATGACGGATCTGAGTGGTTCCAAGTATCAGACCTGAGATACACCGCTGGTTCTACCGCCCAAGTACCAGAACCTTCAACACTTGCTATTTTTGCATTAGGCATAATTGGCTTAGCATCACGTCGATTTAAGAAACAATAAGATTTAATATTTTTTATTCTATAAAACACTGGTTGTAGTAATCAGTGTTTTTTTTGTTTCTGGTGAATGGTAATATTTTTTTAGTTGTATAATTATTCAATGCCTATTGGTTTATTGATAGCCACTTTCATCACTAAACCATCACCAAAGGATACGATATCCTAGGTACTCTGATATAAATTGCAGTTTCATTTAAAAGTAACTCACCAACATCATTCTTTTTTCATTTGTCATTTTTCCCCATAAATACCTTTGAATATTTAAATATTACTAAGGTGTTTATATGAAATTGTCAGATTTGAAATCATTACCTAAATAAAATAAAAAATTACATCATCACAACATCGACAATCACATACTAAATCTGTAAAAATCATTCAAAATAAGGTGAGCGTCCAGCCAATAGCACGTTTAATTCATTAATTTTTCAATCTAAAGTTGCTTCAATTTATTTGATAGGGGCAACTTATGACCCGTAAAACATTTGATGATTGGAAGAGCCTTGTTGAAAAGCAACTAGCCAGTGGCTTGTCTGTGCCTCAGTTTTGTAATCGACTGTTCAGTGAAAGAATTACTGGATAAATCATAGAAGCCATCAACTTTCTTTAACTTGTTGATTTACATGGATATAGTGTTTTTTCCTTATATACTTATAGAGAAATGACAGGTGATTCCTTAATAATCAATGAGTTATACAAAGTTGATGTATTTACTTCTTTTAATATAAAAACGGGAGTAATTAAATGAGTGTATATCCATGTAGGAATTTGTTGTTTAAACCAAGTAAACACGTTTTTAACGGGAGTTACTAAACAACTTGTATATTGGTGTGGTCTTACTTAAAAACATTTTTTAAAGGTGTTTTACACGTTAATTAAATTTTATTAATTATTGTGTTAACTATAAAGTAACACCACTTGGTTTAACAATAGCAGTTACAATATTATTAATAATCTAATGACACCAGTGTTACACTACTTAACTAAAAATCACTTAGGGTACATTTTTAAAGGGATAGGGTTAAATTACTACTGGAGTACTACGGATAAATGATCTTATACCCATCACCATTTATTACACCACTGATTTCTTCAGTTTAATTGGATAAAACTTAGTAAAAACAAAAGGGTATAGGTTATTAACCCCACTTAATTAAGTTACACCACCTAGGTTCTTCCAAAACAGGGTGATATTTTACACATTCAATATCTTCAAAATTAATAAATTATCTTGAAATGGAGCGCAGATATTGTGGTGTTTAATAGGTTAGTGGTGTAACTAATAATTGGGTAATAAATTACACATACGATAGATACAAAAAAGCCCTAACCGAAGTTAGGGCTGCTGTCTTCTAGCGAAGGAATGGTGCCGACTGCCGGAGTCGAACTGGCGACCTACTGATTACAAGTCTTACCCACATTAATACACTAATTATTTGTTTTTTAATAGGTAGTTAGTCACCTCATGTCCTACAAAAAATCCGTTTTTAGACAGAAACGGAGGCAGTTCAGCGCACCTTAGATAGCAAAAAACCGCGTAAACTTTTAGCAGAAAGTATTATCGCGGCTTATTAGATAAACAAGTATTTTGACGGATACAGAATGTTTATATGGCTTTATATTAGCTGTAGGGTCACCCTTATGTCTAGTGAAAAGCTAAAATAATTGCTAACAACGGTCGTTGTTTGATTATCAATGCAGAAAAATAAAAAAAATATATTACTAGTTTGCGATGAAATGGTTAATAAATATAACGCTACTGGAGCCTATGTATTTGCGCATATTGCTTATCATATATGCACTCATGGTAGCTATGATTCAGCACCTAGTACGGCTGCTAGGTATATAAAATGCAGTAAAAGTACTGTTATCCAGTATATTAAAAAGTTTTTGGATGATGGGTTAGTAGCTGAAGTAGATGGTAAGAAAAGCTTTCGTAAAGCGCTAGATATCCCTAAAAATTGTAAATATTCATCAATATATAATCGCTACTTTCAATTAATAAATAAAACAGGTGGTAAGCCAAACTTAGTAATGGTAAATACTTGTGAAATAAAAGAAAATAAAACCAACGAGCAAGAATTCTTACGCAAGATACAGTTTTTTAAGTCTTGGTCAGTAGATAAATTGGCAAATCAAAAGCTTAATAATAAGGATTTTTTTACTCTAGACAATTACGCAACATTAGCTCATCAATTTAACTTGGCCATAAATACCGTCAAAAAGGTTATTAAAGAGCTTAAATCTAGTAAGTTAGTAAAGTGTACTCGCAAGTTAATTCATGGCTTAAATGTTCTTGTGATTGCTTCAGGTGTTGAACTTCGCAGCGCTATTGATAAAAAAGTAAGAACTATAAAAAATTTCAAAAATAATAAATACTCTACTCGTTAATTAGCTCTAGAACCAATTAAAGCATTAGTTTTATTACTAAGGCATTGCTATACCTGACGATCTATTTATGACTGTTTTTATGTTTTCAGGCACTTAAACGCAGCTCTAACTAAAAAATATATTAATATTTTCTAATTTTTAATTTAATAATTAACTTAAATTAATCACTTGTGGATAAGTTTTTGTTCAAAAATCAATATACATACACTTTTAGTCAATATTCATATAAGAACAATCTAAATGGCAACGAATAGACGTCACTATTCAATAACTTTAAAGTACTTATAAAGATCTTAAAGAAATAAAAGTAAGAGTAACTGTTCGCAGGCTCATAAACAGTGTGAATAAGACAAAAGACCATAACTATTTTTTGTCATTCGACCGAATAATATAAATGACACCATAGCCTTGTTGGGAAACAGTATTGAGCTATGCATTGAATTTAATAATGTAACTTCGTTTAATTGTCACTTCGTTCCATATTTATCATAGTAACTCTCAAATTTTATATTCATTTTTAAAATTATTTGACACCTGTAACGTTACAGGTTACTATCTCTGCATCAAATTACTACATTCCACTATGTGAAGCGGATATCGCATAAAAGTATTTCAATAGTTAGGCATGAGTTTGTTGATAACCATAAAACAAAACAGGATGACAACAATGACTAATGAAATTGAAAGATATGCACATATTGGAGGAATGAAAGTATGGCGATTAAAAGCTTTAAACATAAAGGGCTCAAGAAGCTCTTTATGTCAGGTGACACCAGTGGGATAAAACAAGACCACGTAATTAAGGTTGAGTTTATATTAGATGCAATAGACTCATCCCACCACCCCAGAGACTTGAAAGCTATCTATAAAGCTAAGTTCTCAGAAAAAAAAGGATCTGGGGAAGGTGTTTATAGTGTAGAGATTAACGGCAACTGGCGAATCACATTCCAAGTCAAAGATGACGGGGCTGTGTTATTAGATTACTGCGATTATCACGGTAAAAAGATAAAGGCTTGTTAACTCTACTAATTAGCTGCTGAGTAATAATGTTCGGCAGCTTCACCTCCTTAAATGGAGGACTTTGGAGACGAAAAATGATTCAAACTAGAAAACCATCACATCCTGGTGTGTTTTTTAAATTCACTATTTTGGATGAAAGGAATATATCAATTAAATCGGCAGCTGAACACTTAGGTATAACAAGAAAGGCCTTAAGTGAGTTCGTGAATGGTAGATCTAAATGCTCGCATGCTATGGCAAGAAGGCTTTCTGAATCTACAGGAACAGGAGTTGCTATTTGGATTAACATGCAGGCAAAACTCGATACTTGGGAAGCTGAGAATATGGATAGACCAGAAAATATTCAGCCAATGCCAGAATATAAAATTGCCTAGATTGTTTAGTTTATAAAAAAGTCACGTAAAAGTGGCTTTTTTTATGCCTTTTTCAGTAGTCAACTTTATGGAAAATTTGAACATTGGGCAAATCTAAACTGAAAACATCATACCGAAATAAATGATTTCAATTGGTATTTTTATGAAGCTAATTATCATAGTTTTTTCTTATGATTTTTTAGGGAGGAAATAAATATGAAAGAGTCTATTAGCGCAAATTTTGAAGTAGGAATAAACAGAGGTGTATCTGGAGTTTTAGAGCCGAACTCTAAAAAATTCAAATGTTGGTCTCCTAAGAATTTTCACATTAAATCACATTCAGATATATATGGAAAAACTCATATTGGTCAACCAATATCGCTGTTAAATTGTCTTTCTCATAAGCAAACCCAGCATTTAGGTGGTGAAGGAAGTAACTGCACTTGTGATTTATTTTCTCACACTATGATTTTAGGCGATGAGTATGTCTTCCCGGAAAAAGACCTGTTTGATTCTATATCATTAGTTGTTGGAAACCCTCTGAAACTGTTTAAAGATATTAAGTCGTTTGGCTATATACAATTTCCAAAAGAAGGCTTAATAAAAGCTCTTAATGAAGAAGAGCATACACCTTTTTTTGAAATAGAAAAACATCCCAATATCGCATATTTTAATGGTGACTTTGAAATATTCAGTCAACTTACGAAACTTGGTAAAGTCACAGCAAGTCACGCATACAGTAGTGGTATATGGGGAACTGCTGAAGGTGTTCATATAAAGAATAATATTATTATTACTATCGACTTCTCATCATCTAAAAAGCTAGATGATGCTTTTAAAAAAGCTAATTTATTAACTTTATTTTTTAGGTTTATTGCTGGTCAAGGATTATATTTTAAAAAGATTAAACTAAAAAAATCTGGTGATGAAGACTTTAACTATGAGGTACGTCATGATTATCGTAATTGGGGGGAAGGGAACAGTGAAGAGTATTTTTATTCAGATCCTTTAATCAATGTTGTTAGTGATAAGTTTGGGGAGATATTGAAAAATTGGTTTGATAAAGAAGATAGGGAAAATGTCAGAAATTGCTTCTATAGCAGCTACTTTTCAGATGTTTACTCATCAGATAGATTGATAGGTTCAGCAAACATGTTTGATATATTTCCTCAACATCAAGAAAGTCTAAAGAAGAAATTTGACCCAGAAGCTAAAGCTCAAATTGACAGTCTAAAATTACAAATAAAATTAGATTTTAAATCGTTTCCTGAAATAAAAAGTTCTCTACTTCAATCTGTTAGTTTATTAGAAAGAAAATCACTAAAAGATAAAATTATAGAACGCATAAGTATCTTAAAGCCTGAACTTGTCGGTCATATATTAAGTTTTGTCGATTTTGACTTGATAGTAAAATATGGTGTTAAATGTCGGAATTATTTTGTTCATGGCTCAATAGATAAGTACTTATCACCAGAAGAATGTTTTCACTTTCAATCTTTTTTTATTGATGTATTCGAATATATATGCAGTAAGCGAATTAGTAGAGTGTGGTTGGAGTGAGAAGGATGATTATGGGTTATCAAGGTACCATCGTTTTAGGTGTTTAGATAGGGAAATAGAGATTGGCGCAAAGAGGCTAGCTGAAGTAGTACAGAATAAGAGTAAGCGGTTATTGTCTAAAAATTAATTGGTATTTATTGCTTTATTATCACTGTTTGTTTAGTTTTTAATGAGTTATAGGCTTATTTAGATGAAGATCAAGTTTGAAAGCCATGAAGATTATGCTTTGGCCTGCAAAGTATTATCTTCTTTAGTAGAAGATTCAAAAAAATTTGAAGAGATGGTTGATTTGTTTTTTGCAGCTAGTGAAGAATTAGGCGCATTCTCATTAAAGATATTTATTTTCCTAAAAGTGAAATTAAAACTTTTGAGAAAAACAATAAAATTTTGTGGAATCACCTTGATATATTGCAGGATTGTGAAGGTTCTAAATTAGAAAGCTTAGTTCATTCATTTTCTAATATAGTTTTTCTTGCTAAAAAAGGAATTATTCAAACTCAGAAGCAATAGTGGAAATAAATAATTATGACACAATTAAAAGAATTTGAAGTTACTTATAGAAACAAATCAGGTGATAGGACAACTAAAAAAACAACAAGCCAAGGTTATTCAGATCGAGAAGTAAGATCTGGCTTTGAACAGCGCAATTATCAAGTTATTTCAGTCGTATATAAAAAGATGATCTTTTAGGTTTTTAAACTAAATTGGAAAAAAATATGAAAAATAGTAAATCTAAGGCTAAACGGCTATCAGGTGTTAACGGTAAGTTACTCCAAAAAGGAGGGAGAAAAAACCGTACAGATTTACCAAAAGTTGAAACAGAAGCAGAGATAACTTCGACCTCAAAAAAATCTATGAGTGATGCTGTAAAAATGGCAAAGATTGAAAAATATGCCAAAGAAAATAAAGTCTCTATCGCTCAAGCGATGATTCATTTTATGTAAATCATGAAAACTATTTTTTAGGTCGCGGTATGTATATTGATGAAGATAGGGTAGAAGATATTTTCCAAGAGCTATCTCGCCAGTTAGAAAAAGTGACTATTGGCGAGTTGAAAAGAAGCGCATACAACAAGTTAGAGGAAAGAGCTTACTTTCATGAATCAGAAGAAAAAAGAGCTAAAAAACAGTTGCCAATACTTCTTAATGAATCAAAGCAAAGAGAAATATATAAGCAAATAAACTTGAATAAAATTAGTGCCAAAGAAAAAGCAGAAGCTTATATAAGAGCTAAGCAGGGTGTAAATTAATGGAAAACCCTAAAAATAAGAGGACTTATAATGAAAAATGCTCTCCCTGAAATTGAAGGTAATTATTACATGATTGATTCATCAGGAAATAAAAAGCAGGTAAAGATAGAAAATTTGGCTATTAGCATTAATCATCCTAAGAACTTTCATGTTGTTGAAAGTGAATTTGAAGTATATGCCCTGTCTATCGAGAACGGTTGTGAAGAATTTATTTGGGAAAAAATAGAAAATACTTAATTTGTAATATTGGAATAAAATATGAAAAGAATTTTAAGTGGCTTGTTGGTTGTAGCTTTGAGTAGCTGTTCAACTATGAGTTCGTATGAGAAATCAAAGTTATCGCTTAACCCGGAAGTTGTATCAAAAGTATTTGAGCGTGCAAAATATGAGAATGGGTTATCACTTATCTCTGACTCAAAGGGAGATATATACCTATTAGTTAAAGATAAGTTTAAGGAAGGAGCTGTTGTACATAACGTGAATTTTCTGTCTGAAAACCAAGTTTGCGAGTTTGAATTTAGTCACCCTATTTCGGGTTTAAATATTAATAATGCAATGAAGGTGGCTACTAGGGCTGATTTTGAGCAATGTCATCCCTATTATAAAGGTTTCGATTTGATTTCGACAAATAGAAGTATGAGTTTTTTAAATATGCAATCTAGGTCAAAAGGTATTGCGGCTCAGATTGAGTGGCAATCGAATAATACTAAAAGAGAGTTGCTAATTTCAACATCCGTTTATTTCGTTGATGGAATATAAAATAGGTATTGAAAATATTTGTATGAAATTAGAAATTGTAATCGATTTACTTACATCTATTTTAACGACATTTTTTGATTGGGAGTGGTCGGGTATATTTATTGTTGTCCAAGAAAAGCAATTCGAAATTAGACATAATCTTCGGGGGTATAAAGACCGCATTAATATATTGAATTAAGGTTATAAAATGACAGAAAAATATACAGGCGATCAACTTAATAACGATGTAGCTGAAATGAAAGAGCTTATTAGTACGTTTATTGAGCTTTTACAAACACCCGAAGGGTTTCTAGCATTGCTCATCGTGTTTTTGACATATATAGCTAATAAAGGGTTGCTAGCATCTATGTTTAAAGCGCTATTTGATAAAACAAATGAGCAATTAAAATTTATTGAAAAGTTGGTAGAAATCAAAAATATTGATGAACAAGTAGTGAAGCTAGGTATAGACTCTATAGCCGAAAAAGCTTTTAAACGTTTTACTAGAATTAGTACCAGTAAACCTAAGATTGATGCACTAATTCATTTGGAAAAAAATACAACAGCAGAAATTAATTGGACGATAGTAAAAAGAGCATTTTCAAATATTTCTATTAAATCAACAACAAACTATACAATTAATAAGCCTCGATTGCATGATACTCTTTCATATTATTATAATGAGTTAGTAATTAAGCTCCTATTTATATTACTCATGGGAACAGTGCCATACTTATTGTTTATCGCACCCAAGACAATTGATACTTTTATCTTGCTCATAGCTGTTGTTGTATTCTTATTGTTTCTGATCATTTTAATTGCATCGACAAACTTAAATTTTAACGCAACAGTTAAGTTGTACAATGAATTGAAGCAAGATGAGGATAATGAAATTAGTGCCAAAAGCTTATTTCAAGAATACACTTCTAAATTTTTGCCTAAAATATTAAATGAGCGCCCGACTACAACAATATTCATCGTGTTGTTCCTGGTTATCTTGGTTGTCTATTTATGGCGTTTAAGTATATAAAGCTTAACTAATAGAATAGGTTAGGTTGTTGACCATGAAAGTATCATTTCAGATAACAGATATTTTGCAGGGCTGATACAAATAGCAACGAGGTATATATGACATTTGAAGGCTTTATTACAGGCTTAATTATTGCCGGGGCATTTTTTCTTTTGACGTTTTTTTTATCTCGAAATAATCACAAGTAATTATGTAGCGTTTACACGTGTAAACGCCTATTTTTGTATTGTGCATTACAATTTATTATTCTTAATTATAGAAATTAAAACGTATACTTCATTATCTAAAAACGCTCCCTTTTTCATTAAAACTTATCTCGTTTTTTTATTTTTCAGTTAAAAAGTTTACACGTGTAAACGCTATAGTTCCTCTGCTTTGAGTTTCTTTAACAGTTTGAAAACTAAGTTTGAAAACTATAAATAGTGAGGATAAAGCGGGGGTTGATTGATTGCAGGATACGCATTGTGTGTTACAATGCCCGTATATTCTATCCGCCTGTATTTTAAATCAACCCCCGCATTTATTTTTTAGTAGGTGAAATTTTGAGAAATAAAAAATCCAGAATAGACGTATATGTTAGCGAGGATGTTCAAGCTGGCTTTAAAAATTATTTAGGCACTCTTGATGAAAAAGTATCAGCTAGTAGCTTTTTGAATGACTATATTTTAGAAGTGATCGGTAATCATAAACCGAGTGAAAGCAATAGCGTCTCAGTAAACAAAGATAATAGAAAAGACTGTTACCTTAATACTCGTTTAACCAGAGATGAAAATAATGGCTATGAAAAAGCTTCAAAAGCTTATGGTTTTAAAAATAGAAACTCTTTATTACTAAAACTAATCAGAGAAGAAATAAATAAAGCGCCTGAGCTTAACGAAGATCAGACCCAAGAATTAAGGGAAGCGAATAAGCATCTTCTTGGTATTGGTCGTAACTTAAATCAAATAGCTAGAAAATTGAATACTGAAGAAATAAGTAATAATCCAATAACTCCTAAATACGTGAAAAGTTTGGTTGATTATATAACAAATCAACGAATGGCCATTATGCAAATGGTAACGTTTTATGAAAACCGTGATGTTATTTCAGAGAAAGAATGCAGAGTAGCTAAGGCCTATATTGACCTTAGTTGTATTAGTTCCGACTAGATCTTACATCTCACCTTGATAAGTTGAGAGTTACCCGTTTTTATTAAGGTGTCGAATCTTAATTTTAAAAACGAAAAAAGGTAACTCTCATGTTGCATACTAACAACC
>Ga0316207_10005360_pt1 | contig 10680 bp, 8 predicted proteins | sample 6weekpyrite_MG_FD_204943 | JGI IMG/M metagenome (GOLD analysis project Ga0316207, IMG submission 204943) | Microbial mat bacterial communities from mineral coupon in-situ incubated in ocean water Damariscotta River, Maine, United States -... | ecosystem: Environmental > Aquatic > Marine >...
CCCAAATCGGGCAGTAACAGGCTCGCTTTACGCTCCAATGCGACCGGAGTCTGCCGCTGTTGCCGCGCCAGTTCGCTGGCGATGAACCAGTCGGCTATGCGCAACAGCTTGGCCCGCCAGATCCGCCGCGCCGCGGGCCAGGCCGCGTCGGTTTCCAAAACCTCATCCGCCACGGCAATCAGCCGCTGTTTGCTGCGTTCGAAATCTACGACCGGTGCTTTTGCGATGAACCTCTCGAAGATCCTGTGCATGACCGTGCCGCGCAGCGGCGCATCCGGCAGGTGCCGCAGTGGATCCAGCGGGCGCAGACCCAGGATTCGCCTGGCATAAATCCCGTAAGGGTCGCGGATCAGGGTCTGAACCTCGGTGATCGTGATGTCCCTGGGCCGCATGTCGACAGGCGGTCGCGGGCTGGGCCGGGTTGCCGGGGCGACCGGTGCGCGCGGCGAATCCAGCGCATCGGCCATCGCCAGCCAATGCGCGCCGCGCGCCCGCATTCCGCGCAGCGCGGTTTCGCCATGATCCGGCAGCCCACCCAGCAGATTGCACAGCCGGTTCAGCCAGCGCGACGGCACCGTCTGTGCCTCTGCGTCGCGCACCGAGCGTGTGACAATCACCTGCCGCGCGGCGATGGCCTGTTGAAAATCATGCGCGGCCAGCCCGATCCGGCGTTCCGGCAGCAGCAGCCCCGCCTGATCGCGCAGTTTTCGGTTCAGCCAGGGATCGGGGGTCGGCGTTTCAGGCCAGATGCCTTCGTTCAGCCCGCCCAGAATCACCAGGTCGGCGCCCTGCACGCGCGCCTCCAGCGTCCCCCATATCATGACTCCGGGATGTGGGACCGCAGCCTCGCGCAGCTCGCCTTTTTGCAAAACAGCGTGAAACAGAGCCGAATAATCGCGGGGCGACAGGGTTCCGCCATGGGCGGCCTCGCGGCGCAGCTCGCCGACCCAGCGTTGCGCCTCGCGCCCTGCCGTGTCCTGCCACAATTCGCCCGCGCCGGTCATGCCCGGCCCCGCCGCCAGTGCTTCGGTCAGTTGCAGATGGTGATCCAGATGCGCGCTCAGGCTGCGGTCGCCAACGCTTTGCAGCCCGTCGATCAGACCGGCCAGCCATCCCGCCCAGGCCTGCCGGGCGGCGTCGCCTTTGGCGGCCCACATCAGCAGGTCAGACTTTCGCGGAAACGGCGGCCCGTTGCGGCGCAGATGCAGTTCCAGCTCGCGTGTTTGCAACAGATGCGGCCCACGATCCGTGCCGCCGGTGCTGGTCAGCGGGTGTTTCAAAATCGCCAACAGCGCCTCGATTGTCAGAACCTGCCCGAACATTTCGGCCACATGGCGCAGCAGCCGTCCCGGCGCGGACAGCGCCAGCGGCCGACCGGCGCTGTCATCCGGTGTGATGCCCCAGCGATCCAGCGCCGCCGTCACCTGCCGCGTCAGCACCCGGTCCGGCGTGATCAGCGCGGCGGTTTGCCCGTTTTCGGCGGCCTGGCGCAGGGCCAGGGCAATCGCGCTGGCCTCGGCCCGGCTTGACGCAGCCTCGATCAGGGTCATGTCGCCGGTTGCCTCGGCGATATCAGCCAGCCGCCGCCCCTCGGTCAGCCATTGGTCGGTCACAGGGGCGGGGCGCAATGCTAGCGATATCAGCCGGTTTCGGGCTCTATTGGGCGGTTTAGTCTCTGTCCAGATCGCGATTTCGGTCGGATGCCGCCCCAGATCGGCCATCAGCCGCGCAAAGCGGTATTGCGGGTGATCCTCGTTTGCCATCGCGCCGTCCAGCCGGTCCCAGACCGCGCCCGGCATGTCGAAATCGACCCCGGGCAGGATCACCGCACCTTGCGGCAGCCGCGCCACCGCCCGCATCAACAACCCTGTCGCCCCGCGCGATCCTGTGGATCCGGCGACCAGCACCGGGTGCTCGGGCGGCTGGTCCAGCCAGTTGGCGGCCAGCCGTTCGATCACCAGCCGTTGACGGGCCTCTGTGTCCGAGTCGCTGTCGGCGCCGAAAAAAGCCTCGACCAGATTGACGAACCGCAGGCTGCGCTGCCAGTGCCCCGATACGTCCGACACATCCAGTTTGCGGATCGTGTCAGGTGCCACACCTTCGCCGCGCATCTCGTCCATCAGCGTGGCAAGACTGTCCGCCAGATCGAAAAGCGCGGCACGCGGCGCCAGATCGGGCTCTTGGTCCAACAGTTTCGCGATCAGCTGCGTCAGCTCCAGCCGCCGCCGCAGGGGGGACACCGGTGGCGGAAGGTCGGACATCAGCGCATCGCTTGCCAGATCCGTCACCAGCCGGATGCGGGGCAACAATCGAGCCGAACCCGCCTGAAACAGCGTTTTCATCCGTCGCTGCATCCGCCGCGTGTTGACGAAAATCTCGACCCGCGCCAAGGCCTCTGGCGGCTGTCCTGCCATGCGCGCCAACAGCCCGTCCAGCACCGCGCGCGGGAATTCAACGCCGGGCGGCAGGCCGAACACCCGCGGTGTTTCCGACGGCTCAAACATTGCTGTTCCATCCCAGCATGGCCTCGGCCAGCGCGATGCTTTCCGGGCGCCCGACATCGCACCAACGCCCGGTATAGGGCACACCGAACAACCGCCCGTCCGCCGCCATCATGTCCCACAGCCGGTTCAGTGAAAAGGCGGCGTCGGCGATTTCGTACAGCCGGTCGGTTTTGATCATCTGCACCCCGGCATAGACAAGCCCCGGCGCGCGCGTTAGCCGCCCGTCGCCATCACGGGTGAAATCTCCGGCGCCGGTGTGGCCAAGCGCGTGGTGCGGCGGCACCAGAATTAGCAGCGCGTCCATGGTCGCGGGCCGCCAGGCGGCCAGCAGTTGTGTCACCGGGTTTGGCCCGTTCCAGACGCAATCGGTGTTCAGCGTCACGACCGGCCCCGGGCCCAGCAAGGGTACGGCCTTGCGCATCCCGCCGCCGGTTTCCAGCAGGTCGGGCTCGTGACTCCACGCCACACCCCGTGCCTTTAGATCCGGTTGGATCCGTTCGGCCAGGTAATGCGTGTTGGCCACGATTCGCGTCAGCCCCGCGTCCCGCAGCAGATCCAGCGCGTGGTCCAGCAGCGGCCTGCCGGCGACCCTGATCAGCGGTTTAGGCAAGGAATCCGTCAGCGGCGCCATGCGCGTGCCCCGCCCGGCAGCAAACAGCATTGCAGGGGGCGGGCGGCTCATGGTGCCCTCAGCTGCGCTAGGTGATCGGGTGTCGGCGCGGGCAGATTTGACTGGGTGATTTCAGCGAGGCGCGCCAAGGCAGGATCGCGCAGCGCGTTCGTCAGATGGGTCCAGACCCGTGGGATCAGGTCGAGATAGCCGGACTTGCCGTGCACCTTGGCCAGGCGGGCAAAGATACTGAGAATGCGCAGATTGCGCTGGGCGCCAAGGGCCGCATAACAGGCGCTGAACCCAGGCGGATCGACACCGATGCCGGTGGTGAAATGTGTCCTCATCGCCTGCGCGACGGCTTCGGGTACATCGCGCCGCGCGTCTTGCAACAGGGACACCAGATCGTAACCGACAGGCCCCGCCATCGCGTCTTGAAAATCCAGCAATCCGACGCGGCGCAGGCCGCAGCGATCCGGTAGCCAGATCAGGTTTTCCGCGTGATAGTCCCGCAGGATCAGCACCGGCGGTCCCATCATATGCCGGATCAAAACAGTCTCTAACTCGTCCCGAAACGCGCTTTTCTGCGCCTTGTCCGTATCCGGCGCATAAAATTCGAACACCAATTCAGCCTGCTCTGCCATGATCTTTGGCGTGAACCTAGCCATCTCGCCAGGCACAGGCAGATCGTGCAACCGGATCAAAACATCAACCGCGGCGCGGTATAGCGCCATTTCGGATCTGGACCCGGACCCGATAGCGTGCGCAAACAGCGCATCGCCGAAATCTTCCAACAGCAGAAAGCCGTTCTGGTAATCCGCGGCCAAAACCTCGGGCGTGCTGAACCCGGCTTGCGACAAATGCCGCGCGATCCGTGCGAAAGCCCTGGTCTGTTCGCCCATCCCCGGCGCATCCATCAGAACCGCGGACCCGCCGCGCCCCCTCAGCCGCAGGTAGCTCCGTTGCGAGGCATCGCCCGCCAGTGGTGTACGCGCGGCATCACCCCAACCGCACCCCTGCAAAAAAGCCTCGGCCAGCGCCGCCCGGTCACGCATTGCCGGCCTCGGGCACGAACCGATCCAGCAGCGCCGCCCAGCGCGGATCGGCGGCAGTTGCCGTCACAATCCGCATGCCCGGGGTTTCGGTCATTTCAAAGGACAGCACCAGCGCGCCGCCGGGCGTCAGATCGCCCAGCCGGTCGGGCCATTCCACCAGACAGATCGCGCTGGAAAACGCGTCCTCCAGCCCCAGTTCGACCACCTCGTCCGGCGTGCTTAGCCGGTACAGATCGCTGTGCCACAGCTCTGCCTTGCCGTCGTCATAGGTCTGCACCAGGGTGAAGGTGGGCGAGGGCACGTCCTCGGCTAATCCGGCCGCGTCAAGCCGCGCCTGAATGAGCGCGCGGGCGAAATGCGTCTTGCCGGCACCCAGCCCGCCTTGCAGCAGAATCGTGTCTCCGGGACCAAGCGCGGGCGCCAGCGTGCGGGCAAACCGGCTGGTTTCGGCTGCCGATGTCAGAACGAAGGTACGGTGCACGCCGGGTTTCATTTTTGCAGTCTGACCAAGGGCGATTCCGCCCGCAAGGCCACGCGCCGCAATTTCCGGAAACCGGGTGTTATTTCTACATTGCGCCTAGCCGCCGCAGCGCTTTTCGGCCTCTTCGACCGCGGCGGTAAGCCCGAACAGCGAAAACGTGTCCTGGGTTTTGGTCCCGCGCGAGGATTCGCCCGACAAGACCGCCTCGGCGCCGCGTTTCATGGCTGACACGATCTTGGCGTCGTCGTTGTCGGACGCCGACCAGGCCATTTCGCCCTCGGTGAACAATTCAAACGCCGAGTCGCCGATTGTTACGGTCACGGTCGACCCGTTCTTGAACGGATATCCGCCGGTAAAGCTGACCTGTCCCTTGACGCCGGACCCGGGGATGAAGGACACGAACAGCAGGATATCGCCGCGATTGACGGCGACGACACGCCCGTCGCGGGTGTTCACGGTTTCCTTCGGGCTGGATACGCTCCAGCATTGGGCGGGATCCTTTGCCTCGAACACACTCCAGTCGGTATGCGCGGCAACCCGGTTGCTTGATTCCTGCGCCAGGGCGCCGGTCGATATCAACGCCAGTCCAACGCAGGCAACCCCGCGAATTATTCGTGCGTGCATGTTTGTCACAGCCTCCAGCCGTCTCTGCCTCTTTGCCGCTTGCATTCGGCCTATCTGTCGTGACCTTTGGGCGCAAGCATGACAAAACCAATCTCGTGCCACAGTTTAACGGAACTATGCCGATTTATAAAAGCCCTGTTGGCAGAAAATCGCGCAGCAGTGATAGGCAGGGTCAGATGAGCAATGCGGTCCCGATGGTCGAGGTTTGGCGCGGCCGGTTTCTGGAGTCGATCCACCGGGGTCACGCTGTGATTTGTGACGCGGCGGGGCAGATCGTCGATGCCTGGGGCGATCCCGATCAGGTGATTCTGCCGCGCTCGTCCTGCAAGATGATCCAGGCGCTGCCTTTGGTGGAAAGCGGCGCCGCCGATGCGATGGGGCTGAGCGAGGCGCATCTGGCGATCGCCTGCGCCTCGCATCAGGGGGCTGCGGTGCATTCGGATCTGGTCACAGGCTGGCTGGACGACCTGGGGCTGAGCGATGCCGATCTGCGCTGCGGACCCGAGTTTCCCCGTGATTTAGAGACGAATCATGCGATGATCCGTGCCTATGGCGCGCCATGCCAGTACCACAATAATTGCTCTGGCAAGCACACCGGTTTCCTGACCCTGACCAAGCATCTGGGTGCCGGACCCGACTATGTCGATGCCTCGCATCCGGTGCAGATGGCGGTGCGAGAGGCGTTTGAAACCGTCACCGGTCAGGCCTCGCCCGGGTACGGTATCGACGGCTGTTCCGCCCCCAATTTCGCCACCACCATGCACGGTCTGGCCCGCGCGATGGCGCTGTTTGCGGCGGCGGATCCCGACGGTGCGTCGGTGCGCCAACGCGCCGCCGCCCGGTTGACCACCGCCATGGCCGCCTATCCGGAACTGGTGGCGGGCGAGGGCCGCGCCTGCACCGAAATGATGCGTGCCATGGGCGGGCGTGCCGCGATCAAGACCGGGGCAGAGGGCGTGTTCGTTGCGATTCTGCCCGACCGGGAACTGGGTGTCGCGGTCAAGATCGAGGATGGCGCCACCCGTGCCTCGGAATGCGCGATTGCGTCGATCCTCGTGCGTCTGGGCGTGCTGGACCCGGACAGCTCTGCCGCCCTGAAACGCCGCAATGCACCCCTTTTGAACCGCAACAAGATCGCCGCCGGGATGATTCGCCCGGCAGAGGGGGCATTCTAGACCCCGGCGAATTCGTCCCGCGCATAGCCCTGCAAAAACAACAGCGCCGTCAGGTCGCCGAAATTGATCCGCACGTCGCATTCCGCGGCGACCACCGGCTTGGCGTGCAGCGCAACGCCGGTGCCCGCCAGCCCCAGCATGCCCAGATCGTTGGCGCCGTCGCCAACCGCAATCACGTCCTGCGCGCCCAGCCCCAGCCCTGCCGAGATTTCGCGCAAGCTGGCGATCTTGGCGTCGCGCCCCAGAATCGGTTCGGCAATCTCGCCGGTCAGAACGCCATTCCGCGCCTGCAGCGTGTTCGCCCGATGCGTATCGAACCCAAGCCGTGCGGCCACGTCGGCGCTAAACGCGGTGAACCCGCCGGACACCAGCGCCGTATAGGCACCGTTCGCCTTCATCGTCGCCACCAGAACCGGCCCGCCCGGCGTCAGCGTGATTCGTTCTGCAAGCACCCGGTCGATCACCGCAACCGGCAGGCCTTTCAGCAATGCGACGCGCTCGCGCAAAGCCTCCTGAAATGGCAGCTCGCCGTTCATCGCCCGCGCGGTGATGTCTTTGACATGTGCGCCAACCCCGGCCACTTCGGCCAGCTCATCGACGCATTCCTGCTGAATCAGGGTCGAATCCATGTCGGCCAGCAGCATTTTCTTGCGCCGCCCTTCGGCGCGCTGAACCACCAGATCGACGCCCAGCCCCTGCACATCGCCCCAGACATCCCAGCGGTTTTCCGGCATCGCGGCCACCGGGAATTCCGCCGCCTCGTCCGGCGCCAGCCACACCGCATCGCCACCGCCCCAGGCGTTGCGCAAACTGGCCACCAGGGCCGCATCCAGATCGCGGCGATCCGGTGCGCAGATCAGGCTGACGACATGCATATCCAGGCTTTCGTTCCGGTTTTACGTCGCATTTGACGCATTATCCGGCGCTATATCGGCCTTTTTACCGGTGTGAAAGGCCGCGAATTTACCGTTGCGAAAGGCTGCGATGCGCCTTATGCGAGTCTGTGGGACACCCCTCCCCAACGAGGGGCGCATATCTGGAAGGATATCCATTGATGGATAAGACGAAACCGGCAACGCGGCCGGCCAATCCGCGTTTCTCCTCTGGCCCCTGCGCCAAACCTCCCACGTTTTCATTGCAGGGCCTGGCCGACGCGCCGCTGGGCCGGTCGCACCGGGCGGACATCGGCAAGGCCAAGATTAAGGCCGCGATCGAAACCACCCGCGAAATCCTTGGCATTCCCGCCTATTACCGCATCGCCATCGTTCCGGCATCCGACACCGGTGCCTTTGAGATGGCGATGTGGAACCTGCTGGGCGAGCGCCCGGTGGAAATGGTCGCCTGGGAAAGCTTTGGCGCGGGCTGGGTCACCGACGCGGTCAAGCAGCTGAAACTTGACGCGACGGTTCACACCGCCGGGTATGGCCAGATCGTCGATATGACCACGCTGGATTACGACAAGGACGTTTGTTTCACCTGGAACGGCACCACATCGGGCGTGCGCGTGCCGGCGGGCGGCCATGCGATTCCTTCTGATCGCGCCGGGCTTACGCTATGCGATGCGACCTCGGCCGCTTTTGCGATGGATCTGCCCTGGGACAGGCTGGATGCCACCACCTTCAGCTGGCAAAAGGTTTTGGGCGGCGAGGCCGCGCATGGGATGCTGGTCCTCAGCCCCCGCGCCGTCGCCCGGCTGAAAAGCTATACTCCGCCCTGGCCGCTGCCGAAAATCTTTCGTCTGACCAAGGATGGCGAAATGATCGAGGGTATTTTCGCCGGAGAAACCATCAATACGCCGTCGATGCTGGCGGTCGAGGATTACCTGTTCGCGCTGGACTGGGCCAAATCGGTCGGCGGCCTGCAAGGGCTTAGCGCCCGGGCCCGGGCGAATTATTCTGTGATCGAGTCCTTTGTCGCGTCGCATGACTGGATCGATTTTCTGGCCAAGGATCTGGCAATCCGGTCCACCACCAGCGTCTGTCTGAAATTCACCGATCCGCGCATCGCCGATGGCGCCGCCTTTGCCAAGGCCGTGGCCAAGCGGCTGGAGACCGAGGGCGTCGCTTATGATATCGGCGCCTATCGCGACGCACCTCCGGGGTTGCGGATCTGGTGCGGCGGAACGGTCGAGACCCGTGATGTCTCGGCGCTGATGCCGTGGCTGGACTGGGCGTTCACCGCCGAGATCGCGGCGCAGAAAGCCGCCGCCTGATCCACGTTGTACCGGATTCACCTGCGAATCCCAGATAATTCATACACCCGAGAAATGGAGTCCAGAATGGCCCCCAAAGTGCTCGTCTCTGACAAGCTGTCCGAAACCGCCGTGCAGATCTTTCGCGATCGCGGCATCGATGTCGATTTCATGCCCGCGCTGGGCAAGGACAAGGAAAAGCTGGCCGAAGTGATCGGTCAATATGATGGCCTGGCGATCCGGTCAAACACCAAGGTGACCGCGAAACTGCTGGAAAAGGCCGGCAATCTCAAGGTGATAGGCCGCGCAGGCATTGGTGTGGACAATGTCGATATCCCGGCCGCCTCGCGCCGGGGGGTGATCGTGATGAACACGCCGTTCGGCAACTCGATCACCACCGCCGAACACGCCATCGCGATGATGATGGCCGCCGCACGTCAGATCCCCGAGGCGAACGCCTCGACCCATTCGGGCAAATGGGAGAAATCGCGTTTCATGGGCGTCGAACTGACCGCCAAGACGCTTGGCGTCATCGGCGCCGGCAACATCGGATCCATCGTCATCGACCGCGCACTTGGCCTGAAAATGAAGGTCATCGCCTATGACCCGTTTCTAAGCGAGGATCGTGCCGACAAGATCGGCGTGCAAAAGGTGGAACTGGACGAGCTGCTGCACCGGGCCGATTTCATCACGCTGCATGTGCCGCTGACCGACAAGACCAGAAATATCCTTTCCAAAGAGGCGCTTGCGCAAACCAAACCCGGTGTGCGCATCATCAACTGCGCGCGCGGCGGCTTGATCGACGAGGCCGCGCTGGCGCAGGCGTTGACAACAGGCCAAGTCGCCGCTGCCGCCCTTGACGTGTTCGCGGTGGAACCGGCCACCGACAACCCGTTGTTTGCAATGGAAAACGTGATCTGTACGCCGCATCTTGGCGCCTCCACCACCGAGGCGCAGGAAAACGTCGCCCTGCAGGTGGCGGAACAGATGTCGGATTATCTGCTGACCGGTGCCGTCAGCAACGCGCTGAACATGCCCTCGGTCACGGCGGAAGAGGCCAAGGTGATGGGCCCCTGGATCAAGCTGGCGGGGTATCTGGGCGATTTCGTCGGCCAACTGACGGATGAGCCGGTCAAGGCGATCAACCTGCTGTATGACGGCCACGCCGCCGAGATGAACACCGCCGCGCTGAACGCCGCCGCGGTCGCCGGGATCATGAAGGCCGCCAACCCGGATGTGAACATGGTGTCGGCCCCCATCGTGGCCAAGGAACGCGGTGTCGAGATCGCCACCACCACCCAGGACAAGACCGGCGTTTTTGACGGCTATATCAAGCTGACGGTGGTGACGGAACAGCGCGAGCGATCCATCGCGGGCACCGTATTTTCCGACGGAAAACCCCGGTTTATCCAGATCAAGGGCATCAACATCGACGCCGAGATCGGCCAGCATATGCTGTACACCACCAATAGGGACGTGCCGGGCATCATCGGCACCCTGGGCCAGACGATGGGCGCGCATGGCGTCAACATCGCGAACTTTACGCTTGGCCGATCGGGTCGTGGCAAGGATGCGATCGCACTGTTATACCTTGACGAGCAGCCCCCGGCGGAGGTGCTGGCAGAGCTGGCGGCGACCGGTCTTTTCCAGCAGGTTTCGCCGATGGAATTCGATATCGCCTGACGGGAAACCCACATGCGCATTTACGCCATCGGTGACATTCACGGCCAGCTGCAAATGTTACGCAGCGCCCATGATCTGATCGCCGCCGACCGCGAGCTTTGCGGCGACCGGACCGCGCCGGTGGTGCATCTGGGCGACTATAACGACCGGGGGCCGGATTCGGCCGGTGTCATTCAGGCGCTGATCGACGGTATCGCCGACGGGCTGCCGTGGCTGGCGATCAAGGGCAACCATGACCGGCTGCTGACCGGGTTCCTGGGCCGTCACGACTATCTGGACCCGTATCTGGGCACCCGGATCCTGTGGTTCGATCCGCGCATGGGCGGCGACAAGACGCTGGCGTCCTATGGCGTCCAC
>Ga0316207_10005361_pt1 | contig 10679 bp, 9 predicted proteins | sample 6weekpyrite_MG_FD_204943 | JGI IMG/M metagenome (GOLD analysis project Ga0316207, IMG submission 204943) | Microbial mat bacterial communities from mineral coupon in-situ incubated in ocean water Damariscotta River, Maine, United States -... | ecosystem: Environmental > Aquatic > Marine >...
CTATTACATATCGAGGCACTCACCATTGCACGCGACAGCAAAAGTAATGAAAGCAACACCGATGGCTGCCCCTGTCCACAACAGGATCTTGCCCACCCCAATTCCACTATCGTCATCTCCGTCGGCATAAAGACCCTGGCCATCCAAGTAACGCACGCGCCCGAATGCATCTTTTTGCGCAAATGCAGTACCCGAAAAGGAGAAACGCTCGAACCCGCGGTCCGAGAAATTCAAATCAACCAACCGAGCCTGCCAATCCCGGCCAGACAACATATTGATACCGGCGTCGCGTCGCTCAAACTGCGTACCAAAATAGGTGCTGGATTGGCCGAAGTTACTTTGCCGGAAGCCTGCACTGAAACCATAGCGAACAGGCCGTTTGTAAGCCTTGTCCCCGCCGCCAAAACTCAGCGAAAAATAGGCGCCTGCATAGGCCGCTCTATCTTGTTGATCGTAAAAATCCTGAGCCATTGTTGCACCACTCGAAGCGAAAGCAAAAACAACTGCACTCAATAAAACAATAATGCGTGTCATGTATAAAAATCCCCAAACTGTATTTCTTATTAAATCGTACGGTCGATCGTAGTTATTTCTTGTCAGAATCCGTTAGTGCCACTGCCTAAAATTCGCTAGAAAACTTGGAAAAAGAGATAATTCCGATCACACCAATAGCAGCGCCGCCCCACAGCAAAATATCGCCCCAATCATAGCCGTAATCTTTTTTGCCCTCTTCACTGCCGTCTCCATCCAGGCGATTTTTGTTTCCAAAATAATATAGCCGCCCAAAGGCATCCTTCTGTACAAACGCAGTCCCTGAAACAGACAAGCGCTCGAACCCACGGTCAGAGAAATTCATATCAACCACCCGAGCCTGCCAATCACGGCTATCCAGCATATCTAAATTGGCTTCAAAGCGATCAAACTGTGGGCTAAAATAATTACGGGATTGTCCAAAATTACTTTGCCGGAAGCCCGCGCTAAAGCCGTACCTAATAGGCTGTTTGTGGGGCGTATGCCCGCCACCAAAACTCAATGAAAGATAGGCTCCTGCATATATTGCACGCTCTTGCCCGTTTAAATAGGGCTGAGCACTACTTGCTCCACTCCAAAAAACAACAAGGACAGCCACACGCAGAAAGTTGGTTAAGCTTCTCACAATTCATTCCCCAAAAAATCAATTCATTTCCACAATTAACTCATTACTCCAGAATGCGGGTGTAAATTGCAATTATGGCGAAAAAATTACTCCCCGTCGGTAAGGCGCTTGTATTGGCTTGGTCTGCGGTCACGGAAGAACTGCCAATTGTTCCTGACTTCCTGCACCATCGACATATCCATGTCGTGGATGATCAGCTCGTCTTTATCACGGCTGGCTTCCTTTTCGATTTGCCCACGCGGGTTCACAAAATAGCTCTGGCCGTAAAATTCACCAATATCCCATGGGCCTTCCGTGCCAACACGGTTAATGGCACCAATGTAGCAGCCGTTCGCGGCGGCTGAGGCCGGCTGTTCGAGTTTCCACAGATATTCAGAAAGGCCTGCAACCGTTGCTGACGGGTTGACGATATATTCCGCGCCGTTCAGTGCGAGCGCGCGCCAGCCTTCAGGGAAGTGGCGATCATAACAAATGTAAACGCCCAGTTTGCAATATTGTGTTTCAAACACAGGCCAGTCAGACGCGCCCGGCTTGAAGAAAAACTTCTCCCAAAAGCCCGCAACCTGCGGAATGTGGGTTTTGCGGTATTTACCGAGGTACGAGCCGTCGGCGTCAATCACAGCCGCTGTATTATAATAAATACCGGTTACATCATCGCGCTCATAAATAGGCACTACGATCACCATTTTATATTTTTTGGCGTATTCCTGCATCAAAGTGGTGGTTGGCCCGCCGGGGATAGCTTCGGCACTCTCGTACCATTTGGCGTCCTGGCTAGGACAGAAATACGGCTGGGTGAACACTTCCTGAAAGCACAGCACCTGCACGCCTTTTTCGCCCGCCTCTTCGATCATCGGGATATGCGCTTCGATCATCGCCTTGCGGATGGTCTCCGGGTCATTATCCGTTGAGGATTTCAACGCCATCTGGATGAGGCCGCCCCTGAGTGATGAATTTGTATTGATCGCCATGTTTGTTGCCCCTAATCCATGCTTGGAAATGTGAATTCTGCGCCTGCGCGAATGCCCGTGGGCCAGCGCGAGGTTACAGTTTTGAGTTTGGTGTAAAAATGAATGGCCTCGGGCCCATAAATGCCGTGCGCACCAAAAATGGACCGCTTCCAGCCGCCAAAGCTGTGATAACCCACCGGCACCGGGATCGGCACATTAATGCCGACCATGCCCACCTGAATACGCTTGGCAAAATCGCGGGCTGCGTCACCGTCTCGGGTAAAAATGGCCGTACCGTTGCCGTACTGGTGGTCGTTAATCAGCTTCACCGCTTCATCGTAAGATTTTGCCCGCAAAACCGAAAGCACAGGGCCAAAGATTTCCTGTTTGTAAACGGTCATCTCTGGTGTGACACGGTCCAAGAGCGTACCGCCAACCCAGAAACCGTCTTCATAGCCCTGAAGCTTGAGCCCGCGCCCGTCCACAACAACCTTCGCGCCCTCACTTTCGCCAGCCGAAATCAAACCTTCGATGCGGGTTTTAGCGTCCATCGTGATAACCGGGCCCATGGCTGCATCAGTATCATCTGGCGGGCCAATTTTCATGGCTTCGACCATCGGCGCCAGCTTTTCCACGAGCCTATCGGCCGTTTCCTCACCCACAGGCACGGCCATGCTAATCGCCATGCAACGTTCGCCAGCAGAACCGAAACCCGCACCCATCAGGGCATCTGCTGCTTGGTCCAGATCGGCATCCGGCAGGATAATCATGTGGTTTTTGGCACCGCCCAGCGCCTGCACGCGCTTGCCAGCAGCACAACCGCGTGTGTAGACATATTCTGCGATCGGCGTAGACCCCACAAAGCTAACCGCGTGAATGTCTTTGTGGTCCAAGACAGCGTCTACAGCGTCCTTGCCGCCGTGCACCACATTGAGCACACCGGGCGGCAAGCCAGCTTCTTCGAATAGGTCATGGATCAGGTTGGCGCTGGATGGGCAGCGTTCAGAAGGCTTCAGTACAAATGTATTGCCCACCGCAAGTGCCATCGGGATCATCCACAAAGGCACCATCGAAGGAAAATTAAAGGGCGTAATACCTGCCACCACACCGAGCGGCTGACGCTCATCACACGTATCAATACCAGGGCCGACATCGCGGCTAAAATTACCTTTCAGCTTTTCAGGAATGCCGCAGGCATATTCCACAACCTCAAGGGCGCGGGTCACCTCACCCAGCGCATCATCGTGGGTTTTGCCGTGTTCCATGCTGATGGTGCGGGCCACTTCATCGGCCCGGCGCTCCAAAATCTCACGCAGACGGAACATCACACGCGCGCGCTTGGCTGGCGGCGTTGAAGACCAGCCTTCGAATGCCGCTTTCGCAGCCGCAACTGCTTTTTCCACTTCCACAGCGCCGCCCATAGCAACATCGGCCGTATGTTCACCCGTTACAGGGTTAAACACACGCGAAACCTTGTCGATAGAGCCCAGGGAATGCGCGCCGTCAATAATATGATCTAAAAGGTTCATTTTACTATTCAATCCAGTGACTTAATGATTGTTCTGAGCGTATCAAACGCGAAATCGATATGAGATTTTTCAATGATCAGTGGCGGCGACAATGCAATCGTATCGCCTGTTGTACGAATAAGCAGTCCGGCTTCATAAGCCTTAAGGAAGGCCTCAAACGCTCTTGCTGTGGGCGCACCAGGACGCGGAGCTAGTTCAATGCCCGCGATCAGGCCAATGTTCCGAAGGTCTATCACATTTGGCAGCCCTTTAAGCGAATGCACTGCATCCTGCCAATAATCAGAAAGCTCGGCCCCGCGTGTGAGCAGGCCTTCTTCTTCGTAGGTGTCGAGTGTGCCGAGCGCCGCAGCACAGGCCATAGGGTTGCCCGAGAAGGTATAACCATGGAAAAATTCGACCATATTTTCAGGGCCTGTCATAAAGGCATCGTAAATTTTGTCCTGCACGAACACAGCGCCCATGGGGATTACGCCGTTGGCCAATGCCTTGGCTGTTGTCACCAAATCAGGCTCAACACCGAAATGGTTCACTGCAAAGGGCGAGCCTAGGCGACCAAAGGCGGTAATGACCTCATCAAATATGAGTAGAATGCCGTGCTCATCACAAATTTTGCGTAGCCGTTCCAAATAGCCTTTTGGCGGCAGGATCACACCGGCAGAGCCCGCTAATGGCTCAACAATCACCGCAGCGATGGTTGACGCATCATGGAGTTCAATCATGCGGATCAAATCGTCGGCATATTCGGCGCCGTTTTCCGGCTGGCCTTTGGAGAATTCATTGCCCGTAATGCCGTGCGTATGGCGCAAGTGGTCAACACCCGCCACAAGGTTGCCAAACATTTTGCGGTTTGCAGGCATACCGCCTACAGACATGCCGCCAAAATTCACGCCGTGATAGCCTTTTTCGCGGCCGATCAGCCGGGTGCGGTGGCCTTCGCCGCGCGCCCTGTGATAAGCGATTGCCATCTTAAGCGCTGTTTCAACAGATTCAGAACCACTGTTAGTGAAGAATATCTTATTGAGGTCACCCGGCATCATACGGGCTAACCGGCTCGCCAGTTCAAACTGCTTGGGGTGGCCCATCTGGAAAGCAGGCGAATAATCAAGCTCGGTTACCTGCTTTTGGATGGCTTCCACAATACGTGGGCGATTGTGGCCTGCGTTGCAGCACCAAAGGCCCGCAATGCCGTCCAACAGTTTGCGGCCGTCTGACAGCGTAAAATGCATGCCGTCAGCACCCACAACCATTCTGGGGTTGGCCTTAAACTGCCGGTTCGCCGTAAAGGGCATCCAGTATGCTTCAAGATCGTTGGCTTTATCGCCTGCTGGTATCGCGCTCATCGTTCAGTCCCCCTGTTAAGTGCCCTATTCCGCTGCTTTCATCGGATTTAGCGGATGCTCAGGCCAGGTCATATATGGTTTGTCGTTTTCTACCGGGCGCATTTCAATGCAGTCCGGCACCGGGCATATCAGTTCGCACAGGTTACAGCCCACACACTCCTCGTCAATTACGGTGAATGTGCGCTTGCCGTCTTCTGCTACAGCGAATTCAATGGCCTGATGCGAGGTATCTTCGCACGCAATATGGCAGCGCCCGCATTCGATACATTTATCCGGATCGATAAAGGCTTTGGTATCGAAATTCATATTGAGCGCGTTCCAGTCAACGGTGTTTGGCACCGCCATACCCCGGAAGTCATCAATTGTGGCGTAACCCTTTTCGTCCATCCAACCAGAAAGGCCCGCGATCATATCGTCAACAATTCGAAACCCGTAAAGCATGGCAGCGGTGCAAACCTGAAGGCCATCAGCGCCGAGCGCCAGGAATTCAGCTGCATCGCGCCATGTCTCAATGCCCCCAATCGCAGACATTTTAAGGTTTTTTGTATCCGGGTTACGGGCAATTTCCGCAACCATATTCAAAGCAATCGGCTTCACCGCGCTGCCACAATAGCCGCCGTGCGTGCCCTTGCCGCCGACCACCGGATTTGGGGCCATAGCATCCAGATCGACAGATACAATCGAATTAACTGTGTTAATCAGTGATACCGCGTCCGCGCCGCCAGCTTGCGCGGCCTCAGCAGACCATAGAATATTGGTAATATTAGGGGTGAGCTTGGTGAACACCGGAATATCCACCACTTGCTTCACCCAGCGCGTAACTTGCTCGACCATTTCAGGCACCTGCCCAATAGCCGAGCCCATGCCGCGCTCGCACATACCGTGCGGGCAACCCAGGTTCAGCTCAATACCCTGCACACCCGCGTCAGCAATTTTTACTGCAAGCTCTTTCCAGGCGCGTTCTTCGATTACCGCCATCATTGAACCAATGATCACACGGTCAGGCCATTCTTTTCTGATTTTGCGAATTTCCGCGAGATTGGTCTCAAGCGGGCGGTCGGTGATCAGCTCAATATTGTTAATACCCAAAATGCCCTGATTACCATCTTTATGGACTCCGTAACGGCTAGAGACATTAATAACCGGCGGGTCTTCGCCGAGCGTTTTCCACACGACACCGCCCCAGCCAGCTTCGAAAGCACGCACGACGTTAATATATTTGTCCGTTGGCGGAGCAGACGCCAGCCAGAAGGGGTTTATGCTCTCAACGCCAGCGATATTACAGTGTAGATCAGCCATTTAAGCCTCCTGCCCATTGTCAAGATAGGCGTCAATTGCGTGCGCAGCCTGTTTGCCGTCCTCTACCGCTTGCACGGTTAGGTCTTCGCCAGACCTGATGCAATCACCGCCTGCGAACACGCCAGCAACCGAGGTTTCGAACATATCGCTAACCCTGATCTTTTTACCGTCGAGTGCAAAGCCTTCCAGCATCACAGGCTCAATTTTCTGCCCAATTGCCTTGAGAACCATATCGGCAGGCAGGTCGAACGTCTTACCGGCGCCAATAAGCCTGCCGCCGTCAATCGCCATTCGTTCAAATGTCATGCCGCTCACGTGCCCTTCGCCCTTCACCGCAACAGGCGAGGCAAACAGGCGCACATTCACGCCGTTAGTTCGTGCGAGATCCACTTCAAAATCGGTTGCGCTCATTTGCTCTTCACCGCGCCGATAAACCAGCGTCACATTCTCAGCACCGAGGCGCTTTGCCTGCACGGCAGCATCAATCGCTGTATTGCCAGCACCAATGACTATGACGTCACTTCCCACCGCCACTGTGGACTTATCTTCCGCCTGACGTATGTCTTCAATAAAATCAACCGCGTCAGCGACGCCGTCCATGCCTTCCCCTACAAGCCCAAGCGCATTTGTCGCCCCCAACCCAATGCCCAGATAAACTGCATCAAAGGTGTCTCGCAACTCTGCCAAAGAAACATTGCTACCGAGCCGCTGATGGTATTTGATCTCGATTCCGCCAACAGCCAACAAGAATTCGACTTCTTTCTGAGCAAAATCATCAATCATTTTGTAAGCAGCCAGACCATATTCATTCAGCCCGCCTGGTTTAGCCTTGGCTTCATAAACTGTAACTTTATGCCCCAGCAACGCCAACCTGTGCGCGCAAGAAAGCCCTGCTGGCCCCGCGCCCACCACAGCGATACGCTTGCCGCTTTCAGTCCCGCGCTCAAATGGATGGCCATCATTTTTCGCCATCAGCGCATCAACAGCATGGCGTTGCAACGACCCAATCTCAACAGGCTGTTCGCCAGCAACATTCAACACACACGCCTGTTCGCACAGCACTTCGGTGGGGCAAGCCCGCGCGCATGTACCGCCCATAATATTTTGACTTAGGATCGTCTTCGCCGAGCCTTCCGGATTGCCGGTGCGAATTTGATGGATAAACGTGGGAATATCAATCGATGTTGGGCATGCAGTGATGCAAGGCGCATCATAGCAATAGAGGCAGCGATCAGCCTCCGCTTTTGCCTGCAGTCCTGTTAGCGGCGCATGCAAATCACCAAAATTTTCGTCGATTTCATCTTTACCGAGCGCGGTGCCTGCGACCGAATTACAGGGTCTGAGTGACATGAAAAATCCCCTAAACTCACAATAGCAAACGATATTATTAAATCTTGACTATTTGGTCAAGAATAAGTTTTTTCTGATGGATAAACGTTGGCGTGGTCGCTGCTACATGTAATGATTACAATTGTCAGCAAAGATTGAAAGTCAAATCCGCCCCCTGCATACTCCACAGTGAACACAATAGTCAAACCGGTCAAACATTGGATAGGTCTGTGCCCGAAAACCCACTATTAGATGTCCAGACATGGCTCTACCATCTTGGTGATGTAGACCCCGCTGACATGGACGACTTAGCCAACGGCGGCCATGATTTGATTGTGCTCGAATTTGCCAGCTACACCAATGAGGAACAGCCTTACACTGCCGAGCAACTCGCGCAAATGCGCGGTGCGGAAGACACACTGATAGTCTCCTACCTCAGCATAGGCGAAGCGGAAAGTTACCGGTTTTATTGGGATACTCCAGAATTTCAGGCTATCCGCAGCACTGTAGTTGATGCCGAAAACCCTGAATGGGAGGAAAACTTCAAGGTCCGCTACTGGCTTGATGAATGGCAACAGGTGATATTTGATTATGTGGACCGGATCATCGACGGCGGTTTCAATGGTGTTTATCTTGATATCATCGACGGCTATGAATATTGGGAAGAAAAAGCGCCAAACAGTAGCATAGATTTTCGGCAGGAAATGGCTGATTTTGTTGCCGCCATTCGCGCCCACGCCGAAGCTAGGCTTACTAATCTTGGCGATGACCGCACCTTTGTTATTATTGGCCAAAACGGCGAGGAACTGCTGCAAAATCAAACTTATCTTGATGCCATCAACGGTGTCGGCAAAGAAGACTTGCAGTTTTATTATGAATTCACCAACCCCTCAGAATTTGAAGTTCTAAGCGATGAAGACGTACAGTGGAGCCTAGACCTGCTACAGCTGGCCATCGACGCTGGCAAACAGGTGATGGTGGTTGAATATGTGGACACCAGTCAGCAAATCACGCACAGCGACACACTAGACGCGCTCGCAGATACACTCTGGAGCCAGGGCATACCTCTTTATGTGTCCGAAAACCGGCTGCTGGATGCTGTTTTTACTCAGCCGGATAGCGCGCTGTTTGCACGCCTGACCGAAGGAACCTCTGCGGCTGAAGTGCTGCGAGGCGGCACCTACGGTGATGTCATAGCTGCAGGCGCGGGCAACGACCAAATATGGGCAGGCAGCGGCGACCGCAGCGCTGACACCTTCATTGGCGGCGCCGGATCAGACATTCTGGGCGGCGGTGCTGGCAATGACTTGCTTATAGGCGGCGAGGCCTCTGACGGACCCAAACATCATTTACTGCAAACAAACGGCGACACATCGGTGGACGGCGCAGATGTGCTGTATGGCGGTGCAGGCAATGACACACTGGTAGGTGGTAGCTGGAACGACAGCCTTGTGGACGATAACGGACACTTTGATCACGGCGAAGCTATCACAGGCGGCCATGCTTCGAACCAGATTTGGGCCGGTTCTGGCAATGACCTGCTATACGGCGACAACGGCACTGACGCGCTCGGTGGAGGATCGGGCGATGACACTATTCATGCGGGTGACGGAGAAGACATTCTTTATGGCGGCAAAGGCGATGCTGGCGCCGCGGGATTAAACGATATTCTGGCAGGTGAAAGCGGGGATGACACTGTCTACGGCGCGGGCGGCAACGACAGTGTCTCGGGCGGCGACGGTGGCGATTTGCTATATGGTGGCGCGGGTGACGACACGCTGACAGGCGGCACCGGCGCGGACACGCTGTGGGGCAGCGCAGGCGACGATATGCTCACCGGCGGCAGCGGCGCAGATCGCTTTGCCTTTACCGGCGCTAGCGGCAACGACAGCATCACAGATTTCGATCTGTCCGATGACACACTCTATTTCACCAACACTGCTGCATCGCTGGCAAGTGCGGCAGACGTCATCGCGGCAGCTGTAGGCGCTTCGGAAAACGGCGAAAGCGGTGTTTCAATTGACCTCGGCGGCGGTAACAGTGTTTTCATTGCTGGCCTCTCACTTGCAGACCTCGGCAACGTGAACTACGTATTTTAGCCCACCACCTGATGGGCATCTGCGACTAAATGCCAAGCGCCGCTCGAAGTGGTTAAACCAATTGTCTCTTTGATGGTGGACTTGTTTTAGTGTATTGTGGGTCTTTATCTGAATTGGGGAGACTAAAAATGTTGATTGCTACAGCTTTCTGTTTGAACCTCGCATTCGCCAGCCCAAGCTATTTGGCCGCGGCGCCCATCAGCCTACCCAACACTGTTGGAACGGTAAAAACCACTCCCCATGAAAGTGTTGCACCAGCAATGGCAGATGATACATCTGCAAAAAAGAACGGCGTCGATGAAGATTTTCACGTCTTCGGCGACCCTTTACATAAAGAATTAAAAGGCAATCTAAAAGGAGCCTTTGAGGCTTTTGAAAAAGGTGATTTTAAAAAGGCCGAACGTGAGTTTGGGAAATTGGCAATTAGGGAATTTGTGAGCGCGCAAAGGCAACGTTGGAACGAACTGGACTTGCCAAATATTCTGTCTTTGCCCTTGAACAGAAGAACCACCTTTGCGACAGACCGGTGGGACGCTTTGAGCGAAACCCCAGAAAGTGCTTCGCTGGCCATATCACGAAGCAAATTTGATTTATATTCAACCGCCAGGCTAGACGCTGCGGCATCAAAGCTCTTTTTCCTAAAAGGGTTGGCGCAAGAGCGGCAAGGCAAAGTTGAAAAAGCCCTCAAATCCTACAAAAAGGCTCTTGCACTGCATAAAAACAATGTGGACGCCCGTGTCGAATATGCTTTGCTCTTGCTACGGCAGAACGACCTGGAAACCTCTGGCAAACAATTGAAAAAACTGGCTGAGATTTTCGGTCGCAAATGTGAAGAAGGCCGCTGCAAATACGCACCCGAAAGCAAAAAGCGCTATTCGCAGATCCAGCTCGCCTACACCAATATCTTGGAACAATCTAAGACGATGTAATATTCCGTTTATCCGCAGAGGTTGATTGCGCGCATTATTTCATTCTGG
>Ga0316207_10005362_pt1 | contig 10676 bp, 11 predicted proteins | sample 6weekpyrite_MG_FD_204943 | JGI IMG/M metagenome (GOLD analysis project Ga0316207, IMG submission 204943) | Microbial mat bacterial communities from mineral coupon in-situ incubated in ocean water Damariscotta River, Maine, United States -... | ecosystem: Environmental > Aquatic > Marine >...
AATGGGTTGGCAAGCGCGACCTTGGGGCCCAACGCGGCCCGCAGATCCCGTTTCTGAGCCGCGTCCAAAGGCGGGAACACGACACTCCGCCCTTCCGCCGCATCTGCCATCAGGCTCGCCTCACCGCCCGAGCAGGAGGCCGAGGCGATCCGGTCCGACGCCAGTGGCCCGGCAACATGCAGGAGTTTCAGCGCCTCCAACAGCTCGGTCAGAGACCCCAGCTGCGCCACCCCAAGCCGCGCCAGGAACGCGCGTGCGCCGGCATCGCTGCCGGCCAGTGACGCGGTATGCGAGATCGTCGCCGCGCGCGCCTGCTCCGACCGGCCCGCCTTGAGCGCCACAATACGCTTGCCACATTCCCGCGCGGTGGCCGCCAGCGCCTCGAAGGCGCGCAGATCGCCAATGCCCTCGATATGCAAGCCAAGCGCCGTCACCCGCGGGTCGCGCAACAAGCTCTGCCCGATCTCGGCCATTCCGGTCTGGGCCTGATTGCCCACCGTTACGATGAATGCGATCGGCAGCCCGCGCATCTGCATGGTCAGGTTAATGGCGATGTTCGAGCTTTGCGTCAGGATCGCCACGCCGCGATCAACGCGGGTGCCGCCATGCTGATCGGGCCATAAAAGCGCGCCATCGAGATAGTTGATGAACCCGTAGCAATTGGGCCCCAGAATCGGCATATCGCCCGCCGCCTCCAGCAGCGCCGCCTGCAGATCCGCGCCATCGGCCATCTCTTCGCGCGCCTCGGAAAAGCCCGAGGCAAAGCAAACCGCGCCGCCCGCCCCCATTGCGGACAAGAGCCGCACCGCCGTAACCGTAACCTCCCGATTCACGCCGATAAAACAGGCATCGGGGGCGGCGGGCAGATCTTCCAGCCGGGCAAAGGCGGGCAGCCCGCCAATGCTGTCACGTCTGGGGTGGACCGGCCAGACCGGCCCGTCAAACCCCATCTCGCGACAGCGCAACACCACGTTTTCGCACCAGGCCCCGCCCCCGATCACGGCGATGGAGCGGGGCCGAAACAGCCGCTCCATCTCAGGCCCCCAGTGGCCGCAGCAACTCGCGGCTGATGATGTGGCGCTGGATCTCGCTGGTGCCGTCCCAGATGCGTTCGACCCGCGCGTCGCGCCAGAACCGCTCGATCGGGAAATCATCCATCAGCCCCATACCGCCATAGATCTGCAGGGTGGCATCGGTGACGCGGGCCAGCATCTCGGTGGCATAAAGCTTGGCCGAGGCGATTTCCCGGTTCGCGGGCAGCCCCTGATCCAGCCGCCAGGCCGCCGTCAGCGTCAGCAAATCGGCCGCGTCTATTTCCGTAATCATATCGGCCAGTTGAAAGCTCACACCCTGGAATTTTCCGATTGGCTGGCCGAACTGCTCGCGTTCGGCGGCGTAGTTCAGGGCATAGTCGAACACCCGCCGCGCCCGGCCGACGCTGTTTGTCGCCACCGTGATCCGGGTGGCATAGAGCCATTCGTTCATCACCGCGAAGCCGCCATCGACCGCGCCCAGAACCTGCGCATCGGGCAGGCGGCAATCGTCAAACTCCAGGATCATGTTCTTGTAGCCGCGATGGCTGACCGAGCGATACCCCTCGCGGATGGTGAACCCCGGCGTGCCGCGATCGACCAGAAAGGTGGTGATGCGTTTTTTAGGCCCGCGCGGTGTCTGATCCTCGCCGGTGGCCACAAAGACGATGATGAAATCGGCATGATCCGCGCCCGAGATGAAATGCTTGGTGCCATTGAGCACCCAGTCGCCGCCATCGCGCACCGCGCTGCAACTCATGCCGCGCACATCCGACCCGGCACCGGGCTCGGTCATGGCCAGCGCATCCATCCGTTCGCCGCGCACCGCCGGCAGCAGATAGCGCTCGCGCTGCTCGCCCTCACAGGCCATCAGGATATTCTGCGGCCGACCAAAGAAATGCGCCAGCGCCATCGACCCACGCCCCAATTCGCGTTCCACCAGCGCGAAATCGACATGGCTCAGCCCCGCCCCGCCGACCTCTTCGGGGAAGTTGCAGGCATAAAACCCCAACTCGATGGTTTTCTGCTTGATCCGGTCGGCGATTTCGGGCGGCACCTCGCCGCTGCGCTCGACCTCTGCCTCATGCGGATAGATTTCGTTTTCGACAAAGGATCGCACGGTTGATGCGATCATCTCCTGCTCATCGGTCAGTCCAAAATGCATGGCCGCGCTCCCTTTCGCCAGAACTCCGAAAAACCTTGCCGGTGGTTGCGCGACGCCACCATGCAGGATTAGGTGGTTTTCATGCGGATTTCGGAAAAATCATCGGCCGTCGCGCAGCGGATCGGCGTGCTGCTGTTCGAGAATTTCTCGAATCATTGCCTGGCCAATGCGGTCGAGCCGCTGCGTGCCGCCAATACTCTATCCCGCAAAGCCCTGTATGAATGGCATTTTCTGACCGTGGACGGGGAGCCTGTCACCTCCTCAAGCGGCTTGCCCGTGCTGCCCCAAGCCCGCATTTCCGATGATCCAGGCGGTGATCTGCTTTTGGTGCTGCCAAGCTATGGCCATTTGCGCCATGTCACGCCGGAGGCCATGCGTATGCTGCGCGCGGCGGCGCGGCGGTTCGATATGCTGGTGGGGCTTGATACCGGCAGTTGGCTTTTGGCGGCGGCGGGGCTGCTGGACGGCTACGCCGCTACGATCCACTGGGACGAATTCGACGCCTTCGCGGAATCCTTTCCGCAGGTGATCACCGACAGCGCCCGGTTTGTCATCGACCGCGACCGCGCCAGTTGTGGCGGCGCGATGACCGCGTTTGAACTGCTTCAGGAGCTGATCGGGCGGGCCCATGGTCAGGCGTTACAGTTGGAGATTGCATCGCTGTTCATGCAGGGTGGACCGGCGCATCCGGCGGCCAGAGGCCGCGCCAATCTGGTCGATGCGGCCGTGGCTCTGATGCGCCAGAATCTGGAAGAGCCGCTGAGCATTCCGGATCTGGTTCGAAAACTTGGCTGCACGCAACGCAAGCTGGAAGCGCGATTTCGGCAGCGTTTGAACGATACTCCGGGCAAGTTTTATCAGCGGCTGAGACTGCAGGCGGCGCGCCGGATGATGACCGAGGCCGACGCCAGCGTGGCAGAGATTGCCCTGCGCTGCGGCTATGCCGATGCCAGCGCGATGACCCGGGCCTACCGGCAAGAGTTCGGCCATGCCCCCACCGCCACGCGCGCCGCACATCAGTTGGGACGGGCGGTTCCGACTACGGGGGCCAGCAACTCATCGTCGAAATAAGTATGCTGCGCCCGGCCCCGGTTCTTTGACGCATAAAGGGCAATATCGGCATCGTTGAGCATCTGATCGGGATCGGGCACCGCGTAGCGCGAGGCCAGCACAGAGCCCGCGCTGGCGGAAATGCGGCAGGTCTGCCCGTCAAATGTTGTGGGTTCTTCAAGCCTTGCAATCAACCGGTTGGCGATGGATTTGAGCAATTCGGGGTCGTCGCAGTCGAGAAACAGCAGAACGAATTCATCGCCCCCGACACGCGCCACGATATCGCCCGTGCGGATTTCCTCGCTCAGGATATCGGCGACATTGGTCAGCACATGGTCGCCCGCCGCGTGGCCGAACGTGTCATTGACCTCCTTGAAAAAATCGAGGTCCAGATGCATGAGGCCAAACCGCGGCATCGGAGTTTCCGTCAGCTCTTTCAGGGTTGCATCCATCGCACGGCGGTTCTGCAGCCCGGTCAGCGCATCGGTCAGCGCCTGTTCCTCGGCATTTTGGCGGGCCGTTTGCAGCCGCGCGGTCAGGTCACGGGATTCATGGGCGATGGCGGCATTGGCCTCGCGCAGATAGAGCAGGTCGATCGTCTGATCGCAGGGTGAAAAATCATTCAGCGTGAGGTCGCAATCGGCAACGGCCCGGGCGAACGAGACACCAAGCGACAGATTGATGAAACCACCCTGCCCGCCGGGCATCGGCACCACGACTCCGCGAAACGGCAGATCGGCGCGGCAGAAAAGCGCAAGCCTGAGGCGCATGCCCGCAAGCGCCAGGATCGCCTCTACGCTGTGGGCGGCCTGCGGACGCCGCAGATCCACGATATCGAACAGGGGCTGGCCGATCAGTTGCTCATCACCGGCGATCTTGGCCAGCGTCGGGCCGACCCGCACCACACGTTCGTCCGCGCCGAACCACAGATGCATCGGCATGAGAACATCGAGCGCCTCACCATCCAGCGCGAATGCGGCGGCCCCGCTCACGTCGGAGCCGCGCCAAGCGAGAATTGCCGCCCCGAGGCATGGGCCATGTCCAAAAGCTCGATCTTGATCCGTTCGATACCACCGCCCGCGCCATCAAATTCGAGGATCGCAAGCGCGCCATAATCGTCCGCCAGCGCCCTGAGCGCACCCAGAAATACCGCGCTTATCCCGGGCACCGGCCATATCACCTCCAGCACGAATGAATTGCGGTGCAGATGGCAGATATGCAGATCCGGCAGGTCGAGATCGGGCACCGCCAGCCTTGCGCGCCCGGCCAGATCATCCAGCGATTGCAGAAATTCATAGAACGTATCACCGCCAAAGCGCAGCAGGCGGCGCAGGCGCTCAAGGTTGGGATGGGTCACCAGATAGGTGCCGATATCTTCCAGAAGCGACAGGTTATCCCTGTGCAACACCGCCGCCGCCGCCGTGATGGTGTCGCCGGTCAGACGATCCTCGTAATGCAGCATCGATTCAAACCTGTCAAAAGGCAGGCCTGCCTGGCTGCGCACCTCCTCCCAGATTTCCTTGCCATAGGTATCGGTCAAAAACCCCTGCAAGGCGCGGTTCACCAAACCGTGCATCCTCAGGCTCCCGCAAATAATGTGGAGGTCTGATAGCGTTCGAAAGGTTAAGAAACCGTTCCGCCGGGGTCAGAAATCGGTGGGCGCGCCGCCCTCGGATGTGCGCCGGTCAACAAAGGCGCGCAACTCCTCGCGGATGCCATCGTCCATCGGCGGGGCCTCGAACTCGTTGAGGATGTTCTTGTAAATCTTGTTGGCGCGCGTGGCTGTCCAGTCTCCACCGGCCAGCTCCCAGGCCTCAAAATTGCTCCAGTCGCTGGCGATGGGCTCGTAAAAGGCATCCTGATAGCGGTCCTGAGTGTGCTGCACGCCAAAGAAATGCCCGCCCGGGCCAACCTCGCGGATCGCGTCAAAGGCCAGATCCTCGGGCTGGGTCGACCACAATTTCGGGTCGAAATAGCGTTGGATCATCTGCAAAACTTCGCAATCCATCACGAATTTTTCGGGGCTGGCGATCAGCCCGCCCTCCAGCCAACCGGCCGCGTGATAGATCATGTTGCCGCCCGCCTGCACGGCCGACCAGAGCGAATTGCAGGTCTCCCACATCGCCTGTCCGTCGGGCACATTGGACGCACAGACGCCGCTGGCGCGCATCGGCAACCCGTAAAACCGCGCCATCTGACCGGTCATCTGGGTCGCACGCATATATTCCGGCGTCCCGAACGCGGGCGCGCCCGATTTCATGTCGACATTCGAGGTAAAGGTGCCGATGCCCACCGGGCATCCCGGCGACACGAATTGCAGCAGCGCAATCGCGGCCAGCCCTTCGGCCAGGCTCAGCGTCACCGCCCCCGACATCGTGACCGGGGCCATCGCGCCGGCCAGCGTGAAGGGTGTGACCACCACCGCCTGCCGCGCCCGAGCCAGGATCATCGCGCCCTCCAGCATCGGGAAATCATGCTGCAGCGGCGAGACCGAGTTGATGTTGGTATACATGCGCGGCGTCGCTTCGAATTCCTCAGCCGTCAGCCCGCCCGCGATGCGCACCATCTCCATCACATCCTCGACCCGCTCGCGGCCCAGGGAATAGGCATGCGCGACCTTGTCGGTCAGTGTCAGCTTTTCATAGAGACATTCCAGATGGCGGACCGATGCATGGATATCGATCGGTTCGGGCGCATAGCCGCCGGCGAAGTGGATGCAGTTGAAATACTGCGTCAGCTTGATGAATTCGCGGAAGGTCTCGAAATCGCCGGACCGTTTGCCGCGATCGAGATCCCAGGCATTGGGCGGCGAAGAGACGTTGCCGAACACCATGTGATTGCCGCCGATGGTGATCTTCTTGTCGGGATTGCGCGGCGTGACCGTGAACTGAGACGGGGCCTTGCCCACCATCTCCATCACGAAATCCTCATCCATCCGCACATTGGTGCCGTCGATCCGGCACCCGGCGCGGGCAAGGTAGTCGCGCGCCTCTTCGTTCAGGAACTCGATGCCGATATCGGACAGGATGCGCATGGCACCCTTGTGGATGGCCTGAACGCCTTCGGGCGACAAAGGCTCGGTCGGGCGGTCGGGATTGACCGGTATGCGCCAGGGCATCTGATTGATCGCGGCAGTTCCGGCCCGGTCGGCATTTCCCTTGCGCCCGCCGGCGCGGCGGCGGCGGGGGGCAGCGGTATCTGCGCTCATCTGATGGTCTCCCGTTTGCAGTTTGAGGGACACAATGACCCCGCCCCGTCCGACGGTATTTTCAGATAGCGACGGATTGTGAACCCGTTTGCGTCGCTTTTGATTTCGCATGTGCCGCGTGCAGGGCACCGCCCGGAGCAAGTTGGGCGGGCAGGTCGCTGATATCGCGCAGGACCAGATCGGCGGCATCGACAAACGTGGCAGGCCCGGCCATGCCGCTGAGCACGCCAACGGCCAGCATTCCGGCAGCCCGGCCTGCATGCATGTCATGCAGGCTGTCGCCGATCATCAGCACATCGCGCGGCTGCAATCCGAAATGACCGGCAAAGGCCGTGCACATGCCGGGGCCCGGTTTCGCGCCGTGACCGCTGTCGAACCCCTGCACCGAATCAAAGCAATCCAGTATGCCGGCCTCGGCCAGATGCGCCTTGGCCGCATGTTCGGAATCGTTGGTGGCCACGCCAAGGCGCAGCCCAATTGCGCGCAACTCGGTCAAAAGCGGGCGCAGCGCGATAACGGCAACCATCGGGGCCTGCGCCGCGGCGCGGCTGATCCGGGTTGTCAATGACGCGGCGTCAGTGTCCGCCAGCATCGGCAGCAGCGCCGCCACCACATCCGCGTCGGTGCCCGCAATCAGGCAGCTATCGGGCGCAAAACTGCGGGCCTGTGTGTCATAGCCGATGCGCGCGCCCATCTCCGTGGCGCGATCTTCGTCCCCTTCCGCCAGATCCAGCAAAAGACCATGTGCAAAGCCCGACCAACTGCGCTCGAAGTCGAAAAGAGTGCCGTCCTTGTCGAACAATATTCCCGTGATCATCGCGCGTGCTCCCGTTGCGACAGTTGCTTTTCGCGACAGTGTCACGGGTTTTCGGCGCTGTCACCTGCCACCCTTGACCCGCCGCGCCAAATATTGCCAATGTCAATCATGGACGGCACACAGACCAAATACAGCCTGCGGGACAGCATCGGCTTTCATACCACTTTGGCCGCCCGGCTGGTCGAACGCCGGGTCGAGGACGGGCTCAGGCGGTTTGGCCTGACGCGGGTCGGCTGGTGCATCCTGCTGGCGGTGGCCGAGGAAGGGTTGAAAAACCCCTCCGATATCGCCGCATTCGTGGGCATTGACCGCACCGCCACCTCGCGCGCGCTGAGGGCGCTTGAGACCGAGGGGCTGATCCGACGCTCCATCGGCCGGACCGACCGGCGCATGACCGAGGTCTCGATGACAGATGCCGGCCTGGCCCGAATGATGCAGGCCCTGCCGATATGTATGGAAAACATGACGCATTTCAGCGCCAAGCTCAGCGAGAGCGAGCAGGCCGATCTTAAGGTCCTTTTAAAAAAACTCTATGCCGGCGAACGCGAGGCGATCGGCAAATAATCGCCAAATAGGTCAGGTCCAATGCGTCAGGGCCCCGCCCGGCAGCGATTGGCGCGCCTCGAAAAGCAGCTCATACGGCAAGGCCAGATGGTCGCAGCAGGCCATGACCCAGGCATCGTCCATCATCAGAAAATCCAGCACCGACAATTGCATAGCGGGCTCGCCCGCCTGCGCACGCAGATCTCCTATATCGGCCCCGGTGCTGCCCAGAAAGACCGGCAGCAATTCCTCGTTACCAACCAGCCAGGCCATGGCATTCAGCGCGATTTCAGCGGCGCGATCCACATTCATGCGATGTCACAATCCAACATGTTAAAGGCTTTGTTAACCTTTCCGTATCATGGATGAACAAAGCCCAGAGTTAAACCAGCGGCGGAGCATTCGATGACAGGGCGCATTCTAGTTGTGGACGATGTGGCCACCAATCGCATCGTCATGAAGGTGAAGCTGGCGGCGGCGTGTTACAGCGTGCTGCAGGCCGATTGCGGTGCGGCCGCTCTCAGGATCGCGAAATCCGAGCAGCCCGACCTGATCCTGCTGGATGTGCTGATGCCCGACATGAGCGGCGTCGCGGTCTGCGAAAAGCTCAAATCCGACCCCGCCACCGCCGATATCCCGGTCATCCTGATCACCGCGCTGGCCGATCAGAACAGCAAGATGCAAGGCCTGCAACGCGGGGCGGATGACTACCTGACGAAACCGGTCGATGAGGTGACGCTGCTGGCGCGTGTGCGTTCGCTCCTGCGCGCCCATGAAACCCAACGCGAATTGCGCCTGCGCGAGGAAAGCTGCGCGGCTTATGGATTTGCCGAACCGGCGGCCGGGTTCGTGGCGGCGGGCAAGGTGGCGCTGGTGGCACCCGATGCGGCCAGGGCCGTGTCGTGGAAACACGCACTGGACGCGCAGGGAACGCCCGGCCTGAAGATCCTGCCGCGCGAGCAGGCGCTGTCGGGTCATGGCCTGGACAAGGCCCCCGATGTCTATGTGATCTCTGCCGATCTGGGATCTTACAATGAAGGGTTGCGGCTGTTGTCCGACCTGCGGTCCCGGCCCGCGTCGCGCCATGCCGCCGCGGTAATGATCCTGCCCAAGGATGACGCCGAACGCGGTGCGGTGGCGCTCGATCTGGGGGCCGGGGACATTCTGTATGACCCGTTCGATCCCGCGGAACTGGCGGTCAGGATCAAAACCCAACTCAGGCGCAAACGCGAATCCGACCGGCTGCGCGCCACGGTCGAGGCCGGGCTGGAACTGGCGGTAACCGACAGCCTGACAGGCCTGCATAATCGGCGCTACGCGCTTGGCCAACTGGCGCGGCTTCTGGCCGATCCGGGGCGCGGGCTGGCGGTGATGATGCTGGATCTCGACCACTTCAAGACGGTGAACGACCGCTTTGGCCACGCCGCCGGCGACCATGTTCTGGCGACGATCGCCAACCGCCTGCGCCATGAATTGCGCGGCCGTGATCTGGTGGCGCGGCTGGGCGGCGAGGAGTTTCTGGTGGCCCTGCCCGATACCGACCCCGAACATGCGCTGCAATGCGCCGAACGTCTGCGCCAGGCCGTGGGCGGGATGCCAATCACCATTCCGGGTCTGGACCAGCCCGTAACGGTCACGATGAGCGTGGGCATCGCGCTTGGCCAGGCGGATGGCGATATGGCGGACTCCCTGATCGAGCGGGCCGATCGGGCGCTCTATGGCTCAAAATCGGATGGGCGCAATCTGGTGACGGTGTCGGCCTCGGCCGCCTGAGTATGGCAATCACGCGATAATCCGGCGATGCGGCGCGGCGCATTTCAGAGCCCGCCCCCTTGCTGCTTTCGGATATCCGGTCAGCGATGTCCGCGCCGGTTCAGCATCCTGAGCAGATTGTCGGCAAAGGCATCGCGGGCCGCAGGCGACATCGTTGCCAGACGGTCCAGCAAGGCCCCGTTGCCCCGCTCTTGCAGCTCCAGAACAACGCCGCGCTGCCCCATCAGGGCGGCCTCGGCGGCGGCGCGGTCAAAGGGGTCACCGCGCACCGATTGCGCAAAGCCGCGCGCCGCCTCGACAAACTGCCGGCGCTGGCGCTGCATCATCTCACGGTTTGCCCCGGCCGATTGCACCACCGCGACCCGGTCGTCACGCTCCAGCGCATAGGCCAGCGGCGCAAGCCCCAGAAGGCGCACGGTTTCGGCGCGATCGCGCAGCCCGCCTTCGGGGCGGCCGCCCAGAAAAGCGCCGCCAATCGCCCCGAGGATCAGCAGGTTCAGCGCCAGGCTGAAGCCCAGAACGATTTTCACACCGCGCGGCGTGCGTCTTTTGACCGGCGGCTCCACAGGCGTGCTCATGGGTCAGCCATCCTCCAATTCCAGCAGATCGCCCCAGCTCGAGGCCAGGATATCGCCCTCGATCAGGCCACGCTCGCTCAGTTGCCCCGACAGGAGCGCATCGATGCTGTCGGGCGCGTAAACCCCGATCATCAGACCGGTGACAGTGGCCGCAACCAGCCCGCCCGCGCCGCGCCAGCCGCCAATGCTGGACAACCAGCCGCCACGACCGCCGCGCACCGGGACCGCCGCAGAAGCGGCCAATTCGGCCTGCACCGCCGCCGCATCGGCCAGAACCCGTGCCATCAGGGTCTCCGAAGGGGTCTCCGCATTACGGGCACCCGCCAACAATTCGCTCAGATCATCACGGTCATCAGTCATAGCCCAGGGCCTCCTTCTGCCCTGCCAGCGCCTTGGCCAGCGCGCGTTTGCCGCGTGCGGTCAGGCTTTCCACCGCCTCGACGCTGATGTCCAGCACTTCGGCGATATCGGGGTTCGATACCCCTTCGATATGGCGCAGCACCACGGCCTG
>Ga0316207_10005363_pt1 | contig 10672 bp, 13 predicted proteins | sample 6weekpyrite_MG_FD_204943 | JGI IMG/M metagenome (GOLD analysis project Ga0316207, IMG submission 204943) | Microbial mat bacterial communities from mineral coupon in-situ incubated in ocean water Damariscotta River, Maine, United States -... | ecosystem: Environmental > Aquatic > Marine >...
ATAGCTACCACAATGGCTCTACGGCGATGATACCCGCTGCCGCATCCTCTTCGTCGTGCGCTATCGCTCACAACTACGAGTCTGACGGACGGGATCGCCTATCCGCGACTAGCGGCCCTCGCTTCGCCCTCCATGGCCGCCAGCGAATGAATTATGGGAAGAGGAGTGCAGCGATTGTCATTTAGCCTTTCATCCCAGCTTGCTGCCGGCCCGCTCATGGGAATTGATGTTTGAACAACAGCATGAGCACTTTGACGACGACCTGGACCTGGACGAAGAAACCGTCACCGAACTGCTAAGCTATGCCGCTGTCCATTCCGCCGACCTGGAACAGATCGAACCGTCCTGGCGCATGAACAGCTCAATTGCCAGCAACGAGGCCCCGCTGCGCATTACCGAAGTCCGTTACTGGATAAGAAAACACGGTGAAATCGCTGACGAGATCTGGAAGCACAGCAGCGTTAAAAATAAGGCTAATTGCGGCGCCTGCCACCTAGATGCCGAGCAAGGCACCTTTGAAGATGCCAACATGCGTATCCCCGGTGAAAAGAAACTTGATAGCATAGAATGGCTAAAGTCCATGCTTGCTCAGCCTTCAAAATAAGCTCCCCCTTTCCATTTCCTAGCAACTCTCGCCACCTTTCCATATTAACAAACATTTAAATGAACACCAAAAACACCCGTAAGGCATTGATATTTAATGCTCTATTTTTTTATTAAATCGACTTATTAAGATAGTTCGTTATGCAATAGGTATTTTGCCGAGTTTTCGGTAGAATTCCGTTCGCATGATTTATTTGTTGGGGAACATATATGAAATCCTTATTTAGTTTTTTTACCATCTTAATTGCCTGCACCACCTTATTGATAAGTGGCATGGATGTCGCCGAGGCCAAGCGTTTTGGTGGCAGCAAATCATTTGGCAGCAAATTCAGCCAAAGCCAACCGCTGAAAAAAAACTCCATGAACAAGAATTCTGCCCATCAGAATCAGGCCTCGCCAGCCATGCAGCAGAATGCCGCACGCAAACAGCAAATGATGCAAAAGGGCGGAATGATGGGCATGCTGGGCGCCCTGGCACTGGGCGGCATACTCGGCGCGCTGTTTTTCGGTGGCGCATTTGAAGGGGTCAATTTCATGGACATCCTCATCATCGGCCTAATCATCTTTATGTTGTTTAAGTTCATGTCTCGCCGCAGCCAGCAACAACCGGCAGCAGCAGGCGGCTACGGTCCTTCTGGTCTGGACGATGCAGACAATCACCAACAACGCCAGACTGCCAGCGTTCCACTTGGCGGCCATGGCAATACGGATGAAGAACGCTCAATTGATGACCTGCGCTCGACCACTCCCAAGCAGTTTGACCAAGAGGCCTTTATCGAAGGCGCCAAAAGCTGTTTTGCCCGCCTGCAGCAAGCCTGGGATGACGGCGACCTAAGTGATATTCGCCAATTCACCACTGACCATGTCTTTGGCGAGATTCAAGACCAACACCAGGCCCGTGAAAAACACGGCAAGACCGAAATTGTCTCACTGGATGCCGAGCTACTTAGCACCACGGACCTTGGCTCAAAACAGGAGGCGATTGTGCTGTTCAAAGCTGAATTGACAGAGGATGGTAATTCCCACCCTGTTGAAGAGGTCTGGCACTTTATCAAACCCGCCAACAGCCAGCAGACAACCTGGTTTCTCGATGGAATCCAGCAGGTTGAAGGTTAATTAAACAATCAATTAACCTCAAAAAGGCGGCGCTTCTACGTCGCCTTTTTTCGTTTTAAGACCCCATAAATCGATTCACAAACAAACCCCACCCCCCCCAAAACAGTACCCAACCACTGAGATTTTCATTTTAGTTTCGTTCGTTGTCTTGGCCTTGGCCAGCAATATTCCTAAAATTCACTTGGCGAATTTGGTGCAGTCTTGCTGGCCACTGCAATGCCCAAGGAAGAAGACCCACATGAAGCCTTAGGCCAAGCCGCCGTGGCGCTGGGTGTCGGAGCGGTCATTACCGGCCTGATTTTCCATTGGGATGAAATCAATATAAGCAATGGCTTCAGTGATCCAGACAACCTACTGTCGAAGATAGCAATATCCGCTAATGCAGCAGAGATAATGCATACCATTGAAACGGAAATTCTAGACCACGATGTCAGAAAGGTAAAACTGCTGCGACTCTTGCTACGATTTGCACCCAACTTAGCTCGCCGGATACTGAAAAACAGTTAAAGGAAGCGCAATGAAATTTTTATTAGCTGCAATTTGGATAATTTATTTAGCAGGTGGGCATGTTATGGCAACTGAAATTGAAGTGCGTGTAAAGAATATCGAAGTGGTACGTGGAGGAAACCTCGTCGTAATGCTATTTCGAGAACAGGGATTCCCCAAATGCCATGAATCGGCGGTTCAATCCAGAAAAGCTGGAAAATTGAACACGGAGATGACATTTCGGTTTGTCGTAGAAGAGCGAGATCTTGCAATCAAGATACATCATGACGAAGACAGCAATGGCCGAGTGACCAAAAACTGGACCGGGATCTACCCAAAGGAAGGCTTAGGTTTCTCCAACAGACAGAAAGTTACTTTAACTGGACCGCCCAAATACAAACGTTCTAAGTTGAATGTTAGTTCCGCGGAGACACCCATCGAAATATCAATGACATACCCCTAACATACTCTCACGGAGTTAAGTTAATGAAATCTTTGTTGAAGTTAGTATTTATCCTAGCCGCTTGTTTCGCACTAACTTTTATCTTAGTCAAGTCAACGGGGGTGTTAACGGTTGATCAAATAAAAATGTGGCTGGAAATTGCAAAATCCGCTTCCCCAGTCTATTTAGGGTTGATTGTGATTGCACTTCTGTTTATGGATCTATTTATTGCAGTACCCACACTAACGGTTATCATCTTATCTGGTTATTTTCTCGGCCACTGGGCTGGCGCAATAGCTTCGCTAACAGGGCTACTCGCAGCAGGGCTTTGCGGCTATGCAATTAGCAGCAGGTGGGGTGTCCCCGTACTGAAGTACTTACTTAAAAATGAAAACCAGCAGCAGGAAGCCATCGAAAATTTTAACCGACACGGTTTCATTATGATCCTTCTTTCCCGGGCGATTCCTATTCTCCCAGAAGTGACAGCCTGTCTAGCAGGCAGTACCCGCATGCCATTTTCCAAGTTTATGACTGCATGGTTAATTAGCGCGGTCCCTTATGTACTAATCGCTTCGTACGGAGGCTCTATAAGCAGCTTAACCAACCCTAGACCAGCCATACTTACTGCAATTCTGATATCAGGCGGCTTGTGGCTGGCTTGGTTTATTTATCGTCGAAGGTGGAGGCGAGTTCAGATCTGATTTTTGAAATATAATACTTCCGCTATCGCGACAAACTTGACGTTTGCGATGGTGAGCCAGATTGGCTCTTGTGGGCACAATCCGGAAATTCGAAACCTGATGCACCCCACAGAATTAGATCTAAACAACAAAATTTTAGACCGAAATAGCAATACACTTTGAAGCCTGGAAAATACGTTTGTTATTTAAACTCGATCATTACTGCCAAAGCGTTAATCCTGTTTACTGCTGAGCTGATCAAGATATCTTTTTCCGCACGTCTTAATTTTTTTATTGCAGCCTCGCGCTGACTGGCGGAGGAACGATCATGGCCATCTTCGAGATGAACTAATTTTTGAGGGCGACGGCCACGAAAATATTTCGCTCCCTGTTGTGAGGCATGCTGTTGCATGCGCCTTTCAATGTTATTGGTAATGCCGGTGTAAAGGGTATTGTCATTACAGAGAATTATATAGACTAACCAGTCATTCACTTTACTACCCACAACATCGGCCACCATCAACACCAACTGGCCTGATGCTGAGGTTGGTTCAATACCTCTTGAACATTGGCAGCAATCACCTTGTAACCAACATTGCCATACAATTTTTGACGACCTTCATTTAAAATATAACTGGGGCTACCTGCCACGCCATACTCCTGACACAAGTCCGTATCACGACACAGCGCCGCCATGGTAGAGCCATCATGTAGAAGTTCAACAATTCTATCCACTGGCAGCGCCATTTCATCCGCCAGCGCCAACTGACATTCAAGCCGGGAAATATTTTTGTTGTCACGAAAAAAAGATTGCCGCAAACGCCATGCGGTTTCTTCAAACAGGCTACGACCATCGAAAACGGGTTGTCCGTCACAGCTTATCTCACCGGCCTGTTCAAGCAACTGCACCGCCTTTAAAAACAGATGGGCATTGGCCGATGATTTTGGTCGCTCACCACACCAGACATCTGCACAGATTTCCACATGGGGAAACTGCTGACACACCTCCAGCACATGTTTACCAAAACCAGCGTAGCCACCCTTGTCTTTCCAACCCTCACCAATGCGTTACTCGACCACGGCAAAGATGGGCACAAAGTGATAATTAATATGCACCTGACTGCCAAACTCACGCTGTATTTCATCCACTCGTATTTGCGCAGCGTAAGCCCAGACACACAACACATCGGAAAAATGGTCAATCACAACCGGTTTGTCATTCATTTCAGGCTCCTTTGGTATAACTCGCGCCAACCCAATTCATCGATTATTTTTTCAAACACAGCATCTAGTGAGGCGCGTAGTTCTACCTTCACCGCTGTATGCGGATGCATAAAACTCATCACCGTTGCCGCCAACAGCAATCGATGACAATCAAACTGCTGACGAAAAAACTGATTCTGTCTGCCATCACCATGACTGGTGTCACCAACGATGGGATGAAAGATGTGCTTCATGTGACGACGCAGCTGATGTTTGCGACCGGTCTTGGGCATCAACTGCAATAGAGAGTAACGCGCCGTTTGATAACGGCCAACTGGGAAAGGCAGCTCTGCTGTCGCCAAGCGTCTGTATTCCGTCACGGCTGGCTGAGCTTGTTTGTCTTGATCTGCTAGAGCGTCGCTCATCTTATCCAGCTGAACTTTAAGCGGATAATCAATCAACTCATGTTCAGCGCTATATCCACGCACGACTGCCAGATACTGTTTTTGCACAACATCAGCAGTAAACTGCTCGCCTAATAATCGAGCGGTTTCACTATCTAACGCAAACAACAACACGCCAGAGGTTGGTTTGTCGAGTCTATGCACGGGATAGACCCGCTTGCCAATCTGATTGCGCACCAGCTGCAGGGCAAAACGGGTTTCATGTTTATCGATCATGGAACGATGCACCAGCAGGCCTGAGGGTTTGTTCACCGCCACCAGGTGTTCATCTTGATAGATAATTTCCAACTGTTCAGCAGACAAGGTTTTTACTCAAGATCAATCTTCACCCAAACGTTGCTTCAGCTCATCCAGCTCTTGGCGCAACAACGCCACCGTCTGTTCCAGCTGATCAATCCGATCACGATCAGAACCGGCCATGCCTTTAGCCGCTAACGGTTGGATTTCAACATCTGCCTCGACATCACCACAAAACAACTGGGCATAACGCGAATCACGCCGCCCTGGTTGGCGCGGCAGCTGTACCACAAACGGGCCATCGGCATGGCGCACCAATTCATGCAGAACCTGCTCAACCTCACTGACATCGGCAAACTTGCACAGTCGGGCGGTGCGAGTACGCAGTTCACCCGGTGTCTGCGGCCCACGCAACAACAATTCACACACCACCCCCATCTGCCGAGCATCAAAGTGGGTGCCACCAAACTCACTATTAAAGAAGCGGTGTTGATACTTCACCACCCGACTACCATAACCACTGTTTTCACTAACCAGGTGATTCTTATTCAGACTGTCCAACGCCTGTTGCACCTCAGACTCGCTTAGCGCCATAACCGGCTCACGGTTGTTCTTTTGGTTACAGGCGTTGGTCAGGGCATTTAGCGACAAAGGATAGTGCTCAGGAGTTGAAACCTGCTTCTCTATCAGACTGCCAATCACCCGCGCTTCCAGCGGCGTCAACAAAACATCCATATCATTCACCCTCTACAATTATTGTCGTTATAGGTGGATAGGATACCGCCAAACAGACAACAATAAGATCTGTTCAGCGAGATTTATTTGCCAAAATAAACTAATATACGCCCCCTCTTCAGGCAGGCAGAGGAAAAGAAACGTGAATGACTTCATCCCCGGACAACGCTGGATAAGCGAAGCTGAATTACAGATGGGGCTGGGCACCATCCTGGCCTGCGATGCGCGCTCGATCACCATCCTCTTTCTTGCCACGGGTGAAACCCGCATCTACTCCCGCACCACGGCACCACTGAGTCGGGTCAAATTCAGCGAGGGCGACAGCATCCGTGCCCACGAAGGCTGGAGCCTTACGGTTGAATCCGTGCAAGAAAAAGATGGCCTGATTACCTATCTCGGTCGTCGTGATGACGGCAGCCCCGCTGAACTGCCGGAAGGCGAGCTGGACAACATGATCCAGCTAAACCGCCCCACCGAGCGCCTCTTCAGCGGCCAGGTCGACAAGCGTAAATGGTTTGAATTGCGCCAACAAACCCTGAAACACCATGAACAGATATGTCGCTCAGACCTGCGCGGCCTGACCGGTGCCCGCACTAGCCTGATCCCACACCAGCTCTATATTGCCCATGAGGTGGCCAACCGCTATGCCCCACGGGTACTACTAGCTGACGAAGTCGGGCTGGGCAAGACTATCGAGGCCGGCCTGATCCTGCACCAACAACTACTATCCGGCCTGGCCAAGCGTGTCCTGATTGTGGTGCCCGACAGCCTGGTGCACCAGTGGCTGGTAGAGATGCTGCGCCGCTTCAATCTGCATTTCACTATTTTTGACGAGGACCGCTGCCTGGCGATAGAGGAGAGCAGTGGTCAGGAAAATCCCTTCCACAGCGCCCAGCTGGCACTCTGCAGCCTGGACTTTATCTGTTCAGAACCGAAACGTTTTCAGCAGGTCACCGAAGGCGACTGGGATATGCTGGTGGTCGACGAGGCCCACCACCTGGAATGGGCGCCGCATCTGCCCAGCCACCAGTATCAACTGATCCAGTTGCTGGCCATGGAGATCAAGGGCGTACTGCTGTTGACCGCCACCCCGGAACAGCTGGGCAAGACCAGCCATTTCGCCCGCCTGCATCTGCTCGATCCGGATCGCTTCGCCGATTTCGATACCTTTGTGAATGAAGAGCAAGGCTACCAACCGGTCGCCGAAGCGGTTGAGCAACTGCTGTCTGACCAGCCACTCGATCCACAGGCCTACCAGACCCTGCTCGAGACCCTCGACGAGGGTGACAACAAGCGTCTGCTGACCAATCTTGACCATGAATCCCGCGTCGAACTGATGGAGCATCTGCTCGATCGCCACGGCACAGGCCGCGTGTTGTTTCGCAACACTCGCGCCGCGGTGAAGGGGTTCCCGCAACGCCAGCTACACGGTTACCCGTTACCCATGCCGCTGGAATACGGCCATGCGCTGGAAATAATCAACGACAACGGCCTTTCCTCGCCGCAACTGCTGCTCTGCCCGGAGCTGCTCTACCAAGCCAGCGACATCGACGGCCAGACCGACTGGACCCTGCTAGACCCACGCGTTCGCTGGCTGGCCGACCAACTGAAAAAACTGCGCCCAGCCAAGGTCCTGGTGATTGCCGCCAGTGCCGACACCGCCATCGAACTGGCCACCGCACTGCGCATCAAGGAAGGCATCCACGCCGCCGTCTTCCACGAAGATATGAACATCGTCGAACGCGACCGCGCCGCTGCCTTTTTCGCCGACGAAGAAGATGGCAGCCAGGTGCTGATCTGCTCCGAGATCGGCAGTGAAGGCCGCAACTTTCAGTTTGCACACCACATGGTGATGTTCGACCTACCGCTCAATCCCGACCTTCTGGAACAACGCATCGGCCGCCTCGACCGCATTGGTCAAACCGAAACCATTCAGATCCATGCGCCCTATCTGCAAGATAGCGCTCAAGAAATCATGTTCCAGTGGTATCAAGAAGGCCTGTCAGCCTTTGAGCAGACCTGCCCGGCCGGTCACAGCATCTTCAGCCAGGTCAAAGAACCTTTGATTGAAGCGCTACAGCAACTCAGCAGCAACGCTGAGGCCGAACTAAACGAACTGATCAGCACCACAAAAACACTGCTAAGCGAAATAAACGAGGCCATGCACAAAGGCCGTGACCGCCTGCTGGAATACAACTCCTGCCGCCCCCACGTCGCCCAGGCCCTGCAAGACAAGGCTATCAACCAAGACAATCCAGCACCGTTGCTCGACTACCTGGAACAGGTGTTCGACTGCTACGGCGTCGACATGGAAGAACACAGCCAACACAGTTATCTAGTGCGACCCGGCGAAAAGATGCAGACCAGCTTTCCCGGCCTGCTCGACGAAGGCATGGTCATCACCTGCGACCGCGAAACGGCGCTGTCCAACGAGGACATGCACTACATCACCTGGGATCACCCCATGACCGATGGCGCTATCGACATGGTGCTTAGCAGTGAGCTTGGCAATACCGCCATGATCTCAGCCAAGCTGAAAGGCATTAAACCCGGCAGCCTGTTGCTGGAATGCCTATATGTATTGGAAAGCAGCGGCCACAGCCAATTGCAATCCAGTCGACATCTACCACCGACCACCATTCGCACCCTGGTCAACGCCAGCGGCATGGATTACAGCGATAACATTGACAGCAGCGCAATCCAACAGACGTCACAAAAGGTCGATAGAAACACTACCAGCCAGGTGATGCGCGCCTATGGCGAACAACTACGCGGCATGGTCAAGCTGGCCGAGGCCGCTGCCAACAAACAGGTGCCTGAATTACTCGCCTACGCCAACCGCCACGGCAAACAAACGCTGGAACGCGAGATCAACCGTCTCAAGGCCCTGCAACAACATAACCCCAATGTCCGCGATGAAGAGATCACCTTCTTTGACCAGCAACTCGCTGCACTTACTGAGGCACTGACCCACAGCAGCCCAAGACTGGATGCAGTTCGGGTTATCATTACAACTTAACCACTAGAGGAAACTGACATGCGCCTGATCCTGATCGCCGTTATCGCCGCCACCATCATGCTGTTGGGTGGCTGTTCTGAAGAGCAGCAAAACAAACTGTCACGCCTGGGGGTCACTTGGATGGAGGGTAACTATAAAGTCACCTTCGTCGAAGGCAACCACGTCAAAACCTGGAACATTGCCGACAGCAAGGTCACCAGCGATCCTCAAAAGGGTTATTACTACTTCTGGGCCCGGGATGAAAATGGCAAAAAGTTTTACGTCCAGACACCCATTATCCGCACCTATATCGAAGAGACCGACTAAGCTACCTTCAAATCAGACGCAGGTTTCAGCACATTATCAAACCTGAGCAGTCATATATCCTCATGAATTTGCTCAGGAACTAAAGAATATTACCATCTCATTATTTATTGACTTAGACTCTCTCCACAGTTAAAGTTGCATTCTGTATGAATGTTTTAAAGCGAGAGATAACTATGACTCAAAACAAATTCACTTGTCTTGCTGCTGCCCTGCTACTGAGCCTGAGCCTGAGCACACAAAGCCTGGCGGCAGAATGGGGCTTCGCACCATTACCATTAAAAGTACCTGAACCCGCCGATAACCCAAGCACTGCAGCCAAGGTAATGTTGGGCAAGCAACTGTTTTTCGATCCACGCCTATCTAAAGATGACACCCTATCCTGCAACTTTTGTCATGACGTTGCCGGCAATGGTACTGACAGTCGCTCAACCTCGATTGGTGTTGATGGTCAACTTGGCGGTCGTTCAGCGCCCACGGTCTGGAATGCCGCCTTTCTTAGCTCGCAATTCTGGGATGGCCGCGCAGCTTCATTGGAAGAGCAGGCTAAAGGGCCTATCCTTAATCCAATTGAAATGGGGGTCACCCACGAAGAAGCCGCAGTAGATCGCATTGCATCGATTCCCGGCTACCAGGAACAATTCACTGAAATCTTTGGCGGTGAAAAACCGGTCACCTATGACAATATCGCCAAGGCTATTGCAGCCTATGAGCGTACATTAATCACGCCTAACGCCCTGTTTGATCAGTACCTTCGTGGCGATAAAACCGCTCTAAGCAAAAAAGCCCTGGCAGGCATGAAGGAATTTGAAAACCTCGGCTGTATCCGCTGCCATAACGGCCCTAATTTTGCCGGCCCGATTTTGCCCAAAGGTGAAGTGTTTTATCAATATTTCCCTGCAAACCGCAGTGAGTATGACAAGCTGTTAGGTTTGCAAGAAGATGAAGGACATCGTAACAAGGGTGGTGACAAAACCCCTAGCCTGTGGCGTGTACCGTCACTGCGCAATATCGCACTGACAGCACCTTATTTTCACAATGGTTCAGTACCAACACTGAACGAAGCTGTAAGGGTAATGGCAAAAGTACAGCTTAACCGCGACATTACTGATGATCAGGCTGACAAACTTATCGCTTTTCTCGAAACACTGACCGGTGAATTTACCGTTCAGAGAGAACCAAAACTACCACCTGGGTAAAATCGACACTTATCCAAACCCAAAAGGGCGCTATTGCAACGCCCTTTTTTATTTTCTCTCAAACAAGTGGGCACCTCTAAAAATTCACCAATTTTGATAAGCTAAAGATCGTCAAGCCAATTCACGGACTTTCACCCATGCAGCCAAGCTTTTTTGATTTAGACAATCGCTATCAAAAGCTCAAC
>Ga0316207_10005364_pt1 | contig 10672 bp, 10 predicted proteins | sample 6weekpyrite_MG_FD_204943 | JGI IMG/M metagenome (GOLD analysis project Ga0316207, IMG submission 204943) | Microbial mat bacterial communities from mineral coupon in-situ incubated in ocean water Damariscotta River, Maine, United States -... | ecosystem: Environmental > Aquatic > Marine >...
TTTCGCGTCAACTGCACTGGAAAAAGCATCGCTAACTTTGCTTGAAGCACGATCAAACATTTGATCAAGATAGGGATTGTTATTAAGATACTCACCGTTGGCCGTTCTGCCTAATTGGTCGAAAGCCTTATTACCCGCTAACAAGCCTTTTGTGTTTGGGTCGTTGTAGAAATCAGTTAATGGGTTATTACCTACGCGACTTGTTACATTTCCGTATGATGTTGGATCACTTTGGCCGAATAAACCGCTTAGCTCTGTGCTGGCTGAGTTTAAATTCTGATTGCCATCCTGTACTCTATTTCTTACGCCTTGCTGGTAATCTAGCGTGTCTTGAGAAAAATCAGGGTTTAAAGGGTCGCCTGAGTTAAACGCATCACTTGCGCCTTCTAATTGTTCAGACTTGTAAGGCCAGTATTTATTAAAGGCTTCGCTTTGGGAGTCGCCTTGTGTCATACCGCCAACAACGTCACCCATTAAATCAGCAGTGGCACCCCCTAAATCTTCAGCACCATCAACTAGCCACCCGTTGCCGTCTTGTTCGCTTCTTAGGTCTACACCGCCACCTGTAACACCGGATAGAACGCTTGCACCTATATTGCCACCTTCTAAGAATCCTTTATCATCACCAGGGTTATACGCGCCTAATGTGGCTGTTTCTACTATCTGATCGCCCACCTTACCCTCTAGCCAACCTTCACCACTACCAGGAACAACCGCGCCACCTGTGCCAACTGCTACGGCACCAGTTCCTAGTTGGCCGGCAAAGTCTTTTATGCCGCTTCCTATCCCATCAAACACACTACCGCCTGTGTTAGCTCTAGGGCCAAAACCTGAAGCTTCAGCTAATACCCTCGCTTGATCAGGATTAAACCCACCGCCATTATTCAGAGAATCATATTCGTTTAGAATATCCTCGTATGAGCGGCCCGTTTTTTCTGAGACTTGCTGAAGTGTTGGCCCACCCGAAAACATAGGAGTGAAAGGATTCATCCCGCCTGAAGTCTTAAACGGGTTGTAATCGTCATCGCCCAACCTAGATAGGTCATAAGGTAGTATTTCCGCCATGTTAATTCCTTTACCGTCTAATTGATAAAATAAAACCTAGATTTATTGTGTTTGTACTTGCGCCATCAGTGGCTATTTCTATCCAATCACCTTCGGATAAATGCCGATATGTGTTTGAAGGTGAAAGCGAATCAATATCACCCTCTGCTGAGCCCGAATAAGCTACTGTGATTGTTCCGATAGAATTTGCTTGATTGCTTATTGTTATAGTTGCGTCTGCTGTAGCGATTGCACCACCCAACACAGTTGACACCTTAATTAATTCGCCCGATGTTTCTTTGGTGACTGGAAACCGAAATGAAGAAGCTGTGGAGATGTCTGATAGTTCGCCTGATATTTCTTTAGTGTCTAGGTTTTTGATTAGGTAGTTTATTCTGTCTCTTATTTCAAACTCTTTGGCGAACTTACCAAGTAGGCCAATCATCTACGGCCCCTAGCGACAAATTCAACTTTCAAGCCTTCAAATCTCGTAAAATCACTTTGTACTCTAAACTTAAAATAACGTCCTGTTTGCCTTGTTCTGCTTCCACCTGTTTCGGTGAGCGTTACAGTATCGATCAAGGTCTTGGTATCGTCATAAGCTAAAATGTCTATGTCTTCGCTTGTAACTCCACTTCCTATCGTGTCTATTCTTGTAATGGTCGCCCATTGGTTAGGCAGTAACTCGTAAAATCCGGTTTGTAGGTCGGGGGTTAAATCGGTAATGTTATGCTTAAACATTTTATGCTGTTGCGTGGTTCCATCTACATGTCTAGCTATAAACATCGGCTTTGTTCGGTAAGTATCGCCCGAATCTCCAGTTAGTTTGTAGTAACCGCTAAAACATGCCCATTCGCTCATGTATTGATTATCACCGCTACTATCAAGTGTCATAGTGGTGACTTCGTCATAGTCAATTGAATAAACATAAAATGTTCGTGAATCTGTAGACCAGTAAATCAGTTTTTTATCAGAGTCATACGCCGCATTTATTTCAGAGCCCCTATCTAATGTATCGCTATTTTGCAAACCGTCAAACTTAGCTATATCAATGTCGATATTATACTTACCACCTGCTACTTCACGGCTTGAATTACCGTCGAAAACATATATGCCGGTGTTTGACATGTAATAGATTAAATCGTCAATTTTTAAAATAGATTGGGCTTGAATAATTGATCTGTGTTGTTCTTTTATGTCTACCTGCCACCCTGTCTCGCCTCCGACATATTGCATAATGGCGATTGCTGAAGTTCCAAAGATTGTGCAGTACTCACCGCCAAAGAGTTTTACTATTTCGCCAACATCAACTAAATCTGCATAATCACAAAGGTTTGTTCCTGCTGTCCAACTGGTCGGATCGTTGATTGCGCTATTCCAAATCCTTGACGGGTAATTCACGCCGCTTTCGTAAGTATTGCCAACTAAAACAAAATCTTTAACGGTGCAATTTACTCTCGCATCTGGCCCCGCTGAAACACTCGCCCATGAAAGGCTAGACAAAGTAAAAGAGTGAAACGCTAACTGAGAGCCATACACTACACCACCCCATTGGGTAAATGATGTTTTCGTTACCGCTGGATAATTGTAATACTGGTAATCATTACCACTATCAACGTCATGCGCTATCATTCTTGAATCATTACCGTCATATATTGCAAAGCAATTCACCCATCGGCCAGTTGAAAACCCTGAACGATAATAAAAGCTATCACCACCAAGAAACGCGCATGGATAAGTTGTTGATAGGTAATTTGTCGATAAATCAACGTCGGTCACTTCTTCCATATCCGAAAGCGGTTTATATCCTGTCCCGTCATGAAAAACATTATCTGCTGTTTCCAATAGCCCCGAATTATCCTCTGTTTGAATATTGGAATAAGACTTAAAAGGTATTAGCTTGGTTTGCTTCACTTGCTATACCTTGTGTTTGGTCGAAGTGGCGCGGGATATTTTTTCTTTTTGTTTTTATTTTTGATCTTGTTAACAAAATATTCATACTGGCCTTGATAAATCGTGTGATCGTCTTTGATAAATATCGCCGCATGTTTTAAAGCGCCGTATAAATAGCAATTTAAGAATGTAGGGAATATTTCATTTGTTAAACTTGTCGCGTCTAACGTGGTTAATTTGTTGTATAAAAACTCAACCTCATAGGCTTGGTCTGGAACACAATCAAACTCTAATTGGCCATCCACCACAGCAACATACTTCGGCATTCTGTTGCTTGAAGTCCAGCGTTTATTCAATCCTTCAGCCGTTGTGAACGTTATGGAGTATTGCTCATCACTATAATTAATATGTGCCCTGATAGGGTTAGCATAGTACGTGGGCAAAGCTAAATATTGACTAGTGGTTGATGTACTCGCCGTAGCAATCGCTTGGCTTTCTATCAAATCCAAATCAGCTTTAATTTCTGTTTCGGCTAATTGAATAAATAAGGGGATGTCAGCCGTTAAAGAACTGTAGTCTAAAACGTTTGCTATTTCCGTATTTAGCTCGGTGTAGTTAGTTATTATCGCCATAAAAAAAGGGGCTTATTCAGCCCCCTCCTCTTTGATTAATTTCGCTTTCGGTTTAGCCTTTGGCTTTGGTTTAGCCTTTGGCTTTGGTTTAGCCTTTGGCTTTACCTCTGCTTTCGGCTCTTCAATAACTTCCATCCAGCTACCTAAATGCTTCTCTGACTCTATGGTAAATTCATCGCCTGGATAACGACGTTTAGCACCATAAAAGCCAAAGAAGCCCAGGCGGACTTCCTTAACTCTTACTTTCATATCAACCTCTATGTAATACTGTAACCGTTAGCATAAACAACGTTTTGATCAATATCCGCAAGCGGCATTAAAGCTGCTGTGCAGGTGATCGTGGGCGTTGTGCCTGTTACGTCGTAACGGATGCCCATGTAGATTTCACTTTCAGATAATTTCGTTGGTGGTACAGGGATTACAAACTGGAAACCAGCAACCAATAAATCTGCGTCTTGAGCGGGGGCGCCTGGTGTACCAGACTCAAACACTCTTCGGCCTATTAATTGGCGTCCTGTGGTTTGTGCGGCATCCGTCGCATACTCAACATCAAAGGTATAATCTTCATCCCCTGTTGTTTGATCTGCTGCAACATCTACCGTAAACAAAACACCCATAGGGCAACCATTCCCGATTGAGCGGTCAACGCTAAAATCAAGAACATTTGTTCCAACTGCATCAGCCGTAACAGCTTGAGCGTCGGAAAATAACAATTGTGCATCAATAATCATTTTGTATTCTCCTTTAAGATACTAATGATTCGGCTTCAGTTAGCGCGTCACATAACCGCACTGGAATGCCCATGAATTTTAAGGTTTGTATCGTCTCACCGAATTGGTTTAAACCGTCTTCAATGCTTAATACACTGATTGATTTTTCCATTGCCGCAATTGTCAACAATGAACAAACAGTTCGATTAGCGTAGAAAACCGGCTTAATGCCACCGCGAGAAGGTAAACGGTGTAATGATCTGGCCATCAGCTTAGGCAAAAATGTTGCTGCTGTAGTTGCCTGAGATGTCGCAAGACCTGCCAAGTCTGAAACGTCAATATTCGCAATGCGAACACCATAGCGCCAGTCTTTAACAACTAAACCGTTTTTCCATTTCCAATAGTCAACAAAAGCTGTGTAGCTATTGCTAGAACCATCTTCAACTTCTTGTTTGCCTCGGTCTTCATGCTCTAAACCAGCTTTTGAACCTCGTGGAAAAATACCGTGGATAGTGTTTTCACCCCACCCTACCAGCCACATGCTGGAGTTATCAGCACCAGCACCACCAGCCAAAAGAATATTTTCTCCATTAGCATCTGTAGTTGCTGAGTATCGATTAGCAAGGCCAACAAACTCTTCGGGGTTAGCTGCTGAACCGTAGAACATGGTAGAAGCCATTTCTTGATTCATTGCTTCCATAAAAGCCTTACCTTCACTCATACGAAAGGCTTTCTCGTCACCTTCTTGAGATGCTAATTCACAATCCACTTGTGAACGAGAAACCAAACTTCCACAATTTTCAACGATTTGCGCTGAAGTTGCTTTGCTGTTTGGTGTGCCGGCATTCATCATACGCCAGTACGCTGTTGGTAGACCTGTACGTATGGTTGTTTGGTGCCCGTTGGTTTGATTACCTTCTTTATAAAGAGCGTCGTAAATAATCTCATTAGTTTGTGAGAGTATTTCAACAATCTTTGCCGTTTTTCCATTTGGATCGCGCTCTTTTGCCCAATCCGCCAGCGTTTTAACGCTACCACCTAATGTAGCCATAATTTCACCTCGTTAATAAAAATAATCTGCATCTGATTTAGGAGTTTCAGCAGGCTTTGTGTTGCGTTGCTTGCTGACCTTGGAGGCGCGTTTCACTAACTTTTTAATTTCCGGCTTGCTTTGATTGAGTTCGTCATAAGCTTTGGCTTTTTTGGCTAACACATAAAAATCCGCGAAGTTTGCGATTTCTGGATTCATATTGTTATCAGCCGCGTAAGCGGCTAACTCTGTCTCTTCTTTCTTAGCTACAACGGGATCATTCCATCCATCCATTAAAGTGACGACTTTCTGTGCTTCTTGTGCGCGATTTTGCGCTACAGTGTCTTCTCTTTGCTTGGCGGTATAGTTAAGGGCTTGTTGTATTTGCCCTTGTCTATTTCGGAAATCCTGCTGCTTTGCCGAATATTCTCCAGGGTCACTTTCACGTAAGTAATTCCAATCAATCTGATTAAACTCGCTGTTAAGGGCGTTTAATGCGACTTTGTTTAAGTCTTCAAATTGTTGAAGTTTCTGTTGTGCGCTTTCCTGAAAGTTAGTTTCTTGCGTCTTTAAGTTTTCTTCGCGTTGATTAACTTCACGAAGCCTGTTGTCGAGGTGTCCTTGCTTTTGGTAAGTAGCGAAAAAATCCTTTCCCTTGGCTTTGCCGTCCTCTCCATCGATCTTGGTATTGATAACAACGTCGCCATCTTCATCTATATCAAGGTCGCTTTCCTCAAACCCTAAAGCTTGAGCAATAGTGGAAAGGTCAACAGTGAACTGTTCAGAATCTTCACTAGTATCGCTTTCAAGTGGTTCGTCTTCTGACTTACCCTCTCCAGTTTGAGCCTCTTCAGACTCTTGAACATTTTCCAGTTCGGTTTCTGCCGTTTCCGGCTCGTTATGAACAGTTTCCTGTTCGCTATAAAAAGTTTCGGTTGCATCCTCAACGAGGGTAGGTTCCGCTTCACTCATGATTTAAAATCCTCTGTAATTTATTGGGGGCATAAAAAAAGGCCGCATTTAGCGACCTTCTTAAATTCTTTGGATTTGTGTTTAACGTTTTATTACTGGTTCCTTATTTTCCCGTTCTTCTTTTTTCCGCTTTCTAACCAGTTGTTTTAAATCTGACTGTTTAACCGCTTCGGCACGTTTTACCGCACCTATAGCAATGCTTTCGATTTCCTCTAATAGTTGTCTGTATCGGATGATGTCTTGTGCCATTCGTGGATCATCTGCGGTGTTGAGTTTTAACATACGATTATCAATAATTTTGTGCATTGCGGCCCAAATGTGACGCTGAAAGAATTGGTTTGTTAATAACTTTTTAGCTTCTTCGCCATCGTCTTTGATTAGGTTATTGCCCATCTTGTAAACCTGCTCCTATTCCTGGCTCACCCAAATCAACAGGCTGACCTTCTATTGCTGCCTCTAATTCCAATTCAGCCGCTTTCATAGTCTCATCAGACATAATCTTTTCACGTTTGTAAGTTAAATCCATCTGTGCTTTAAATGCTTCCATGTCGCGCTTATGTTCTGTACGAATCATTTCAATCATTTGTTTGTTTTGTTCTTTTAGGTTGTCCATTTGCATCCTATTCATTTCGGTCATTTGTGCTAACTGGCCTTTGAATTGATTGGTTAATTGCGATTCTTTTAGTTTATATTCGCCCTTCACTTTTTCAGCTTCGGCTAATGGATTAGGCTGCGCTTTATTCATTTGTTGTTTTAACTGGAGATACTTAGGATTTTGTTTGTCAGGTGTTACCACGTATTTTTCTGGATTTACTTCCCCTAGTTCCTTAGCGATATCCACGTATATTTTATAGGCTTCTTCGTCGGTTACTAAACCACGTTGTTTTAATTCTTCCTGTAATCCCTTAAGCAAGGTTAGCTTCCTAATTCTTTCTTCAGAATTGCCAGTTCCCAAGCCTACTTTAATCGATACGTGCTTTCTAGGCTTCCAATTTGACGGGTCAACATTGGTATATTCGCCGCCTAACTTAACGCTATCCATGCTTAGCTGGTGTTTTACGATTAACGAATGGACATTAATTACCAATTCTTTTACGAACGTTTCAGCAATCATGCGCGTGGTCATTTCTATCTTTTGAGACTTACGATTCAAGTCTTCCATGAACGCGCCCATAGTGGACTGCTTCAATACATCAGGGTCTAAATCACCTTCATTAACGCCGGTACGTTTCTTTTTCTTTTCTTCTACATAGGAAATTACAGGTAGTAAGTGTTGGGCTATCGAGTCATGTCTGATTGCTTCAATTGAGCCATTTACAGGCTGGTCACCTTCTACTCTGAAAGTAGCAGACGGGCCTTGGTCTAAGAAATCTTCCTGCTCAACCCTGTCATTAATCGCCCATTGATTATTTATAGTCTTATAGGTGTTATCAAATAACTGTCTGACTAATGTTGTGTGTTGCTCTGCTAAGTCTGCTAAGTCATCTTGAAAGCTTTCCCCAATATGTCTATGAGGCATTCTTTTTGGAACGCCACCACTAAACGGGATTGAGTCAACTATCTGATTCCATTCCTTACCTGGTGGAATTTGATCTGATACCGTGATAATACGTCTTAATTCTGCAATACCATCCCCATCAAAATCCATACGGACATATTCTTCAGCGTAGTCCATGTCATCCATAGACCTGTCAAGTAATTCGCTGGAGTCTTCCGCTTCATCTGTTGATCTGTCTCTTGAAGATGATTCGGTATTGCTGTTGTTTACCTCACCTTTCCCGTTAATTTTATCTAAAAATTCTTTAGGAATGCCCATTTCAATTAGGTCTGAACGGGTCTTCCTGGGGATGTGGCCTACATAATCAGAGTTTCTTAACGCGCCTCGACAATTACTGGAAATTCTCAACTCTTCAGGTGGTATTGCTGAAACATTAATACCCTTAGTGGTAGTGGTGAGTTTTGCTTTTAAATCAATTAATCCATTTTCTTTTTCTTCTGATTCCAGAATGTCAAACTCAGTCCCGTCCTGTTCGATTTTCTGTTTGATCATCATCAATTCAAGGTAATTAACATCGCTCCACTCTCGAATCATCACCTCTTTTGACTCTTCACAAACATGCTTGGCGTAGCCGTTTCTTAAAATCAGCATGTCTTTCACTACATCATGCAATACTAGAACACCTTCATTGTCTTCCATGATTACATAATTTGTGTAGTCTGACTCTTTTTGTACGGCCTCTTCATCTTCCTGGCTAGTGGGTTTAAATTCTGCCAATGTTCCAGACTGTACAAACGGACGTAATATAGAGGGCATAGCCCAATCAACATTTTCCGCTAGGTCTTTAGTAACAAACTGTGAATAGCCCTCCTCTTCATCCCCGTAAGGTCTGCCGTGGTATCTATCCATTGCCTCCGAACGATCAGAAGTCAACTGTTTATCATTAGGCCCAAACGAGTCCTTTCTATGATTTCGCAGTATTTTAATTGCATCGTCGTTGGATAGTTTCATTTAATATACTTTCGCTTAGGTTTGAGGGGTGGTCGTTTCTTTTTCACTTTGGGAGTTATAAGGCTCATTTTCATAGTGTCGAACATATTAGGAGAATCAATTCTTAGCTTCTTTTTCATATCCGGTTTTGTCATCAGTTGAATTAACCCATTACCATTTGGCACCTTGGGAACTCGGCACGTTTCGGCGCGTATTTTCTGTAAATTCTCAATGGTTGAGCTAATGCTTATCAGCTCATCAGGATCAATATACTCACCCTTTGTTACCGCTCGGTGTGTTTTCTGAAATCTATCCCTTAAACTCCAAGCATATTGTGCTGATTTATTCTTGAAGGTTTCTTTGTTGGTTTTTTTCTGGCGTTTGTTTTCTTTATAGTCGGTTTCTTGGTAAACCTTATCAGGTTCATCAACGCCGCCGCCGTTGTGAAATAATTCATACTCAATAGGTTTACCGTCCAAAGAGTCGGCTATTTGTCTTTTAAGTGATATCCCTAACCCGTCTGCATCCCATACAAACAAATCCACATTATTTGCTATGGCTGCATCTAAGGCCCAATCACAAGCATCATTGACATCATCCTTGGTATTTTCTTGGATATCTAAAAATACCGAGCCATGCCTTATTGTGTACGCTCTAGGGTCGCCTGAATCACTAGGATCATGCGCTAACACCTTAACCCCTCTTGGTTTAAATCCTAATTTGATATGAGCATCTATTGCAGAATCAAACCATTCCGGCTGAATGATTGAGTTTTCTATCGTGTCGTTAAATTTACCTTCCCAAATCCAATCATATTCTGACCTTGATCTGTTCTCATAATCCCAGGCTCTTAACATTTCTTGTTCTTCGTTCCACCAAGGATTATCACGCCAGTTGACCACAATAATTAAATGCACTTCATCTTCATAAATGCCATCTCTTTCCAATTCTGAGAGATAAGGTGTTATGAATCGCTGACTAAATGGGTCTTCACTTGATTGAGGGTTGGCTGAAAACCAACATTCCGCGCCTGGATTTCTTATTATTGTTGGGAGTAATTTGTCTAATGAATCTTTACTGGCTCGGTGGGCTTCTTCAAACCAACTATATTTGAATCCTTGCGCTGATTGCATAGCGTCTGGATTTCTATTTGCACCTTTGTAAACCGTCTTTGCGCCATTTGGTGCAATGATTTGATTCTTAAGTATCTCCCACCCTTCCAGAGATAACCGCTTAGTAACTGAATCTTCAAATACCCTGTGGACTGAATCTGCGACTGAATCTTGAAACTCTCGCAAACAATAAATATCTGCGTTCTCGGTGTCCATTTTCATGGAAAGCATGTCGCCTATACCTATCGACTTACCTGACCCGCGACCGCCTATTGCTACTTTGATTGGTTTATTGACTGTTAGGAATCTTTCTAGTTTTCTATTTACTTGTAGGTGTGGCATTAACGAACTCAACAGTCCATTTGTTTTCTATTGGCCCACCATTAGGGCCGCTTGATTCGACTTTATCAGTAAACATTTTTAAGTGCTTACCGATGAGTTCTAATGTTCCCTTCTTACAAACAAACTTTATTTTTTTAGTTGTGACTGGCTCCGCATCTTCCCCCTTACCCTGCCACACAGTTTGAACGTCAATTGCTGAAATTGCCCTTGTTACATTTTCCGGTAATTTATGAATGGGAATCATATTTCCTTCGGAATCATATAGATTTCTAATGTCGACTAATGCGCTATGAGATAGCTCCTCAATAACTCTAGCCTCATCAATGGCGGTCTTTTCTATGACTTTTTCTACAATTGTTGCTTCAATTTCTTCAATTCTGCCCTGAATGTCTACATTTTGTAGCAAACGATATGCGGCTTGCCTTGCGCCTTTCTCACTATATCCGGTT
>Ga0316207_10005366_pt1 | contig 10666 bp, 9 predicted proteins | sample 6weekpyrite_MG_FD_204943 | JGI IMG/M metagenome (GOLD analysis project Ga0316207, IMG submission 204943) | Microbial mat bacterial communities from mineral coupon in-situ incubated in ocean water Damariscotta River, Maine, United States -... | ecosystem: Environmental > Aquatic > Marine >...
ACCCCCGCTGGCAAAGCCTACATTTTTAAAGGTTTTAGATTAATTACAGATCAAGATATGGAAGCACTCGATTCTTATGCTAGTGTTTTTGAATAACCCCTGATCATAGAGTAAAGTTTATGTTTCTTCGTTTTATACGAAAATCTCTCAGGCTTAAACTCATTTTGGCCAGTGTTATTGTTGAGCTAATTATGTTAACAATATTGTTGGGCAACAGCCTGCGAATTATTAATACAACCATTGATGAGCAATCCGCAATTAAAAAAGAATCGATAACACCATTACTCGATTCAGCCTTAAGCATTTCATTATTTGAACGTGATTTCGCTACTTTATTTGAACTTCTGGAAAAACTTCATCATGCTAAAAACAGTGAGTTTGATTATATAGAAGTGTATGATGACCAGGGACGTCTTTATGCTCAACTAACACAACATGAACACCCCACAAACCAATCTAAAATCTCTACAGATAAACTTCTGCATATATCATCTCCCCTCACCCTTGGCGGTGAGACAATTGGCGAGGTTAAATATGGCCTTTCCATTCAGTCTTTATACGAGTCTAAATCAAGCTTATTAAAACAGGGAATATTTATTGCCTTATTTGAAATAGTCTTAACAATATTATTACTGGGCATTACCAGTTACTTTCTAACCAGGCATCTCACCGTACTTTTACAAAGTTCGGAGGAAATTTCATCTGGAAATTATGAGGTTAAAGTGCCGGTTAAAACCTTAGATGAAATCGGTCTTCTTGCCAATGGTTTCAATATCATGGCCAAAGCGGTTCGAGACAGAATCGCCGTGATCTCAGAAACAAGCAACTCATTAAATATTAAATCTGCAAAACTTGAGTCCATTTATAACTCTATTGCAGATGGTGTTATTTTTGTTGATATCAATAGAGTGTGTGTCAGTGTAAATCCAGCCATGATAACCATGTTTGGCTACCCCTTAGAAAAATTTATTAACAGAAGACTCGATTTTATATATTTAAAAAAAGAAGAATATGATCACCAGGGACAATTGCGATTTTCTATCGATGCCCCTGACAGAAAAGACAGCTTTGAAGCCTCGTATGTTCGTAAAGATGGCAGTGTGTTTATAGGTGAATTATTAGCAACTCGTGTTAAAGATGATAAAGGAAATATATTAGGGTTCATCGGTATACTCAGGGATATTAACCAGCGAAAAAAAACCGAATTAGAACTTATGGAGGCAAAAGAAAGGGCCCTGGTTACCCTCGAGTCCATTGGCGATGCTGTTATTACTACTGATGAGAAAGGTTTAGTTCAATACCTTAATCCCGTAGCTGAAAACTTAACAGGGTGGCTAACAGTTGAAGCTCAAAATAAACCACTGCCAGAAATTTTTGATATATATAATGAAAAAACAAATCAGTCTGTAGAAAACCCCGTCTTACGCTGCTTACGCGAAAACATTATTATCAATCTGGCAAACCAGACGGTGCTCATTAATAAAAAAGGTAAGAAACTCGCAATCGAAGATTCGGCTGCACCCATTCGAAACAAGCAGGGTAAAATTTTAGGTGTCATCCTGGTATTTCATGATGTAAGTCATTCTAGAGAAATGGCGGCGCAACTCTCCTGGCAAGCTTCCCATGATTCTTTAACCGGTCTGATCAACCGACTCGAATTTGAAATACGACTGGATAATATACTTAAGAAAAAAAACACAAGCTCAGAGCATGCCTTACTTTATATGGATCTTGATCAATTTAAGGTTGTGAATGATACCTGTGGCCATATAGCCGGTGATGAACTATTAAAACAACTAACCACATTATTTCAGAATCATATACGCGATAACGACACCCTGGCAAGACTGGGTGGCGATGAGTTTGGCATTCTACTTGAAAACTGTCCATCTGATCGAGCAATTAAAATAGCTGAAGGCATAGTCAAAAACCTGGGTCGATTTCGATTTTCATGGTTAGACAAAGTCTTTTCCGTGGGTGTTAGTATTGGACTTGTATCGTTTAAATCATCTAACACTGAAACCATTAGTACCTTAATGAGTGCAGCAGATATTGCTTGTTATGCCGCAAAAGATGCCGGGCGAAACCGTATTCATATATATAAACTTGATGACGATAAACTCGTGCAACGACATGGAGAAATGCAATGGGTGTCTCAAATACAGCATGCCCTTGAAAATGAGATGTTTGAATTATACTGTCAACCGATTGTGAGCACATCTACTCAGAGTATTGAGCCGCACCATTATGAAATTCTTATTCGAATGCACGGTATGCAAAGCGAGATATTTTCACCTATGGCTTTTTTACCTGCGGCTGAACGTTACAATCTGATGCCAGAAATTGATCGCTGGGTCATTACACACGTTTTGGAACAGATTAAACGTTACCCTTTAGCCCAGGGCACGATGATTGCCATTAACTTATCCGGCAATTCTCTCAGTGATGATAATTTCCTTAATTTTGTCATAACAGAGCTCCAGAACAGCAAAATTGATGCCCGTCAGTTTTGTTTCGAGGTTACTGAAACAGCAGCAATTAGTAATCTTGGTCAGGTTACTTCGTTTATATCAACCTTGCAAAAATTAGGCAGCCAGTTTTCTCTCGATGATTTTGGCAGCGGCCTTTCATCTTTTGCTTACCTGAAAAATTTAAATGTGGATTATTTAAAAATAGACGGTGCATTTGTTAAAGACATGGTAAGTGACCCAATAGATAGATCAATGGTAGAAGCCATTAACAAAATTGGGCATGTAATGAAAATTAAAACCATTGCTGAATTTGTTGAAGACAAAGAAACATATGAAATGCTAACGAGTATGAATGTTAACTATGTACAGGGTTATTATTTTTCTAAACCTTTTCCATTCAGTAAGCTTAAATAAATTTAATGATTTAAGCCCACGGCTGTCCCGCTAACCACTAGAGGCATGAGTTGGGGGTGTCTGTCTAAGACCTTAGTTCCTCTGTTTCACCATGCCTGCGCTTATATACCATACGAATAAGCTCATTAAAGAGTTCCGGCTCAGTCGGGATTGCTTCATATAATATTTTTGGTCCTTTTGCATCCCCATATTCCAGTATAGGAAACAAACCAAACTCAAGCTGCACAAGATCCATTCGTGCAATATCACCAGAAGCTTCTAAATGCTTTAACATTTTACCCAAATGCCAGGTTTCTATTCTCGGGCCATCTGCCTCCTTACCATGTAAAAACATTTGCAATAGCTCGTATCAGTGTTTCGGAGGCACCTTACTTACAGCATACTGACAGTATTGCAGTGCTGTATCTGGCCGTTCTGCAATAAGTAATTGATCCAATACGTATTCTATTTTAACTGGAAAGGCCACCTGTTCCCGAATAATACTCTCGCTGTTTGAGTATACCGGCTAGAATTGGAGTCGCGATAGCATCCGGAAAATCAGCAGGTATCTGTGTCTCAACTCGCGCAATAACATCCTCAACTGAATCCAACATTTTAACCAATAAGGTGCTCGCCGTTTTCTCATTAAACCCCACTTTCCGGGCCGTACTCAAGAAATGCCTCGGCTGGATAGTATTCCAGTGGTAATGTCTATTCTTGCCGTTAAGGGCCATCTTGATCTTTTCCATCTGCAACTGTTTATTTTCCAGCAATGGGTGTGCCGACATAATGTCGTAGAACGGTGTCATCCTGTAGCGGCCCTCTGGCTCAATGAACACACTAAAATTTTTCGCATGCCCATCGGTGGCGGCCAACAACCAGAGCACTACCTGACTTTTAAAGAAAAGCGCACGGTCGTGCTTTGCGTCATGTGATTGCATGAGGAAGCGCATAATGGCTTCGATACCGGGTCCGCCATCACTCTCGTATTTGATGTTTGGAGATATACCCAGTGCCTGGCACATATCCTCCTGGGGCAGACGCATGATCCAGCCATCGCCTGGGCGGCGATCAAAGCGCTCCACGACAAGCGCTTTTACCCCATCGAATGTCGCTACCTCGGTATGACATACAGGAAGCCCAAAGGCCTCGGTAATCTTCAAACAGAGCCATTCATTTTCACAGCTCTCAGTTAGCCCCATCCCCGAGTGTTCTACCTTACCGATCGGCAGTTTAAGTATATGCGTAGTAGGTGTGGTACCCACCGGACGGTGCCAGGCATCATCCTTCCAAAGCAATGCGGTCTTCTCCTGGGCACCGGCGATGGAAATACGAAATCCCTCCCCAGCCTCCTCAGCCATGCCAAGAGGAGCGCTACGATAATTACCCAGCACCTTAGCGATTTCCGAATCCGTCAGGCGAACACCTTCGATGCGGTGCACCTCAGGGGGAATCTCATCACCTGGAACAATTTGTACGGCACCCACACAGTCCATACCGATCGCCGAGAGCAGATCAAAGGGATGTGAAGACGGCGCTCTGAATCCGGTCACGTATCTGCCTGTTATCAGGTAACAGGTTATCAAAATAGTTATAAACAATCTCACCGACATGTGCTCGGTGTTGCAGTGGCATAGAGAGGGAGATGGGGCAAGCCCCATCTGTAGCAAGCCATTCAGGTGTGTAGACAAACGCTAGTGCCCCAGAGGCACTTTGGGTCAGCTGCCCAATATGGATGCCATTCATCCACACGCCCAGTGTTTTGTTCTTGCTCACCACGGCTCAGTCCAGCCCTTATTTACTACTATCAACTGGAGCCGACTGCCCCTTGGGCACAAGATGCACCTCCATATCCAGAGCGGTAAGGAGACGGAACAAGGTATCCAGACGAACATTGTCAGGCTTTAACTCAAACTTGGAGACTGTGTCCTGGCGAACAGCAATCTCTTGCGCGACAGTGACTTGCGATATACCGCGCTGCTTACGTTGATCGCGATAATATTGAGCCAGGTCAGCGGGTGAATGAATAAGCATAATATTCCTCTAAGTATTGCCATTGGATAATAATACACGCATAAGCGTGTAATAAAGAGGATACGCGGATGTCCGTGTAAAAACAATAATACCTGTTAAAGCGTGTATAAATAGACATAGAAGCATTTAAGGGCTCCACTGCCACACAGGTGCCAATCGCCTGCGGTGACTATATAACTTCACTCAAAAAGAGTTCATTAATTAATTTTTATAGCTTAATTTTGGTATTAGCAGACGCTTAGAATATTCTATGAAACTATGATTCTCTAATATGACCGATGACCCTAAGTAACAAAATGCCACATGCATAGTCATCAGTTCCAGCTTTCTTGTTCTCTTCGCGTTCTACTCCTGATGTGTATGGAGGACTTGCTCTCTGCCATACAAAACAGCTAGTCATTCATTACCCATGAAAAAGCCAGGCATCGTTTGCTCAATGACTGAGATTAAATGGTCTGATCCCGCCCTGGATAATCTGGTAAACATCCGAGATTACATTGCCAAAGATTCAACCTTCTACGCCAGACGCGTTATCGAACGTATTTTTAATCATGTTGAAAAACGGGCTTATTTTCCAGAAATAGGCGTCACGTCCCCGAGGCTAGTGACAGAAAGAATGTCAGGGAGTTAGTCTTTCAGGGATACGGATTCTTTACCTGCTTAGCGCAGAGCATGCCGGCATTATCACGGTTATTCATGGCAGCAAAAACCTGTCTCAGAATGATATACAAAAGCTTGATCAAAAAATTAAGTCATAAAAACAATTAGCTCATACCACTACTCTAAATCCATTTACTGATAGTTTTTAATTTTCTCTTGACACAGCGTCTCGGTAAGCTGCTGTAATAAACTCACCCGCTCGGCCAGCCAGTTAAGTTCTTCCTTTGTTATTTCAAAATGCTCAGAATAACGCACATCAATATAGGCGTTTTTTAATAACTGAAAGCGCCGCCGTTGTTGTTTAGTATCCTGGGGAAACACAGTGGCGATTTGGCCATTCTGTAAAATCGCCAGTGAATTCAGCTGTACCAGGTTATGGGTATTGGGTTTGTAATTGGTTAATACCAGCAATAAACAGGCATAAACACGTTCGGTGGCCTGGCTAGCAAATAGAATGATTTTTAAAATACGGCAGTGTTTTTTCTTAGCCTGAAAGCCGGTGACTTTTTCAAACTCATCACGTATCACCGCAACAATATGGGCAATATCATTTTTTCATGAGGCGGGTAAATGTTCGAGGGAGGCTTTCATTAGTCAGTTAAATGATGGCCCTAAATAGAGTGATTTCTTTATCGCGATTATATTGGGGTAAAATTCTACCACTTTTTTTAGCTCGATGCAGGAGCTTCACCTGCAACTAGAATATATCAGGTTTTGTGTGTTTGCTTTTAGTGGTTTGTGTGTACTTATTATTTGTCTTTTTATGCTTGTTTTTTACTCAAGCAGCGTGCAAACAAAGGGGTACTGATTCTTTCGTAAAAGCCTGAAAACGACACTTACAAATAACACAACACATAGTTATCGTTTTAAAGCTAAATCAATTAAAACTAAATCAATTAAAACTAAATCAATTAAAACTAAATCAAACTGGGTAGAAAAAAATTATCCAGCTTAAAGCCTTAATGCGAGAAGATGGTTGCCGTAAAATCGCGCATGGGTTTAATCGCCAGTTTAAAGCCTCAGAAAATATAAGCGTGGGTAAAATCTATGTATCAAATATTATCTGTAAACATCAGTACCAGATACAGGTAGTACAGAAAAAACTAAAACACAAACCACCTAAGCAAATTCCCAGGCGACTCATCTGGGGTGTAGACTTAAGCTTTAAAACCGATACCCAAAGAAATACACACCCTGTTCTGGACATTATAGAGCACCACTCTCGAAAGAACATTACGCTAGAAGCGTTAAAAGATAAAGCAACCATCACCCTGCTCTTATATATTTTTATAAGCATACAGAAATATGGCAAACTTAAGATTATTCGTACCGATAATGAAGTGGTTTTTACATCAAAATTATTTCAATACGTGTTAATTTTTAAAAATGACTAAAAAACACTCAAACCCTACTCCGTCGGACAGGCGGACGGGAGATTTCAAGCATCACCTATGGAACCCATGACACTTTTACTATCAATAAACAATATTAAAAAGCATCTCTCAGAATAAGCAAATCTGTAATAATTATTTAACACCAGTTGCAAATTCTAAAACAGCGGGTTTAAGCGATGTATTTAGTTTTTTACTAACCTGAGTCATTAAACGACTTTCCGCATCATCATGTTGAAGTGCAGAAACTTTCAGCGGCCATTGTTTTCGCCCTCGAATTTTTCCATTTGCCTCTACCAGCTTAATACTTAACTTTCCCCGTAGCCAATACCAGCCTTGCCTGAAACCCAGATCCTGCACATCTAAATTAGCCACTAAAACAAAACTGGATGAACCATTAGTTGCTGGAAACCCGGCATTACCCATCGCTGATTTAAGTAATTGATTTAATTTACCAACCGGGTCGTTATCCACCGCCGTGCCAATTTCCAGTGACTGCAATTTATTTTCAAGCTTGCCTTTAAGCTGCGCAAGGTTCCAGCTCGCAGGTGCGCCCTTGCCTCGAGTATCAATAACTTTAAGCATTTTTTGTAATGTTTGTCGCTCAAATTGCAATTTAACAGCCTTATCCAGTGCAGACATTGAAATCAAAACATCACTCTGAGTTTTACTTCGGTCTAACATAACCTCTGTTTCACCATCTATGCGAGACATTTCACTTTTAATATTATTCCCGGCCTGTACTCTATCTAACACCGCCAGTGCATGATAAGTAAAAATAGTTTCGTCTTTCCATGTTTCAGCGATGCGCACTCCGTTAATAATTTTATCGGTGCGTATCTGAATTTGTTCAGCTAGATGCGTATTTTTTGTATAATTTTCAGAACCATCACGTACCGATACACGGGTATCCGATTTAGTTGCTGATAACACTTTTACATGGCTTTCAAATATTTTACTTAAGTTTCCATGCGCCCTGTTTTTAGCTAATTCCGCATTAGAAGCAGAACCGGTCGCCGTCATATACTTGTTGTTAGGATAAAAACCAGCATCACCTTCCACCCAGTCGGGTTTGGGATCTGCTACTATTGGATTTGAAATAAAAACCAGGCCTGTAAAAATGCCCATAATTAAGTTGAGTTTATTCTTCATGTGTTAATAATTCCATTAATCAACAATTCAGGTTAATTTTAAGATTCGGTTATCAAGGTACTTGCTGTCTCTATCTGGCCGCCAGAAGGCTGTAAAGGCACAACCCGACTTTCAGGAATAATCCAGCGCTTGCTAACTACGGACTTAGTACCCACTTTGATTTTTACATTACGCATAATCGTATCAATCACATTGCCACCAGGCCCTACTACTTCTATTGCTACTTTGTGTTCACCAGCGGACAGAAAAACGCGTGCCAGTTCAAACTCCTGAGGCAATGTATTCCAGCTACGCGTATCCGCTATTTCAGTTCCGTGATTAACCGCCATCAAAGCGAGTTGACCAAGAAACCCTAAATCTCCTTCTCCCGCTTTTTTCTCAGCTTTTTTCTTAACCACTGCGCGAGCAATAGCACGGGTCGTTATAAGTGGCATTTCTTCAGCTAAAGCCGCTCTGGCAAGCCCATCAATATTAGAGACAATTTCTAATGGATAGTACTTATCATTAATGTGCAGGCGAATTTTATTCAATACCTCAGGAGGATTGGGATAATCTGGAACCGCCACTCTAACATTTAATGCTAACTCACTTGAAAAAGTCTGGAAAACTTTTTGCTCACGTTGTGGTGCCATTCCATTACTGAACAATACTATTAGCTCACCCATTTTTTTTGTATTGGGTGCTTTATATTTTGGCAGACCAAACTCTTTCTTATATTCTTTATACTCACCCCATAATCTCATTTTGGCCAGCATTCTTAACAGGTCCTGCTTAAGAATTGCAGGAACATTCAGGCCGTGTTTATCTTTAGTATTTCTATAAGCATCCACCGCTTTTCGATAAGATACAGTCGCCGTATCTTCTTCACCTAACATTTCAAACAAAATGCCGGAAAAATATCGCATAAAAGGTGTTTCATCTTTTGGTTCACCCCATTCATCCATCTTAACCTGGGATTGTAGTAATTCGACACGCGAGGAATCGACATCACCCATGGATAAATAATTTGAAGCCATATATAAATGAATCAGCACCTGTTCAAATTTATAACCCTGAAAACTGATGGCCTCGTCATTGGTTACAGCCGCACCTGCCTGTTCGGTAATTGAGGTTGAATATAACTCGAAGATTTTATCTTTGGCTAGTTTAAATGCTTCATTACTACCTTTGTAATTTTTATTTAAACGACGTAAAAGGCCAACATTCATATTCTCCATTACACCTTCAATATCTGCTGCTAACTGTTTTTCAGCTTCAATTAATGCCAGATCATGACGGTTTAATTCCATCATTTGACGCATGCCCCTCGTTTTATTCGCAGAAGTAGCACACCCCTGTAATGTTAAAACTGTGAGGGCCGCCAGCACAGCCCCCATTCGTCCGAGTAAACGAATACTCATTATTGTTACCTCTTGGCATTGTTATTTTTTGCAGGTTAAACCTGTCGTTTTATAATTTTTACCGAATGATTTATTGAATTATTTTTTCCTGAACTATCACAGTCTGAATTTATTCATCTGGCCAGAATAAATTAGGATCTTCCCTGACCTATTATTTCAATCCTGAATGTAGCCTGACTTAATTATAGGCGCCAGCCACTTTTTTCCACTGTCTTCTTAATTTTCTTCTGTCCAACCCAGACTTTACGATTGCTCTCAAGGTCAATTAAGGTCAGGTCAATCTGATAAAAACGTGCCTGTGAACCACTCACCGCGTCGACGATTGTGTTGATGGTGCCTTTCAACATAAAGTCTGCACCTGTCTCATTACCCATTGCTTTACGTGTTGCTTCACTGGCATTCAGGTCCTGGTCTCGACGCTCAGAACGAATTTCATCCCGCTCAGAAGCCGACGCTACAAACTCAACTTCGCCTGAATTAATTAACTCTTTTTCAAGGTCACGAATAAAGGTACGCGTATTAATGTGCTCATGACTCAGGTTACGAACCGTACCCACTATCACCGTAGGCGCCTTACCTTTGGCACGATTAAATTTAGATAACCAACGACGCGACAGAACATCATCAATCATTTCACGTGAAACCAGTCTTGAATCAGTGTCGTTCCACTTTCCGCTTAAATCCGTTACTTCATTAGTATCAACACGGGAAACTTTGGGATTACAACCTGCTGTAAAAACCAGCATTGCACTCAACGCGACCACAGGAATGACCCGACCCAGTTTTAATGACTGCATATTTTTTCTCCATTTTATTTATACGTAATTATTTCAATTTTGATATTGTGGCTCTAAAAATCAATTTAAATTTTATGCAAAGTTTAGGCTATGAATTTAGAAAGTGTCATTAAAATCAAGCCATTCACCCGTAAAACAGGTAAGGGGAATACAAACAGTTCTTCATAAAATCTGACAAATTAATAGTCAGTAGCCTGCATATCGAACAACCGATTTTTTAAAAAGTGAAACATTTATACCACTATTTATCACTAAAAACAGTCTTTTAAAGCTAATTTTTATGTTATCTTGCCGTCCATGAAATCTGTTGACACAATATTACATGCACGCTGGATATTACCGGTTACACAATCGGACCCACTACTGCA
>Ga0316207_10005367_pt1 | contig 10666 bp, 12 predicted proteins | sample 6weekpyrite_MG_FD_204943 | JGI IMG/M metagenome (GOLD analysis project Ga0316207, IMG submission 204943) | Microbial mat bacterial communities from mineral coupon in-situ incubated in ocean water Damariscotta River, Maine, United States -... | ecosystem: Environmental > Aquatic > Marine >...
ATTGTTGAAGACCATCAAAAAGGGACATTGGAAGCATTCAATAAAAACAGGGGAGCTCTGTTTAGAATCAGACTGCCTATTTCCATATGTAAATTTTGAGGTTTACACTTTTAATTGTACTGGCCATGCTGCTGTGGGGCGGTGGATGGACAGCCCTAAAAATATTAACCGTATCAGTGGATGTGGAAGTACTTACTTTCTGGCGTTTTCTCATTATGACCTTAGCCTTTATCCCTATTTTGATCTATCTGAAAAAGCCACTTCGACTTCCACTTAAAAGTCTTCCCTATATCTTTGGAAGTTCTATATTGAATGTTTTATTTATGTTTTTTGCTTATTTAGGCGTTGAGCGCTCTACAGCTGGGAGTGGTGGTGTTATTATTACGGTCTTAGCTCCTTTGCTTACCTTTGTTCTAAGTATTTTAATTATGAAAACCAAATATGACAAGAGACATTATATGGGCCTTTTGATAGGGATATTGGGAGGGAGTATTATGCTTAATATTCAAGATATTAATGGTTTTTTACAAGGGGGTGAATTATATTTTGTCCTTGCCGCGGCTACATGGGCCGGGGTGACCTTCTTAGCGCAAAAGTCGCATCTTCATATTCATTCTATACATTATAGTTTTTTTATAGCTTGCTTTGCGATGGTGATCTTAAGCCTCATAAATATTTCTAATGATATTACACTTGTCTTTGATCAGGATAGTAGGTTTTGGAGTGCTTTGATCTATTTAGGTGTATTTGCTCAGAGTCTGGCTACCACGATCTACTTTATAGCTTCACGAAAGCTGGGTTCTTCTAGTGCGAGTTCATATATGCTCTTGGTTCCTTTATTTGCCTTGGTGATAGGATATTTGGTACTCAATGAACCTATAGAAATTCACGTCGTCTTAGGGGGATGTATCTCTTTAGTCTCTGTGTATTTGATGAATAAAAGAAGAGAACCTATCTAGTTTTTGATCTCAGGGTGTAGATAATCAAACTCAATCAAGAGATCAACTACTTGTTTATAAACGGGAACTGCTGTTAAGGAAGCAAAATGGTTCTGTTTGGGTTGTACAACCGTTACGCCTATAGTGTAAGCATTTTTGGGATCATTGGCAAAACCAAAAAATGAGGTATTATACTTTCGCACATACCTTCCTTTTTCTGCGATATGGGCTGTTCCTGTTTTTCCACCTATCTGTAAGCCAGGGGTGATGGTTCCTACTCCAGTTCCTTCTTGGACTGTCTTAATTAAGATCTGCTTCATCCTTTTCGCCGTTGCCGTAGAGATGACTTGGACTGAGCCTTCTGGAGCAAGCTCACTGATATTCCCATGCATATCAATCAGTCTTTCGACAAAATAGGGTTGAAGGATACGTCCACGATTATTGAAGGCATTATAGGCCTTGAGAATTTGCATAACATTTACATTAAGACCATATCCATATGAAGCTGTGGCCTTATAGATCTCACTTTTAAGCCGGTTAATGGCCGGGACAGCACCTGCTTTTTCATAAGGGAGCTTAATTCCTGATTTTTGGGCAAAGCCAAAGTCTATCAGCCCTTGATAATATTCCAATGCAGGTAGTTTTTGTGCGAGTTGGGCGATTCCAATATTAGAGGAGTGGACAATAACATTTTCAGCACTTAACCATTGAAATTTATGCTCATCAGTAATGGTCTTTCGTCCAAGTTTAAAACGTCCGTTATGTCCATTGACAAGATCATAGGGGTTAACAAGTTTTTCTTCCAGTAATAGAGAAAAAATAATCGGTTTTAAGACAGAACCCGGTTCAAAACTATACTCGACAACATTGGCGTTTAAAGAAGGGTAATCTGAGCGTTTAATATGATTGGGTTTAAAGCGGTTGGAACTTGCCATAGAAATAATTTTTCCTGTGGATGATTCCATCACTACGGCCATGATTTCATCTGCATCGAGTTTTTCTTTCATTTTTGAGAGAACCTGCTCCACTCGTTTTTGTAGGGTTACAGGTATACTCAGTTGTACATTCAAGCCATCTTTATCCGCGCGGGTATAGGACTTTTTATTTAATATCATATAGTTATTAACATCACGCGGTCCAAATTGTTTGCCGTCTTCTTGGGCATTTAAGAGGGTGTCAAAACTTTTTTCTATTCCCTTAACCCCGCGAACACGTGTATAAGCGTTGTCTTCTACCTTATGAATATAGCCAACAATAGGCGTGAGAAGGTCGTCGTAAGGGTATCGTCGTTTCTCTCCACTAGGTAAGATATTGAGGCCGTGTAAGATGCTTCGGCCGTTAGGTCGGATATATTCTACAAAAACCTTCATTCGACGAAGCCGATAGGCTAAGGATTTTAAATACTGTGCAGCTTGGGGGTCAATATGGTAAGATAGGACAACACTACCTTTACGAGAATTTAGACGTTTTCTGACTTTTTTTTCACTAATACCAGAGTAAATAGAAAAAAGTTTGATAAAGAGTTCTTTTTTTTCAGGGTCTATATTTCGGGTGTTAACAACGGCTTTAAAGAGTTGTTGGGTAGTGGCGATGTGAAAACCATCTGCTGACAAGATCTCACCCCGTTCAGCGCGGGTTTCATTAGAGGTAAATTGAGATGGGATTGGACGTTTATGAATAACAGTGTAAAGTTGGGAGCTTAGAAAAATCAAGAAACCGATGATTAAAAAGAGAAAGAGTACTAATATTTTTTTAGATTTACTTCGGTTGCTCATAATTACTTTCTGAAAGTGTATCAAAATATTGCTAAAATACTATAAAATTATCTCATCAACATACAAAGGCTTACAAATGAAAAAAAGACTTGCTTTTATACTGAGTATCTTAGTAATGACAGGGTGTTCTTCTTTAAAGACAGTTGTGGATTATGATCCAGAATTTAACTTTGCTGATCAAAAGAGTTTCGCGGTAGTGCATTATAATCAAAAGGGAGATAATACTCTTTTAAATGATAGACTGATAGACGCCTTGAATATGAGTGTGAAGGAAAAGGGCTATATCAAAAAAGATAAGGCTGAAGCAGACTTGATCTTTGTCTTTCATACGAATGCAGAAGACAAAACAGATATAGATACGGATTATCAAATGGTTGGCTATGGAAGATATGGTTACGGTAGACATATGCAAGCAACAACACGTACGTATAGATATACCAAAGGAACCTTGATTATTGATGCGCTGAATCCTGGCGATAATAAGATTGTCTGGAGAGGTACTTCAACGGATATCTTGAAGTCTTATGATAATCCGGCAGAAAGAACACGTTATATCAATAAGGTAGTGAAAGAGACTATGAAAGAGTTTCCTTCTAAGGCTATGCAAAAATAATGCGCTTTGAGAATGAGTCCATGCTTTTTATATTTAAAACCTTGGAAGAAGGTCTAGGTCAAAAAGAGCGGGTCTCATTTGAAGTCTTAAACCCTGATATCCTTGAAGGAAGCTATGCTGGACGAGAGCTAACACTCGAAGGAAGGTCATATATTTATAGAGGGTATAAGGCCTGGATGGACTTGGCTGAGCTTCTATTTTGTCGCATATTGACACCAAGACGGATAGATGAGCACTTTATTTTATTGAGTTTTGAAAAATTAAACCTGAATGAGTCTTTTCATAAAAGTGAGGCTGGGTACGAAAAGTATGGGGTTGAATCTTCATTTTTCCAGATCTGTAAGAATGAAGAGCCTGCTTTTTTATTGCCTTATCAACATGCCTTAAAGCATGTGAAAATAGAGAAACGAAAACGTGTCTTAGACCTTGGTGTGAACAGTGGAGATGAATTCGAGCTCATTAAAGAACTGTTAACAAAAGAACAATATCAAAAGATAGAATTAACAGGTATAGATTATTCCGCTTCAGCGATTACTTTTGCACAAAACAAGTTTAGCGAAAGCAATGTACATTTTATAGAACATGATATTAATCATCTAGCCAAACTGAAACTGGGAAGGTTTGATCTTATCATCTCTATAGGAACCTTCCAAAGCCCAAATATAGATTTTAAACCATTCTTTATGTCATTGGTACAAGAATACCTGAATGAAGGGGGGGCGATGATCTTAGGTTTCCCAAATTGCCGATGGATGGGCGGGGAGATGATTTATGGAGCAAAGGTGCCTAATTATGCCTATTCAGAAATGGGGATGTTATATTCAGATGTAATGTTTTGCAAGAAGTACCTTCAACAAAAGAAGTTTAGGGTAACACTGACAGGTAAAGACTATGTCTTTTTAACCGCGACAAAGATAGGAAGCCTATCTTAGTGCACAAGCTCTAGAGCACTTCGACTCTGTTTCGACCATTGTCTTTTGCTCTATAGAGAGCTGAATCAGCTCTTGCAATGAGTGAGTCCGGAGAATCAGATTTAGTCGGCGATGATACCCCCATACTGCAGGTTAAGGCTAAGGTGATATCAAAGTTGTCGAGCAAGAAGGTATGTAAGCCCAAACGAATTTTGTTGAGAAGTTTATGGCATATTTGTTCGGCTTTTTCTTGATCGACTCTGGCTAGAATTAAAACAAATTCTTCGCCACCCCAACGTGAAAATATATCTCCTTGACGGACATTGCTGTGTATAAGTTCGCATACACGTTTAAGGACTTCATCACCAACAAGGTGCCCGTATTTATCATTAAACTTTTTGAAAAAATCGATATCGATCATAACAAGAGAAAATGCATCATTATATCGGTAGTAATTAATGAGAAAGTTATTAATCTCTATATTAAACTTGCGACGATTATAGGCTCCGGTTAACTCATCAATCATAGAGAGTTCTTCACATCTCTTTTCTTTGGTGATATTTTGTCGTATGGCAAGGTAACCAGTTTTTTTAGCTTCTTTATCAAAGACAGGGATGATAATACTCTCATTCCAGTAGGCATCTCCGTCTTTTCGGATATTTTTGATCTGCCCTCGCCAGATCTTATTATCTGTGATGGTCTCCCATAATTGCGAATAGGTCTCATCAGGGAAACCTGGTGCGCGTAGAAAGGAGTGTGTTCTTCCTATAGCATCACCTTTGTCATATCCAGTCTCATCGCAAAAGGCTTTAGAGACATTGGTGATGACGCCATTTGTATCTGTAATGGAGTAGATGATATGTTCATTAAAGATAGAAGGTATGTTTGTTTTATTAATGTCTAGTACATGGTTCATGACGCTGTCTTCTTTTCAATCTTATCCAGAATCAAAGAGTTAAATATAAAAATACTACCTCTTTATATTCTTTTAATATCATAGCAAATTTAGGTAAAAAAATTGTGTAAGTATGATGATGGATGGGTTTGAAAAGAAAGCATCTTACTAAGAATGGCTAAGAAATTTATTTTGGAAGGATGACAGTGCCTAAATTATGAGAGTAGCACTGCTAAATAGTTTATATTATATTTGCGTTCTAGAAATTTCTTTGTAGGCAGTGAGTGCCTTATTTCTTACTTCAAGCATGAGTTTCATACTGATCTCTGCCTTATCAATGGCAAGGGCAGCTTGATGTAGATCTTTTACCTGACCTGTTGCTAAATCACTCATTGCTTTTTCTCCGGCTTCTTGCATCTCATTCACGTCGTCAAGCGACTGTTTAAGAGCATTAGCAAAACCTTCGCCTGCAGTACCAGTAGTGCCATTGGCTTTACCTAGTAAGTCAGCAGTTGAAAGGCCGGAAACTTTGTTTAAATCATTCATGCTTTAATTATACCTTATTTTATTACGCTTGTAAAATACTCATGGCAGATTGAGCCATTGTTTTTACACTTTGAAATGCTGCTACATTAGCTTGATAAGAACGTGTTGCTTCGATCAGATCAGCCATTTCGATAACAGGATTAATATTTGGATAAGCCACATAGCCTTCTGCATTTGCATCGGGATGTCCTGGCTCAAACTTCATCATAGGTTCTTTATCATCACGTATGATTTTGTCTACAACTACAGACATAATCGGCGGATTTACCTTTTTATTTAGATCACCCTCATTGAGTGGATCAGAATAGCCTGAGTCACTTGTGCCTTCTAAAAGCTTGTCATTAAAGACCTTATTAAAATCAATTGCCTTGAACATTACTTCTCGGCGTCGATAAGGTCCACCTTCTTCGGTACGTGTTGTTTGTGCATTAGCTATGTTGGAAGAGATAACATTAACCCGCGCTCTTTGTGCAGAAAGACCGTATCCGCTTATATCAAAACTATTTAAAAACTGACTCATATCTATTCCTTTAGATTACTCTTATTGCGTTCGTTCTGAGGCTTGTAGCACTGTCTTAAAAATTGTTGCTTCTTTTTTTAAGGCTGAGGTTAGTGCTTGAAACATCATCGAGTTTTTTGTCATTTCTGTTGTCTCTACATCAAGATCAACACTATTTCCGTCATTACGAGCGAGATGCCCATCTCTGTAAAAAAGTTGGGCTTGATCACTGTCTATTTCATGAGCAGATTTAAAATGAGCACCGTTCGTCTGCGCTAACTCTAGGGTAGGCGTTTGAGGTTCATTAAAAATCTTTTTGGATTCAGCCTGTAACTTATCTGCAAAACTGATATCCCTTGGACGGTAAAAAGGGGTGTCTTCATTAGCTATATTGCCTGCAATCAGATCTTGACGCGCGGCGCGGTAGTCAAGGGCATCTTTCATTAGTTCATGTGCTCGTGATAACTGAATTCCCATCTCTATTCCTTTAGATATGCTTTTAAATAAGCAAAGTTCATTCCATAAATTCATAAATCTTACAAGCAAAAATCATACCTTTATGATGTTTTTTTATAAAGTCTAATCTATGAAAGAAAATATCATTGATATGAAATAGAAGTACCTGTGTTTAATGGGAAACGTTTGGACGTTTAGTTCTCTCATTGATTTTGGATGTATGGGATGTGGGAGTGTTGGTTAAAGTGAGCAAACCTTTATCTTCTAACCATTGCATAGCTTCTTCTCTATTATCAAAAAACTTTGTTTCAACATCACAAAAACTTTGATGACTTTCTTGTAACAAAATCTTTATTATATTTTTGTTGGTAACGACCGCCTCAAATTTTTGATTATGATCAGCACTCCATTGGTTTAGTTTTTTCACATCTTCCCACATCTCATAGACACCGAGCTCCCAATGAAGAAGATCAAGCATACATGCCCATGGCTTATCTGAAATAGGGAATATCGCTTGTTTCATATCGATTTCCATTTGCCTGAATAGTTCTATATTCCAAGGACCGGTACACTGTAGCATCAGTACTTGTTGATCAATTTTAAATTGGTATTGCCCATGTTCAAGTATTAACATAATTTCTCCTTATTGTTCGGTCTAGATGTATTGTGAGATAAAAAAATGTACACTTTGTGTTTACGATATGAGTTTTCTATTTGGAAATTGACTTCAGGAATAAAACTTTTCATTAACAGAAAGATTCCAGCAGGACTTTCAGAGAAAGTTTTGGCATAGATAGATAGAATATCGTTCAATGATGACATAGAAAGTAGATGATGACAGACAGAGCACTTTTTTTATCCATAATCTTACTTATTACGATAGGGATAGTTCTTTCATATTCTCTTTCAACTTATATTGTCATTTTGTTTGATTATAACCCTTTTCATTTTGCTATGCGCCAAACTCTTTTTGCCTTTGTATCTATTTTTATGATGTGGTTCATCTCACAAGGAGATGCTGAAAAAGTGTTGCACCCCTTGGGTCTGAGTCTATTTTTTATCGGTATGTTTTTAATGTTGATTATGCCCTTTTTGCCCAGCTTTCTGGTCTCGGAAGTGGGAGGAGCTAAACGTTGGATTAAACTTTTTGGTTTTTCTTTGGCCCCTGTGGAATTTTTCAAGGTTGGCTTTGTTTATTTCTTAGCCTGGAGTTTTACACGTAAGCTTAATGATCATCATAGTGAACTGCGTCTCAGGGATGAATTTGCTCGATTTATGCCTTATGCCTTTGTCTTTATTATCATTATGTTTTTAATTGCCTTTATGCAAAATGATCTTGGACAGGTTGTTGTTCTAGGATTAACCCTTGCCTTTTTGCTTTTTTTTGCAGGCTCATCCTTTAAGTTTTTCCTCTCTTTGATCTCTTTAGCCTTTATGGCGTTTATCTTTTTTATTGCAACAGCAGAACATAGGATTATTCGTATTAAGTCTTGGTGGGCTTCTGTGCAAGGCTTTGTATTAGGTCTGTTTCCAGAATCCATAGCCGAACAGTTACGTATCACAGTGAGAGAAGAACCTTATCAGATCGGACACTCCTTAAATGCCATACATAATGGTGGTTTTTTTGGAACAGGTTTGGCCAATGGAAGCTTTAAACTAGGATTTTTATCAGAAGTACATACGGATTTTGTCTTAGCAGGATTAGCAGAAGAGTTTGGTTTTTTTGGGGTTTTATTTGTAACATTTATTGTGATTGTTATCTTACAAAGGATCTTTAAAATTGCCAACAGAAGTGAGAATCAGGTCTTTTATCTCTTTTCAGTGGGAATAGGTCTACTCTTTGCCTTTGCCTTTTTAATGAATGCCTACGGTATCAGTGGTTTGACGCCGATTAAAGGTATTTCAGTGCCTTTCCTCTCTTATGGAGGTTCTTCGATGTTAGCAGCGAGTATAGGTATGGGAATGGTCTTGATGGTCTCTAAAAAGATGAGAAAAACGTGAAGCTTCTTATAACGGGTGGTGGAACAGGCGGACACCTTGCCATTGCAAAAAGTTTAAAAGATGCTGCACTTAAGGCCGGTCATGAATGTATCTACATTGGTTCAACTTCAGGACAGGACCTAGCGTGGTTTCAAGAAGATGAGGATTTTCTTGAGAAGCACTTTTTTAAGACCTCCGGAGTTATTAATAAAAGAGGATTCTCTAAATTAAGTTCTCTATTTTTAACGCTTAAGGCAACGATTAAGGCCCTAAAAATTGTCAAAAAAGTTGATGCTGTGATATCGGTAGGTGGATTTTCCGCTGCCCCAGCCTCTTTTGCTGGCGTGCTTTTAAGAAAACCTTATTTTATACATGAACAAAACGCTGCGATTGGACGTTTAAACAGACTTCTTAGGCCTTACACGAAGGCATTTTTCACTTCCTATGAGGAAGCATCTTTGGTAAAAGATTATCCTGTTAGAGAACGTTTTTTTCAAGGACCTCGCATACGTTCTAGGGTTAAGACGGTGATATTTATAGGAGGATCACAAGGGGCACGTTATATCAATGAACTTGCACTCAAAATAGCGCCCCTTTTACAAGAAAATAAGATCCGTATTATTCATCAGGCGGGGAGCTTAGAACTTGAAAAGGTTAAAGCAGGATATGAGGACTTAGGAATAGAAGCAGACGTCTTTGATTTTAGATCTGATCTGGATAGGCTAATGCAAGAGAGTGATTTGGCAATCAGCCGTGCTGGGGCAAGTACCTTATGGGAACTAGCGGCCTCATGTTTACCGGCCTTATATATTCCTTATCCTTATGCCGCGAGTGATCACCAATTTTATAATGCTGCGCACTTAGTTGAGAAAAATGCTTCATGGCTAGCCCGCCAAGAAGATGATCCTTATACTCTTTTGTCTTCATTGTTGCAAAAGGATATGCGTGAAACCAGTGAGAAGTTAAGAGGCTTAATTAAGCCTCATGGTGCAGATAAAATCATACAAGAGGTTGAAAATGTTAGGTGAATTAGCCAATATTATTGTTAGTACTGTAGGTGCTTGGGGATATTTCGGGATCTTTCTTATGATGACCATTGAGAGTAGTTTTATACCCTTTCCATCTGAAATTGTGATGATTCCTGCAGGTTATCTTGCTTATAAAGAAGAACTGAGTCTAAGTCTTGTCTTATTGGCAGGTTTTGCGGGTTCAATGCTGGGGGCTTGGATCAATTACTTTTTAGCCATGAGTCTGGGCAGAAGATTTTTATATGCATATGGCCATTATTTTTTTATGAAGGCTGAAACCTTGGATAAAATGGAAAACTTTTTTAAAACACATGGTGCGGTATCTACCTTTACTGGCCGTTTGATTCCGGGTATTAGGCAGTTGATTTCTATTCCTGCGGGTTTATCAAAGATGTCTTTTCCTTTGTTCTCTTTATATACCTTTTTAGGAGCATCCATTTGGTCGACGATCTTAGTTCTATTAGGATATTTTTTAGGTGAGAATGAGGCCTTGATGAATGAGTACAAGCATGAATTGGGTTATGCCGTTTTAGGCTTTGTTGTCATTATTTTAGTGGTCTATACCTATATGCATAAGAAAAAACAAGGACGAGAAGAGTTGTAGGTCTTATTATAATTTCTAATACTTTTAACGCAAAATTAACAAGGAAGATATATAATATGTTCAAAATTTAGTGTGAAAGGGTAGAGATGAAAGATATATTTCAACAGGTTCAAGACAGTTTTATGGAACTTGGGATTATTTTAAGTGGTGTTGATTTGGAACACGATCTTAAAAATGATGAAATCAATGAAATCACTTCATCTTTACTCGAGACCTATAGATTGTTTGAGCAGGGCTTGTGTGAAACAGCGTATATGTGTGATAAATGCAGTCATAATAAAGAACAACTTCATAATCTTCTTGAGATGATGAAAAGCTGTGCTAAAACAGGACGAATAGACAGAGTGAGCAATGTTGCTCTGGTAGAATTTATGTACATTATTCCTCAGGTCTTGTCTGAATTACGAACTGTTTACCTTGA
>Ga0316207_10005368_pt1 | contig 10665 bp, 5 predicted proteins | sample 6weekpyrite_MG_FD_204943 | JGI IMG/M metagenome (GOLD analysis project Ga0316207, IMG submission 204943) | Microbial mat bacterial communities from mineral coupon in-situ incubated in ocean water Damariscotta River, Maine, United States -... | ecosystem: Environmental > Aquatic > Marine >...
GCCAGAATCTCGACGCTGTGCTTTTTACTGTATTCTTTAAGCCATTTGAGGTATTGCTCACGATCTTCGTCCGTAAAAAAGACATCCTCACGACGATTACCCCGCTGGGTAACGTGATGGGGGATATCTGGAAACACTGTGCGAGCCTTCCTTGGCATCGCTGAAAATTAACATAAATTTGATCGATCCAGGAAGAATCTCTTTAGAAAAGGGTAGCGTCCCCTTTTCCTCTTACACCGGGCACCCCCTTGAATCAAGGGATCTCAAAGTTTTTTCTATGCCTGTATATTTCACACAGTCTTTCATCGCAAAACTTCAAAGACAACACATTAAAATATGAGCCATCAACATAAAAGTCCCATCGGTCTCTCAATTTAAATATAGGGTATCCAATCTCATGCAACGTTGCCTCCACCATAACGTTATACCCAGGACTAGCCCCTAACAACTCTGCACTAGCCAAATCTGATTTAACCTCATAATATACTAATGAGGCATGTCCTTTGATATTAGCCAGCGCCATCGGTGCTTTTTTGTACGTCGTTAACTTATCATCTCCAATTTCAAATCCATATGCCTCACCAGCCATTATTGTCTCGTCTATATATGTATACCAAAGATACGAGATATAGCACATGACCAACATAATAGCTGCAAAAACCACATACATTATTCGCTTAGAAATAGCTCTAATCCCCCTGTTCATTGCAGTTGTCACTTAAACTTAATACGATTAGTTACCTTACTCCCCGGCTGCAATCTGTTGTTACGAACAAAAGGGGTGCCCCTATCTGCTTTTTTAGCAACTGCACCAGCCGCTGTATTACTATTTACTCCGCCTTGTATTTCCGGAACAAAACTATACTCCAGCCCCTTATCCACTTTACTCACTAGCGCATCAACAGCCGAATCGCTCGCATTTATTTGTCTATACGTCACAGACGTAGAGCCACTACTCAAACTCTGCCAAGCTTTAGTATCAGTATCGGAAGTTCCCTGAGAAAATCCCTTTGTATTCCTATCCACTTGCCCCATAGTATCATTTCCTACATCCCCAAATGAACTCACTGTAGCTTGCGGATCACCTAAAAAATTCGCATTTGATACAATAAAGTTATGATTGCCTTTAACTGGAAGATCTAATGGCCTACTAACAAGAAATGAGTCCCTGCCATCCGGGTCAATATATTTGTACGGATTATTATTCGCATAAGCATAACGATTGAAACTGTGAATATTTTCCTCTTTCACCCCCACAGGGTCAATCGCCATGAAGCGGCCTGTCACGGGGTCGTACCAACGGGCACCGAAGTAGCTTAACCCCATCTCCTCTTCATGCGGCTTGCCGGTATACCAGATGTCGTTGGTGTTGGCGTCTTCTTTACGGATGCGTTCGCCATAGGGGCGATAGGCCTCTTTCCACAGCAAGTTACCACTCTCATCCGTAGCGGCGACGGTAGAACCGAGGGCATCGAGGTGGTAGTAGGTGACCTCTTCAGCGTGTAATGAAGCGTTGATAAGCAACAGGAGCAGGATGGTGCACCAGAAACGGAGTTGATTTAGCACTTCTTTTGAACGGTTCACTAGCGTGCTCATTGCAGCTCCTCCGTGCGGATGACTTCCTGGTTACCCTCTGAATCCACCGAGTAATAATCCAGATAAGCAGTGCCAGCCGTTGGGACTTTGATTGATATGGGTACTCCACTATCGGTTTGCCAGTTAGTCGTATTGGCAGCACCATTAATAATGAAGCCATTCCCCGTAACTCTAAATAGTGTGATGGCCGTTTCATCGACGGTAAAGGTGGTATCAAAAAGGGTACCATCAACCTGAAACGTTATTGAGAACGATGCGGTTGTAACGGGTGGCGTGACATCCGAGGTGATTTGCAGCACCTTCGTACGCGTAACTTCCTGGTTACCCGCTGAATCAACCGAGTAATAATCCAGATAAGCGATGCCGTTCGTCGGTACTTTTACCGAGATGGGCACACCGCTATCGATCTGCCAGTTGGTCGTATCGACACCGCCACTGACAATAGTGCTATCTCCCGTGATCCTGAATTGAGTGATAGCCGCCTCATTGACGATAAAATTAATGCCAAACAGGGTGCCATCAACCTCAATCACTGAGGAGAAAGATGCAGTAGTCACTGGCGGCGTTACATCCGATGGAGGCGGTGGCGGAGGTGGCTCCCGAACCGTCACATTAACAATATCGGTAGCGGAGGTACCAAAACTATCGGTTACCATTAATTCAAAAGAGAATACGGTGTCTGCAGTGACATCAGGGGCGAAAAACGTTGCAGTATCGGTATTTTCACCACTTAAGGAAACTGTTGGCCCAGCCGTCTGTACCCATGCGTAACTAACTATTACCCCTTCTGTACCGAATGATGCACTACCGTCGAGTCGCGCGTTCGTAAGTTCATCTACTAAACGATCGGTATTCCTGGCATCTGCTACTGGTGGTTCTGTCATAACGTCCAGCATTGTGATACTAACCACATCTGTCGCTATTTTACCACCACCATCGGTGACGGTTAATCTTAACGTTTTAACTGTATCCTCACGAATCCATGGCGCCACAAAGCTAATGCCAGAAACAGGGGAAGATGACCCTTCTTCACCACCGCCTGAAGGGGAATCAATGAAGGCAAATGGCTCTGAAAGTTGTTGCCACTGATAAGAGACAATACTCCCATCTAGATCAAAAGAATTAATTCCATCTAACAAGACACTGGATCTTTCATCAACTATCTGGTCAAAACCCGCATTTGCCACTGGAGGTGTATTTGATGGGTAAGCTGTGACCGTCACCGAGTCTATGCCCGCCAGCCCCGCATCATCTTTAACCATAAGTTCAAAAATCAGATCCGTTTTCTCAAACACAAAAGGCACAGTAAAAGCTGGCGATGCGATGTTGCTTGAATCAAGCGACACAAACTCCCCTCTCACTTGCTGCCAGCTATATGATGCAATCACGCCGTCACTATCTGATGAGCTAGTGCCATCAAGCATGACAAGCTCTCCGCTATCGGCCTCCTGTCGGGTACCAGCATCTGCTTGAGGGGCACCCGGGAATTGAACATATTCAGAGACCGTTACTTTATCTCCGTTAAACCCCGGTAAGGTTGATAGCTCAAATATGCTTCCATTAGCACCAAAGGAAAAGTTTGCATCTGAACCAAAACCATCGCTGTCATGCATAAACGAAGATACTACAACACTCTTCTTAAGTTCATTACCACCTGTAATGACATGCTGAATAATGCCGACATAATCGGGCCATGCCCCCAAACCCGGCAGACCTGGAACACCTGGAGTGGCTGTCGTACTCGCATATTCATGTAGAAACAGGCTTACATTACCATCGTCATCAGGTAGCAAGTCATATCCATAGCCGAAGAACTGACTAGCCACACCTTCAAGCGCATAAGGCACTGCCTGCGCTATTCCCCATCCGGTGCCATTAACAAACTTATTATGGTGAATAGTCATAATACCAGGGTCACCAAGTTGAGTAGGCACCGCCACAACTAGATCGCCGTTAGCGTCATACGTGGCTTTAATCAATCCAGAGAATAAATTACCACATAGAAAGGCATCTTCCGCCTTGTGCCAGCCCAACCCAGACTGATACCTTTTCACGATAAGATGGCAATTACCATCTATATAGTTTCTCGGGTAAGTCCAGAAAACAGCCACATCACCCAGATCACTCACCTCAACTGCGACCACAGGCGATGTGGGGTCTGAAGAGACCAGTTCACTACTTAGCCAGCCACTGCCCGACACATAACGTTTAACAAAATATTGGCCAACCTGGTTCACTGGCGTTGTGCTATAAGCGACAGCTGCGCCACCTGTAGACGCCATACCAAAAACAGCCCCATTAAGATCCAGTGGGACATCAAGCGCGCTTACAACACCCCAGCCTGTACTATTAACGTATTGACTGGCATACAGGGTAGTGAGGCCATTATCTTCATTCCCCCAGACAACTATCGCATTACCACTCTGGTCGAGTTCAATTTGAAGCTCGTAATTTTCAAACTGGAGCACCCCGATTTTACCTAATGCTGCATTATCCCACAGCGAGACATCGCCACCCCAACCGATACCCGGTGTAAAATGCTTCGCCATGATTGAATGAATACCAGTACTAAGTTCTACACTAACCCAGACGGCTATTGCAGAGCCGTCAGCGGCCTGAACTATATCTGGTGAGTGCAGGTAATATGTCGATCCAACACTTTGCACGAGAACTTCTGACTGCATCTTCTTGGTCGCACTATCAAAAGTTCCCACGACCACAGCCCTTGTGGTGTTAGTGTCATCTGCCCATTGCAAAGTGATGACCATTGCCTTGCCACCCACAAAACCACCCAATGCCAGCTCTGACTCGTAAGGAATCTCACCAGCTGAACGACTGTCCCAATAACTCATTCCGGGAAAGACTTTAATCTCCTGTGAAAAGGTCTCACAACAAACATTTCTGGCAACGAGAAGATAATAGTAAGGCTGACCATTATCCAGGCCTGAGTGAATGTATGAAGAAGCCACATTGCTAATAAGTACGCCGCTTTGTTTTGTAACACCCGGAGTCGTAGACCAATAGAGATCATATGCCAATGCCCTGGCAACAGGATCCCAGGATAATGTATTTTGTGAATCCCCCGGCCTTGCCATAAAACCAGTGATCGGGGCTAACGGCGCAGGTACCATTGGGTCACTACCAGATTGATACTCTTCAATATTGGTATAGCCATCACCATCTTCATCACCTGTAGCAGTGCGCGTTAGGTCACTAAAATTTTGTGTCTCCCAGTAATCTGAGAGGCCATCGCTATCAATATCCACAATCTGAACATCGATGGTCACAATATCCACTGAAGTATTTCCTACCGTATTGGTCACGGTTAGCTGAAAGGTGTATGAGACATTACCGATTGCTGTTGATGCAGTAAAAGTGGGGGTGGCACTTGTTGAGCCACTCAGTGTAACGCCAGGCCCAGACAGCTGAATCCATGCATAATTGGTTATATCACCATAGCGTGTCGTTGAAGCACGGCCATCTAATCTAACTAGAGCGCCTTCATTTACCAGCTGATCACTACCAGCATTTGCAATGGGTAGCGGAGTCCCCTTAACACTAGTCAACATTTTTGAACCTAGATAGAAATTTTCTTTTTCATCCGCCGGTAACAGGCCGTACTCACCGATCAGATTTCCATTCGCCGCATATACGTATTTAGTTAACTCAGCACCAGAACTACGCTGAACGCGCATGTTGTTGCCGTCGTATTTGAAAATCGTACTGGTTGCTGGGCTTCCCGCAGGTTGAGATGAAGTTAGATTTCCAGCTTGATTGTATACATAACTATGCTTCTGGTTATTGACAACGTTTCCATAAACATCATATCTATAAGTACCGGAAGCACTTCCATCTACTTGTATTAATTTGTTTCCTAAATATGTGTAAAAGGCATCAACAGCACCAATAGACTTGCCCTTAATATTTCCACGATGGTCATAGGAAACACTACCGCCCCCCCAGACGCCATTGGCCACCGTCAGACGGTCTACACCATCATATCCCAGTGAGAGATTGTAAATTGGCTCCAGAGAATCAACAATACCGCGTACATTACCAGCTACATCATAACTATATGTGTAATCAAGCACATTGCTCAGCCCTGCACTCGTAATGCGCTCTGTCCAGAGACGACTATTCAACAGATAGTCCGTTCTCTGACCATTTGTATAAACCATCTGCTTGATTTGACCAGAAGGATAGTAAGTAAGACTATTAACAAAAGGTGATACTTGTGTTGCTCTACCTAATGCATCTGGCGCATAGTTAACTCCACGTCCGGTTGGATAAGCTAAGGTAGACAGATTATCGAGCACGTCATACCCGTAACTTAGTACAAAGGTCTTACCGCTGATGACAATAGACTCATTGATCAAGTTATCATTTTCATCATATATATACGCGCGTTGACTATCAGAGTTATCAACAGATTTTATATTGTTGTTTTTATCATAGCTAAAAGTAACATCTGGCGTTAGGAATGGGTAATCAATAAAAGTCTGTCGATCTAACCCGTCATAAGAAAATAATGTGACAGGAGATGAGCCCACTTTCTTAGATATGATATTCCCGTTCGCATCAAGTCCATACTGGGTTAAGCCTGTTTCAGGGTGAGATATCGCCTTCAGGCGGAATTTTGAATCATACAAATAATCACGCTTATAACCTAACCCACCAGTTTTTCCCTGCCAATTGTAGGTTTTTTGTCCCAGTTTATTTACAATAATTCCATTAGTAATATTTTCAGGCGCCTCCACTCTTATCAGGTATCGATCATCTGGATCACCATAAGATTTGTAATAATTAGTAGTGGCATAACCACGCTCATTGGTTTCTAAAACTTGATTACCATCCTGGTATTCGAGTGTTTTAAAGGTGTTATCTGGATGTGTTGCCCTCGTTAAGCGATTAAGAACATCATACTCAAAGGCCGTACCTGGAAGCACTGCATTACAGTCAATTGTCGCTGCCGGAAAAGATTCAAAAACCTTCTGGCCGACCGCGTTATAGCGAGTTTGCTGCAGGATACTCTCCCCACTGACAACATCTCTCTTTGTTATGCAAATAGGACGGCCAAAGCCATCAAGTTTTGTAGTTTCCTGATAATTTCCTCTCGTTAGCATTTTTTCAGTACTAGTATAGGAAAGGGAGACATCACTATTAACTGGGAAATCAATATTCTTTAATCTGTCAAAACTATCGTACAGGTAAGAGGAAGTATACCCCCTGCCATTCGTCTCACTAGCAATGGTGCCTCTATTATTAACGGTACGATTGATCACGACCCCCTCTGGATGATTCTCCACCTGAGGAGTTCCACGCTTATAGTTCGAGAAGGTTGTTTGGTAATTTCTGGCATTCTGGGAAGTTTTCACATCACCCGTTGAGTAGTAGGTAAAGTCGGTAGTCACACCATATTTATTTTCCTGAAGAAGATTACCGTTGCCTGCGTATGTACGAATAATCGACGCGTCCACTGTGGCGCCATCAACAGCACCCGCAGCCTTAACTGTTTCATCTTTAACTTTCTTGATGAGCCATTTTCCTGTTCCATATACCTGATGGAAATAGGTAAAGTCTGTGTGCCGATAATCATAGCCACCGCGTTCAGTTTGAGCTAACGGATTTCCATAGCGATCAAAGCTATTTAGGTATGTATTATCAAACGGTGCATAACGCATTTCATAGTTCACCCTCTCTCGCCAAATAGTTTTGGCCAACATAATTGGCACGACGGTATTCGTTGAACGGAAATTTGGGCGCGATGGTCGATAGACATCTTCATAAGAGATCACCTGAAATGCCCACTCATATCCTGTCTGCTGTAGTAAGTTGCCTTGTAAATCATAGCTCTTTTGAGCTCCGGGAAGCCCAATACCATAAAGAAGCCCGTGATTATAGGCCGCCACAGCACCTATGTGTTCCAAAACATACTTTCCATTTGGAGCGTTAATCGTGGTCACATCCAGGTCATAAAACGACTCCGAGCCAGGCGCGTATGAATAGGTCCAGGTACCCTTCTTTATTGCACGACCGCTTTGCGATTTGCTGCTAACAACCGTTGATTGACCATAATCACTTGTATCAAAGCTCACATAATCATATGTGAAAGACTCCACCGCACCATGTGGATACGTAATATTCTGCATGGAATAACTACCCGCCGTGCCATTAGTTATCAATGGGTAATAGGCATAGACAAATTTAGTGTTATCAGGACGCCTCACTGTCGTTAACCAGTCTTGCCCACCTATCTGCCCAGGTATTCCAGTGTACTCATATCGCCAGGTCTGTCCATGCGCAGTGATATCTGACAACAGAACTTTGCTGGTTGCCTGATTTTTGTAATTAAACTTAACTAATCGATTGTCAGATGCTGTCACCGTATCAATAAGTTCATACTCACCTCCGGCACCACCCGAGGCATAGGTGATATTGATTTCATTGCCAAGACGGTCAGTAATCTTTGTCGTATACCAGACATCGACTGGTGTTCCTGGGATCATTTGGCTATCAAAAGCATAATGATTCATCGTATATTGCAATCCTTCAGGGGAGGTCAATAATATCCCCCCGCTCGTTCCTCCCAGGCAATCAGCCTTCCAGCGGTCCGCAGAAATCCACTGAAACGATTCAAAGTCAGCATAAAATAACTGTTGCATAGAACCATCCGGCAACTCAACCATAGGATTATCGAGTACGCTTTCGGCTGGCCCACTATGCACAGAGCATAGTTTCGTTCTATCGGTAACCATAACCCTGCCGAAATGAATACTCCAGCCAGCACCTGTCACTCTACGAGCACCCAGTTTATCGTTGTGATTGGTGTAGGTTCGATGAATATTGAGATCCATGCCACCATTTCCTGGCAAACTAATATCAACATAAGAAAGACGCAAAGACCCAGAGAACGGATCAACGGATACTTCACCATTGCCAGCGCCAGGTTCTTCATAGAAATCTGGAATCAACTCGCCTTCGGCTTTTGCAACAGGGCTCACTAAAACTACTGAAATAATAACCGCTAATAGTATTATCTCTTTACGCATTATCTTTTCCTTATACTCTTTCCATCACCGATGGCAGATGGTAAAAAAGTCAGCAGGCATCGAAACAACCAAACTATTTATAATAAAATAAGCATTTAATACACGACACTACCAGGATCACTTAGCATGAACGGTCTTGCTGGTGTCGCCACCGGAGGGTTGACCAGAGGCACAGGTACCATCGCTGCATCTGGTGGGATCGGTCCTCCACCACTTGCACTTACCACCGTAACAACAAATGCCTGTGTATCCTCCTGACCTGCGTTATCTACCACCCGAACGGTGACACTGTGCTCACCAATCTCTGCTGTAGTGGGCACCCACTGGATCACTCCGCTAACACCATCTATATCCATACCGACGGGCGCGGTGGTGAGTGAATAACTCAATGCATCTCCAACATCCTGATCGCTGGCATTAACATCGTAGCTATAAGGTGTATTTTCGAGCGCGAACATAAGTGGAATTGAAACTATGGTTGGCGGTTGATTGGTCGTCCGTGTGACATTGACTTCAATACTGCTACTGTTGCCAGCAATATCTACTACCTGTGCTGTAATTGTGTTAATTCCCTCAACAAGTGACACTGCCTGACTAAAAGCACCACTGCCATCAGGCGTGACGGTAGCGCCATTGATGGTAAATCCTGAAACAGGATTGATATCGCTCACAGTACCGGCAACTACCAGCAGAGCGTCTGTGACAACTGCTCCATCTTGCGGCGCTGTCATCTGCACGACCGGGGCGGTTTTATCGATATTCAACGTCACGGAGGTGGTCGCGCTATTGCCGGCGACATCGCTCGCCGTCCCACTCACGACCTGCCCTGCCCCCTCAAGGCTTACGGTGGTGGGTGGCGGGCAGCTGGCGATACCGCTGCCGGTATCTGTACAGCTGAAGGTCACCGTGACATCACTGCTGTGCCAGCCGGCTGCATTGGCGGCGGGAGTGGCCGTGGCGACGATCTGCGGTGGGGTTTTATCCAGATTGATGGTCGTTGAGAGGCTTGCACTCTTGCCTGTAAGATCCGTTGCGGTGCCGGTGATGATCTGCGCGGCCCCTTCTGTTGTCAGCAGGGTCGGGGCGGTGCAGCTGGCGATGCCTGCGCCACTGTCGGCGCAGGTGAACGAGACGGTGACATCGCTGTTGTGCCAGCCGTTGGCGTTGGGCAGTGGGGTTGATGTGGTGCTGATGGTCGGGGCGGCCTTGTCGAGATGGATGGTGATCGTGGCATTGGCGCTGTTGCCGCTGCGATCGGTAGCACTGCCGCTGATCAGCTGGTTTGCCCCTTCGTTGCTGATGAGTTGCGGCGGGGTACAGGTGGCAATCCCCGAGAGCACATCACTACAGTCGAATGAGACGGTGACATCATTCTCGTGCCAGCCATTGATCGCTGGCGGGAAACTCAGCGCTGGTGTGATCGACGGCGGCGTTTTATCGAGGTTGACGGTGCGGGAGGTGACGGCGCTGTTGCCGGCGAGGTCAATGACGCTGCCTGAGACCGTCTGCAGTGCCCCTTCGCCAGTCACCGGTTGCGCCGCCGGGCACTGCGCCACGCCGGAGAGTGCGTCACTGCAACTGAACGTGACGGTGACATCGCTGCGGTTCCAGCCAAACAGGTTCGCGACTGGCAGCTGGGCGGCGGTGATCTGGGGGGCGCTCTTATCCAGGTTGATGGTGACCGAGGTCGAGGCGGTGTTGCCAGCGTTGTCGCGTGCTTCTCCGCTCACCACCTGATTCGCCCCTTCGTTAGTGAGCACTGTCGGTGCGGGACAATTGGCGACGCCGGAGTCGGCATCGCTGCAGACAAAGCTCACCGTGACATCCTGTCGGTGCCAGCCGGCACTGTTGGGCGGTGACGATAACGTTGCGCTGATGGTCGGCGGGTCGAGGTCCCGTTGGCAGGCGATCTGTAGCGTCATGCCGCCGCCCGGTTTGCCACGCACTTCGACCGCGAGCTGATTCGAGGTGTTGACGGTCACCATTTTTTCGATATACGTGACCTGTTGATTGAATTCGC
>Ga0316207_10005369_pt1 | contig 10660 bp, 15 predicted proteins | sample 6weekpyrite_MG_FD_204943 | JGI IMG/M metagenome (GOLD analysis project Ga0316207, IMG submission 204943) | Microbial mat bacterial communities from mineral coupon in-situ incubated in ocean water Damariscotta River, Maine, United States -... | ecosystem: Environmental > Aquatic > Marine >...
TAACGCCTCATTAAGAGGCAAAAAATAGTTGGTTAAAATAAGCGACGAAGGAGCAAAAAACAACTGTTTTTTGTCCTTTTGAATGACTTGTTATATGCTGCTTTCACCTACTATAAAGCAATTTCCATTTTTAAATAAGGAACATTTTCTTTATAAAAACGTTTGCTAGATTTATGCATTTTAAAGCGCATGTAGAAACCTGAGGCTGTTTCTCTAGCATCACACCAAAAATACTCAGCATTAGTCTCTGTTAGAATCCCAATTATATGCTTAAGCATTTTTGAGCCAATTCCTTGGTTTTGATAACGCTCATCAGTAGCAAATTTACGTAAACGAGCTTTATTGTGATTTAAGAATACTGAAGCTACGCAAACAAGTACATTATCGATATAAGCGCCAAAATGTAAACCGTCCAGATCACCCTCAACTTGGCAGAACTCGGGAGGTTTGTTTGGCCATAATACGCGATGGCGAAGTGGGATTGTTTGCTCCCACGAAATACTGCGAATTTCCATTTAAGTGTGCAGAGCCTCTAATGGCATATAACGCCTCGTTAAGAGGCAAATAATATGTTGGCTAAAATAAGCGACGTAGGAGCAAAAGCCAACTGTTATTTGTCCTGCTTTAACGACTTGTTATATTCTCTTTGCTTCGCCAGTGCAGTTAACATAAAGCTAATTGCAAAAATAATTATTAATTGCGCAATAGATTTAACTACATCTAGGCCTTTAACAGACAATTGTTTCGATCTTTCTTCAGCTAATAGCCTTTGAGAATATATAGATTTTATCATATCCATATCTTGCTTTTTAAGCGCCCAATCAAATGCTTTTTTTTCTAAAGGTATATTTTTACTGTACTCATTTTCAATGTGGTTAACTGAAATGTAATTGTCATCATATTTGATGAATGGGATATCCTCAAAAAATATGATTAGAAAAGAAAGAGTAATCACTATTGAACCGAATAAATAAAATCCTTTTGATTGCACCAGTTTCTCCGAGAATATAACGCCCATTTAAGGGGCTGATAATAGTTTGCTAAAATGTGTAGCGAAGCGAAACCGAGCAAACTGTTAGCAGTCCCGCTTTAAATGCTTGTTATGTATAAATTAAATTGGTAGTTTTCCAGTGCCAGATGTCCACAATATAATTTGAATTGGGGCAATGATTATCTGAATGCGGAAATATAAGAAAAACCCATAAAAAGCAGTTGAAACGAGTCTATTGCTGTCAGCTGGGTAAACATATATTTCTTTTAAATACTCGTATGATTGGCGCGTGCCGTGTGTTGCTTTAGTAATAAGGAAAAGGTAACTAATGGTGGAAAGTAAAAATGCAGAGTTATACCCTTTTAGTGCCATATAAATAAAAGCAGCTGTTGCTAAAGTAGCACCAACAATATTAAACCAAATATCAATGATCCCACTATCGAAGACATTTTTGAAAAATAACCGCTTATCCTTAGTTGGCACCAAACTCTCCTTTATACATAACGCCGCATTAAGCGGTGAGAAACAGTTTGCTAAAATGTGAAACGAAGTGGAACCGAGCAAACTGTTACGAGTCCGACTTTAATGCCTTGTTATATACCGATTGCAATTGCTCTGTATAACTTATCCATAATTTAATGCACTCTCGGGCCAGCTTTTTTACCAGCACGCCAAACAAGGATAAAAAACATCACGAAATAAACAGGTGTTTCAACAAAGGTGTCATACGTGAGCCACTGTTCTTCGGTTAATTGAGTTGCGACACTAAAATTCAGTCCTGCCATACATAAACCGATCAATGCTAAGCCTAGGACAAAGTACCTATGTTGAATGGGTGAGTTTACGTAGCGCTCAAAACGGGTGCCAAAGTAACCACCTTTATTAAACACTCCATCTGCCATAAGCGCTGTTGCACTGAGTAACCCCATAAATGTGCCCTTAAGTTGCACTAAATACTCACTTTGAAAGGCAATGGCAAATATTGCTGATACTAAAAGCATCATCGTTCCAAATACTGCAAACCCACCTAGTAAATCGACTTTAACAAAGCGTTGGATAATAACGAGTGCTACTCCTAAAAGCACGCCCGTAAATGCAGCCATGCTTAAGTCTCCAGTCACTTTTGCTACCACAAAAAATGCCACTCCAATGCCTATATCAGCGAAAATAGAAGGTTTGTTTTTTCGCCATTTTTCACTTTGAAGTTTTCTTTTCTCATTTGCCTCTATTGAATTGTCAGAAACACCTAAATTTTCAAGTTTCTTAGTTGCAAAGTAAATGTCTTTACCTGGGTGACTTTCATAAATTAAGTCACTACCTACCCTAACTTCGATACCGACACTCAACCAACTAAAGTAACCAACAGAAACTATTACTTCTTTAGTTCGATTGTTTGGTTGGCTGATAGGTTGAAACTTATGCACAACCACTTTGAAATCACCATCAAATGAATGTGTACATTTGTCTACTAGTGTTCCATTACAAAATAGCTGTGACGTATAAGTTTTAAGTGAGAAGGAGTATTTCACTTCATAATCGTTACCGTCATATTGAAAAGATCTTTTGTAAGTCCATAAACACATGGTCATCCTGATTGTTCCTCTTCCTATTTTTTAAATTTTTAACTTAGCTGGAGAAACACGAATGTATCTTCGGGCCGCACTTCGCAAGCTATCTAAGGTATATAACGCCCTGTTAACAGGCAATAAAATAGTTGGTTAAAATAAGCGACGAAGGAGCAACAACCAACTGTTTTTTGTCCTTGTTTAACAGCTTGTTATGTGTTGTTTTCGGGGAGTTCCTTGATAACTACAAAGTAATAAACCAAATATCCTACCCAAGAAGTAAAGAAGGACATAAGAAACCAAATAAGTTTATGCATGCCTTCTGCTTTTTTAGATATCAACGCTAGAACCCAAGGTAACATCCCTATAATTAATATGAAAACAATTACAACTTGCCAAATACCTATTCCGCCCAAAATAAACTCCTTTTAAAATTGATACAACAAAAAACACATAACGCCACATTAAGCGGCTAATAACAGTTTGGCTAAAATAGTGAGGCACGAACGGAAGCCAACTGTTATTAGTCCGTTTGAATGCCTTGTTAGTTGTTTGTCACTGTAATTGCCCAAATAACTATTTTTAAAAAGATTCATAGTTTTGCGGAAGAATCAAAAAGTACCCCGCCGAAACTTTGCCACTTGCCTAGAATTTGAGCCGTTAACACTTCGGTTAATTATTTACACTAAAAAACTTAGGCGAAAACTGTTTAGCAAAAAATACCAAATCAGAATAGGGCACTAAAGTTACCATAAAAAAGAACGGAAACAAGCGCTAAATTTTTAGGTTGAATACGCTGCTGCAAATAATTTTAACAAGAACAAGTTGCGGCAACTAACGCCTCATTAAGAGGCTAAAAATTGTTTGCTTAAATGTGAAGCGAAGCGGAGCCGAGCAAACTGTTTTTAGTCCTGCTTTAATGCCTTGTTAGGTTTCTTTAACACTAATGTAGAAAGAAGCTTAGGTTAACGGCCCACCAAAGGCCACAAGACTTGTTCCCAGTGACTGAACTACGTCAGCTACCGAAGCAATAGAGCATTTTACAAATGATACGACTTTTCCCATAGAGCTATCCTCCTTCTCAGAACTTTGGTCTGAGTCCAATGTTGTTAACATGCGATTTTTGATGTACGCCAAAACCACCAACATAATTAAGACAACCGAGAACAAAACAAGTACGGGAGGATTTGAACCTCCACCGATAACCGTTAACCTAAACTCCTTTGAAACCTAACGCCCTGCTAAGGGGCTGATAATAGTTGGCTATAATGTGCGAGGAACGAAGCGCAGCCAACTGTTAGCAGTCCGTTTTGAGCAGCTTGTTATGTGTTTACTTTAACACCAAGCTGACATTATTTGCACCGTTGCCTGTGCATTTAACCAGCTTTTTTGAACCACTCACTAAAGGTTGAACCGAAATTAATAGCTTTGCATTTACGAAGTAAAAATAGCGCAAAGCTTATTAGTGAGAAAACCTAAACAAGTTTGGTGAAAAATACACACCGAACCCAAAAAACTAGCTTGATCGAAAAATCTAAAAAAGAATACCAAACTAATTTAGCCAATTTTCTAAAAACACATAACGCCACATTAAGCGGCAAATGATAGTTGGCTAAAATAAGTGAGGCACGAACGACAGCCAACTGTTATTTGTCCGATTGAATGCCTTGTTAGTTGTTTGTCACTGTAATTGCCCAAACAACCAACTTTAAAAATATTAATAGTTTTACGGAAGAATCAAAAAATACCCCGCCGCAATCGCATTTACCGTGAATTTGAGCCGCTTACATTTGGCTGATTATTTACACCGAAAAACTTAGGAGAAAACTGTTTACCCAAAAGCTGAAGCAGATTTTATGGTAATAAAGTTACCACAAAAAAGAACGGAAACAAGTGCTAATTTTTAAGTTAAATGCCGCTATTGCAAATAAACTTAACAAGAACAAGTTGCGGCAACTAACGCCCCAATAAGAGGCAAATAATAGTTGGTTAAAATAAGCGACGCAGGAGCAAAAACCAACTGTTATTTGTCCTGCTTGATTGGCTTGTTAGCTATACTTTTTAACCAAATGTTCCGTCAAGTTTTTTACTAGCCAAAAGTATAAAAATTCCATTGAGAAAAAAAGAAGCCAGATAAATACAAAACCTTGAAATACAGCATCCTCTTTAAAGGGAGTTGCTTCAGGTGCAAATATTGGAACCACGCTAAAACAATATATCATTGGCGACATAATAGTTAGTAGCAATATTAGTTGAATAATTGCAATTATGAGCCCTTTAGCAAGAAGCTTAATAAAACGCTGTTTAGGTAAATATGGTTCAAATAACTTAACTAAAGATGAATGATCTTTTTTTAAGTTAAATAACATAATAAAACCTAACACCATTGCAACAATATGCAATGGCCAGAAAAATTTCATTAATTCATCTGTTAACCTATCTAGGTTAACAGTTAATCCCATTGTTATAACGATAGAGATTAGTGAGATGAACTTTAGAACAGTTTGCTTCCGCATACTTTCCTTGTATAGCTAACGCCTCACTAAGAGGCGAGTAATTGTTGGCTAAAATGTGAAGCGAAGCGGAACCGAGCCAACTGTTACGAGTCCTGCTTTAGTGACTTGTTATGTTTCTATGTCACTAATTTCATTTTTTAGTGATTCTAGGTTTACATGCTTAGCTACTAAAGGCCACTGTTTTATAGTTGAATCTAGGTATATAGATAAACCGTATAAAACACCTGAAAAAGAAGCTAATACTGGAATGTAGATACCTTGCAAGTTTTGGAAGTACAACAGGAAACTAATAAAGAAACCAACCCAAGCCACAATTGAAAGAATACGGCTTTTTTTGGCAAGTTTGTTTTTGTGCTCAATAGGGTTTTCAACTGCAAATACAATATTATTTAATGATTGAGCTAATCTCGATTTATCCACGAACCTTCCTTGAAACATAACGCCCTAATAATGGGCAAATATCAGTTGGTTAAAATACGCGACGAAGGAGCAAAAACCAACTGTTATTTGTCCTTATTTATTAGCTTGTTATGTGGTTTTACTACATTACCCACCAATAAGTGCACCAAAAAATGATTGGCACTAATGCTAATTGTGAATACCAAGAATTAAACTTATACAGTACAAAACCTGATATTAAAAATAAGAGACTTACAGGGGCAATTAAGATAACACTAAATAATGCCCAGCTTTCACAATCTGAAGTATCAGGTGGGCAATTATACATGTTAAAAACAGACCATATTGCAGCTATTAATATTATGGAACCCAACATTAATTCTATTACCGCAAGTTGATTTTTACGCATATATATCGAACCACATAACGCCACTTTAAGCGGAAAATAATAGTTGGTTAAAATAAGCGAGGCACGAGCAAAAAAACAACTGTTATTTGTCCGACTTTAAAGCCTTGTTAGAAGCGACTTGAACACTGCACGTGATTTAAGCCTTTTATACCAACAACTAATTAATTTTATTCAGTTTACTTGAAAAGCAAAGAATACAAAACCCAATAAACTAATTAAAAATTTTAGCTGATTTTACAACTGCAAACATTGAATTGACAAAGCTTGCACCGAAATTTCAACTAACACTAAACTTGTTAAATTACCCAAAACCATAAAAAGATAAACCTAAAATTGTTGAGCATCTAACGCCTCAATAAGAGGAAAAAAATAGTTGGTTAAAATTAGCGACGCAGGAGCAAAACCAACTGTTTTTTGTCCTGCTTAATTGACTTGTTAGCATTCATTAAACCACTATCTTCGGTCTCGGCTTTTTGGGTACTTTAACATACGTGATCAAATTATTTATTCGCGCCATGTATTCAAAGTCAGAGTAAGTTAACACCTCAAGATCTTTCAAGAAATTTGATAATAATATCAAAGCTCCTGATTGAGCTTCATTAACTCTTTGATGCCTATCTTCGAGTTGGTCACTATTTAAAGTTTCCCCAATATTTTTTAATTGGGGTAAATAAAACCACAGGTTTTCGGTATGAACTTTTATTAGCTTTTTAGACAACTTAATTAGCAATTCCACTTCGGAGTTTTTAATTAACGCTTCTCTAATTGGTACGATAAATTCCATTGGTTTAGACGATACCGTATCGTAGTTTGAATTAACAAAAGAGACTAATTCATTAAATAGCCCTTGTTGAAGCCATTCATCCCTTACTTCATTTATGATTGAAGTTGTATCATCTACATGCATAAAGTCTGGATTTTTATTTATGCAGGCTTTTTTAAATTTAGAGTAACTCATCTGAACTCGGATTGAATGCTAACGCTTTGCTAAGCGGAAAATAACGGTTGGCTATAATCGCGAAGCGATGGCCAACTGTTATTTTTCCGTTTGAGCAACTTGTTAGCTGTTTTTGTTATCATTTTTTAACTCTCGCATTCCTGCTAACCTACCAAGAAATGCAGATAAACCTATAGTATTTCTAATACGCTCTGCCCAAAAGCCACCAATTACAAACCCAACAAAACCACATAAAGGTACGGTTAGACTATACAAGTCGCCTGCTTGCATACTGAGAATAAAACCAACAATAATTCCGATTAGTGTTGGTGAAGCAGCAATAGCTAGCCAAAGCAATGATTGAACAATAAATGCTATAAATTTCATATGCACCCAAATTTGATTAAACAGCTAACGCCTCATTAAGAGGCAAAAAATAGTTGGTTAAAATAAGCGACGCAGGAGCAAAAACCAACTGTTTTTTGTCCTGCTTTAATGACTTGTTAGTTTGTGGTTTACACCTAACTATATTCTTGCGAAACAGCCACATAAACATTTATAGATGAAATATAATATCTATTTTTTCTAGAAAGAAAAGACCAAGTTTTACCAGATGCTTCAAGTTCTGACCATGGAATAAATATTTCTTTAACCCAAAAAAATAGAATCCCGCCTTTTATAAATAAGCCATCTTGATTTGATGAAGTTAACATACCATTAAAGTAATTTTTCTTTTCACTCTTAAGCCAAATATAAACCATTTCCGATTTATATTTATGATTATCCGATTCGGGGACCACAGAAAATTTATTTCGTATTTTTTTAAGAGAAACACTTTTTCGGGTCTCCATAAATTGCATGGCATAAGCAAAAACCAAAAACACTGTAAACGATATAATTACAAAAGAGAGGCTTATCATGAATAGTTTTACTTAACTCCATTTAACAAACTAACGCCTTACTAAGCGGCGCGAAATAGTTGGCTAAAATTGCGAGGAACGAGCGCTAGCCAACTGTTTAGCGTCCGTTTGAGTAACTTGTTATGAAGATTTTTGCCAAACAATCTCGAATTCTTCTTTTGATATTTTACGCGATTCTGATAAATCTAGATCTTTGATATTGCCGTCATATAACCAGCTTTCCTCATCAGAATCATTTCTAGATGAATACCATTTTCCATCATATTCTTCGACTTGCCTGAGAGCGTGACCTTCTTCTGCAAACTCTGTCCAAATGGTTCCTTCACCGAGGTGAGATTCAGATGTTCCTATCCAATATTGCACTGAGCTTCCTTATCTGCATAACGCCTCGTTAAGAGGCAAATAATTGTTGGCTAAAATAAGCGACGCAGGAGCAAAAGCCAACTGTTATTTGTCCTGCTTTAACGACTTGTTAGGTTTTTATTTGCCTATTAAGTAGATACCAAAATGCTCCAGCTACACTGCATGAATATAGAGATAACATGAAAAATGTATCAAAACTGCCACCTTTCCCGAACAGGTTAAGTGCCAAAGATATTAGTAAAATTACGGTAGCTATTTTATAGAAATTCAAACCAGCAGTATTTCTACGAACAATAGCAGGCAGTGTACCAAACAACAATAAACCTACACTGGAAAGTAAAACTGAATAGATACTAATGGCTGCAACTTTACCCATAAAAGTTCCATACCCCCAATCATCAGTTAGCTTCATAAATGCACAATAAATAAACGTAGCAGGAATCGCTGCTAATGGCGCTATTAAGGTTGCTTTGAATATTTTAGTGCTTGATAAGATCATATGAACCTGACAGAAAACCTAACGCCTCATTAAGAGGCAAAAAATAGTTGGTTAAAATAAGCGACGAAGGAGCAAAAACCAACTGTTTTTTTGTCCTGCTTTAATGACTTGTTATGCGTTTTTTACCACAACCACCAAATTTTCAATTTCATCTGGTTCTTCAAAATACTTGGTAACGTGGTTAAACATTTCCTCAGTATCGAATGCTGCCCTTGACGGTTGCTCTGTAACTCTTTGTGCTATTTGTTTTAAACAGAGTTCATTGTTTACTTTTAAATAAATAAGCTCAGCTTCTGATTCTGCCTCAATAGATAAATTTTTAAACCATTCACGTTGTCTTTTGGTATTAGCAGGAAAGTCCATAACCACATTTGAGCCGGTTCTCAATATGTTTTTTACATGAGACTTTATCAATGGTCTAAGTAGAGCAGAAAATTTAATATAGTCATCAAATGTTGTAATTTGATCGGGGTAAAGTTTAGTTAACCATTCGTCTTCAGAAATTAGTACCGCATTACGTTCAACCGCAACGGCTTTAGACTTAGTTGATTTTCCTGCTCCCATCTTCCCGCAGAAAAATATCAAAGTTCCTCGATGTGCCATGAAACCTCCTTGACGCATAACGCCTTAATAAGCGGAAAATAATGGTTGGCTATAATCGCGGAGCGATGGACAACTGTTATTTTTCCGTTTGATTAACTTGTTATGTTTAAAATTGATAACCAACCTGAAACATACCACCCATAGCTACACTGTCATTTTCGTTACCTGCAGTAACAGTAAAACCTAAATTGAGACCTGAGTTATTAATGCCATTAAAAAAGTAATGGTAACCTAACCCAACACCATAAACAGCGTCATAATCAAAATTATCATATTCATCACCCACTACACCAACATATAAACTTAAGCCATGTTTTGGAGTTTGAAAGTCAAATATATCTGTTTTTACCCAACCTGCACCAAAACCACAAGTTTCACCGTAAAGAGAAGAGTAACTAACACAACCAACAGAAATATATTTAAAATCAGTTTTAGATTGAAAGCCGATGTTGGCTCCGACACCACTATAAAGGCTACCTGCACCTATACCAAAGGTGAGGTTGTCGTTTGCTAAAGTTTGAGATGATACAACGAGAGTCAAAGGTAATAATAATTTTGTAATTGTTTTCAAAAGTGATCCTTACTTAATTTAGATTTTTAAACATAACGCCCCACTAAGAGGCAAATAATAGTTGGCTAAAATAGAGAGCGAAGCGAACAAAGCCAACTGTTATTTGTCCTGCTTGAGTGGCTTGTTAGGTATACGGTGCCACTTTATAATCTATTTTGTTAACTGTGTGAAACTGGTTAATTTCACTCACAGCTTTTTCTACAGCTTCAATTGATGCTTTGTCTGCAAAATACAAAACGTAGTCACCGGTTACATCTTCATTGGAACAGAAAGCATAATCTAAACCGAAATGCTCGCATAATACGTCTTCAATGTAATCTCTATGTTCATAATCAATGAGTTCGATATAAGCCCCCCATTCAGGATGACTTCTGACATTTAGTGGTGACAAAATGTATCGAAACTCTTCGAGCATGATTGTATACCTAACGCCACATTAAGCGGCTGATAATAGTTGGCTACAATAGCGAGGAACGAAGCGCAGCCAACTGTTAGCAGTCCGTTTGAATGCCTTGTTAGTTGCTTGTCACTGTAATTGCCCAAACAACCAAGTTTAAAAAATACTAATAGTTTTGCGGAAAGATCAAAAAATACCCCGCCGAAACTTTGCCACTTACCGTGAATTTGAGCCGTTTACACTTTGGCTAGTTATTCACACAAAACCAATTTAGGCGAAAACTGTTTACCTAAAAGCTGAAACAGGTTTTATTGCAATAAAGTTACCACATTAAAGAAACGAAACAAGCGCTAAATCCTTAGGTTAAATTGTAGTAGCTCAGACTTGATCTTACAGTTACCCAATTTTCAGGGTGTCTTGTCAGCTTAGATTTGAGCTAAATTCTTTTCAGCCCATATCGATTTTCCATCAAGTAAAGTTTCTAATGGTG
>Ga0316207_10005370_pt1 | contig 10659 bp, 5 predicted proteins | sample 6weekpyrite_MG_FD_204943 | JGI IMG/M metagenome (GOLD analysis project Ga0316207, IMG submission 204943) | Microbial mat bacterial communities from mineral coupon in-situ incubated in ocean water Damariscotta River, Maine, United States -... | ecosystem: Environmental > Aquatic > Marine >...
TGTGCACTCAAATACCTGAGTAGATTCTATCTCGGGTCGGGGTAATATTTTAAATGACACTTCTAATAACGCACCTAAAGTCCCCAAAGCACCAGCCATTAGACGAGACACATCATATCCCGCCACATTTTTCATTACCTCTCCACCGAACGAAAGAATTTCGCCTTTTCCATTAAGTATTTTACAACCAAGTAAAAAGTCCCGTGCTGCACCTGAATATGCTCTACGCGGCCCAGACATGTTGCAAGCGATAATACCGCCAATGGTCGCTTCTGACGTATATGCCGGTGGTTCAAACCCTATCATCTGACCATTTTCTTCAAGTACGCTTTCTATTTCGCTTAAAAGTGTCCCCGAGCGAACGGTAATAACAAGCTCAGTAGGTTCGTAATTTATAATGCCACAATGCTCACGGATATTTAACGTGCTTGCTTCTACGCTTCTGCCATAAAAAGATTTGCTATTACCACCAACTATCTGAAGTGGTTCGCTCTTTTCATAAGCGACTAAGACTTGATCTTGCAGTTTTTGACTAAGGTCAGTACTCATTAATGGACTCAATTTTTAAATGTTCTTCTTTTTTTGATTGCCTTGTTAAAACCTTTCCAATTCAGGAAATGGCAACTCCCCTTTATGGACATGCATTGCGCCAAACTCAGCGCATCGATGTAATGTGGGAACCGCTTTTCCTGGGTTTAACAATCCCTTTGCATCAAAAGCTGCTTTGACTGAATGAAACTGTGTTAACTCCAGCGTATCGAATTGAACACACATTTGATTAATTTTTTCCATTCCTACTCCGTGCTCACCAGTAATCGTACCGCCTACTTCAACACAGATTTCTAATATTTTGCCTCCAAACTCTTCTGTCCGCTCAAGCTCTCCGGGAATATTTGCATCATATAAAATTAGTGGATGTAAATTTCCATCGCCAGCATGAAAAACATTAGCAACAGGCAAATTATATTCTTTGGACAACTCTTCCATTGCTTTCAATACTTTTGGGAGTTGTTTGCGAGGGATTGTGCCATCCATACAATAATAGTCTGGAGAAATACGACCCACGGCTGGAAAGGCCGCTTTACGCCCTTTCCAGAAGTTCATTCGTTCTGCTTCATCTTTCGCCGTACGTACTTCTATTGCACCACTTTCTTTTAGTACTGACCGTACCTTGAGGATATGCTCTGAGACTTCTTCGTTTGTACCATCTAATTCACAGAGCAAAATTGCTTCAGCCTCTACGGGATAACCAGCATGAACAAAGTCTTCTGCCGCTTGAATGGCTAATTTGTCCATCATTTCCAATCCACCCGGAATAATACCCGCGGATATGATATTACCCACGGCCTCACCGGCTTTTACCACATCATCAAATGCTGCTAGTATCACCTGTGCACGTTCTGGCTTTGGTAATAATTTTACGGTTATTTCTACGATTATACCGAGCATGCCTTCTGATCCAGTCATTAAAGCAAGCAAGTCGTACCCAGCCGAATCTAAACCACTACCCCCAAGGGTAAGTAATTCGCCTTCCATTGTGACGATTTTTATTTGTTGAATATTATGAACAGTTAGACCGTATTTTAAACAATGCACACCTCCAGAATTTTCTGCAACATTTCCCCCGATAGTACAGGCGATCTGCGAGGATGGATCCGGTGCATAGTACAACCCATATTTATCCACCGCTTGAGATATTGCCAAATTACGAACACCAGGCTGCACTCTTGCGATCCGTCTGTGCGGTTCTATTTCAATTATGTCGCGAAACTTTGCAAGGCTTAGCAATACACCCTGCTCATGAGGAAGAGCTCCTCCAGACAACCCAGTACCTGCGCCACGTGCAACAACAGGCACATCAAACTCATAACATAACAACATAATTTGGCGAATTTGTTCAATGCTGTCTGGTAATAGAACAACTAATGGCACAGAACGGTAAGCTGATAACCCATCGCATTCATAGGGGTGTAAATCTTCTGCCGCATGCAATATCGATTCTTCAGGTAAGAATCGTTGTAATCGCTTCACTAATCCATTTTTATCTATGGTGGAATTTACTTGTTCGGATTTGTACATAAATCAACTAACATTTTTTGAGTGTGCTACATTGTATCGAATTGATAACACTACGTCTTTCCGAAAACATTAACTTCCAGGCATATGCTTATTTCGCATACATCTCACACAATAGAACTAGGGGTTTAATAAACCACCAATTGTTAAAATCTGTTAAAACTACATTTTAAGAAAATATTGTCGATATATAAGTTTACAGTGTGTAATGGCAATTTTATAATAATTATAAATACAAACTAATCAACGGATTATAAGCAATAGCATAAAACTAAACCATTTGAGCTATAAGAAATAATGGACATAAACTCTGATCAGCGCTTTTTATTAGACGAAGAACCCGACGTTCTCGAAAGTTTTCGTAATAGCTTTGAAGAAGCAATCACAATTGTAGAAGAACTGTCGCTTGAGTTGGAATCTAGTCCAAATGATCAATATAAGATCGATAAGATGGGTGAAGAGATTAAGCATCTCTATTCTTATGCTTACAACGCAAACATCATCCCTTTAATCGAGCCATTAATTACTTTAGATGATTTCTTCCAAAGTCTAGGTGGCTCATATCACGCCGGCATTACGCACCCACTCACTTTACTTATTGATAGACTATTGCTTATAGCCAACGAAGCATCTGAACAATCTTCTATTAGTATGACTTTAATCAGTGATGTTCAGCGGGCAATTCAACCCCTCGCTAAGTTGAAAACTGGTGGCAACCTTGATGAGATAATTTCGCAAGTCGTCGATATTTTACTAGGTAATTATACAACAGATAGCACGTCTGATAGTGATATTGACCTATTCGATGGCCCTGAACTTTTTGACGAAATCGAGCTTTTTGATAGCCCGGAAGCCGAAACCCAGCAAACAGAATCCTCCCCGGAATCAGTAAACACCTCACCTGAGTCACATGAAAATCCTGAAGTTGATACTGCTGATGTTGTAAAGCTGGAAATGGATATATTAAGAAGTACCTCTATTCACCGAACGCTAGGGGAATATATCGATACACGACATAAAATCTGGGTAGGAAGATCATTTTTTCTTTTGTCACTTGCGTTAAAGCTAAATGCAGAAGGCGGGACTAAAGTAAAACCAGAAGAACTTGCTAATGCAATTTTTTTGCACGACTTCCCAATGGTTCGCCTAAGTGACGAGATTTTATATGCCAGAGAATTTAATGAAAAGATGCTACAAAAAACTCAAAAACACACCACCCATGCTAAAGAAATGGCAAACCTGCTTAATTGTGGTGAAAACGTTGAGGACATGGTTTACCAGCATCATGAACGCCCAGATGGCAAAGGCTACCCAAAAGGCCTGACAAATGAGAAAATCTGTGACGGCGCGAAGATAATTGCAATTTGTGACGCTTATTATGCAATGACTAATTACAAAGCCAATCGAAAAGTAAAACGCTCCGCTCTTAGAACAGTCGCTGAAATTAATGCATGTTCAGGAACTCAATTTGATGAAACCTGGGTAAAAGTTTTTAATAAAGTCGTTAAAAAATATCATATGTTGCAAAATATATAATTGGGTTTTTAACCTAAGATAATACTCCTGAAGCTATCTAGAATTTTATGGCGATTTCTTAAATAGATATCTACTACAATTCTTAAACCCTTTATTTATCAAAGGGTGTATACTGTTTTAGTTTGTTTAAGAAATTTTGGTTTCATTAGGTAATGAAAAATAAAACGTTGCCCCATCATCAAGCTTGCTTTCAGCCCAAACTCTTCCTTGGTGTCGTTTTATAATCCGCTCTACAATAGCTAATCCAATACCTGTCCCTTCGTATTCTCTAACATGTAAACGCTCAAAAACACCAAATATCTTATCAATATACTGCATGTCAAAGCCGATTCCATTATCGCGAATGTAAAACACACTCTCTTTAGTGCCATCTAACTTTCCAAATTCTATCGTTCTTTTTTCTTGGTTAGCTGTATATTTCCAAGCATTTGAGAGCAAATTTTCCATGAGTCTTGTGATTAATGTTTTATCTGCATTTGCAACTAAGTCATCCGCCACTATCCACTCAAGTTCAACATCATCCTTATTAACGGTTTGTAATGAATCCATAATAGAGTCAGCGATTAATTTTAAATCAACAGAGGTTTTGTCTAATTCACTTCTTGTGAGTCGCGCAAGTTCCAATATTTCATCAATAATATTAGACATTCGCAATGACGCATTTACCACTTTTGTCAGGTAATTTATCTGCTCTTTTTCTAGTTTATCGCTTGATTCACCAAGAACTATTTGGCTAAAACTAGTGATAGAGCGTAGAGGTGAACGTAAATCATGGGCGATTGAATAGCTATAGGATTCTAGCTCTTTATTACTAGCTTCTAGTTTAGCAGTACGTTCAGCCACAAGCTCTTCCAAATGCTCTCTGTGGACACCTAATTCTCGTTGTGTTTCACGACTCTGGAGAACGAGCCTGCGAATTATTATCAAAATACGGCCAATTACGAGTAAGCATATTACCAATGCAATTGCCGAAAAGGTAATTATTTGATTAAAAATCGAATCTTTTGTTTTTGATAGCTTATTTGTCGCTATACTAACTTCTCTATAGTGTAATCGTTGAAGCTGCTCCAATCTTAGTAAATAATTTTTTACTATTTTCCCAGCCTGTAAATAGTCTTGCCGTATTGACGACTTATTAATACTACCTGACATAGCCGCTAAACTTTCATGCACATCCAGTATTCTTTTAAATGCAGATTCTACTACTGGACTAAACTTAAACTTTTCAAATAATCCTTTGTATTCCGTAAGATGACCATCAATTACATGAACATAATCGTAGAAACCGTCTTTTTGCTCGCTGGAAGTTTTTTTCTCCATAACGACATCAACAATAGTTACTTCCGCTAATAAAATATTTAACTCATTTTTCATAGATCCAAGAAAAATAACACTAGGCAAATGATACTGGTTTAACTCTTGCTCTTGTTGACTATATGATGATTGTTTTTGATAATTGAATATTACGATGCTACTAAAGAATGCAATAAATACGATAACTATTGCTATGATATATACAAGCAAAGACTGAAAGTTGTCCGACTTTTTATTCAATTTCCCGCTACCTCAGCAATCCTTGCTTTTCTACAATTTTTGTTAACACTTTAAAGTCTTGAATTCGCGCTGGCAAATAGCCTCCGGCACCTACTTTTTCCAATATACCTTTGTGTTCATCGCGAGCAAGATCCAACTTTAAAAAAGCATTGAGCACTTTTTGCTGTATATCATTAGGAAGTGTATTCTGAGTAGCCCAAACGTAATCAGCATACGGTGGTGTTTTCCAAAGTATTCGGATGCTGTTTTTAAAGTCTTTATTCTCTCTGTATAATTCGTCAAGTACTACAGAGTTAACGGCACCAATGTCAACTTCACCATTTTTTACACTATTAATCGTTGCATCATGAGCGCCAGAGTAGTGGATTTCTGAAAAGTGTTTCTCCGGCTCTGAAATTCCTAACTCAGATAAGTAAAATCTTGGCATTAAATGTCCAGATGTTGAAAGCTGTGAGCCAAAACTCAAGCTTTTACCCTTATAATCCATTACTGTTTTTTCGCTTGCACTTTTATGAACGATAAAGTAGCTGGTAAACTTTGCATCGACATCACGCATTACAAGCGGAACAGCGTCATACTTGAAATGTGTTTGTACAAAAGTTACACCGCCGAATCGAGCGAAATCGATCTCTTTTTTCGCAAAACGACTAACTAAATCACTATAATTTTCTACAAGTATTAATTTGCAAGGTATGCCTGTTTCTTCAGACAAATATTTGATTAAACTTGCATAGCGACGAGATAAACGTTTTTTTGATTGATCCGGCAAGACAGCAATTTTAATAACATCCATATTTTGCTTATTTGCTTCATCTTTGTCACACGCCGCCAAATAGATAACAATTAGGAAAAGTAGAATTGATCGTATAACCAACATTTTTAATCGTTACTCCTAACAAATTTATAAAATAAATCGAACAATATCGCGCACTTCAAAATAAGTCCCTATATTTGGCACCAATATTCAATATCTAAACATATTGTATCTATTCTTTTTCTTTTTACCCAAATCAACTTTTAAAAGAGTGTTAAAAATTCTAATTATACAAAATATATAAATTTCTTTAGCACGAAAAAAAGGCAGGTATTAACCTGCCTTTTTAAAATACTACTAGAGCTGTCTATTTTAATTTAGCTGCTTCAGTAACAAATTTGCTTTTATCTTTCTTACTAATAAGGGCAAGATTAACAGCTTCTTTTGCCGCACTTGTCACACAGCTAACATATTGACCGTGATTCTTAAAGTCGCTTGAAACACAACTCATAGCAATAAATTGTGATCCATTACAGCCATTAATATTCACAATTGTGCCAGTTGGTGTCGCTGGGCATAAGTCAGCAGCGTTCTCTACACTGTCACCATCTCTGTCACCATCACATATATCACCCTCACCATCAGCGTCAATGTCGCTTTGATTTTTGTTTGGTGTAACTGGACAATTGTCAACAATATCCAATACAGTATCATTGTCGTCATCTGTATCACAAGCGTCACCTTGCTGATCATTGTCACTATTTCCCTGACCAACATTAGCAATAAACGGGCAGTTATCTACAGCATCTTGAACACCATCACCATCTACGTCGCTATCACACTCATCACCTAAACCATCAGTGTCGAGATCCAGTTGATCCACATTAGCAATTACTGGGCAATTATCGGTCGTATTATCGACATTATCGCCATCTATATCAGAATCACAGGCGTCTCCTATAGTGTCTTCATCCAAATCTAACTGACTTGAATTGGCTACAAGTGGACAATTGTCCGATTCGTCAGGAATGGAATCTTCATCTGTATCAACAACTAACGACGGACAGGAATAAGTGAGAGTGCCATCTCCATAACTATTAGATATATCATGTGAACCAGGCAATACTGCGCAAGGATTTTTAACTTCAATGATATTAGGTACATTAGAAGTAAAACCATTTATCTGTCGAACTCGAATATAGTGCTTAGTATTTGAAGGCAAACTAACACTCACAGTCTCCCCATCGGTAATCGTGAGATCACCGGAAAAATATGGATCAAATCCAAAATTTGCACCACTCGATGCGATTTCAATATCGATATTTTTGAATATAACTGAGCTGCCATTGATTTCAATCACATCATCACGATTTGTTGATGCTACATTTCCTGAACTATCTATAACAATTCCAATATAATTCAAAGCGCCAATAATGATCCGGGTAGTGATTCCACGAACCAGCACAACGTCTTGTCGGCCAGTCAAAGTTCCAGTACCGCGTCTAATATAATAGGCACCCTCATAGCCAGCCGTATCAATTGAAATAGTTGCAGTCTTGAATGTAATCTTATTTCCAATCACATCTATTGCACCAGGTTTGTTTACTGATACGACATTACCCGTGGCATCCAGATCAAATCCTACACCATTTAATCCAAGTTCCATCGCATAAGTTACGCCAGGTACGAGTGTTGCGGTATTAATGTTTCGCATCAAGTTAGTAGCGCCCCAGATATGATAAGAACCTCCGAAATCAACGGGATCAATTTGAATAGTGGTATTTTTTAAAGTAACTGTTGATCCTATTGATTCTAATGAATCAGGAGATAATGTTGTAACAGTTCCATCTTCATTTACGCGAAAATTGGTCTGACCGTAATAGCCAATATTCATTCTGTAATCTAGACCAGTTACAAATTCAATTGCTTGGGGCCCACTAAACCAAGGGTTGTAGGTTACAGGGAATTTGTATCTTCCACCGTAATTTACGGGATCAATATTTATTGTTGCGGTTTTTAATAGTAGTGAATTAGCAATACCTGTTGCTGCGGCTGGTTTTAATGAAGTAACAGTTCCATCATCTGCAACATTAAAATCAACACTGTCAGATTTAGTAATTTGTATATTGTAACTACCGGGTACCAAGTCAAGGCTATGTGAACCAGTGTTTGTACTACCATTTAGTTTCCAGTTACCTAAATAATTACCTGTATCGATATTTACAGGAACTGCGTAAGCCGAAATCGAACATAAACATGCCACTGAAGCAATTAGAGCAGATCTAAATAATTTTCTCATTTAATATCACCCTTGAGAATATAAGGTTTAAATACTTTCATATAAACAATGACTTATGAAGCACTGCGTAATGAATAACCAAAAAGGTGGTAAATGTAATTTATGAAACTTATTAATCCCTTAAAGATACATATTAATGAAATTTATATTTACGGAATGAGATAAAAATTCCTCCTTAACTGTAATCATTCGTCAAATGGATTTAAGTTTCATCTTATTTAACGTGTTATTGGATAATATCTACCGGTAAAAACATAAGGCTGGAGTTGAAGGAATTCGATATACTACTAGCTTTACACTGTCCAAAATGCTCTCTTCACAACATTCCATTTTTTGTTAGCCATTCTAGTTCCACGCTTAAAATATATTGTGGTAACGTCATGTAGGCGCAAGTTTTCGACTAGATTACATATATCTTATTAACTGCAAGAAAAAATATTTAGTCGTTAGTAATAGTTTTTGATTTAGGTTGCAAAATTGGAAGGTCAAAATAAAACGTACAGCCATTGTCTGAGGTGATGAAGCCGATCTTACCACCCATATTCTCGATAAGTGCTTTACAAATGCTTAGTCCTAAACCGGTTCCTGTATGCTTGCGAACAGTTGACGAGTCTTCTTGGGAGAATTTCTGAAAAACCTTATTTTCAAATTCTTTTGATATGCCAGGACCACAATCAACAACACTAACCCTGACATAATTATCGTCTACTTTATCAATGATTACTTTTATTTCTGAGCCTTCAGATGAGAATTTCGATGCATTTGAGAGTAAGTTAGCCAGAACCTGTATGACTCTTTGTGTATCAATAAAAACGGGAACACTTTCAATTTTATTAGTTAGACTAATGGAGCAGTTAAATTTAATTGCATATTGCTGATTCGCTTCGATCGCGTTCTCTACCACACAGTCTATATTTGCATCTTCAAAATGATATTCTAATTTACCAGACTCGATTTTTTCAATATCTAAAATGTCGTTAATCAAATAGAGTAATCGATTTGAATTACGGTCGATTATCTCCATTAAACTGGACATTTCCTTGTTCATCTGACCTGCTATACCGTTTTTAATCAACCCAATTGATCCATTAATTGATGTTATCGGTGTTCTTAATTCGTGACTAACTGTTGACACAAATTCATTTTTAAGTTTATCAACAGTTTTGAGTTGAGTTATGTCCTGTAGAGCGCCAAAAATATTCTCGACTTTTCCATTATTTAGATGAGGCACACCAATAATTCTCGCCCAAATTTCTTTTTTATTCTTTGCATAAAGTATTACATCTAGCTCAAATGACTTTGCATCCTCACTTACCTGACTTATGGCCTTTTTCAGTTCTTGCTGGTATACCGGAGCACACAAACCGATTATATTCGCTAGATGTAATTTGGTGTTTTGATCAATACCCAAAATATGAAATATTTCATCCGTACAACTGAGTTCATCTGTCTCCAAACACAGCTCCCACCCTCCCACTCTTGCAAGCTTGCCTGTGTTTTGTAATAACACCTTGTTTTTTGCCAATTGCTTTTGTGCTATTTCAAAGTCATTAACTTTCTTTGTTAGTTGAATATTTGCTTTTTCAAGGTCTTGAGTTCGGTCTTTAATTCTTAGGGATAAATTTCTATTCAACCTTAGAATCTCTCTCTCCCGCCTAATTACCGAGGCCTGATGCTTTCTAAGACCTTTTATCATTTCATTATAAGACTGGGTAAGCTCACCAATTTCATCATTGGTGATTTTCAAATTCATGACCTTCAGCTTTCCTTTATTAATCTCCCGAACAGCTGTATTGAGTTGTAAAATGGGGCGAGATATACCACCAGATAATATCAAGGAAACGGCTAAGGCAACCAACGTGACAACCAAAATAGTCGCAACAAATACATCTTCTAGCTTGTTTACCGCTTGTAGGATTTCTGATTCAGGAACAACTATACCAATTGAATAATCAGCATTTGGAATAGGTGTAAATACAACGTAATTTGTTTCTTGCTGTATCGAATCATAATAAGCCTCTACCCCTCGCTCCCCAGCCGCAATACGATGGCCAATTGTTGCAAATTCAGGACTAGGATCATCGGCAATATTTGTCGTGACACTAATTTTTTGCCCTTGCTCGTTCAGGACTGGCTTTCCATCAGGGTCTTTTAATAGGTGTACTACTTTAGAATTATCCCAATGATACCAATAGACACCACTATGAGAGATGAGGAATGTGTTGTCTTTCAATTTAGAATTTTTAAACGTTTCATCAAACAATGACCGTAAATAGGTTTCCATATTTTGCCAGGGTAAAGCCCCACCTAGCATTCCAGTAGTTTTTCCGTTAGCCCTTATAGTTGATGCTATAACAATTTGCTTAGCACCCGTTGTATAAGAAATCATAGGATTAGAAACAATAGTAACTTTCTCGTTATTTATATTTTTCCCCGTTGT
>Ga0316207_10005371_pt1 | contig 10656 bp, 10 predicted proteins | sample 6weekpyrite_MG_FD_204943 | JGI IMG/M metagenome (GOLD analysis project Ga0316207, IMG submission 204943) | Microbial mat bacterial communities from mineral coupon in-situ incubated in ocean water Damariscotta River, Maine, United States -... | ecosystem: Environmental > Aquatic > Marine >...
CTCGAATGTTTCTGGTTTGAAAAGTAGTAATAAAACGAAGGCGAAAGCTAATCCTGCGGTTATTGCTTCTGTGGCAAAAGAGATTAGGGTTCGTAAACGCATTATTATGATGTTCTTGGATTGAGAGATTGGGTCCAATCTTAACTTAAAGCATGAGGGATGTGGATGGTTCTGTTAAATGAGTTGGTAGCCTACTGTGATGATTTGCTGGATGTGGCTGTGTTTCATGATTATGCACCGAACGGTTTGCAGGTTGAGGGTGTGGCGGAGGTTAAAAAGATCGTTAGTGGGGTCACTGCTTGCCAGGCATTAATTGATGCAGCGGTTGAGTCTGATGCTGATGTGTTATTGGTGCATCATGGTTTTTTTTGGAAAGGTGAGAATGAGTGTATTACCGGTATTAAGCGGCGCAGGATTGCAAAATTAATAGAAAATAATATTAGTCTGATTGCCTATCACCTGCCTTTGGATGCGCACCCTGAGCTTGGAAATAATGCTCAGCTGGCTAAGCAGTTAGGCGTAGAAGTTGAGGGTCGTTTTGGTCGGGGGAGTGTGGCTATGTTTGGTCGGTTGCCAAAAAAAATGAGCGCTGGAGAGTTGCAAATCCAGCTTGGCGACGTGCTTGATCGTAAGCCAATGCATTTGTGTGGTGAGTCCGCTGATATTCAGCGGATAGCTTGGTGTACTGGGGCTGCACAGGGATACATTGATGCGACACCGCAGTTGGGTGTGCAAGCATTTATTAGTGGTGAGGTTTCTGAGCAAACAACACATTTTGCTAGAGAAAGCGGGGTGCATTTCTTTGCCGCGGGTCATCATGCAACCGAGCGTTACGGAGTGAAGGCCTTAGGTAATGCGTTGGCAAAGAAATTTTTAATAGGGCATAAGTTTATCGATATAGATAACCCAGTGTGAGTATCATTGGTTATATTTTGGTGGATCAAAAGACAAGGTTTTGTAGCATTGTTTTGATGGGCGAGCCTAGGGTTTTATTGTTTTTAAATGTATGTTGAAAGTTGATCTTTTAGCGTTGACATTGGGTTTGAAAGTGTTCTACGATGCAGGAACGCTTGGGGTATGGCTCTAAGTATAACCGGGCGAAGCTTGGGGATAATAGCAAGAAATACCCATAAACACCCAAAATCAGCAGGTAGTGGCTGGTTGTATAATAAAAGCATTATTCTGTGGTAGGCTGTAATTCGTAGAGGGGATTGCAGTTAAAAAAAATAAAGCAAGTTAAAGTGTAAGTTAGCTTTTCAAAAGTTAATTGGGGATAGTCAGTTTAAAGTAATTTAATGTAAATCAGCGTGTGCGTGATGATGCGTCTTTTTATGGCGTGTATTCGTCTTGATGTTGGTTTTGATTATTTCTTTATATTTATTTAAAGCCTAATGGGATCTAAAACAGATCGAGGACTGAGATGTTTGTGAGTAATAAATTTCTCTCTAAAAGACGCAGTAAAAGCGTTGGTCAGGGTAAGGTCAGCCAACGTTTGGCTATGTTTTTTTCAGTGTTGGCGGGTGTATTTATTGTTGCTGCTGCTCAAGCAGAAGTACCAAACGCAAAGCCACCAGTAGGAACTCATAGCGGTGAAGATGTGCCGCAGCCGATTGAGTTTCCACATGATATTCATGCGGATGTGAATGGCATTAACTGCATGTATTGCCATACCTATGCTCGTCGTAGCAAGGTAGCGGGTATCCCGCCGACCAGTAAGTGCATGGGCTGTCATTCAGTGATAGCAACTGATAAGCCACGCATCAAAAAGCTGACAGAGTATTGGGAAAAGAAAGAGCCGCCACAATGGAATAAGGTTCATGATGTGCCTGATTATGTGCACTTTACTCATGAGAAGCATTTGAAGCGTTTTGTCTTCGAAAATGAAGGTATGGATGTGGAGAATGTTTCTGAGGTGTGTGCATTTTGCCATGGCGATGTTAAGAAGATGACTGTGGCGGAAAAAGTGAAGCCACTGAATATGGGTTTCTGTGTGCGCTGTCATGAGCAAAATGACGGCCCTTCCGATTGCTGGAAGTGTCACAAGTAAATGAAAATGAATGGGTGGGCTGAGATCTTGGATCTGGCTGTCAATTTTTCAACTAATAACGGATGATTTGTTATGAGTGGTAGCGATATCAACCGCAGGGACTTTTTGAAGTTTATGGGTCTCGGTGGCGTTGGTGCGGCAACCCTGAGTGGTTGTGATATGCCGACGACTGTTACTCTCGAAGAGGGTAAAGAGAAGGTAGTTGCCTATTTGGCACCGGAAGAATATGCAATTCCGGGTATAGGCGTAACTTTTGCCTCTACCTGTCAGCAGTGTCCTTCGGGTTGTGGTGTGCATGGCCGAGTTCGTGAGGGTCGTGTGCTAAAGCTTGAAGGCAATCCTGAAGCATTGAATGGTAAGGGTTTGTGTCAAATGGGCCAGGCAAGTCTGCAGGGTCATTACAATCCAGATCGAATTACGCAGCCAATGGCCCGTAAGGGTGGGGCGCTGGAGCCGGTAAGTTGGGAAGAAGCTTGGAAGCTGATGCAGGAGAAGGCTTCTGGTGCTGCAAAGGGGCGTAGCGCTTGGTTCACTGGTACCGTTAGTGGTCACCAGTCAGTTTTGCTTGCAGCGTTGAATAAAGCCTGGGGCAGTAAAGATCATTATGTCTATGAAGCAATAAATAATGCTGTAGGCGAAGCAGTTAACGAGTCTGTGCTTGGTGATGCGGCCCCTGCGTATCGTTTCGATAGGGCAAAAGCTATCCTTTCATTTGGGGCTGATTTCCTTGGCACTTGGGTGTCTCCAGTTCATTTCTCACGAGAGTATGCGTCAAAGTTCCGTAGCGGCGATCGTGGTGTCCTGATTCAAGTTGAACCAAAGATGACGCTGACTGGTGGGAATGCCGATTTGTGGGTGGCCGCACGTCCGGGTACGGAAGGTGTTGTTGCTCTGGGTATTGCTAATGTTCTACTGAGTAAAAATCAGGTCGACGGTAAAGGTTTGCCTCAGGCTGCACTGGATATGATTTCTCAGTATAGCGTTGATAAGGTAACCGAAATTTCAGGCGTTGCCGGTGATACCTTGGTTCGCATTGCTAAATATCTTAAAGAGCGTAGCCCGAGTCTGGTGCTTTCTGGTGAGTCTGCGCATGGTCATGCCAATGGCTACCAGAATGCTATGGCTGCGATGATGTTGAATGTTTTGCTTGGCAATGTTGGTAAGACAATCGAAGCATCAAATAGCATGGTGTTTGGTGAGCTGAAGGCTAAGACGGGTGATAGCAAGGCGATGCTGGATTTTGCCAGTGCTGCTGACGCTGGAAAATATGATGTGGTTTTCTTTATGGGTGCGAACCCTGTTTACACAGCACCCGCGCACTTAGGAATGGCTGAGAAGATTGCCAAAGTACCTTTTAAAGTGGCTTTGTCTATGTTTCCTGATGAGACAACTATGTCAGCGGATCTGGTTCTGCCCCTGTCTTCGCCTTATGAAGAGTGGGCTACTACAGTTTCTCCGTATCAGCCTAAAGAAGCTGCAGTCAGTATGTCCCAGCCTTTGATGAAACCATTGAGTGCTGAAACCAAGAGCCTAGGCGATATCCTACTGTCAATGCTGAAATATCAAGGTGTAAAAGGTTACGAAGGCTTTGATGACTATTATGCTTACCTACGTTCTGAGTTGAGTGCTATGCCAGCTTCAGTAAAAGGTGGTAAAGGCAATGATGCTTTTTGGTCCGCAGCGGTTCAAAAAGGCTTTATCAAGGCACCGACAAAGTCTGGTTCATTAAAAGTTAGTCTGGGAGATGTTAAGCAGAGTGGTTATCAGGCGGGTGGTGATTATCCGATGCATTTGGTTCCATCTTCCAATCAAGCTATGTATGACGGCCGCAACGCTAACCTACCATGGTTGCAGGAAGCGCCAGACCAAATTACCAAGATCTTTTGGGATTCGTGGGTTGAGATTCATCCTAAAACTGCTTCAAAGCTAGGTGTTAAAGAGGGTGATTTTGTCCGTGTTGAATCAGATCAAGGTGCAGTTGAGGCGCAGGTCTATATCTATAAAGGTGTGCATGTCGATGCGGTGGCTGTTCCAATGGGGCGGGGCCATGAAGAGTACGGTCGTTATGCCAAAGGTAACGGCGTTAACCCACTTAAAATTCTCAGCCCTGCGGTTGATGAAATGAGTGGTGAGTTAGCTACCCATGCAACACGTGTTCGTATAAGTAAAACCGGTCGCAGTGATGAGTTGCCCCGTTTAGGTGGTAGTGAAGTTCAAGTCGGTCGTCGATTGGTAAGTACAGTCTCTGCTGATGTGTTCAAAAGGACTGAGGGAGCTTAATTATGTCACTTAAGAACATTCTTGAAAACTGGTCTCATTATCGTCGTGGCCATGAAGACGGCGGTCACCACGACTATGAGCATATGTGGGGTATGGCAATCGACTTAAACAAGTGTACGGGTTGTAATGCTTGTTCTGTTGCATGTTATGCCGAAAATAATCTACCTACGGTTGGTAAAGACCGTATGAGAAAAGGTCAGGGTTTGCACTGGTTACGCATGGAGCGTTACTGGGATGAGCCTGAAATGGGTGGTGATGAGAAAGAGTACCAGGAGCGTGGTGGTAGCTTTTTGCCAATGATGTGTCAACATTGTAATGCTGCAACATGTGAACCTGTCTGTCCGGTTGCTGCGACATATCATACTCCGGATGGCCTGAATGCACAGGTTTATAACCGCTGCATCGGTTCGCGTTACTGTTCAAATAACTGTCCATATCGTCTGCGTTACTTCAATTTCTACTCTTACTACGAAGAGTCATGGCCTGAGCCGCTGAACATGCAGCTGAACCCAGACTTGAGTGTGCGTGATAAGGGTGTGATGGAAAAATGCACATTTTGTATCCAACGTATTCGTACCGGTAAAGATACGGCGCAACGTGAAGGTCGTGAAGTGAAAGATGGTGATGTAGTAACTGCTTGTGCACAGACATGTCCTACAGAGGCGATTGTTTTTGGTGATTTGCTTGATAAAGATGCTCAAGTCACCAAGCTTTGGAAGGCCCAGGAAGTTGAGCTTGGAAAAACGAAGCAGGAGAAGTCTAATGGAGAACTACGCGGATATCGTGTCTTGGAAGGTTTGAATACGGATCCATGTGTTATGTACATGGATCGAGTACGCGAAGCCTAGAAGACAGGATAGCCATACAAATATAAACGTGGTGTGACCTATGCAAACAAAAGATATAAATGAAAATATAGCCTGGGCTAAGATCAATGAGGATGTCCTCCGAAGTATGGAGAATCCTCGTAAGGGCTACTGGATTGCCGTGGCAGCGTGTATTGCTATGGTGATGTGCGCAGTACTGGCTGAGATCTATCAGTACCAAGTGGGGATGGGGCCTTCAAACTTGAACTGGCCACATATGTGGGATTTATACATTGCGACCTTCGTATTCTGGATTGGTATGAGTCACTCCGGAACGCTTTTGTCTGCGATTCTTCATATTATCCAGGCTGACTGGCGTAAACCGATTTATCGATTTGCTGAAGCAATGACAACATTCTCACTGATGACTGCGGGTCTGTTCCCAATCATCCATTTGGGTCGTGTCTGGAACATGTACTGGGTACTTCCATATGTGTCTGATCGTGGTATTTGGCCGAACTTTCGTTCACCATTGATCTGGGATGCTTTTGCAATCACAACTTACCTAACTTCATCTGCGTTGTTCTTGTTTATCGGTATGATCCCTGATTTGGCTATTTGTCGCGATAACGCACGTGGTTGGCGTCAGAAGCTGTATACAGTGTTGTCGTTGGGTTGGCAGGGGGATGATCGTCAATGGCGTAATTTCCGCAAGATCTACCTGTTGATGGCATGTTTCCTGATTCCTTTGGCGGTATCAGTACACTCTATCGTATCGGCTGACTTTGCTATGTCGATCATGCCCGGCTGGCACATTACATCGTTCCCTCCTTACTTCGTAGCAGGTGCTTTGTACTCTGGCTGTGCGGCAATCATTACGCTGTTCATCATCTTGCGTTACTTTTTCCGCTTCGATGAATACATGACGATTCCAATTTTGGAGAAGACTTGTAAGCTGACTTTTGCTATCGCAATGGTTTGGTCTTACCTAACCCTGATAGAGTTTGCTTCAGTTTGGTATGGCCATGACATGGTTGCTAAAGAGTCGCTGCTGAGCAGGTTTTATGGCCCATACGCACCATTCTTTTGGTTGATGTTGTTCTGCGGGATTGTTGCTCCATTTGCCCTGGCAATTGAAAAGTTTCGTAGACACCTGCCAACAATGTTTGTTGTCTCATTAGTGTTGAACCTGGGTATGTGGTTGGAGCGTTGGATGATTGTGACACCAACACTTGCGACTTCGTATTACCCATTTGCTTTCGATACGATGTGGCCGAGTATGGTTCAGTGGGCAATCGTCTTTGGTAGCTTTGGTTGGTTTGGGTTGTTATTCCTGATCTTTGTTAAAGTTTTCCCATCTGTTTCAATGTATGAAGTTAAGGAAATGGTATTTCACCGTCGTCACTACCATAGTGCTGACTTGGCAACGAAGTTTCATCGTCGTGCAAGCGACCGTGAAGAGGCTGGTGAACCGAGTACTGAAGGAGCAAAATCATGAAGCGTTACTACGTGATGGGGTTGTTTAGCAACTTCGAGGAAGCATTTGCTACGATTTCTGAAATTCGTTCACATGCAATCGCAGGCGTTTCTGTGGATGATGTGACTTTGAAATCACCAATCGAGCATCCAGAGATTGAGGAAATTTTGGGAGATCGTGGTTCACCAGTGCCGAAATTTTCGCTCTTTGGTGCGATCTTTGGGATCTGCTTTGGCTTTTTGTTTCTTGCTTCAGCACAGGCAACATTTTTGGTACAGCCGGCAGGCGGCAAGGCGGTGATTCCGCTGCCTTCCAATATTGTCTTGACCTATGAAATGTTGATTCTGTTTGGTGTTATCTCGACATTGATCGGTTTTATGATTAGTGCTCGTTTGATGACCAAGCGTCATCCGCTTTACTCCGAGAAGGTTAGTCTTGACCAGATCGGCGTTATGTTGGAGTTGGATGAAAAAAATGTTGATTCAATCAAGGACCTGTTTAAAAAGCACAAAGTGCTGGAAATTCGTGAAGAGGTATCGCAATGAAGTTTAAGTCAGTAATAGCGGCTTCGATGATGATGCCGGCAGTTGCACTTGCCTGGCCTTGGTCGACGGATATGATGAATCAACCCAACATCAAGCCACAAGAAGGTACGATGCTGGATTTTCCAGAACGATCAATCCCTGTCGGTGGGATTCCTACACAGGTAGCTGATCGTGAAGCTAGTCGTGACTTAGTTAATCCTGTTGAGGCTACGGGTGACTCTATTGATATGGGGCGCAATCTTTACAAGGTCTACTGTGCAGCTTGTCACGGTTTGACTGGCGCGGCTGATTCTCCTCTAAGTGGCAAGATTGGTGCTATCAACCTGACCGATGATTATGTTCAGGAGATGAGCGAAGGCTGGATATGGGGAACCATTACCTTTGGTAGCTATGTTATGCCGTCTTACGGTGTGCCAACAGGTCGCCCTGATAGTCGTGGTTCAAACGATCTTAATGTTGAAGAGCGTTGGCATGTGGTGAATTACATTAAGCAAAATCTTGTAAAAGATAATGCGGCAGCAACAAAAACAGCTGCAGCTCAGTAATTCAGTGGGTAAAACTATTTTAGAGATAGTTAACAGAGGTTAGTATGGAAAACTTCGGTTTCTGGTCGGTTGTAATCACCAACTTTTTGGTTGTCCTTTACTTGGCATTGGGCGGTGTGACGCTTTCTGCCGCATTACAGTTATGTAATGGTAAATGGCGTTTCCAGGTGCGCGGTTTAGCGTGTTCATTGGCAGTGTTGTTTCCTATAGCGTTTGTCTTGTTGCTGGTAATTCTGGCGGCAGGTGAATCAGCCTTCCCATGGCTGGCTCATGCGCATGATGAGGGTCATCATTTGCCAGGCTGGCACAACTACACATTCCTGGTTGCACGCAATATTATTGGTCTCCTATTAGTTGCGGGCTTATATGGTTTGTTTATTAAGTGGCAGCACGAGTCTGAGATCGATAGCTCATACGCTGCGCAACGTCGATTTCGAAATATTGCGTTGCTGATTCCTTTCGCATATTTTCTTTACGGCTCAATGGTTGCTTGGGATTTTGAAATGACCATGGTTCCTAACTGGCATAGTGCAAGTTATGGCGCATACTTTTTCCAGAGTAACTTCCATATGTTCCTGGGCTTTTTCACCATTTTCTTATTCTTTCTGAGTCGTTCAGGTAAGTTGGTGCAACAGTTTGAAGGTTATATCTTCAACTTCATGGCTCAGTTCATGTTGGCAATGACTATTCTATGGACATACCTGTACTTCACTCAGTACTTGATTATGTGGTATGGCCGTTTGCCTGCTGAAATGGATCGTTACGATGCCATGATGACTGAGATGTCGGGTATTTGGTGGTTGTTCCTTGTGCTGAAATTTTTGATTCCATTTTGCACATTGGCGATTACACCTAACCGTCATAATCCGTCTGTGATTGTAATGGTGGCAGGAAGTATCTTGCTGGGTACATGGCTTGAGCGTTATACGTGGGTGTCTGGCTCCGTTGCCAGTGAGTACACGCATACTCCAATGTCTTCGATTGCAGACATTCTTATAACAGCTGTTGTGATTGTGATTAGTTGGTTTGCTGTTAAGTGGAGCCTGACACGTTACGGTCTGATCCGTAACAGCTAAGCTTCAATTTGCTGTGACTGAAAAGGCGGACATTTGTCCGCCTTTTTGTTTTAACGGGATGTGTTGAGAGTAACGCCTTTGGCATGTCGTTCAAGCCAGCCAGCAATGCGCTTTGTTAATTGGTTCGAGGTTCCACTGAATTCGTGGCTTGCTCCTTCGACAACAATCTGTCGATATGAAATGTAACCTTGAGAATTTTGCGTTGAGCTCTTGGCGATTGCAGAACGCTTATATGAATTAATTTGTTTGCTGGATGTGACGGCATTGCTTGAAATTTTGGCTGCAAGTGCGCGTGACATAGCTGATCTTGTGACATGCTCAAGATCATTGCTGCCGTAGATGTCCAGGATCGGTACTGTTATTTTTTCAAGCTGTTGGGGTATTGATTCAGCTTCAATGTCTTTATCAAGTACTCCCAGGCTGATGGCGATGAATGCTTGTATGGATGTATCTTGTTGGCTCGAAAGGTATGCGGTGGCCGCCATTGCGCCAGTGCCATGCCCTAATAAGACGATATTACCTATGCCAACAGTTTGCATATAGTTTGCAGCGCTGTTGATGCGCTGATTAATAATTGATTGCTTATTGGTGTAATCGTCAATGGATGTCAGGTAAGGAAGTTGAATGGTAATACTTGCCCAACCATGTACAGGTAAGTCATTTCTCAGTGGTCGAATAACTTCTGGTTTATCGGGGTGGCTGTTAGCATCATGGAGTATGATTATCGCCCCCTTGGGTTGCCCGCTCTGATCTGGGTCATAAACAGCAAAGAATTTGCTTTTACCATCATCTAGCCATAGGGCCTTACCATTAATTAATCCTTTTTCTAGTGATTGAGCAAATTCAACGCTGTGATCAGCGCTGGTATCTTGAGCTGACGTAAGCCCGGAAAATAGTAGTATGCAAGTAGAAAACATTAGTGTGGCGCATGATGTGAAATGATTATCCCTTTGAAAACATTGGCTTAACAAGCTTTTCTTTGGTTTCCAAATGTTGAGCTTAAAAATCATAGTTTTATACGGTGATTTTTCCAGTATTTCATAGAGTTAATCGCGTGAAAAAAAAGCGCTAATCGGTTAAAGTTAGCGGCTGTTTGCCCTTGTGGCTTTAAATTTTCCTTTTAAATAGTATTCAAGAAGAGGCCTTGCCTATGTCAGATTTTAAGATTGCGCCATCCATTTTATCGGCTGATTTTGCCCGTTTGGGTGAAGAAGTTGATAACGTTTTAAAATCCGGTGCAGACATTGTTCATTTTGATGTAATGGATAATCATTACGTGCCAAACCTGACTATTGGCCCGTTGGTGTGTGAGGCCTTGCGCAAACATGGTGTTACTGCAGATATCGATGTTCACTTGATGGTGAAACCTGTTGATCGAATTATTCCTGATTTTGCCAAAGCGGGTGCTAGCTATATCACTTTCCATCCCGAAGCGTCTGAGCATGTTGATCGCACATTGCAATTGATTAAAGCTGAAGGTTGTAAGTCTGGATTAGTCTTTAACCCTGCTACTTCTCTCGATGTTTTGAAATATGTCATTGATAAAGTTGATATTGTGCTGTTGATGTCGGTTAACCCAGGTTTTGGTGGGCAAAGCTTTATCCCCGCGACTTTAGATAAATTGCGCGAAGCACGCAAAATCATTGACGAGTCTGGACGCGATATCCGCCTTGAAATCGACGGTGGTGTTAAGGTTGATAATATTCGCGAAATTGCAGAGGCAGGTGCAGACATGTTTGTTGCTGGTTCAGCGGTGTTTGGCGCTGCTAAGGATAGCGATGCAAATAAATATGACAGCATTATCGCTGCCATGCGCGAAGAGTTATCTAAGGCAAAATAAGTGTGATTAGTATTCGTAAGCCTAAGGTGGTATTGATAGA
>Ga0316207_10005372_pt1 | contig 10655 bp, 11 predicted proteins | sample 6weekpyrite_MG_FD_204943 | JGI IMG/M metagenome (GOLD analysis project Ga0316207, IMG submission 204943) | Microbial mat bacterial communities from mineral coupon in-situ incubated in ocean water Damariscotta River, Maine, United States -... | ecosystem: Environmental > Aquatic > Marine >...
CCCCAATGCCAGTAAGTTAAGCGTTAACTCTTTGATATCACAGGGTTTAATGAAATTAAAATAGTGAGCCTCCCCCTTAGAAAAAGGGGGAATGAGGGGGATTAAAAATGATAGCAGCATACAAAACACTATAAACATAGAGTCAAAAGCCAAATCTCCCCCAACCCCTCTTTGCTAAAGAGGGGAGCTACAAGCCTGAAGAGCATATATATTCAAAGACTTACAGCTTAACTTACTGGCATTGGGGTCAGGCTCTATATCACTATTTTAAGTATTATTATATGTGCTGCTTTAGGTGCAGTGAAAGTTGTTAATGTGTATTTAAAGTGGCGCGTAAAAGGTATTCTTAACATGTTGTTAAAATGGCTGAGTAAAATTAATGACTCGGTTATTATTTCGACTTAAAATTCCAGGTCAGGATGTCATCATCTATAATATATTAAGTCACTTAGTATTTTAAAATTTTTTGTTTTACTAATACTGGAAATGCACATGGAAATACCAGGCCTGTTTTCTGGTTTATTTCATATCATTCCTGCTGTTGATTTATCTCAACTAAAGCGATCCTGTTACCCTGTAGCATTTCACAAACGAAAGTCAAATTTAGCATAAAGCCAGACTGGAATAATTAGACTTAAGGAGTGAGTTAAATGAATAAATTAAATATATTGGTAGTAATGTGTGCAGGTGCTGTTTTTATTACCAGTTCAGTAACAACCGCTGCACCGGTTGCCTATATCGACCACGCTTCTTTTATCGCCGATTTGCCAGGCAATTCTATCAACCTTGATTTCGATAACTTTACAGCACCGGTCACTGTCAATAGTGGAGATACTATTGGTAGCATTACATTCACCTACAATTTTAACGGCTTAAACATGGTGATTACTGACGGCGCCCAGTTTAATGGTGGTGGTCCTTTCGACACGATTTCCGGGAGTAACTTTCTCGGCACAGAAGATGCGGATATGTTTCTGGATGATGACGATTTCAGCATGAGCTTTAATGCAGTGAACGCCATCGGCATGTATTTTGTTACCGCAGAAGAGCCTGGTGTGAGCATATTTGATGGTGATATTCAACTGACCTTCGGCAACACAACAGCCTTGCTTGATGTGGGTGCTGTGCAGACTACACTGGGAGACGGTTCCCTGGTATTTTTCCTGGGTCTAATAGACACCAGCAACGCATTTACTACCGCTAGTATCAGTACACCGAATTCGAGCGGGGCATTTCTATACAATATTGATGATATAACCACAGCAGTAGTCCCTGTACCGGCAGCGGTCTGGTTGTTTTGTTCTGGTTTGTTAGGTTTGGTGGCATTTAGTCGTACAAGTTAATTAAACCATTTATTTGTCTTTAAGGAGAAAGCTTATGAAAACCCATTTGTTCACCGTTATTCTTATTCTAATGCTCACGCCAGTTCTTGTTTTCGCCGCGAGACCTTCAATCAATGCATTGAATACACGTGTTAATCAGCTCGAGGCTGAACTCAGTGCTTTAAAGAGTGTAAAGAGAGTTTTTGTCACTAGCGAAGTCTTTACAGGTAAGCTCGGCACAATAAGTGGTGCCGACCTGAAATGCCAGAATGCCGCAGATAATGCGGGTTTGGGAGGGCAGTGGAAAGCATGGCTCACGGGTGGAAACAGACGTGATGTAACTATCGCCGGACGTTTAAGTCGGCATCTTGGTCTATATATAGCCGTTAGAAACAACCCTTCTAATTTATTTGATCTGATCGCTGATCCGCTCTATGGAGATTTCCCAAATAAATTGTTTGCTCCCATTAATACTGATGAGTTTGGTAATTCCGCCTTTAGTGTAAACGATGTCTGGACTAACACCTCAACAACCCCAACAGTGGGGGGATTTGGTGAGGCAAGCTGCAGGTCCAGCATCACTAACATAGCCTGGGATCACGGTCTGGCAGATAAAACAGGCCACGTGGGAACGAATGATTTAGTTAATGGCAAAGTCAAATGGCAAGATGCTGGAACGGATACATGTGATCAGCTAAAGCACCTATATTGTTTCGAACAATAATATAATGTCTACTGTAACGGTTGAGTAAAAGCGTTGTTTAACTTTGAGAGAAAAGCTGGTTTAGACATTAATGGTACTTATTTAAGCTTTAATTCTAAGATGTGGAAAAAAGTTTAAGTATTCAGAAAAACAAAACATTTTTTTCTTAAAGTAGAGATTTAAGTAAGAGGCATTCGGCTCAGGCATTATATTCAATATGGCGTGAATGTAATGTTTGTGCCGGTAAGTTTTTCTAAATTAAAAATACTTTAATTGGAATAATTTCACAACTTCGAAACGGATCAACCTGACTTTTAAGTCGGGTTATAAACATAATATTTAACAAATTAACAGCATATCATATTTATGTTGTTATCTTTTATTCATCGTCAACATACTTCCGGGTATCAGTTGAACCAGGTGTATAAATAGTATCTTCGACACTTTTAGGTGCTATCGATGCCAATATATTCTCATCGGATATATTTTTTATCATTGATAATTGTTTAATAAGACTTGAAGCCTCTTCAATCACTCTATCATATAGCTCAATTATCTCCTGATCGAAATCATCACTTCTTAAGGCCTCCATCTTAAAAAGTTGCATCTTGTTAAGCAGGTTGTTAAGTATGTGATGATTCGCAAATATCATTGAGTTGTATATGCGAGTAGCTTCGAGTTCCCTTTCTTTTTCTAACAGCTTCTTTGCTGACAAATCAGCGTATATACCTAAAAAGATAATCAGGAAGACAATAACAGAGCGCATCCATAATTCATTGAAATCTTTTGGAATAATTTCTAAATGTGGCTCTCCATATACAAAATAATGTATCGAAGTATCAAAGAACCAGAATACCAGTGCGATGATGATTGTTGCGATCGAGTATTTTTTCTCTTTAATGTGACTATTCATATAGCACCCTGTAAAGCTCGGGTTTTTATGACCGATATAGCTGTAATGAGGTTTCGCTGCAGGCAGACAAATTATGTCCTATTTTGCATGATTTACAAACGTCGAAAAAGGCTATTTATAGCTGGTGAATAAGTCTGCAATGTGTTGCTGTCTATCTTAAGTTAACAGATTTATGGAGCATAGTCCTTTTAAAGCATTATGCTACTTTATTTGATAAATAAAAGGGGGGTTAGAGATATAGGTCTCATTTTTAGTTTTTAAATTTATAAACAGTAAGAATGCGCTGTGCTCAGAGCTGATGAGTAGTAATGAGTACATTATTCGGTAATCTCAAAAGTTGCATATTTTTCAGAAGCTCCTTTAGTATTTTGGCAATTAATGATTTTGGTTGAGCCATTAATTTTCCAGTTGCCTTTTACATATAGTTTGTTATCTTTATTCCAGTGCCTTGCTGACCAGTTATAAGGCATTTTATTATTTTTTAAAAAATGCTGTGCAGATATGTGCTTGCACCAATCTCGTAAATCGGTAGCGCTGCTAGTTGGGATTTCATCATAAGTTAAAGCCGTCATAGCCTGTGATGGCATTTCAATAATAGCGTATTTTAGTAAAGAGCCTTTTAAAATTCGGCAATTAACATCCTGATTTGTATTCTTAATTTTCCAGCTTCCTTTTATGTTTAAAGTGTTAAGCTTGGTCCATGATGATGAGGTCCAGTTATAAGGGGTGATACCTTTGGCAAAGAAGTGTTGAGAAGATTTGTTTTTACACCAATAGCTTAACTCAGATGTGGTATTAACCATGGTGTTTTTTTCGGTCGCGGCAACGGAGCTGGAAAGCAGGAGGAAACAAACTTTAAAAGTGGTTTTCATAGAAATCCTGTTGATTAAATGGGTGTTGATAAAAGTTAAATTTAATCTGCCATTAGTTAGTCTGTGGGAAGCAGGTTATTAAGAATATACTAACAATTTGCCCCGGTAATAATTCGTCTACGATATAAAATAATAACTATCAGTGTTAAACAGGCTAACGCAATAACCGCTGGAAACATAATAGTTGTCACTGAATAGTGTTGCAGAGCGATAATGACCATAATATTACGTACAACAAATAATGAGAAAAAAGTTAAGCTCTCTTCAAATGGGTGAAAATAGGCTTTACGTATAGATGGCCCAAAGCCAAGTACATCTACAGATGTGAGTATAATAACAGCCCATAAAGGATCAGAGGTAAAAAACCAGAACGGTAAAGAGGATATTGCCAGGGTAAGAAACCACCAGTCAGTTATGGTGATGCTTATGTCAGACTTGGATCGATAGGCCAGAATAGCGATATACAGGGTAATTAAACTCGAAATACCAATTGGCCAGGCTCCAGTACCAGCGCCATCTTCGAGTTGTGCGAAAAACACAATGAATGTTGTTGTGCCCCATATTACCCAGGAGAAAACATGAGGTTTTACACTATTATTTAATATGGATCGGATGTATGGGTAAAAAGCCATAAATGTAAGGGCGATGGCTATAATGCTTAAAAGCTCCTTATACATCGAAATTAGATACGTTACATTCATGCTTGAAAAAACCTTAATACATGTGCTTCGTGTATTACAGTTAATAGAAGAGATAGGGCGCTATATACTAATTTCATACCTGTAAATTATATATTATTTTCTTTTTATATCTTAACTTCTAACTTCATGTAGGTCTTCCCGTTTCTAAATATCAGTTTTTCTATGAAAAGTAAAAGGGGGGGTATTGCTGCTGAGTTAAATGCAGGTATGATTGTTAAAATTTTATTATCATATTTTAATTATTATAGGTTCTTGACACGGGTAGAGTGGAGGGATAATTATGCTCATTATGGCGTTTCGTTATGTGTTTGATTTTGGCTCAACAGATTCACGTATAGAAAGCTCATCAATACTGATAATATTACCCATGGATTCAATTTGTGTTATGGCTTCATGAATAATCTGATCATATAAGTCCAGAACACTATCAGGAAATTTATATGTCTTTTCAGCAGATATTTTAAATAGCTGCATCTTATTTAGAAAGTTATTAAGGATATGATGAGTAGAGGATAGCATTGCATGGTATATCTTAACTTTTTCTAATTCGATCTTTTGGTATCTTTGTTTTGAGACTAGATCAGCAAATGCAAACATACAAAATATGACCACTGGGATGATAAGCTCATCAATCTCATATCTTTCAAGGCTTTCTATTGCATTGACGAAAATTACAAATAAATCTATACCGGACACAGTCGTAGTGAGCCAGACCAGGATTGAAATAGCTAGTCCGATTAATGTCAACTTATTCTTTTTCATACAAATTCCCTTACACTCAATGTTGAATTGTCTATTGTCCCTAATATTAGAAATGATTAATATCTATAAAATACCTAATATCACTATGTGAGTGTATATATTGGTGTCACTTATTTGTCAACAGTATGGAAACATCTAAATCAGAACTCGCTGACGATGCACTTAGGGAAAAGCAATGGATAGCAGGTCGTTTTGATGAAAAAATTGATTTAATAAATATGCTTAAATAAAACTTGAGACTAGATCAAGTAAAAGTCAATTGAAGGCACTCCTTAGTAAGCTTGATGACCCGATAACGGAAGCAGATTTGTTGACAGCTCTTTATACCTCAGGGGAAAATTATATTCAGATTACGGAGTATTTTGAACAAGATTGTGGAAAATCGCGGTAATATTAAAGACAGACAGAAAAATTCGCCAGGTGCGGTTAGATCAAAAGTGTGATTAGCGTTATGAAGCATTAGATCTGATCTATGAGCAATTCGAACAAAATAATGATAAAGAAAAAATTTTACAGTCCCTGTCTTTAGATAAAGATAAAAAGCTGGCTGAGGACATGTGGTTTGCAATGAATAAATCGAATGATGCTTATTATGAACTGGTTGAAAAATTTTACCAATTCTATGGTCATTGATTAAATATTTTCTGATTACACAGGAATACTGAGTCTTACCCTTTATTTTTAAGGGTACTCGATTTATATGAATTTCCAGCTACTAATTGTCTGAGGTGGGAGGTTATAGCAATTCCAGGTAGCTTAAAATCTATTCACTAGAAGAAATTATTGATTAAAATCAAACCAGAAGCATATTCAAATCAGTAAAATACCGGCCATGAGAAATTGCTTCATTCGGTCTTTACAGGCTAGTTCTCTTTCTTATGTGTGCTTGATATTTACATTTATATTTAGCAGCACGGTGTTAGCTGAACAAAATCTGATATATAGTCAATTACATAAACTTGAAGAAGACTATCAGTTTATTCTGACTGAGTTTTACAGAGACAAAGCGTCCTATTCTGCTGAAAGCATGCAATATATTTCATCTGTTGAATTATTGCACTCGGAAATCTTATGGCGTTTTAGTTCAAAGCAGCCTGTTACAGCTTTACAATTAATTTATTTCAATATTCGGACTATTAAAAATAACCTCAATCATAAAGCAATCAGTGCATTTATCAGGTTACTACTTGAGAATAATGACCTTAAACTGGCGAAAGCGCTATTAAGGGATGTCATAAAAAAGGGAGATAAAAATCTTCTACCTGAAATATATTTTCATTTTGCCAGGTATTATGCACAACGTCATAATTGGTCGAAAGTAAACAAACTGCTTGAAAATAATATAAATAAATTATCGCTTGCTAAAAAAGATAATGCACTTATGTTAAATGGCGCTGCCCTAATACATCTGAAGAAATTTAAATTGGCTAAAGAAAACCTTACAAAAATATCCTCTAGTTCACATAACTATGCTTACGCACAACTAAATATGGCTATTGTAAATGTTAAATTAGGGTTGTGGAACAAAGAAGATAAAGCGATAGATTATATATTAAATAAAATGCTTGCAGAGAAGGGCGGGGAGCTTGTTAACAGGCTCTACTTGCTACTTGGGTATGCCCTGATGCAACAAAATAATAATGCTAAAGCTAGAAATGCATTTAGACAAATTAGTCTAGGTAGCCGTTATACAAATAGGGCTTTAGTTGGTATCGGACTAACCGCAATCAGTCAAAAAGATTTTTCAGGCGCATCAAATGCATTAACCATACTAAAGAATAAAAAAATAATTGATTTATCTGTAGATGAGTCATATGTTTTATTTTCATATTTATATGAAAAACAATTTCAAGAATATAAAATGTCTATTAGTTATATGCAGGCGATGAAATATTATCAGAGTAGAATTGATCAACTCGAAGTTATATCTACTCAGGAAAATGATATGTCAGTAATCAGCTATGATGAGCCAGCATCGGCTATTATTATTAATAATATCAGTCTTGATTATAAGTCTATGTATCCTGAATCATTTATGTTTAATTACATGCAGTTAAATAATTTATTAGAATTAAGTATAACTAAATCACTGAAAAATAAAATAGAAAACCTTATTAAAAAGTACGTAAAAATGATTCAAAAAATCACATCCAATTTAGCCCGTCAACGTAAGGAGTATTTAGTAAATTATTTAAATCAAAGTCGATATGGTCTGGCACATCTTTATGATAGTAGTAATAGCGAGACTAATTGAAGTGTAGAGGTGGTCAGGTTAGTTTCTATCTTTATTTTTAATAATTAAAAGATTTGTCACAAATACGTGTAGAAAACAGAGGAATATTATAAGTTGTATTAGTATAAGTCGTGGGGTGGATCAAGCAACGCGGATCCACCAGTCTTCGTGATAACGGTGGATCCGCGTTGCTTGATCCACCCTACGCAACAGTCTAAAATTAGATAATGTTTAACTATTAGTCCTGAGTAGAGTTTCGGTTGTATAAAAAATAAAAGAAAATTAACGCAAATGAAAGCAAGATCCTTATTGTGTAGTACACCGCAAGCGCACAACACTGATATTTGCGTTTATTTGCGTGCATTTGCGTTTTCTTTTTCTTTTGGTGTTTAGATTTAACGGTTGCTTTAGAAATTAGTAACAATCTATAACATAAGATTAAGTCAAAGCTTTATTCATATCCTGCCAGAAGTACCAAAATAAGTGCATTTTATAGGCTTATTTTTTATCAAGACCAGCGTCTGAACGAACTTTATCCAGACATTTTGGACATACCCCATGACTAAACTCTGCATCTGAATGTTTTGATAAATATTTCTCTATCTTGTCCCAGGCCCCTTGATCGTCTCGAATACTGTGGCAATAAGAGCATATTGGAATAATGCCTTTTAAAATTATAATTTCATTCGAGGCTTGCTGGAGGGATTTTATTAATTTATCCCTCTCTACTTCCATTTGTTTGCGTTCTGTAATATCTGTGTGGGTGCCGCTCATACGCAGGGGGTGCCCCTGGGAATCGCGCTGAACAATTTTGGCATGATCGAGAATCCATTTATAGTCCCCATCCTTAGTGAGCATTCGGTATTCCAGTTTGTGGCGGTCAGTACGTCCTTCCAGGTGGTCGTGAATTGATGACCATGCTTTATCACGGTCATCTGGGTGTATCGAATTTGTCCAGGTGTCCGTATTATCTTCAAATTCCTTGATCGTAGAATAACCCAGCATCTGCGCCCAACGATCATTGCGTTTTACTTCGTTGGTTTCTATATTCCAGTCCCAGAAACCCTGTTCACTGCCTTCCAGCACCATTTTCAGGCGTTCTTCACTGAGTAGTAGATCTTTGTGTTGCGACTCTTTATCAATCATCTGAAATAATCTGTTTTTAATACATCTTTATATAGTACACCTTTTAGCGTTTTTTTAGGATTCTTTAAGGTGTGTGTCTGAGCTATCCTCATGAATATCTTTAAATGATCATCAATAAAGTCAAAAGAAAAAGAAAACGCAAATGAACGCAAATAACCGCGAAAGACGCAATTATTGTAGGCGTGCCTACGGCACGCTTCACCATAATGCTTTTGACTTATTGCGTGCATTTGCGGTTATTTGCGTTTTTCGCGTTTTCTTTTTAATTTATCTTTTTGATTTTAGTGTGTTTTTTGTGGGGATAGCTCAGGATCTGTGTCCAAATTGTGCACTAAAGTAACGAAGCCTCTTCTTACTCAATCGTTACTATACTTAAATGCTTTAATTTATTTTCCAGATCGTTCAACAGCATCTTTAAAAAAGGGTATATATTCACTCCAGTCATCAATTGAACCCATGTGAGAAAAAATTACGATGCCATTTTTATCGAGTACATAACTGGCAGGGAAGACTTTTGCCAGTGTACGATCTTTTATTTTTGTGCCGGTTTTTAATGTCATCTGATTATTAGTATCAAATCCCGAATCAGATAAAGGTAATGCGGTAAGCTTATGCTGTTTAACCCATTGATTTGATGTATCAATTGATTCCCTGACTTGCAATACAACAAATTCAACTTTATCCCCCATGATATCCTTTAATATTTTATACATATCGATCAGTGTGGAAAATTCCTGTCGGCACGAGGGGCACCAGGAAGCCCAGAAATGAACGAATATCGTTTTTCCCTTTAAATCTGAAATAGATTTTTTTATGCCTTTTGGATCAGTAAAAACTACATCGTAAAATTTTTGATCTACTAACGTTCCTGTTTTTGCCTTATGTACTTGTTGACTAGTTTTATAGGGGCCCCATGATTCGCTCCATATTTTATTGTTAAAAACTACCCGATCATCAACCGCATACAATATACATTTTTGCTGTGTATATTTACTACAGGTTTCAAGTGCGCTTTCTTTCGCTAGTTCAACCGTTTCAAAACCAGACTTCCAGCTCCACGCACCACCTGAAGCCAGGGCAAATGCGCGGTGTAAGTCTGCATACTTATAATCATTCTGGTAACTTTGCTGGGCTTTTTTACTGGCATGGGGAAGCATATCAGTTTCATATGCAGCTACACTTCTGGCTATGCCGCTTAATATCAGAACAGCAATTACAAATTTGTTCATTGAATGCATCATTTTATTTCACAATTGATTATTTTAATATAGGATCAGATTTTTATGAATTAGGTAAATTATAGTTTCAGCTTATTTTTAATTATAATATGAAAAGTTAATATTGTTATTGGTATGCATTCCCACGCAAAGCGTGGGAACGAGATTGTTATACCCCTTAACTTGTCAGTTAATCTTCAACATCTTCCCAGCCAGTAATCATCGCCTTAATGTGCGAGCTTACTGTATGTCCTGCGGTTGCCAGGTAAATATGTGCTATAAAGAAAATCAGCATCATAAAGGCCGCAACCACATGGAAGAAGGCAACCCATTCCAGGCTCAGAAATCCAGCCAGGCCCCAGTCTTCCCATGAGCTATAGAAAAGATAGAACCAGCCGCTTATCCAGATGAGTGGATTAATCAACGCCAATACAAATAAATATGCCAGTCTTTGTAATGGATTGTGTTTACGCACGGTGGTTTGTTTAAACGGGTGGGGTGCATCGGTGAAGATACCGGTGAGGTAAAACTTCAGCATGGCATCCACTTTTTGCATAGTCGGAATATACTGTTTCCATTCCCCGGTGGTGAAGTGCCAGAAAATAGCAAACACCCACAGGCTTACCAGTGTCCATGCGGCAATGGTATGATATTCTGATGCAGCCTGAAAACCGAAGAGGCTGTATAGTCCATGAACTTCAAAACCCGTTAACATCATAAACATAATAAGCAGGGCCTGGGACCAGTGCCAGAAACGTTCAAAACGTTTAAATATATAAATTCTTT
>Ga0316207_10005373_pt1 | contig 10655 bp, 10 predicted proteins | sample 6weekpyrite_MG_FD_204943 | JGI IMG/M metagenome (GOLD analysis project Ga0316207, IMG submission 204943) | Microbial mat bacterial communities from mineral coupon in-situ incubated in ocean water Damariscotta River, Maine, United States -... | ecosystem: Environmental > Aquatic > Marine >...
CGCCAAACAACTTGGCATGCTGGACACAAACTTTGTTAATAGCACCGGTCTGCCCGATGACGCACACTACACCACTCCTCGTGATCTAGCGATCTTAGGTAGCGCCCTGATTAGAGACTTTCCCGAACACTATAAGTGGTATGCCATCAAAAAGTATACTTACAACAACATTACCCAATACAACCGCAACAAACTGTTATGGCGTGATAAAAATGTTGATGGTATTAAAACCGGACATACCGAAGCTGCAGGCTTCTGCCTGGTAGCATCAGGTGTCAAAGATGACATGCGACTTATCTCGGTTGTGCTTGGCACCAAAAGTGAATCTTCCCGTGTTCAGGAATCACAAAAGTTGCTCAGTTACGGGTTTCGTTTTTTCCGCAGCCACAAAATCTACGACGGCAATACTGAAATCAGCACAACCGATATATGGAAGGGTATAGAAGATACTGTTTCACTCGGCTTATTAGAAGATCTATATGTCACGATTCCACGTGGCCAGTACAAAAAACTCAAACCAAGTATTAACTTTGAATCCATTATTGAAGCGCCAGTAACCAAGCATATGGTTCTTGGCAATCTCAAGGTTACATTGAATGACAAGGTCGTTGCAGAACGTTCACTGGTCGCGCTCAACGAAATCGAACTGGGTAGCTGGTGGAAACGCCTGGTGGACTGGTTCCTGTTGCTCGTCAAGGGCTGGTTTGGCTAAACCATGTCTATTGTTTACCTGAACGGTGATTACCTGCCCGAACAAGATGCCTGTGTATCGGTACTTGATCGTGGATTTATATTCGGTGACGGGGTATACGAAGTCATTCCAGCCTATGGTGGTAACCTGTTCCGTCTCGAGCAGCACTTGCAACGACTAAGCAACAGTTTGAGTAGTATCCGTTTAGACAACCCTCTTACCAACAATCAGTGGCAGGAGATTCTCAACGAGGTCATTAAACGCAATAACACTGACGAAGCTGATCAGTCCATCTACTTGCAGGTCACCCGGGGACCTGCAATACGTGACCATGCCTTCCCTGACAAGATCTCACAAACCGTGTTTGTTATGAGCACTCCAATGCTGCCTGTTAGCAAAGATAAACTGGACAAGGGAGTGGTAGCCATCACTCATGATGATATTCGCTGGCGCTATTGTCATATCAAATCGATTGCCCTGTTACCCAATACCCTGATGCGCCAGGTTGCCAGGGAGGCTGGCGCTGATGAAGCAATTCTTAATCGTGACGGCAAGATTACGGAAGGTGCAGCAAGCAATCTCTTTATTGTGAAAGATGGAAAGATTATCACCCCGGCAAAAGATGAATGCCTATTACCCGGTATTACACGTGATCTTATTCTTGAGATCGCAGCAGATGCGAAACTGGACTTTAGTGAAGCGGATATCAGTCCTGAGCAACTACAGGATGCTGACGAAATATGGTTAACCAGCTCTACCAAAGAAATCTTGCCGGTCACCCTGCTTGATGATAAGCCTGTCGGCGATGGTAAACCGGGGCCTTGCTGGAAAGACATGTTAGATCGTTATCAAAAACACAAACAACGCTTACGCTCAGGTGAAGCCCACTAATTCAGGCTAGTGCTTTTGACTGTTCAGATAACCAAAGCTCCAGCTCTGGGGCTGGAATAGGTTTACTCATCAGGTAACCCTGCGCCTGGTCACAACCATAACTTCTAAGCATGTTCCAGACCAGCTCTGTTTCAATACCTTCTGCGACTATATTTAAACCAAGGTTATGAGCCAGCTCAATTGTAGAACGCACAATAGTTTCATTGCTTGGATCGGTATCAATATTGATAACAAATGATTTATCAATCTTTAATTCATCAACAGGCAACTTGCTCAAATATGATAAAGACGAGAACCCTGTACCGTAGTCATCAACCGATATCCCGAATCCCATATTGCTAAATTCTGTCAAGGTATCGATCGCCAACATTGGATTCGACATCATGGCATTTTCGGTTATTTCCAGGGTGAGCTGCTCGCAAGGCAATTGCTGTTCTTCCAGAATTTTTTTCATCCCAGAAACAAAACCTTCATCTTTAAGATTATGTGCTGAAATATTTATCGAAATATTAAGGTCAATATTCATGCGGCGCCATGATGAGGCCTGTTGCATAGCATTTTCGGCTACCCAGTATGTTAATTGAGATATAAATCCTGTCTGCTCAGCCAATTCAACTATTTTTTCTGGTGAGACGAAACCATGCTGCGGGTGGTTCCAGCGTAGTAATGCTTCAACACCCACTACCTTATGAGTACGTAAATCCAGTTTTGGTTGGTAATACAACTCCAACGAATTATTTTTAATCGCATCTCGTAAATCAGCGATCATCGAGAACCGCACAAGGCTGTACTGATCCTGTTCAGGATCGTAAATGCTGTAACCCAACTTGTTTTGTTTAGCCACATACATGGCAACATCAGCGTGTTGTAAAAGATTCTTGCCATCTTCACCATGTTCTGGAAAAATCGCGACCCCGATACTTACCGCAACAACCAAAGTCATGCTATTTATTTCATAAGGTTGCTGGGATGCCTTAATTAATTTTTTAGCTATAGCCGCAACATCTTCCCTACCTACCCCCGGCAGTATGACTGAGAACTCATCCCCTCCCATCCGGGCAACTGTATCAACATCGCGTAAAGTTGATTTTAATCGTTTGCCTACCTCTACCAGCAACTGATCACCAACAGCGTGTCCAAACGTGTCATTAACTTCTTTAAACAAATCCAGGTCCAGCATCAAAAGCGCAAGCGGTGCTTCATCACGCCTGGCGATAAAAATATCATGTTCAATATGATCAAATAATAGCGTTCGGTTCGGTAATGACGTCAGGCCATCATGTAACGCGCGGTATTCCAGCTCAGACTGCCTTAGATGAATCTGCCTTTTCATTTCGCCGAAGGCATCAATCAGGTCTTTTGTTTCAGTGGAATAAAGAGTGGGTAACTCTTGTCTGGCCTTACCCAGGGCTTCCTGCTTAAGTGCCGTGGCAATCATGCCGACAGGGATAAGGATAAGCTTTTCTATTGAAACCACTAATGAAATAACAAACAGTATCGCAATAGCGGCAACAATCCATAATACGACTGATTGTAACGAGGCTACATCACCTAACTTTAAGATATCATTCTCAGCCGCAAGCACCAGCCTGTCATTTATATCACGTAGTATTGTGCTAGCCAGCTCGACGCTTGGCGCGATATTCTCTTTCATTAATTTTGCATCGATACGCCATTCGCTAGTTGAATGAATAAATTTAACTTTTTGAAAGCCGCTGAACCATTTATCAGCAGCATCCAGCAATTCTTCATAGGCCTCACTTGTCTCAAAGCCAATAATGCCGTCATCAACAAGTGGTCTTAGCTTTTCCATTTCTTTTTTATACTCGCCATACATTGTGGCAATGCCATTTTCCTGAACAGGCAAGGCATCTTCATTAAATGATCCCATTCTATTGGCAAGATAAAGTCGAAAATTGGATAACACCTGGGTCCAGAGGTGGCGCGCTTGCAGGAAGGTTTCCAGCACCTCTGGGTTTTCATCTAACTGTTCTTCGCCTTTTAGTGCGTTAAAGGCAAGACCAAATGCATTATTGACCCTGTTCCTGTTTGGCTGAAGCAGGTCAGCACCAATACCGAGAGAAGGATACTGACGAGAAGAATCCAGGCGTATTTCAATCAACTCACCGATATCTGCTTCCAGCTTTAACAGTGTTTGATTGAGATTACGAAAATCTCGCTTATCTTCCTCGCCGACCATTGCCTTGCTATCTGCCAATTGCTTACTAAGCAATAACGCATCTTTAATAGCCTGGTAAATATTCTCCCAGTGCTCCGACTGGGCAGGCTCTAGTAGAAACGAATCCAGCGCCTGGTAGGCATCCAGCAACGAGGCTCGCAGAATATGAGTCGCCTGTAGCAGGCTGTTACGCTCTACCAGGTTCGCTTCGACGATGGACTGCGTTGTTGAGAGCCGCTGGTATCCGTATGCGGCACTCAACAAAATAATAACAATCAGTGCCCCGGCAAGGAACTTAAAGAGTTGTCGTAAACTGACCACGTTTTTTTTGTTCAAGTGTTTCACTAACATTCCAACCACGATGAATATTTACCTGTGACGATGGATCATAACCAATACCTATTATATATCGGTTACGTACGGGATAGATTTAGGGGTAAATGAGTAGAAAAAGAACTAAATACCTTAGTGGGAGTGCTTAATTTGCCCGAATCAGCAGCAGGCCTTGGCTGGTTTAACCGCTTCAATTGAGGCGGATACAATAAAACAATGATATAAAATTTATGATTGTCTGTGTAGTGATTTAAATACAGATAACTCCCATGGTCTTTGTGCTAAAACAAGACCAGTATTAGACTTCTCCTTGGTTGGCAGGCCAATATCCTGTTTATGTAACTGCGCAAATTCCTTTGTCAGTTCGTCAAGTTTTCTTAACATCACCTCCTGAGAACTCCTACTCAAAAGTCCTGTTAGAAATATTCTGCGTTCATGGCCCTTGGAAAATTTTGAGCGAATGAAGTCTCCCTGGACAGTTTTCTCATAAAAGCGCTCAATCGGACCAGCTGGTAACCAACGAAAATCTTCTTTTATGCGTAATTTAATCCTGTTTTTAGGTAGTAATTCAATCAAACCCAGTTTATCTAGCCTGGCAAGGCAGCGTATACACTCTGTCTCATCAATATCATAGATCTGAGTAATTTCCTCGAACGCCAGATGATTACGGACGCATACTGCGACTAGTAACATCTTCAGGTCAGCTACCAGTTCTTTTTCCTGTTCAAGGCTCAAGTGAGATATTCGCTGCTGAGACTGATCAAACAAATGCAATAAGTCTACAAAATCGATATCCATCAAACTGCAAATCTCATCAACCCTATCAAGAGTGAAATGTTTTACCGAGAACATTCTCTTTACACTCGCCTCACTTATCCCGAGACCTGTGGCCACTTTCGCATAAGTCAGGCCATGGCTTTTCAATGCCTGTTTAAGAACATCAATAATTGCTGACGATTTGGCCATATCCCCTATCCCTTCTCAAAACTTTAGCGAGTAGCACAAAAAGTATAACTTATTACTACTTTTGTTGTAAATAACCTGTACTTTTACTGTTTGTGTTTCGTTTTATGATACTTCCAGCCAGACTCTGAACCGTAACAAAACGACATAATATTTACTTGGAGAAAATAAAATGAAAAACACAAAAATACTTACTGTCGCAGTACTCATGACCTTAGGCACTACGCAAGCAGCATATGCCCAGGGTAGCGCTCAGCACTTCAGCGAAGCAGTTGGGCATTCAGCACAAGCAACCGGGCACTCTATTGTAGCTGGAGCAAAATTAGCCTCCAGCGCGGTCGCGGTTCCACTTATCGTAATCGGCGGAGTTGGTCAGGTTAGTCAGGCTGCTGGTGAAGACCTCTGGGATATAGCCAACCAACCTATTGGCGCTCCCTTACCCATTAGTGATGAAACAGTATCAGTGGGACCAGCACCTAATATCGCTATAAAAAATGACGTTCAGGATGAAGGAGAAGGCATATGAATAACACTATGCAAAAAATAATTATCGGCTTGTTTGTCTTTATTTACGCTATCAACAGTCATGCAGCAAGTAGCCAGGCAAATGGCGAAGTACATTTTTCAGCAGATGAAACGGTTAAATTTTCCAAGCAAGTGGAAAAATCACTCGCTGAAAAAGGTGCACGGGTATTTATTGTTTCGAGAGTAGGCCGGCCAGTGAAAGAGCTGCCACCTGGATTTAATTATACTCATACAGGGATCGGTGTTTATTCAATCATTACAACTACTGATGGAAAGAAGATACCAGGTTACACAATGTATAACCTGTATCAAAAAAATGAGCAGCCAAATCAGAGTGAGTTAATTCAGGACTACCCAGTCGATTTTTTCAGCGGTGTATACAAACTGGAAGCCGGTATTATTATCCCAAAACCTGAACTACAAAAACGGTTATTGCAGGTAATTAATTCTGATACTTACAGAGATCTGCATAACCCAAAATATTCGGCTATCGCAAATCCTTTTAATAGCACATACCAGAACTGCACTGAGCACACCTTAGACGTGCTTAATGCCGCGATTTACAATACCTCTGATATCGAACTGTTAAAGACCAATAGTAAAGAGTATTTTGATGCGCAGCGAGTTAAGGTCAATCCGTTTAAAATGATGCTAGGTTCAATATTCTCTGCTGATATTGCTATTTCTGATCATGATGAGAATGTAGAAACAGCAACCTTCACAACTATCGGAGAATATCTTCAGGAATACGACCTGGTTCAGGAACAGTTTTCAATAACTTTGAAGCAGTAATAGAAAGTGTAACTCAATCGGGGTGATAAAAAAGCTATCACCCCGATTTGCTACAATATCGGCGTGAGTGGTATAAATTGTAACAACAAATTCTTTGTTCTCTTCATCATAGATGCTTTCTCATCACCATTTTCTTCTTTTGTATACCAACTATTTCCTGACAACATATCATTCTCGATGCTTTGCTCGACTTGGCCAGCTAGATTCTTATCATAAAGATAAACACCTGTTTCAGTATTTAAGTTTTCTGATCGCGGATCAAGATTATAGGTTCCAATAAAAACGGCCTCACTATCGACCACCAAGGTTTTTGCATGAATTGCAAATATCGGATTCTTATTCTTAAGCTTTTTATATCTTTGCATAGCTGTTTTCGCCAGTGCAGGGTAAGGTTTAAATTCATATACATCCACCCCCATTTCTATCAACTCATCACGTTGTCGGCTATAACCACTAAAGGATGGCAAATTATCACTGGCCGGCAATGAATTCATGCTTATCCTGATTTTCACTCCTCTTTTAAGAAGCTCATCAAACAACTCGAATGCTGGCTCAGACATCACCAGGTACGGCGACTGAATTGTTATTGTTCTTTCAGCGCTTCTCAGCAGGTTAGCTAATACATGTGTAGTATTACCACCTCCACCAAGACTGAACTTATTGCTATTTTTGCCCGGCTCATCACTAACAAAGTGAACGTTTGTCCAGACCATTTCATTTATTAGTGCTGGAAATTTTTCTTCGAATAAATTTGTGATTCTTTGCTTTATTTCCAGCTCCAGGTTATCAGGATTATTGGCGTAATTATGCAATTCACTGTAAATTTCGTTTGCCTGCTCCTTCGTCATCCACCGCTCAGTTGAGCTCAATAACTTTTCAGCACCCACCGTAAGATCATCATCCCAATAGGCATTAAAACTATTTTTCATCAACTCAACTACCGGGCCAGCAAGCAATACATCTCTATCCTTAAAGTTATATTCATGATCATAGTCGAAATATTCGTCAGCCATATTTCTTCCACCAGTAATCGAAATAGCGTTGTCTACGATAAACATTTTGTTATGCATTCGCTGATTAAAACCACGAAAATCAGTAATCAGATGATACAGACGGGAGAAAATTGAACTACCAACAGAGTGTTGTGGATTGTATATTTGAATTGAAACGTTGGGGTGGATAGCTAATGCAACAAGACTCTTGTTAGATGCATCAACCAGGAGGTCGTCTACAATCACCCTGACTTTGACCCCGCGTTCAGCTGCACGCAGCAAGGCCTCTGCTGCCAAAATACCTATATTATCTGTGCTCCAGATGAAGTACTGAACATCAATACTCTTCACTGCATGGTCTGCCAGCCATGCTCGTGCCAGAAGCGCATCTTCTCCCTTTTCCAGCACGTAGGCACCTGTTAAACCAGCGTGCTTTTGTGTGTGATTTTTGACTAACTGCTCTAACGCTCCTTCAGCATTAACTAAACTAGCATAAAAGAGTAACAACCAAACACCAGGTAAAACTATTCTTCTTATATCCATCAATAAACTATCCCTGAATATTATTTCCCCTAGCAGCAGGATGAGCTACATTGCGAACTCTCTGAAGGCTTGACCGCTTCAATTGAGGCGGATACAACAAAATCGGTAATATTGTGATCAGGCGCCCAGTCGCGAATAAACTGTTTCGATTCGTCTTTTGGCTCGATCCTGATACTTTCAAAACCCGCTGCCTGCAGCATTTCAACCAACTCATCAATTAATGAGGCATTTCCCATGCAGCCGGCGACTAACATCGGGTCATTACGCATTTCTTCAGGAAGCTCGACTGTTGCGACCACATCCGAAATAGCCAGGCGTCCACCTGCTTTAAGAATGCGAAAAGTCTCTTTAAAGACCTGGGACTTATCAGGAGAAAGGTTAATCACGCAATTTGAAATAATCACATCAGCTGTCGCATCAGCGACTGGCAAATTTTCAATTTCACCGAGGCGAAACTCAACATTGCTGAATTTGCCTTTGCTGGCATTGCTGCGCGCCTTACTCAGCATATCCGGGGTCATATCTATTCCGATGACATGGCCCGCACTACCCACTTCTTGCGCTGCAAGAAAACAATCAAAACCACCGCCTGAGCCAAGATCAACAACCACTTCACCGGATTGCAATGAGGCTATCGCGCGGGGATTACCACACCCCAGGCCCATGTCAGCGCCATCCGGTACAAATTCTAAATCTGCCTCACTGTAACCCAGTCGAGTAGAGATCAAGGTATTTATGGCTGAATCGTCAGATACTCCGCAACAACTACTCTCGATACCACAGGCATCGCCCTCATTACTGGCATTCGCAACTTGTGCGTAAGCACCGCGAACCTGCTGACGATGTTCATCATTATCCGTCTGCTCATCACAGGCCTTACCTGTACCACAACACCCTGAGTCACTCATTCCAACAACCTCGTTAACTATTCACCAATGCCAATAAAAGGCATTATCGAAAAATATAAAATAAACAAAACTATCCCTAAATAGACAATCAATCGCAGTGGATGTCGCAATGACAGGCTTGCAAACGACTCCACGTCAGCAGGGCTTTGAGAAATACGTTGTGCCTGCAACTCATCTATCAGGCTACGTGCACGCGGCTTATCCTCGTTATTTTTTAACCAGATGCCTGCGACAGAAAAGCCCCAGTTACCTGATGATGTTTCATAAAAATCAATTTGGTGTTCAAGCAATACTTCCCTGACAGCATCGGCTTCATCATCAGGAACATCATTTAATCTGAATATAAGTTTGGCCATGACGATCGGGTTCAAACTACCGTGACTGATTCATTATTAAATTCAACACATTGACCTTGCCGAATCTTGCAGCGTTTACGCGTTTCAACCTGCCCATCAACACTAACAGCTCCATCTGCAATTATTAACTTGGCCTGGCCTCCGCTATTACACATCCCGGTTATCTTCAGCAGGTTATGTAATTCAATATACTCCCTACCCTCAAGTGCAAATTCATGCATCGCAACATAACCACACTAGGATGACTCTGCTTCATCAGACTTGATGAATTTACTATAAATAAGTACTGGTAGTCCGTAAAAAAGCACCGCAAATACGAATGAGTACAGGACCATTTCTATCCATAACAGGTATCCAAACCCAATTAATCCGACTAATAACCAAATCAGGACCATGACTGCTTTAGGGATATCCTCTGGCATACTGCTTACTCCGTATTGCTCTGATAATTACATTAATTTAATAACCAAGATTGACTATTTTATAGGAAGTTCAACCCAGAAGGTACAACCTTTATCAACCGTACTTTCAACACCTATCCGTCCCCCCATCAGGGTGACAAGGCTACGAGTGACAGACAAGCCAATACCACTGCCTTCAATCCCGGCATGACTACTCAAGCGCTCAAAGTCATTAAAAACACGCTTTTTATTCTCTTCAGATATTCCTATCCCAGTATCCTTTATTATTAACCTGGCAAATTTCGGGTCAGTACTAGTCTCGTCGATATAGATCATTCCTTGCTCATAGTTATATTTGATTGCATTTGACAGAAGATTGAGTATCACTTGTTTTAATCTGAGTTTATCAGCCAAAACATCAGGGGATGTATCTGTCAGCGAGTTCATTATTGTAATCCCTTTCTTTTGAGCTAAAGGTATCACCATCGTCAGGCTCTCATTCGTAATTTCAGACAAAGATGCCGGCTCAATATTAAGCTGTAAATTTCCTGTCTCTATTTTGGCCAGGTCCAATAATTCATTAATTAAAGCCAGTAAATGTTCACCCGCGGTTTCAATTTCAATCAAATTATTTTTTTGGTGATCGCCCAGATTTTTTTCCGTATCAAGTAATAAAAACTGAGAAAAACCTAAAATCGCGTTTAATGGTGTCCGAAGTTCATGACTCATACGGGATAAAAAATTTGATTTAGTTTGGTTGGCCAGCTCTGCTTGCTCTTTCGCGGTGGTCAATTCAGCTGTTCTCTGTTGAACAAGCTCCTCTAGTTCTGATTGTTTTATTATTCTTGCTTGCTCCGAATTCATCGAATACCTGATAGCCGCACGAGCAATAAAAACTGTCACTATTGAAACAAATATAGCCATGCAAAAAAGAATATATAGCGTTCCTCTAAACTCTTCTCCAGCCGCTTTAACGGCTGCAGCCGTATCTTCTCTCTGACGTTCCTGTAGTAAACCATATGCAAAATAGTTCTCTGTCTGCATAGGCATGGTTGTTTTAACCTGAAGCTCTTGTGCCTCT
>Ga0316207_10005374_pt1 | contig 10654 bp, 11 predicted proteins | sample 6weekpyrite_MG_FD_204943 | JGI IMG/M metagenome (GOLD analysis project Ga0316207, IMG submission 204943) | Microbial mat bacterial communities from mineral coupon in-situ incubated in ocean water Damariscotta River, Maine, United States -... | ecosystem: Environmental > Aquatic > Marine >...
GCTTGCCACCTTCATAATTAAGATAAATGCGGGCGTCATAATTTCTAAGATTAATCTCCACGCGGTGCTCTCCAAAGTGAGCATCAAAATAACCGCGCTCGGCTGCAAGATTCGCTAGTCTGCTTTTAATATCTTCATATTTTATATGATTAAAGGTTTCCCCCTTATACAAAGAATGTTCTGAGATTAGTTTTTGAAACTCAGTATCATTGCTAATTTCATCACTTAAAGTGATGTTAAATTCAGCTATAGGTAAAGGAGGACCGAGATTGATGGAATAGATTGCTTTCCATTGCTGAGCGGCGATTTTAATTAACTCAGACTTAATCTCAGGTTGATAATAGCCAAACGGTTGTAAAGCCAGAGTAATTTCTTGTGACGCTTTTTTATGAATATGACGCAATCGCCCTTCACTTAACAGCGCGTGCTCTTTTTGTTGTTCAATACTGAGATAAAGCCGAATATTTGCTTCTATTTCACTGCTTACCCCATGAACCTCAATATTGAGATTGATTTGTGCAAAAATCGTATTGGCATATAAGCAGGAAAATATGATCAACAGCCATTGCTGTATTTTATTCATTAAGATATCCAACTTAATAAAATAGTGATAGTGCAATAAATGACGCTTTATGCGTTAATTTTTTCGCAATTGTTCTTACATATATAAAATATTAATTGAAAATTAATAAATAGTCACATACTGTCAGGATAAATATATGACCGTTTTAGAATCAAGTGATTCAATTTATTTCATTAAGATACTATTATTGAAATGGAGTTCTAGCCAATCCTGTTTTTTAATAGCGGAGAAAAGTAATGAATGAATCAGTTTCAATATTTGATGGATTGGCTACAGCGTTCCAGAATTTAATAAGCCAGGTCGTTGGATATCTTCCTAAAGTTATGCTTGCTCTAGTGGTTCTGATTTTTGGCTGGATACTGGCACGACTAATGCGTTTATTGGTCGTACGCACAATTGCTCGACTCGATAGATTGTGGCAGCGGATGATTGTTAAAAAAGAGTTAGTACACCTGCAACCACGCAATCCACCAACGCTTATAGTGGGTGAATTGGTGTTCTGGTTACTCATGCTTGTTTTTATCACGTTTGCCGCAAATATACTTGGGTTAGGTATATTTGGTATATGGCTCAAGTCAGCTGTTTCTTACCTACCGGTGATTGCTGCAGGCCTACTCATTGTTCTTGTAGGTTTCGTGGTCAGCTCTCTGGTACGTGACCTTGTTGCTACCGCGACAGCTTCTGCAGGATTATCGAACGGAGGGTTACTGGCACGTATAACGCAAATCATTATACTTTTTACCGCAATAATTCTGGGTATCAATCAAATTGGTATTGATATCATATTCTTGTCAGATGTGGTGGGAATAATTCTGGCCGCAGTTTTAGGAGGCATTGCCCTGGCATTTGGTCTGGGGGCACGTACTCATGTTAGTAATCTAATTGCAGCTAATCAGTTAAAGCAGCTTTATCAAATAGGCGACACGGTACGAATCGGTGAAATCGAAGGACGTATAGTGGATATATTGGTATCACGTATTGTTATTGATACAGAGAATGGTAGCGTCGATGTTCCAGCAAAGATATTTGATGAGCAGGTTACAATGATTACGGATAAGAGCGCTTAAAGTGAAAGTTGAAAACGCTGTTTCACAGAAATTTCTCTTAAATTACCCAATAGAGGCAGCACGCTCTCTGGAACAAGTTGCAACTGAAGATATTGCTGCGTTGTTCAGCGAGTTATCGTTTGAAACCAGTGCGCCAGTATTGGCAGCTATGTTGTCTGAAAAGGCTGCATCTTGCCTGGAATTAATGAAAGCATCATATACTGCAAAATTGTTAGCCGAAATGCCGCTTTCAACTGCTGCACGGCTCTATCGTATACTGAACACAGAAGATCAAGAAGCAGTCTTGGTTTTATTCTCAGATAAAATGAAAAAACGACTTCAACGTTATATTGAGTATCCGCCATTCTCAGTGGGAGCGATGTTGGATCCCTGGGTTGATGTTTTACCAGAGACCATAACTGTAGGGGAAGCGATTCGTCGCATTAAACAAATTAAGCACCCCGTAAAATGTGAACTTTATATTATTGATGATGCATATAAGTTAGTAGGAATAATTGAACTGGGTAGATTACTCACATCGGGTCACCATGCAATATTACGCGACATTATGAGTCGAAAATCTCAACCTGTATCCGTTAATGCTTTGACTGAATCCTTGTTAACGCATCCTGGTTGGAAAACACGACAAAGATTGCCTGTTGTCGAACGTGACAAAACATTATTAGGTGCACTGGAGTATCAATCAGTGCAAGAAACAATTGGAAGTAGTCGAATTGATAAGCCACAAGACTCAATGGAAAATTTACTGTCATTAGCAAGTCTTTATTGGATCAGTATGGCTGGGTTATTAAGTAGTTTATTTAGTATGAATAAATCGGGAAAAGAAGGTAAAAAATGAGCCAGGATATTCAACACGCAGTCAGTGCCTTAAATAATGCATTTTTACTTTACCACCCGATGGAAGCTCAACAAGCTGTCAATCAATTATCAGCAGAAGAATTAATTGAATTAATACAGCAACAAGCTATCCCAGAGATGATCAATATATGGAATAGATTGATGCTAGATGTGGCAACAACTGTTCTTCAGAAATTACCTCAGTCATCAATTAAACAAATTCTATTGCGAGGTGATCCTGTTCGTGTCGCACGTGTACTAATGCGGCTTAGTTTAGAAGAACGGCAGAGTATGATGAAACTTGTCGATATCACTCGGCAACGTGAATTAACCTCACTCGTGCAATACCCGGATGAGAGCGCAGGCTCATTAATGGATACACGTTTTCTGCCATTGAATATAAATTTGACTGTAAGAGAAGTGTTACACCGTATTCGCAAATTCAAACCACGTTTCTCAAGGCAATTGTATATTGTCGATAATGAAGGACAACTGCAAAGTATGGTTGAAATACATCGATTAGCACTTGCAAATGCAGCAGATACATTGGATAAATTATCGCAGCCAGTACCTGGGTTGGTAACTGCGACTGCAACACGAGAAGAAGTCGTCGCACAATTAGAAACACACCGTGTTACAGATTTAGCTGTTGTAGATATAAACGGACGACTCATTGGTATTATTCATTATGATGGTTTAATTGAAGCGGTACGTGAAGAAAGTACGGTAGACCTTCTTACTATGGTGGGTGCCAGCCGTGATGAACGTGCCTTATCTCCCATTAGCTTTGTGATAAGCAAGCGATTACCATGGTTATCCATTAATTTGTTGACCGCATTTTTAGCTGCAGCAGTGGTTGGATTGTTTGAAGACACGATTGCAAAATTTACTGCTCTTGCTGTATTGCTACCGGTAGTGGCCGGACAGTCGGGTAACACCGGAGCCCAGGCTCTGGCAGTAACGATGCGTGGTTTGGCGTTACGTGAAATTGGTACTAGCCAATGGATGAAAGTAGCAAGAAAAGAAGTCGGCGCCTCTTTTGTAAACGGAATTGCGATAGCTTTGCTTACCGCTTTAGGTGTTTTAGTCTGGAGTTCTTCGACGGGTTTAGCCTTAGTGATTGGCTCGTCCATGGTCATTGCCATGGTGGCCGCGGCATTCGCCGGTGTCATTGTGCCTATAGTGCTTTCTTCTCTTGGGCAAGATCCTGCGCAATCATCTTCAATAATTCTGACCACTGTCACTGATGTCGTCGGTTTTTTTGCTTTCCTCGGTATAGCCACATTGCTGTCGGGTATGCTGTAGGTAAAAGATTATGCAACAAAGTTTGATAACAATCGGTATGTTAATAGGTGGGCTTGGTCTGTTTCTTTTGGCTGTAAAAATGATTACGGATGGCCTTAAGTTAGCCGCAGGTCGAGCACTATTAGGTATTTTAAGTAAATGGACACGCTCCCCTGTTCATGGCATTTTCACTGGCTTGACGATAACTGCGATAGTTCAATCATCAAGTGCGGTTACCGTTGCAACAATTGGTTTTGTTAACGCGGGTCTGATCAATCTTTATCAAGCACTCGGTATTGTTTTTGGAACCAATATTGGTACAACCATGACGGCCTGGTTGGTTGCGTTTATCGGATTCAAGATAAAAGTTGAAGTCTTTGCTTTACCAATGATTGGCATTGGCGTATTCATGCAACTCATAAATGGCAATACCCGGCGTGCCTCGCTGGGAATGGCACTAGCAGGTTTCGGTTTATTCTTTTTAGGTATTGATGTTTTAAAAGATGCTTTTGAAGGAATGGCAACAACGTTAGATTTAAAACAATTCACCGTGGAAGGTGTTGCAGGAGTATTATCGTACCTGGTTATTGGGTTTTTGATGACTGTACTCACGCAGTCATCCAGTGCTGCAATTGCAATTACTTTAACCGCAGCAACGGGTGGCGTATTAGGACTCTATGCTGCTGCTGCGATGGTGATTGGAGCCAATGTGGGGACAACCTCAACCGCGGGTTTTGCTGTTATTGGAGCGACACCCAATGCAAAAAGGGTGGCAGGTGCTCATGTTATTTTCAATGTTGTCACTGGCTTTGTGGCTTTAATAACGTTACCAATACTATTTTTTATCGTTAAATCAACAGGCAGATTTTTAGGACTGGAAGATATTCCCGCAGTTACCCTGGCGTTGTTTCATACCGTATTTAATGTTCTTGGTGTACTTCTTATATTACCGTTTAGCGATAGAATGACACGTTTTCTGGAGACTCGCTTTATCACTCAGGAAGAGATAGAAGGGAAGCCCAAATACCTGGATAAAAATATTGCTGCTTCACCTAGCTTAGCAATTCATGCGTTAGCAATGGAGTTATCACGTATTACGACTGTAGTAAGACGTATGTCACTGGCAACATTAAGTATCGAATCTGGTTCAGGAAATAATAGTATAAGAATCGATCATGTGATTGTAAAAAAATTAGCCAATGCAGTTGCCCGGTTTATTAGTCAGTTGGGAAGAGCAACACTGACGCAAGAAACATCTGAGCATATGTCAAAGCTATTACGAGCAGAACAACATTTATTAGCGTGTGCTGATCAAGGCATTGATGTTATGAGAACTCAAGCAGAGATGACCTTTATTGATGATGAAAAACTTATTGAACACGTTGGCCATTATCGTTCAGAAGTAGCCCACCTGGTTGAGTTAGTCATTCCTGAATCAGAAATTTTCTCCTTAGATGAGTGTGAAGCACAATTAGTACGCGTACAAACTGCATATGAAGAGACAAAAACTATCTTAATATCGGCTGGCGCAGAATTACGTACACCTATTCCCGGTGTAATAGATACTCTGGAACTGAATAGCCAAATCCGCCGCATGGCCAGGCAGCTACTTAAGGCTATGCGATACCTAAATGGCATGTATGTTGTCATAGAGGGGAGATTAGAAAATGATGACATCAACCCTGAAGTTCAGGGAAATGAGAGCATTGAATAAGTAGTATTATATCTCTTCCTTAATTTTTTTTGCTTTATTCTTTTTCGCCATATGACCATGTAGAAACCATCCTATGGTAATGCCGCTTATGACTAAAAAAACAAACATCAAAGAACGTGACATTGCCATTTTCCAGAATAGAAAACGTAACTCTACAACCTCTGCATTTTGAACAATGAAGATAGTTGCTAATGCGATTAATATCAGCGTTATTAGTAATTTCATATTCATGTTGCTATCCATTTAGCCCATCATAATCATAATATAGTTGAAAAATGTAAGTGTTGCATTACCATAATTTTTTCGCATGACTAAATTTTTGTGTTACGTGATTTTTATATTGCCTGGTAATATATTAAACATTAGTACAGTATGGAGTCTATTTCATTTAATATGATTTGTGAGAATTAAATAATGCTAGAACTCTCGGTTAATCTGTTTGTTTGGACTGGTATCCTGTTTTGCATCAGCCAATCAGCGATATTCTCTGGACTGAATCTGGCTATACTCGGTATTAGTCGCCTGCGCCTTGAAGTTGAAGCTTCATCTGGAAATTCCGATGCAGTAAAAATTCTTGCATTACGTAAAGATTTTAATTTTTTGCTCACCACTATTCTTTGGGGTAATGTGTCAATTAATGTCTTACTGGCACTCTTATCAAACTCTGTCATGGCAGGTGTGACAGCTTTCTTATTCTCAACAGTTCTTATTACGTTTGCAGGCGAAATCGCGCCCCAGGCATATTTTTCTCGACATGCAATGCGTTTAGGGTCACTACTCGCTCCGGTAATAAAATTTTATCAACTTATACTTTTTCCGGTAGCAAAACCGAGTGCTCTTGTACTTGATTGGTGGTTGGGTGAAGAAGGTATTCGCTATTTTAACGAACGAGATTTGCGAACAGTTATTCGAAAACATTTAGAAGCTGAAGAGACTGACGTCGATCATCTGGAAGGTATAGGTGCATTAAACTTTCTTGCCTTGGATGACATTATTGTTACTCAGGAAGGTGAACATATCGATCCTGATAGTCTGATTTGTTTACCTATCAAAGATAATAAGCCGGTATTTCCTGATTTTGAGAACAGTATAAGCGATCCATTTTTACTCAGTATAAATCGTTCTGGTAAAAAGTGGGTTATTGTTCTTGATGAGCAAGAACAACCTTACATGGTGTTAAATGCAAATGCTTTTTTACGGGAAGCCTTATTTAGTCAGGAAAGCGTAAATCCTTATGCTTTCTGTCATCGTCCTATTATTGTCACTGACCCCAAAACCTTACTGGGTAAGGTAGTTGCAAAACTAAAAGTCTATCCAAAATCAGATATCGATGATGTTGTTGATGACGATCTTATTCTCATATGGTCTTCAGACAAAAGAGTTATTACTGGTGCAGATATCCTGGGGCGTTTATTACGTGGTATAGCAATGCGGGATATTAAAACAGCAAGAGAATGAATATATTTTATATTTACTTAAGAATTTCTTGTATTAATATGAGACAAGTTGAACTATATTTTCCCAGTTTCGATATTTTAAATATTTCTTTAAGGAAAGAATATAATGACTAAGAATAAATTATCAATTATCCCGGTTTTACTTTTATTATTAACTTTACAGCTTGCCGGTTGTAGCTCGCTTCAGGTTGGGCAGGATTTTGATGTTCAGTTATTCAATAGCCTGGTTAAAACGAATACCACTACTAAAAGCCAGGTAAAAGGCTGGTTAGGTGTACCGAATAGCGTCGGTATTTCTCTGGATAAAGATGGTGAGGTTTCAGATGAGTGGATGTATTTTTACGGTGCAGGTTCTTTATCTAACATGGAAAGCGCCAAATTAAAGATATTGCAAATCCGTTTTAATAAAAATGGAATAATAAACAGTTATAACTGGTCTACCAGTAAATAATTCAGCTTATTTCATTCCAGCCGAAATGCTTTATGCATCTCGGCTTAGGAAAACACTATGAAAAAAGTAATATTTATTTTCTAATTGCACAGGCTATATGATTGGGCTTTCTGTATCAGGAAAAGAAATTTCTTCGGGTGAATGTTCTTCATGAAAATGATCAACTTTGGCTTCAATTTCGTGAATATCTTCAAAGCGCGCAATGTGATAAAGCGCATCGCCTTCATTCACTAAAGGAAGATTTGTTCTTCCAATAACGATACCATTGTAAAATGAGGTTACATTCACTTCCTTTTCACCAAAAGGATCTGCTATTACACCTAATAATGTATCCTTTTTAACTCTGGCTCCTAACGGAATCATCGCTCTTAGAATACCACTATCAGGTGCGCGTACCCATGAACTGGAGCGTGCAACAACAGGCTCAATATATTTTTTTGATTGCCTTTTGCTAGGCGGTAGCATTTCTAAATGACGCATAACATTGATAATGCCTTGAACACCCGCACGTATTGAAACCTCATCAAAACGCAAAGCTTCTCCTGCTTCATACAATAACATCGGTATACCAAATTCTGCTGCTGCTTCTCTTAATGAGCCATCACGTAAATTTGATGAGAGCATAACAGGTACATCAAATGCTGTAGCAAGTTCTTGAGTTTCGGGATCATCTAAGTTTGCTCGAATTTGCGGTAAGTTACTGCGATGAATAGCGCCAGTATGTAAATCAATGCCATGCGTGCATTTTTCAACAATTTCTGCCATGAAAAGTTTAGCGAGTCTTAAAGCAAGAGGACCTTTATTTGACCCCGGGAATGATCGGTTAAGATCTCGTCTATCAGGCAGGTAACGTGAATGGCTAATAATACCGTGAATATTGACCATCGGTATTGCTATCAAAGTCCCTCTTAATCGTTTAAGTGCAGGTAATTTAAGTAGACGACGAATAATTTCAATTCCATTAATTTCATCTCCATGAATTGCTGCACTTAAGAACAAACGCGGCCCACTTTTTTTGCCACCAACCACATGAACAGGAATACTCATAGGGGTATGTGTATACATTCGACCAAAAGGTAAATCAATTGTTGCACGGGTTCCCGCTTCAATTTTGACTCCGTTTATTTCAAAGGCATCATTTGTCATTACGACTAACCTTTACCTTTAGTGCGGGTTCTATGTGGCTTTGCTGTTTTTTCAATAAATTCAATAATCATACCGGCGACATCTTTTCCTGTAGCTTCTTCTATTCCTCTAAGGCCAGGTGAAGAATTAACTTCCATAACAAGTGGACCGCGTTCAGAACGAAGCAAATCAACACCCGCGACATTAAGCCCCATAACTTTTGCTGCCTTTACGGCCGTAGATCGTTCGTTTGGAGTAATTTTAACAAGTGAAGCATTACCTCCACGATGTAAATTTGAGCGGAATTCGCCTGCCTGTGCTTGGCGTTTCATTGCAGCTACAACTTTGCCACCCACGACTAAGCAACGGATATCTGCACCACTGGCTTCTTTAATATATTCCTGTACAAGGATATTCGCTTTTAGACCCATGAATGCTTCGATAACACTCTCGGCTGCTTTTTTTGTTTCAGCAAGAACAACACCTATTCCCTGAGTACCTTCCAATAATTTAACAACGAGAGGAGCTCCGCCCACCATTTTAATTAAATCTTGTATATCATCTGGACTGTTTGCAAACCCAGTATTGGGTAGGCCAACGTCTCTACGTGCAAGTAATTGCAATGAGCGAAGCTTATCGCGGGAGCGACTAATAGCGACTGATTCATTAAGTGGAAACGACCCCATTACTTCAAATTGTCTGAGAACGGCTGTTCCGTAAAATGTTACTGAAGCGCCAATACGAGGAATAATGGCATCAAAGTAAGGAAGAATTTCGCCTTTAAAATGAGCGACTGGTTTACTCGAAACAACATCCATATAAGTACGTAAGGCATCTATTACTACAGGCTCATGATTACGTTGTTCACAAGCTTCTACCAGTCGTTTGGTTGAATACAGCTTCTTGTTTCTAGATAGGATTGCAATTTTCATTTTATAGCCTTGAGTTAATTGATGGATAACTTTGATATTTTTTTCACTACTATTAATCTTTAAATAATTATAAGGTAGATTCTATTTTGATTATATACAAGAATAAGCGTAGAGTGATTGAAAGTATTAAAAAATAAACAAATTTGATTAAGTAAACTATATTTAGAATAACCTATCGTGGTATATCTGCCACTCAAACTAGAAGGATATTACGAATGAAAAAACTTCTGGCTACATTTTTAATTGTTCTATACTCAGCATGCGCGAATTCCGATACAGAATTAGAGAATACATATTGCTACAAAGCAGCGAATTGTAAAGCTGGGGATATAATAATACTTGAGCTTACCAGTACTATTGCTAAATTAAATATAACTAAGCGTGTAGTGGAGGTTTGTAATTTTGACAAAGCTATATATCAACATGAGACAGCTATGAAAAAACTTAATGTGGCATGTGTGTATATTGGGACAAAACGTGTAAAAAGGAAAAAATAGATTATATATCTAGTAACTATTTTTGAATTTCTTTTTTCGTGACTTCAGGTTCTGAAAAAAAGTTTATTATCGGTAATTTTATTAAATGCTTACCTTTGTAAAGTGATATCAATAAGAAGAGTGCCAGAGTATTTAAATGTATTTCTGGATACTGAAGGATAAAATGCCCTAACGTTTCAAATTGAATAATCGGTAAACAAATTAACGCAATAAAAATAGTCCACACCATACGTGTCGTAGCAATTTTAAGTCCCTTGTCTTCAATAGCACGATAGAAATGATCAACTAAAGAAGTGAGAATGATTGTTGGGAGTAAAATTACTTTTTCTCCCTGCTCTATATTAAAATAATCTAAAACAGAAACTGACATTGTTAGAATTACCGCTATCAAAGTAAAAAGAATCGATAGTCTGGGAATACGTGTTAAGGTGGTTGGAAAAAAGCTTCTTCCTCCAACAGCTAAAGATACAATAACAATAAAAACAATTAGCGTTGTAATTATATTTGCATAGACAAGAGCCAATGCAAGCAAGGTAGGCGTAAAAACACCATAACTACTAACACCAATCAACTGTCGAAATAATGCTGTTATTAATGCGCCAAGAGGTAATAGCAACAATAGAGCCAGGTCATTCCGTGTATCTAAAGGTAACCGGGTTAAATCGAAGACAGAAGCAAACTGAGATTTTTCTTTTTTACGAATATAT
>Ga0316207_10005375_pt1 | contig 10653 bp, 11 predicted proteins | sample 6weekpyrite_MG_FD_204943 | JGI IMG/M metagenome (GOLD analysis project Ga0316207, IMG submission 204943) | Microbial mat bacterial communities from mineral coupon in-situ incubated in ocean water Damariscotta River, Maine, United States -... | ecosystem: Environmental > Aquatic > Marine >...
AAAGGATTCATACATGAGGCCGTAAGCTCCCAAATCGTATTCATTCATTTTTATAACAGCTAATAATGTCTGTCATTGGCTTAAAAAACAAACAGTTAATCCTAATATTCTAATTTAATCCTGCCAGCTTATTCTCTAAAGATATGCCTTAACCTCTCATCGTGTTATTTTTATAATTCCATAGTGCCTGTCTAATCAATAGCTTGTACTACATTTTATGTCATTAACGACTCTTGCCTGTTCACAATACAGGATTATTAGCTAGGGACTGGTTTTTAAAATATTACGTATATTGCCAGGTTTTCCAGTCTGATTTATTCTCTGATATGTGAAATAATGCGGCAACCACATGACGATCATAGTATGTTTCTGATTGTTCTATCAGTATATCTACCGCTTCTTTAACGGCACGACCTTCTCGATAAGCCCGTGAACTCACCATCGCTACAAAAGCATTTGCCACCGCTAAAATTTTTGACTCGACCAATATTTCATTTTCAACCAGGCCTCCTGGATAGCCACTACCGTCAAGTCTTTCATTTTTCTGTAATATAATTTCCACCACTGGCCCCTTAAAGGTCAGTTCAGAAAGTATATCTGCAGCAAATTCTACATGCTTTTTAAGCTGAATTGATTCATCTTCTGATAAGACATCCATTTTAGTGAGAATTTCTTTAGACACGAAAAGTTTGCCAATATTTGCCAACAACGAAGCCATAGACAATGATTCCAGGCTTTCCTCAGATAACTTCATTTCCCTGCCAATTTCCACCGCAACTTCCTGTGTACGAGTAGAATGGTTTATACAATACGGATCGTGCAGGTCGACTGCTTTTACAAGTGTCCCAATTACAGCCTGGCTTAGCTTTTCGCGAATTTTCTGCTCTTCCTTAAATTCACTAATATCATGTAACACATATAAACCTGCATTTTTATGCTTGGCTGATGGTAGTTGAGTAAAATTTACATGATAAATTCTTTCACTCATATTTATCAGTAGCGATGTAACAACAGGTTTACCGGCTTCATATTTACTATTCAATAATATATTCGATACTTCTTTCCCAAGAACACTAAATATATGTTTTGATTTTATATCTTCTTCATTTGAATCAAGCGCATATATAAATGCCTGATTTATAAAAGTTACCCTTAAGTTATCATCCAGTAAAATTATTTTATCTTTTATATTATCTGACACTGCATCCAGTAAATCAGTATGCATCTCAAGCTCATCACTTAATATTTTTAACCTGATGCTTGTACTGTGTCGCCAAATAGCTATAAACGCTAGTGTGACTATCGTTACAATCAATATGAATGTAATTAATATGTATTTATGATATTTATTAGACTCTGACAGTGCTTCTGATGCTGAAATCTTCTGTACCAGGCTCCATGAACTATTTTTTATTTTCCGTCCTGTAACCAGCACATCATCACCATAATAATCTCTCACCTCATTAAATCCACCAGGGTTATCATAAGCAAAAGCGGATGCCAGTTCTTTACCAGTATTTTGTAATTGATGAAACACTTTATAATCGCCTTTAAGCGGGCTTATGTATACAAGATTAAAACCTTCTCGTCTTACCAATAGACTTTCGTCAGATTTGGTCAGGCTTTGGCTATTCTTTAATAGGTCATAAAGTTTATTATAAGGATTTAGTAAAAATATGACTGCACCAAGCGGCCTGGTTCTAGCTTGATTCTGGACTTTAAAAACTGGAGTAATATAGCCAAATACAGGCTGCTGGTTCTTTCCAGGATAGACTTCAATAAGCTGTGGTAAACCTGTGTTATAAACCTTATCTATACTACCTTTATGCATTTCAATATTTTGCGCAAACCCTTTTGTAGACATAACCAGATTTTGTTTTACTCCAAGTATTGCCAGGCCATACTCACTTTTTATGCCCAGATTCATTTTATCTGCCTGGTATCGACTACTCCCAATACCCAGTTTTTCAGCCGTTGATCTTAATAAAATTCTTACATGCCCACGAACAGCACCCAAAACTGCTTTATCTACCCCATCACTATTACTTAACTCTGTCAAAAATAATCTCAGGCTTGTATTATCAGACAGCTCTGTTAAATGGTTTATTTTTTCTTCAACCCAGTTCTCAACTGCTACAGATTTAATTTCAGCCAATAAAGCGAGTCGTGACTGCCAGTTTATTAAATCACGATTTCTTTCCTTTTCTACATATAAAAATATCAAACTCAAGCTAATCATCACTGAAATAATCAACAGTATACTTGCCAATACCGGTGTAAAATTTATTTTATATTTTTTCATATTATTTTTACTTACTGTTTTATTTATCACTCACATCTATGTTCACTTTATATAAACTATTTACTTAGGTAAAAACATCCACCAGTTATTTTCATTCACTGCATATATAGGAACATAATGAAGCACATGCTTATGTGATATCACTTCATCAATCTGGTTATCCATAATTAGAATATCATTTTTAGTATTAACCGCTAAAACCGCATGTGGAACTCTTAAATTTGTATCCTGCAAAACTATCAGCCTGACACTCCGCATATCAAAACCCAATATTTTCAAAGAAAGCATTTTTGTTATTGCATAATCTTCACAGTCACCGCTGTTGTATAAAAACTCTCCTGGCGTAGCCCAAAAATCATTAACGCCATAGTTTTCTATATCTAATATGTATTCATGCTTATTTGCATAAAAATTAACCTTGTTAATTTGTTTTTCTTTTGAAAGATGACGAATACTTTCCAGATACATCATCCAGTTTTTTACATGACATTGATCTAATTTATTAGTTTCACATTTTCCCAACGGAGCATTCTGTTTAATATTTCGCTCTAGCACTGATAACCATTGTGGAAAATTATCTAATTTATTTCGTATATTTCCCTTGTATCCAAATAAGTCTGCGGATACATTCCCTGGCGTAAAAAAAAACAGCAATCCATAGAACCAAAGCAGGCTTATCCACATATATTTCAAGTTGTTACTCCTTTATAAAAATAAAGACTTATTTATCTTTGGGAACAGAGACTAATAAATATAATAGACCACGACCTTAAAAAAAATCACTCAATCATTAAATTAACAATATTCATTTTCTAGTTTTTACTTCTATAACCTATCACCCAAACAGGTTATTACCTTTGCTTAACTTGTAAATTCACTTAAAAAACGTCAATATCACAATCAAATGACATTCAGTACCTAAGGACAATTAAATGATAAAAAGAATTTTAGCATCTGCCTTTCTATACTCTGCTTTTCTCAACCCGGCTGTTTACGCTGATAATGCTCTCGATGCTGACAAACTTTTCAACAATGCCATGCAGTTTCGGCAGGACGGAGAGCTTTTCAAATCTATTGAAATATTTGAAACCATATTAAACAATCAGCCTGAACTTAACCGAGCTCGTCTTGAACTTGCTGTTTCTTATCATCTGACACGACGTTTTGAAGATGCAAAAGAACAACTCATCAAGGTTTTAAATGATCCTGATACACCTGACAGTGTTAAATTGACTATTAATGCATATCTTGCACAGCTATCAAGCGATATGAAACCCAGGGCTAAGCGTTCTACATCTTCTGTTTACTTATCTATAGGGGCTCTAGCTGATTCAAATATAAACCTGGGCCCTGGCAAGGACATAAACGAATCAATCCCCGACTTATCTTCTGATTCAATTGAAAACAGTGGTAGTGCTACCCAGTTTATGCTCAGTTATTCTCAGCGCTCACAAGCCGGTCAGGCCATCCATATTGCCGGCTCAATTACTGATTTTGAATGGTTAACCCAGGCCACTGCCTACAGTAAAGTACATGGTTCAGGAGATAGTGACTATAACCTTTCCGTTCTAACCTTAAATACCGGCCCTGCCCTTATTGCAGAGGAGAATTGGCGTACTGCTTTCAACATCAAACTAGATAAACTGATATTCGGCAATGAGGCTTATGCCCAATACGTTGCAATTAACCCCCTGTTTACCTATAGCATTAACAAAGACCTTGAAATAACATTCGAAAATTTCACTACGGCAAGGCAATATGACCAGGCAGATGATCAGGGCCTGAAAGGTACAATGACCTCATGGAGCATTGATCTTGCAAAATTTTATCCTCGACAGTCTATTGGCATTCAGATGGGTATCAAATACCATGATAACGGTGCCAAAGAGGGTAGCAAACACTACAGTGGGGCTGAATTTTACCTGGGCGGCCAAATGCCAGCATGGGATGATGCCCTGGCATATTTAACCTTAAGCACCAGAGATTATCGATATAAATCTATTGATACAACCAATGGAAACAATACTGAAAAACGCGATGAAACTGAGTTTATTGCTGTACTAGGTTTTAGTCATGATTTTAGATACGGCATCCTGAGGTCGTGGAGGCTTAATGGGCAGTACTCTCTTTCCAGCAACGAATCTAATTTTGACGAATTTGAATATGATAGAAATCTGTATGAAGTAAATTTACGTCGATATTTTTTCTAAGTCCCTTCCAGCTCCAGCCAGGGTTGTTTCAAACTATGAATCACCAGCTGACTCGACCAGGTATCCTAGAAAAAACACATGACCATTACCCCCTCACTGGACGATGACCTGACACCCGTATCTATGTGGGTGGTGTCTTTTGGCAGATGTCCTTAGGCAGACACCCACAACAGCATATATCTTGCTATAACATATATCTTGCTATAAACGGGACAGCTGCGATGAAATAACACGCATTTCCCTAAATATTATTTTGTATTTTTTGTAAACAATTCCGACAGTCACCCGTGCTTTTGACGGGTTTTATTACATTTTAAGCTGCTTAATTTTTAATAAAATCTACATCTCAACCGAAATATAATATTTTTACCTGTTTTATTCAGATATTAAGTATTATCAGTGAATGGCTATGTAACTAAACTCACTCAAACAGGGTATAGACTATGCCCCCTAAACAATTATAATCCTCTGAAATAAGGGCTATACAGGCATAAGAATAATAATTTAGTAGCTTTACGGGCAATTGTTTAATGACTGCTGCTTTTTTATTCCTTAATTGGTGTTTTATGGCACCTTACTTGTATATATAAATACTATAAGATGGAATTAATCAAATGAAAAAACAATATTTATTCTCGCTTGTTTGTCTAATACCTGTTCAAACAATAGCGATAGAACAAGACTCCGTATATTCATGGGGTAAATGGTCACAGGGCATACAGCCTGCAGCCGGACCTGTAGCAAAAGTCACGCCTCCACCGGCTAAAACACCTAATATTACTTTTCGTCCAAATGAAAATTCGGCTTTTTTACGTGAAGCAGCCGCTGTTACTTTTCGCCAAGCACCTCCAGTAACACCCGATGCACCCCAAGTACCCAATATTGTTATTGCTCCAACAGACACGCCAACTACACCTATTGATCGGCTTTAAAAAACAGGGATATATCAATGAATAGAATCATAATGAGCAAAATCAATTTGTTATCAATAGTCACATTTACCTTGTTTTCGGGACAGACATTTGCTTCAGCAATTAGTATTGGACCATATTTACTAGATTCTGATGCTGCAGCAACTACCGCCAGTTTTAGCGGATCTGTATTTGAAAATGTGCCAGGTGCAATTACCGATCAAGCAGAAAACACTTATATCAAAGGCACATCAGATGACGCTGCTGTGACCCTTGGTTTTGGAAATATCGCTCTATCTAACCAGAGTGGAAACGACCTTGCCCTGTTTTTTATCACCGATACAAACACAAGCTCACCTGTCTCTCTAGATATTAATGGCATAAACCAGTCATACACATCATCCCAGCTGTTTGTAAATCCCACAGACCCTTTTGTCGATCTTGGTGAAAAATATATGGTTAATAATGTCCAGTTATCTGATGGCACCCTGGGAATTTATGACCTTTCTGTTATTTTCATTGATCTGAATGAGTTTGATATTGGCTTAGAACAGAGCATTAATAGTGTCTCGGTAAATCTAGGTAATAGCACTTCATTTATGACATATGCGGTTGGTTTAAATGCACCCGTGACAACAATTCCACTACCTGCAGCACTTATTCTATTTTTATCAGGTTTAACCGGCCTTGGCTTCTTTAGTCATATTCGACGCACATAAAAAACCACGCATATCTAAATAAAAAACCTGCATTAAGCAGGTTTTTTTCAATATATTAACTACAGATATTCAATTTTTATCAAGCCATTCAACTACACTTTTCCAGTGCATTCTATCAACATAAACATTTTTACCTTTTAATTCATGTATACCCAAACCCTGCTCAGTAGCTCGTAAGTAATTTTGTGAATCCCTGATACTGGCCACGACTGGTATGTTTAAGGTATTCAAAAAACGCTCCAGAGATTGAAAAGCAAGCGTATTTTTTTTCACACGATTGACTACAATTCCAATCCTGGTTTTATTGAGCCTGACTTTTACATCAAGCAATAAATCACGTATAAAATCAGCAGTAGCAAAAATATCCAATGGAGAAGGCAGCACAGGTATTAAAATAATATCTACCCCTTTTAGTTGCTCTTTAAGCTCGGGGCCTTTCAATCCAGGCGGGGTATCTATAATCAATCGCTGGGTTTCAACCGGCAATCTGAGCTGCCAACTCATAGTAACCGCTTTGGCAGAATTTTTGTGCGCAACTACGCCATAGATATCCGACATTCCATCTGTACGGAGCTTGAGCCAACGCATGCTTGAATTCTGGGGGTCATAGTCATATAAAGCTGTATTAACACCTTTTGCCGCATAATAACTAGCAAGATTGGTGGATACAGTTGTTTTACCGCATCCCCCTTTAGTATTAATGACAACAATACGTTTCATTCCAGTAATTTTTCCTTATTTAATTTTACTTCGAACACAATACTCATGACGACCTGCTTTTAACTTTTTATACTTTCTTATCATAATTATAGTTCGTTCTATAACAGCCTGGTCAATTTGATAAATATTAAGCGCTACTTCTAGATTAAATATATTATTTTCTATTTTAATATCAATAAACTGACTTGGATCATCGGAAACAGGGTGATTTCTGGAATAGTCCTCCACAGTACGTATACAGGCTTTCCACACTACAGACTTATTTTCAAATCTTCCTTCGAACTGTACCAGCACCTTATTCGCCGGTAGCCCTGTAAACAGTAAATATAATTTATTCTGTTTACTCAAAACTTTCCTGAATTCATCTATACTTAACGGGTCTTTTTCAATTCCACTTTCACTCATTAACTATATACTTTTAGTTTCTAAAAATAATAAACAGAGAATAGCATATGAAAGCACTGGCAGATCAATCACTGATTATTTGCACAAGCTCTAGCACTACTCTATCAAATGAAAAAATCTATCATTACCTTAACCAGCTCAAGAATTGGAGTATCAATATAGAAAATAATGCTACGCACATAGTAAAAAGATATAGTTTTGAAAACTATGCTAATGCGCTGACATTTACAAACAGAGTGGCTGAATTAGCCACTCTGGAAAACCATCACCCCAAAATCTGTCTTGAATGGGGGGCGGTAACGATTAGCTGGTGGACACACACCCTTGGCGGCTTATTTCTTAATGACTTTATTATGGCTGCACGATGCGATGATATATATTGCAAATAATGCGTTTATATCTTTTCTATATAAAAATGATACACACCATTTTCAAAACTACTCTCTAATAATGTATCCCTTAAAGCCCCTAACAACACTTCAATATCATGTTCTGCTGTAGGATCAGTTGCCATCACATGCAAAACCTCTCCACTACTCATATCTTTCAGTAATTGTTTAGTTTTCATTACTGGTTGAGGGCAATCTTCGTCCCTTACATCCAGTTCTACTTTAAATTCTGGCATAACTAATCCCATCTTATTGATTTTAATTACAGCTATTCATACTTTTATTATATTTCTTACTTAAAATTCCACCTGGGCCCTGTAGTGTATGTGATTTTTTAATTTTAGCTGATTTTCAATTTACACCAAATGCTCACCATGCACCACTATATTGCATTCAGATAGCATTACCGGATGAGTGGACTATGCCATCTATCAGCAGTTATACCCATACTTTACGCTATGGCCTCAAATGAGATGCGTAAGTGTGGGGTAAACATTAATGGCTAAACCTGAACCATAAAACCCCATATCTGGAGAAAAAATAAGCCTGGAAGAGCAATAACACAATTTATATACTGATTTAGGAATTTAAAATATAAGGTATTTGTATATTTACTTGTTTTGAGCGCTATTAAGCTCCCAGGCATACGTGCAATCAAGCTCAGCAAGCACGCTGTCCACACCCGTATTACCCTCTTCGACCAGAATTTGTAGCGGGGGTCTATTCTGAAAACGACGGTGTGGCTTTTTCATCCAACGCGCACCCATAGTCTCATTCTTGGGGTATGTTGTACGTAAGGCATCTATAATGCCCAAAATTCGAATTGCCCTGAATTCAACATTATCGTCCTTTGGTAATGGAGTATCTTCATGAAAAGAACGTAACTTACGGGTACGAGTACCCTCTGGCAAATTTAACACAGTCAGCTGATCAGCGGCACACAGGCCCCACTCGTCCAGACTGCTCATGATTTTTTGTGTCAACAGGACCTGACGTTCCTCACTTAAATGAAACATATTCTAACCTCAATGCGATACCTGCCGCCTGAACATGATCCCTGGGGGGAGCAAAGTGGGTTAGCATAGCAACTATTCCCATCGGAACAGCAGCACACCTAGCAGTATAAAAATAAAACTCATTACCAGCAGAGCCACTAAATTTGGCAATATAGCTAACAGACTGGCGCCGTCGAGCATTATACCACGCGCAGCCTGGGTAATGTGTGTAAGTGGAAAGATCAGTGCCAACTTTTGTACCCAGGGGTGCAGGCCTTCCAGTGAAAACCAGACTCCAGATAAAAACATCATCGGCCAGCTCAACATATTTAACAAACCACCGGCCATTTCCTCGGATTTTACCCTTGCCGCCACGACCAGGCCCATACTAATCATGGAAAATGCACCTGCCACAAATACCAGAAGTAAATTTATGTAACTACCCACCATGGCAAAACCTATTAGCAGGTTACACCCTGCATATACAGTAATTGTGATCGCCATAATTAGCCATAATCGCGATATAACCTGAGCTCCCAGAAACTCCAGAGCACTAAGCGGAGTAGCTTTTAAACGTTTAAGCACACCATTTTTCCGATATCGAACAACTACATACCCCACACCAAACAGGGCACTAAACATCATATTCATCCCCATTACACCTGGAATCAACCAGTCAACATAGCGTATTTGTTTGCCTTTCACCAGTTGCTTTTTATACGCATACCCCCCACTACCTGCAAGCACCCTTTCAAGCATATAGCCAGATGGTGAGCTATCATTCATCCAGTATCGCTTTTGGCTTGCATCCAGCAACATATCTAGCTTATGGCGCTTTACTTTACTAATTGCGAGCTCTTTTTCACGCACATTTATTGCTATAAATTGCACATAATCGGTTCTATAAAACGCGAGTGCGGAATCCTCTGCCTGGCTGATGACGCCTACCTTATAATGATCCAGCTGATCACCGGTAAACGCATACGTAAAACCCAGTATAATTAACAAAGGAAAAATGATATTCCAGGCCAGTGCACTCCTGTCACGCAGAAACTCTCGGTTCCTGGCTTTCAACACACTGTTAAATCTCTGCCACCTCATTGTCTCAGTGCCTTACCTGTCAGCTCAAGGAACAGGTCTTCAAGAGTACGCTCCCTGATCTGTAAACCAGTAAGCGAGATCCCGGCAGACAATAGCTGCTTAACCGTCTGGTTTACATCTGAGCTTTGTATATCGACCTTCCCCATATGCTTGTTAAAGCCGGTGCCAAACTGCTCCATAGACAATGCAACCAACTCTTCAAGCTCAGGGGAATCAGGAATCTGTATAACGACATCATTGAAATGCTTAGACAACAGGTCTCCAGGCGTTCCTTCTGCTATTATTTTCCCGTGATCCATAATAATTATCCTGTCACATAGCTCATAGGCTTCATCCATGTAATGTGTCGTCAACACAATTGTTTTATTTTGTCGTTTAATCTTATGTATTAATTGCCAGAAATTGTGCCTTGCCTGTGGATCCAGCCCCGTTGTGGGTTCATCTAAAAATATAATATCCGGGTTATTTACCAGGGCTATTGCCAGTAACACTCTCTGGCGTTGCCCGCCACTTAGCCTGGCCGTGTCCTGATCTATAAAATCTTCCAGTGCACAATCTTTAACAATCTCCTCCAGATTAGAAGCTTTCGGATACAGGCGCTGGAATAGATCAAGTGATTCCCTTACGGTAATGAAATCCTGTAGCGCTGTTGACTGAAACATAATCCCTGCACTATTTTTAAAATTCTCATCCAGCGGGGCACCGCGATACAGAATAGAGCCTTTATCCGGGGTCATTATGCCTTCTAACATCTCAACAGTAGTCGTTTTCCCAGCACCATTAGGCCCTAATAAGCCTATACAGACACCCTCAGGCACCTCAAAACTCACACCATTAACCGCTTTTAATTTGTTAAATTGTTTATGTAATTGTTTTATCTGAAGTATCGGTTGCATAGCAT
>Ga0316207_10005378_pt1 | contig 10648 bp, 9 predicted proteins | sample 6weekpyrite_MG_FD_204943 | JGI IMG/M metagenome (GOLD analysis project Ga0316207, IMG submission 204943) | Microbial mat bacterial communities from mineral coupon in-situ incubated in ocean water Damariscotta River, Maine, United States -... | ecosystem: Environmental > Aquatic > Marine >...
TCTCAGGCTCAATACCCGTACCATTATCCTTTATAGAGATAACAACATATTCACCTTCTACTACGTTTAAATTTATTGCCTCTGCATAAGAAAGGCTCTTCACAGATGTCGATAATAATAAATCGCCACCATCTTCCATCGCATGCATTGCGTTAATCGCAAGATTCAATATTGCGTCTTCAAAATCATTCTGATCAATCAATGTAGCACAATCTAATTCAGCCAGTTCTAAAGTTAATTTAATCCGGGCAGTAATCGCGGTTGCCAACATATCCTCAATACCACCAAGCACATCATTGACATTAACCAACGCGGGTTCATCTTGCACATTACTCGAAAGACGAAGTAATTTTTTCGTCATTTTTTCACCGCGCTTAGCGGCGTTAATAATTTCATCAACAAATTTATTTAGAGTCGCATCATCCAGTTTCTTTTTCAAAATACCCGCGTAACCTGAAATAATGCCAAGCATATTATTATAGTCATGTGATATACCACCGGTGAGTGTACCAAGCGCTTGCATTTTCTGGCTGCGTCGTAATTGTTCTTCTTGCGTTTTTTGCAAACTAATATCAAGACATGAACCAATAAATGTTCTTTTCTGGCCTTCTTTCTTCGGCAATTCAGAAATCGTTAAATGTATAAACAGAGTCTCTCCCTGCTTGTTTTTTGCAACCAGATCTCTACCAGTACCCATGATATTTTTTTCACCAGTTTTAACATAATTACTAATGTAGCCATTATGGTTATTAGCAATATCATCTGGCATTAAAATAGAAACATTTCGACCAACGACTTCAATAGCTTGATACCCAAACATCTTCTCAGCACTTGAATTAAATGAAAGAACAATACCGTTCTCATCAATCGTGATCACCGCATTCACCATGTGATCAACCATTTCTTCAAGTAAGTTTTTATTCTCAGATAATTCTTTTCTTGTTTTTATGTTGGTGTTAATTGCTTTATTATACGTTTCCGCAAGCAACGTCACTTTCGCATCAAGATTATCTTTATCATCAATCGCTATACTTTTCTCGCCGCCTGACTCAATTATTTTCTCAGAAATAGCATCAATACTACGATTGAAATTTTTATAAGAATTATTGGCCGCTGTTAATTCTTCTGTTTGTTTTCTTATTTTGTCTTCAACTTCTTTAACTCTTACAGCAACACCCACCCGCGCAAGCAAAATATCGTCTTCAAAAGGTTTGGTAATGTAGTCAAATGCACCTAATGATAAACCCTTTACAACTCGATCAATATCTTTGTAACGCGCGGTTAAGAAGATAACCGGGATATCTTTTGTTTTCTCCTCGCCGCGTAAAACCTGTAAGACCTCATAACCATCCATCTCGGGCATCATGACATCAAGCAATATCACATCGATGTCTTCCCGCATTGCTAATCGAATACACTCAGCACCACTATCTGCCGTGATAACGCCATAATCATCTTCTAGAACTTGCGAAACAAGCTCCAAATTATCGGTATTATCATCAACAACCAGTATATTCGGCTCAGCATTACTCATTTTAAGTAATCCTTAAGTAGCTCTAAAAGCAATTCTTCGTCAATAGGTTTCGTCATATATCCATTACAACCAGCGGCCATTACCATATCTTTATCCGACCTCATCGCATGTGCTGTTAAAGCAATAATAGGGATACTAGCAGTTTCAGGATTTGCCTTTAAAATTTCAGTCGCCTCTAAACCGCTCATTTTAGGAAGCGAAATATCCATTAAGATCAAATCAGGGCGATCTGATTCAACAATGCTAAGCCCTTTCTCTGCTGTTTCTGCTTCTAATACGCCATACCCTTCATCCTCGAGTATTTCTACAATCAGCATCATGTTATCTGGGTAGTCTTCAATGACTAATATATTCTTCATTCTGGTACACCCTTAATTGTTTGTATTGCAGAAGCAATCTCTTGTAAAATTTCCGCTGTCGTCATTCCTTGTTTCGCAATAATCGACTCTGCACTGCGGCCCAGCATATCGTGCTCATTATCAGTTAATGTTTTTGCCGTAATAATAATCACCGGAATCGAAGCCCACTCTGGATTTTTTCTCACTCGTTGTGAAAACTCAAAGCCATCCATTACAGGCATCATTAAATCTAATAAAATCAAATCAGGCTTAGTACTCTCAAGCACTTCGATTGCTTCTGCACCATTTAGAGCAGTAATAACATTAATATTTTCGTCTTCAAGCACCTGTTTAATTAATTCCAAAACATCAGGCTCATCATCAACAGCTAGCACTGTTTTAACACCTTTACTTAATATCTTTTTAATTGTTCCAAGCAATACATTCGGCTCAATCGGCTTTTGCAAATAATCTGTAGCACCAAGCTCATACCCCAGTGCCTTATTTTCCATCATCGTAACCATAACCACAGGAATGTCAGAAATAGTATCGTCACGTTTTATTTCGCGTAGCACCGACCAGCCATCAATTTTAGGCATATGCACATCAAGCGTGATTGCAAATGGTTTATGTTTCTTAGCTAGACGTAAACCTTCTTCACCGTTCGTCGTCGTAATGACAGAGTAACCTTCATCATTCAAATAACCTTGTAACAGGTCTAATGCCTCATCATCATCATCAATACACAAAACAGCTGGCCGCTCTGAGCTGCCTTTTTGTAATGTACTGGATTTCTTTTTCACTTCATCTGATTCTGGTTTAGAAGGTTGATCGTTCAGAGTAAGTGGTAATGTAATCGTAAAATTACTACCTAAGTCTTTGACGCTTTCAACTTCAATTCTACCACCTAGTAATTCAATAAACTTACGGGTAACAGTCAGTCCTAAACCTGTACCACCGACCTTTCTGGTCATACTGCCATCAACTTGTTTGAATGCTTCGAAGATACCTGCCATTTCTTCCTCAGACATACCGGCACCAGTATCACTGACACTGATGGCCAGCTTGTCATCATTTACCAATTTTGTAGTAATTTTAATATGGCCTTGTTCAGTAAATTTAATGCTGTTTCCAACAAGATTGATCATGACTTGTTTTAATTTCATTTTATCAGTGTGCATAACCATATTTTCATCACTGATATCCAGTACTAGCTCAAGGTTTTTTTCTTGGAATAATGTTTCAGTGAGATCTGAAACTTCTTTCATAAGCGAATAGACTTTAAAATCTTCTACGAACACATCCATTTTGCCCGCTTCAATTTTTGAAAGGTCTAATAGGCTATTAATCAAACTTAATAGATGATGTGCATTACGCTCAACTGTGCGTAAATTATTAAGTTGTCGCTCTTTTAAAACATCACCAGATTTTTTAATTACACGTCCTGTAAAACCAATAATAGAGTTCATTGGTGTACGTAATTCATGCGACATATTTGCCAAGAATTGGCTCTTGGAACTATTGGCTTCAACGGCTGCGTTACGTGCCTCAATCAATTCTTGAGTCCTTGATTCCACCATTTGTTCAAGATGTAGGCGATGATCTTCAAGTTCGGCTTCTAAAATAATTTTATCGGTAACATCACGTAGCAAACCAATAAACATTGCTTCACCATTCACTTCTATTTTAGTTACCTTAAAATCAAGTGTTATTACTGTTCCATCTTTCTTTACACCTTCAACCAAGCGTCCTTTGCCAATTATCTTCGATGCCCCCGTTTCAATATACGCATTCAAATAAGAGTCATGCTCTCGACTTATGTCAGGTGGCATTAGCATATTTACATTTTTGCCAATCACTTCATCCGAATCATAGCCAAAGGTTTCTTCAGCACCTTTATTAAAATCATTAACAATGCCTTTCTCATTAATACTAATAATGGCATCGCCAACATTATCTAAAATTGAACTAATACGATCTTCACTTACTTTTAACTTTGCCAGTAACTCAAGGCGTCGGCTTATAACCACTGCACTAATAAGCAGTAATAAGAATGCCGTTACAACAATACCTATGATTTCTGCCAATACATCGGGAGGGAAAATTAAGCTGTCAACCGCGTGTTGCGCTTCTGCCGGAAACATGTATACCCCGGCCATACCGGTATAGTGCATGCCCGCAATCGAGCACCCCATGATAATGGAGCCAACTAGTCTTGGCGGTATTGGTATGTCCGACTCTGAAGTATGTTCAGCCCAAATTTTTGCGCGTAAGGCTGCATACGATAAGGCAACCGCCACCACAACGGAAAATAAAACGATACTAAAGTCGTAACGCATGATGGCATCCATACGCATTGCCATCATGCCGATGTAATGCATAAGGCCAATACCACTACCCATGACAATACTTCGCACCAACAACTGCTTAAACAGGTTGTCATGATTAGTGTTGTTATAAAGCAAAACCAGGCTTGCAAGTACCGCAGGGATCAGCGAATAAATAGTAATCGTGATGTCATAGCTAATGGTGGTTGGAATCGATGCCGCCAACATACCAATAAAGTGCATTGTCCAAACACCTGCACCGAGTGCCAAACTACCAAAAACTGCCCAAATAACGGGACGCCTTTCTTTGTTGGCTGCTTTTTTAACAGAAATGCGTTCGGATACGAGGAAGGCGGTATAGGATGCGAGTATTGCAATCGCAAATGAAAGAAATACCAAAAAATAGTCATAATGCACAGCGTAAGCTGCAGTTAGATCGCGTCCTGACTCAAGAAAAACAAAATGCTCCATACTCACCATCTCTCTAGTGTTTTGCTGCTATCCAAATTTATTGTTATTTTTATTTAACCGCCTAAATCAATATATTAGTATTTGCTTATGCTTAAACGAACATGCTTTTAACCACACTAATCTGGTCAAGATTAGAGTAAATCCCAGCAAGGCACAATGAGGATAACCACCATTTCTAGAAGTGTTTACACAAGTTCACAAAAAAGGCCGATAAATCAATTATCGGCCTTTAAAAACAGCTTATTAAAACTTATAACTTTATTTAATGATTTTCTGACACCATATTGATCGTGTACTTGGGTATCTCGATAACTAAATCTGTATCAGCGACCACTGCCTGACAACTTAAGCGTGAATCGGGTTCTAAACCCCACGCCTTATCGAGTAAATCATCTTCAACTTCATCTGATTCATTTAAGGAATCAAAACCTTCACGAATAACAACATGACATGTTGTGCATGCACATGACTTCTCACAAGCATGCTCAATATCAACCCCGCCTTTCAATACAGCATCAATAATAGTCTCGCCTGATTCAGCTTCAATCACTGCGCCATCTGGGCAAATTTCTTCATGGGGTAAAACAATAATTTGTGGCATCGACTTATCCGCTACTCAAATTCATCAAGGGTATGACCACTTAGGGCCTTGTTAATACTGGCATCCATTCTCTTGGCTGCAAAATCAGCAGTCGCTTTATCGGCCAATTCGATAGCCAACTTTATTTTCGCTGCAGATTCGTTCTCACGTGCATCCGCAAGTGCCTGTAAGCTCGTGACTATTGTCTCACGTTCTTCGTCACTTAACAGTTTTTCAGCGTCTTCTTCGAGTGCGGCATTAATTGCTTCCAACACACGATCAGCCTCAACCTGCTGTTCACGTAATTTACGCGCCTCAACATCTTCTTTCGCATGTTCAAAATTCTCGCGTAACATGCGTTCAATTTCAGTATCTTCAAGACCATAAGATGGCTTCACTTGCACACTGGCTTCCACGCCGCTGGTTTGCTCTTTTGCTGTCACCTCAAGTAGGCCATCAGCATCAACCTGAAAGGTCACCAAAATACGCGCGGCACCGGCCACCATTGGTGGAATATCACGTAACTCAAACCGTGCCAATGAACGGCAATCATCAACCAATTCACGTTCACCTTGCAGCACATGCACTGCCATTGCTGTTTGACCATCTTTAAAGGTCGTGAACTCTTGAGCACGCGCAACAGGAATCGTTGTGTTACGTGGTATCACCTTTTCAACCAAACCGCCCATGGTCTCAATACCCAATGACAGAGGATTAACATCCAGTAATAACATCTCGTCATCAGGTTTATTGCCCGCAAGTGCATCAGCTTGTATTGCCGCGCCCACGGCAACGACCTCATCAGGGTCAATCGTCACTAGCGGTGGTCGTGAGAAAAACTCGGCTACTTTTTCTCTTACTCTGGGTACACGCGTTGAACCACCCACCATCACGACCTCTTGTACTTCATCAATAGAAATACCCGCATCACGCAGTGCGCGTCGACACGGAATGAGTGTTTTCTTAATTAAGCCATCAACAAGCTGATTAAATTGCTCAGTATTGATCTCTCCCTGCCATGTCTTTGCATCATCGAGTTCAACATTGACTACAACAGAATCTGACTCTGTCAGTGCTTCTTTGGCGCGACGCGCTTCATCCATCATCCGGCGCAAGAGGTAGGCATTATCAAGTTCAACACCTGCTTCAGTAGCCATCCAATTTGCAATGGCGCGATCCATATCATCGCCACCCAGGGCTGAATCACCTGCTGTTGCAAGCACTTCGAAAACGCCGCGGTTAAGTCGTAATATGGAAATATCAAACGTGCCACCACCAAGATCATAGATAGCATGCACTCCTTCTGAACCCGTATCGAGACCATAGGCAACGGCTGCGGCAGTGGGTTCATTTAACAAACGGAACACATTTAAACCGGCAAGGCGTGCCGCATCTTTGGTTGCTTGGCGTTGTGCATCATCAAAATAGGCGGGTACAGTAATCACAACACCCGTTAATTCATCGCCAAGGCTTTGTTCTGCACGTTGCTTTAGGTTAGCCAAAATTTCTGCAGAAACTTCTACTGCACTTACATCACCTGCAATAGTACGAATACGTGGAACAGATTCAGTTTCGACAACATCATAGCCATGTGAGTCGCTCTGAATATCGTTAATGCCACGACCCATAAAACGTTTTACTGAACTAATGGTGTTATGAGGATCTGTTGCCGCTGCTTGTTGCGCTTGCACACCGACAATAACGTTACTGTCTTCAAAGTAACGCACAACTGATGGCAGCATGCGGCAATCATTTTCATCCGCTAAGGTCACCGCCTCACCGCTTTTAACTGTCGCGACAAGTGAGTTAGTTGTACCCAGATCAATCCCTGCTGCCAAGCGATGTTGGTGCGGCGCAGTTGATTCACCCGGTTCAGATATTTGTAACAAGGCCATGCCAATTCCCGTTGTATTTAAAGCAATGCTTCTTCGCGATCTTCCGCTTCTTCACGGAGTCGATATAAAAACTGTAATTGTAAGCTCAGTGCTTCTGCCTGTTTTAAGCTATCAGCAGCGCTCTCTTTAAAATGTTCCTGCAATTGTGAAATCGAATCCTTAATACGTGTTTCAATATCTTTGCTGAACACTTCTAGTGCAGCTAACGGATCTGCTGCATCCATAATATCATCTAAGGCCTCACGTAATTCCATTTGTTGCATCAGGAATGAGGTATCCATCACTGTATTGGATTCGCTATTCACGTCGATACCATTCAAACCCAATAAATACTGGGCTCGTTTGAGCGGATCTTTTAAAGACTGATATGCCTCATTGATCATTGAAGCTTGCTGCATTGATAGACGCTTTTCTCTATCTGTTGTATTGGTGAAATTATCTGGATGGATACTACGTTGTAAATCTTGATAACGTGCCGATAAGGAGGCCATATCAATATCGAAATTGACAGGTAAAGCGAATAATTCAAAATAATTTTGACCCATCAACCTTTACCAATACTTAATCGTGTGACAGGTACTAGACCGTAAAACTCTCACCACAACCGCAGGTATCTGCGACATTAGGATTATTGAATTGAAAACCTTCATTAAGACCTTCTTTAGCGTAATCTAACTCGGTACCATCAAGGTAAATTAAACTCTTTGGATCAACAATGATTTTGATTCCATTAACTTCGAAAACAGCATCTTCTTCTGCTGCTTCATCAACAAACTCGAGTACATAGGCCATACCCGAACAACCCGTGGTTTTTACGCCTAAGCGCAAACCGATACCCGAACCACGGTTATCCAGGAAGTGTTGTACGCGCTCAGCTGCGCTTTCTGTCATCGAAATCGCCATTACTTCAATCCAGACTACTGCTTGTCTTGAAAATCTTTAATAGCCGCTTTAATAGCATCTTCTGCTAAAACAGAGCAATGTACTTTTACAGGTGGCAATGCTAATTCTTCTGCAATCTCAGAGTTCTTAATTTCAGAAGCTTGATCCAGTGTTTTACCTTTAACCCACTCTGTTAATAATGAGCTAGATGCAATTGCCGAACCACAACCATAAGTTTTAAATTTGGCATCTTCGATTACGCCGTCATCGCCAACTTTAATTTGAAGCTTCATAACATCACCACAAGCAGGTGCGCCGACCATACCTGTACCAACATCTTTATCTTCTTTATCCATTGTGCCCACGTTACGAGGATTCTCGTAGTGGTCCATTACTTTATCGCTATAAGCCATGTCATTTCTCCTGCTTAAACAGAATAATCTAAATTAATGTGCTGCCCACTTAACTGAGTCAAGGTCGATACCTTCTTTAAACATATCCCACAATGGAGAAAGGTCGCGAAGTTTACCAATGCTTTCATGCAGCAATTTGATTGTGTAATCGATTTCTTCTTCTGTTGTAAAACGGCCAATTGTAAAACGAATTGAGCTATGGGCTAATTCATCATTGCGACCGATTGCACGTAATACATAAGAAGGTTCAAGACTAGCTGAGGTACAAGCAGAACCCGATGATACGGCTAGATCTTTAATCGCCATAATCAGTGATTCACCTTCAACATAGTTGAAACTGATATTCAAATTACCGGTAATACGTTTTTCCATATCACCATTAACGTATGTTTCTTCAATATCTTTAAGGCCATCGTATAAACGATCACGCAAGGCTTTAAAACGAATATTTTCTTGCGCCATTTCTTCCTTGGCAATACGGAATGCTTCACCCATACCAACAATCTGGTGTGTTGGTAATGTGCCCGAACGCAAACCACGTTCATGTCCACCACCGTGCATTTGTGCTTCTAGACGAACACGAGGTTTACGACGTACAAATAATGCACCCATGCCCTTCGGACCATAAATTTTATGTGCCGAGAATGACATTAAGTCAACTTTGCTATTTGCTAAATCAATAGGCACTTTGCCGGCACTCTGCGCGGCATCAACATGAAAAATAATTTTACGTGCACGTGTTAACTCAGCAATCGTATCAATGTCTTGAATAACACCAATTTCATTGTTCACATGCATAATAGAAACCAATATGGTGTCATCACGTATGGCATCTTCCAGCTTAGCTAAATCAATTAGGCCATTAGCTTCAGGATCAAGATAAGTAACTTCAAAACCTTCGCGCTCTAATTGGCGGCAGCTATCAAGAACCGCTTTGTGCTCGGTCTTGCAAGTAATAATGTGCTTACCTTTCTTTTGGTAAAAATGAGCAGCACCTTTAATCGCAAGGTTGTCTGATTCAGTTGCACCTGATGTCCAAATAATTTCTCTAGGATCACAGTTTACTAACTCGGCAACTTGCTTACGTGCAAGTTCAACCGCTTCATCGGCCGCCCAGCCAAAGGCATGCGAACGTGATGCAGGGTTACCGAAATTACCCTCAAGATTAAGACACTCTATCATTTTGTCTGCAACACGCGGATCAGTCGGTGTCGTTGCAGAATAATCGAGGTAAATAGGTAGCTTCATTAAATCAGGCTCCAAAAAATAATTTCAAATGACTTTGTAGATATAGTCAATTAACTTTGTGTGGCAGTCGATGGCGGAATAATTTCGCTGATCGTCTGACGTTCAATCACTTCTTTCACTGCATTGCGATTGACTAAATCCGCTAGTGTTATACCACTAAGGAAATCATAAATACGTTGACTTAGATCAGACCACAGCTCATGCGTTAAACAAGGCTGATCATCCTGACAATTGGCCAATCCACCACAACGTGTGGCATCAACCTTTTCATCAATTGCCGTAATAACATCAGCAACGGCTATTTCAGCGGCTTCACGGCTAAGGCGGTAACCACCACCTGGGCCACGCGCACTGACAACTAAGCCTTGTTTGCGCAGGCGTGAAAAGAGTTGCTCAAGATAAGACAGAGAAATTCCCTGACGACGTGATATGTCCGCCAATGTAATCGGGCCATTTTCAAAATGGATAGCCAAATCAAGCATAGCGGTCACTGCATAACGACCTTTGGTTGTTAATCTCATTGCGAATACCTTCTGAAAGGAGTAATATTAGCTTGTGCTTATTTTACATACCCGAGCAATTTAGTCAAGTATTATTGAACGTTACTTCGAAGCTTCCCCAGATATAACGTCTCGCGCCAATATACCTTTAGTTAAAGTAGTGTATTCAGAGAAATAAAACCCGTTTTCAGCCCTTAGAATCAGGGGTGTTTTCAGAAGAAACATCTTCGTTATCAATGGGTTCCGGCTCATCATCTTGACTGATTTTACACGGTCCCAGTTCGGGAAGATTCAAATCAGCAACTTCCATTCCAAGTTCTTTCAAGGCCTTACACATGGTTTCCATCTTGTCATCCATGGCATGGATGTGATCCAACATGGCATTGACCGCATTGGCAACCGGATCGGGCATGTTCCCATCAGACGTACCGTAAGCATCAAAACCAATTTTTTCAGCAAA
>Ga0316207_10005379_pt1 | contig 10648 bp, 7 predicted proteins | sample 6weekpyrite_MG_FD_204943 | JGI IMG/M metagenome (GOLD analysis project Ga0316207, IMG submission 204943) | Microbial mat bacterial communities from mineral coupon in-situ incubated in ocean water Damariscotta River, Maine, United States -... | ecosystem: Environmental > Aquatic > Marine >...
TTTGGGTTAACGATTAAAACGCCAAAACCGTACGTAATGATGGCCTTGCTGGAAATTTATCAGCGACAGCCCGAGCCCTGGTTGCAGGAATTTATTGTGCTCACCTTAAAAAGAATCAGTGAGCGTGGCCTGCACGATATGCCAGGTGGCGGCTTTTTTCGTTATACCACTGACCCATCCTGGCAGACGCCGCATTTTGAGAAAATGTTATATCTGAATGCGGCAATGATTGAGTTATATCTTAAAGCACATGAAGTGCTGGATGATTCGATCTGGCTACACATGGCCGAGGAGACCATGGATTTTCTGCTGCGAGAAATGCGCAGTGAAAAAGGTATGTTTGTTAGTTCATTAAGTGCGCAGGATGCACAGGGTGTTGAAGGTGGTGCTTACCTGTTTTCACAGAATGAAATCGATAAGCTGCTTAATCAAAAAGAAAAAAGCCAGTTTGCGCAGTTTGCCAGATGGATGCCAGTAGGTGATAGTGGTGGCTTATTGCCGACAGGTATTGCCAGTCAGAGTGAAGAGAAAAAATTACAGCAGAAATTGCTGGCAGAGCGAAACAAAAACCCTGCGCGGCAGGAGCTGAATATCATCAACAGCTGGAATGCGTATCTTTTACGCGTTGCTCTAAAGTTGCAGGCAAAGTCGAAAAATAGCTACACAGTTGCACTCTCGGCATTGAGAAATCAGCTTGAGCAGTATGCGATCAAAAAGGCTAAAAAGCTGACATTAGCCGAAGCCGTGATGATTGCAGATGCCTTGAGTATGTGGGCAGATTCTAATGCAGATGACAGCAGTCTGTTGCTGGCAAGGCAGCTGCTACAGAATGTGCGCGATCATTACTGGCATGCCCGGGGCTGGGTTGAAGTGCATGATTCAGTATTGCCTATGCCGGGCCTGAAAAAAAACCTGATGGATGGCGATTTGCCCGCGGCTGATGTGGTCTATGCCCGGTTATCTGGTCGGGGGTTAATACAAAATAGCACGGCTATTAGTGATGGGGTAATAACGAATGATGTGATTGAAATTGATCAACATGTGCTGCAAAAACCGATGAAGTATGCCAGCTTTGTCGCAGCGATTGTTGCCTCGAGTGTGTATTCTCAGGCAGGCATAGAGGCGAAAAAAGAGTAGCTAACAGCCCGTTCAGAGGGCGTTTGATGCGCGGGCATTAAAAAGAAATCGCTAATATTCGCCACACAGTACACGCAAACTCAGGTATAATGCCCGGCTCAAAATTAAGATCAAAACAGCGAGCAAACAGAGCAGAGAAATGGCCGAAAAACGTAGTGTCCCCCGTCGCCCCACACTATTAATTATCCTTGATGGTTTTGGTGTCAACCCAAGCCGCATCAACAATGCTGTGGTTGAGGCAAACACCCCTCGACTTGATGAGTACTTTTCAAAAAATGCACATATTACTCTGGATGCATCAGGGCGTTCGGTTGGTCTGCCATCTGGGCAAATGGGTAACTCTGAGGTCGGTCATTTAACGCTGGGTTGCGGGACGATTCTAAAACAGGATCTGGTACGTATTGATGATGCAATCGAGACCGGTGAATTCTATGAAAATGCCGCACTGGTGGCAGCCATGGAAGATGCGGTTAAGCATGAGCGTCCCATGCACCTGGTGGGCCTGGTGTCAGACGGTGGTGTGCACAGCCACACTAAACATCTGTGTGCGCTGATAAAAATGTGCGCCACATATAAGGTGAAGCCGCTGGTGCATATGATTACCGATGGTCGCGATACAGCACCCATGGCAGCCATGGGTTACCTGCCACAAATGGAAGAAGCGCTGGATGATGCAGGCGGTGCAATTGCCACTATGTGTGGTCGCTATTATGCAATGGATCGAGATAACCGCTGGGATAGAACCGAGGTGGCCTGGAAAGCCATGGCGAATCTGGATGGTGAGCAGCATGAAGCCGCGCGTTATGCGATAGAGGCATCATATAATAATGATATTACTGATGAGTTTATCCTGCCCTGTATTTTTCCCGAGGCTGAAAAGATTCAGGAAGATGACAATGTTATCTTCTTTAACTTCCGTAATGATCGCCCACGTCAGTTAGCGGCGGCCCTGAGTCAAACAGACTTTGATGGTTTTGATCGAGGTGACTTTGAGCCGGTTACGGTGACCTGCCTTACGGAATACGATCCACATTATTTATTGCCGATTGCGTTTGCACCACAGCGTCCTACAACGACGCTGGCATCCGTGGTGAGTCGCGCCGGGTTCAAGCAGTTCCATTGTGCGGAAACGGAAAAATACGCACACGTCACCTTTTTCTTTAATGGTGGCCGCGAAGAAACCTGGGCGGGTGAAGATCGAGTGATGATTCCATCACCCAATGTGGCAACCTATGATCAGAAGCCCGAGATGAGTGCAAAAGAAGTGGCAGATGCAGTGATCGAGGCATTGCAGTCTCATGATTACGGCTTCCTTGTCGTCAACTTTGCCAATGGCGATATGGTTGGTCATACCGCAAAACGCGATGCCGTGATTGCCGCGGTAGAAGCGATGGATGCAGAAGTCGGTCGCCTGTTAGATGTGGCTGTCGCAGAGGAATATTCTGTATTCCTCACGGCTGATCATGGTAACTGTGATGAAATGGTTGACCCGGTAACGGGTGAGCCACACACACAGCATACGGTTTACCCGGTGCCCTGCATGATCATTGATAAGGAAAACTGGCGCCTTAATACGGGTATGGGATTGAGCAGTGTGGCGCCGACTATTCTGCAATTGATGGGCTTGCAACAGCCACCGGAAATGCTGGGAACGAGCGTTCTGCTGGAATCTTTCGGCGGATAGTTATGTAGAGTGCTTCGCGCCTTTCACTGAAAAGGTGCGAAGTATTCTGGCCTTACGGCGTATTTCTTCTGCAGCAAACATAAACAATCATTTAAATCATTTGCGTCATCGTATAACTATTCTAAAACATAACCTTTAAATAAGCTTTCTTTTGTTTTTCCCTCTCCGGTGAGAAGATAGCGCCAAATTTCACTGTGTAAATGGATAAACTGGGCTGTAAATAGACTACAGTCTGTCTCACATGATTAAACTTCGTACTTACGTTTATGTTGATTCGCTTCAGCCGCAGCTCGCCGAGTATGTGGCAACCGTATCCCAGGGCTTTCCTCCGGTGCCGGGTGAGGCCTGTCTGTGGGTAGAGGTTTCTCCGGGTATGGCGGTGCATCGCCTCACTGATATTGCGCTTAAATCAACGCGTGTGCATTTAACTCAGCAGATTGTCGAGCGTAATTTTGGTTCGATGGTTATTCATCACCGTGACCAGAGTGATGTAATCGAGGCGGGTGAGTCTATTCTACGCGCGTTAGATACGGATGTGTCTCAGCGTGAAACGCCGAAGATCGCGTGGAATGAAATTATACGCGGGATGAGTCCTGATCATACCGTACTGATCAACCGTCAAAATCGTCGTGGCTCGATGATTCAGCCAGAGCAGAGCATGTTTATTCTGGAAACTGAACCGGCTGGATATATTATCTATGCTGCCAATCAGGCAGAAAAAGCGGCCAATATCACGCTGGTGGATGCCAGTGCCGTAGGGGCTTACGGTCGTCTGGTGCTGGCAGGTTCCGAAGCAGATATAGACGAAGCTGCGGCTGCAGCAATTGCCGCGGTACAAAATCCACGAGGCACCTGATGCATCGCACGGATTTACTCGCTTACCTCTACAATCACCGAACTCGCTTTATGGAGGAGGCCGCCTACACCCGGCGCGCTATCGATTTCATTCAGCAACAGCAGGACTGTTTTTACCGCGAATTATGGCCGATGCATGTCACGGGCTCTACCTGGGTTGTTTGCCCGGGCCGCGAAAAGGTGCTGTTGCTGCATCATCTGAAGCTTGATCAATGGTTTCAGCCAGGCGGGCATGCCGATGGCGATCACGATATTCTGAATGTGGCGCTCAAGGAGCTCTCCGAAGAGACCGGTCTGCAAGCATCGCAGATTCGTCTGCTCAGTGAAGATGTGTTCGATGTAGATATTCACGGGATTCCGGCGATGCATGGTGACCCAGCTCATGAGCATATCGATATTCGTTTTCTGGTGGAGATAGATGACCAGATTGAGATACCGGGTAATGATGAATCGCATGAAGTGCGCTGGGTAACGCTAGAGCAGGCGTCTCATTTCAATAATAATATGTCTACGCGGCGTATGGTGCAAAAAACACGCTGGTTACATACGCAATTATCCCGCAGATAGTTTTAATCTTCAGTGTAAGTCAGATAGCGGTTCCAGCTTTCCAGTTCTTTTACTGGCTGCTTTTTGTGTAATTGTTCTTATTCATTAAGTAGTCCTTGAATGCATTGGCTAGAGGGCTGAGCAGTTTGTTGGACTGATGCACCATAAACCAGTGTCGTTCGATCGGCAGGCCTTCCACATCCAGTTTAATCAGTTCACCCAGCTCAAGCTCTTTTGTTAGTGTACTTTCTGCGAGAAAAGAGATGCCCAGGTTACCCATTACAATCTGTTTAACGGCTTCGTTACTGCCCAGTTCCATGCGGATATTGATGGATAGATTGCGCTCGCGAAAATACTGCAGAGTTGACATACGAACACCTGAGCCAGATTCGCGCACTATAAAGGGCTCTTCGCTGATGCGTTGTGCGCTTATGTTCTTTGTGTTTGCCAGCGGATGATCCGGTGGTGCGATGGCTACCAGAGGATTGGGCGCGAAGGGTATGGCCTCTACTTTAAGATTATCCGGTGGACGCCCCAGTACATAAAAGTCATCTTTGTTTTCGTTGATGCGATCAAGTACGGATTGTCTGTTGCCAACAAAGAGGGCGACTTCAATGTCTGGATATTGTGAAGCAAAAGTACCCAGTAGTCGGGGAACAAAATATTTTGCTGTAGTAATAATGGAAACGCTCAAAGAACCCTGTTCAAGGCTTTGAATGCCAGCCAGCTCATCCTGCAGAGAATCAATGCGCTCGAAGATATCCTTGCTGGCCTCGGCGACCGCTTTGCCTGCATCGGTTAGAAAAATCTGCTTGCCGACCTGGTCGATAAGGGGTTCGCCCGCAGACTCTGCAAGCTGCTTTACCTGTATGGAAACGGCGGGCGGTGTTAAGTGCAGGGCTTCAGCCGTGCGAGTAATGCTCATGTGTTGAGACAATGCATGAAATATTTTTAACTGGTGTAGCGTGGCGTGGCGGATGGGCATGTTAATCACCGTTAAATGATTGTTAAATCATTTGTTAAAAAACTTAAAGTAGAGTTAATCATTCGCCAAAACAGCTGGATATTGGATAAAAAATCTGTAAAGCCTTGATGTAAAAGGATTTTAGCAAACCTGGCGTTAATCTTAAAGAAATATAAAAGGTTTCATTAATAACATTAAACTATCTAAAACCATGTGTGGCTCCTATTATCCGTGTCCATGTTCAGTCGCAGTGCGACAATTTATAGAACATCAAGGTTTCTTATAAATTTAATGTTCACATTAAACAGGAGGGCTCGACAATGAGCAACACCTACAAGGCGGGCGTAAAAGAGTATCGTGACAAGTACTGGACCCCAGATTATGCACCACTCGATACTGACCTATTGGCGTGTTTTAAGGTTACCGGCCAGCCAGGCGTTCCCCGTGAGGAAGTTGCGGCTGCTGTAGCGGCTGAATCTTCAACAGGTACCTGGTCTACAGTATGGTCTGAGTACTTAACTGACCTGGAATTTTACAAAGGTCGTGCATACCGCATCGAAGACGTGCCAGGTGACTCTGAGTCATTCTACACTTTCATCGCTTACCCAATTGATCTGTTCGAAGAAGGTTCAGTTGTAAACGTACTGACTTCATTGGTTGGTAACGTATTTGGTTTCAAAGCACTGAAGCACCTGCGTTTAGAAGATATTCGTTTCCCAATCGCATATATCAAGACGTGTGGTGGTCCACCAGCGGGTATTCAGGTTGAGCGTGATCGTTTAAATAAGTACGGTCGTCCAATGCTGGGTTGTACTATCAAGCCTAAGCTGGGTCTGTCTGCTAAAAACTACGGTCGTGCAGTATACGAATGTCTGCGCGGTGGTCTTGACCTGACAAAAGATGACGAGAACGTAAACTCTCAGTCATTCATGCGCTGGCGTGACCGCTTCGACTTTGTTGCCGAAGCGATTGATAAAGCAGAACGTGAAACAGGTGAGCGTAAAGGTCACTACCTGAACGTTACAGCTGCAACACCTGAAGAAATGTATAAGCGTGCTGAGTATGCGAAAGAGCTGAACCAGCCAATCATCATGCATGACTTCATTACAGGTGGTTTCACGGCTAACACAGGTCTGGCTAACTGGTGTCGTGATAACGGCATGCTGTTACACATTCACCGTGCAATGCACGCTGTAATCGACCGTCATCCAAAGCACGGTATTCACTTCCGCGTACTGGCCAAGTGTCTGCGTCTGTCGGGTGGTGATCACCTGCACACAGGTACGGTTGTTGGTAAGCTTGAAGGTGATCGTAACTCTACATTAGGTTTCGTTGATCAGCTTCGTGAATCTTTCGTTCCTGAAGATCGTTCACGCGGCGTGTTCTTCGATCAGGACTGGGGTTCAATGCCTGGCGTATTCGCTGTTGCATCTGGTGGTATTCACGTATGGCACATGCCTGCGCTAGTTACTATCTTTGGTGATGATTCTGTACTGCAGTTTGGTGGTGGTACACAGGGTCACCCATGGGGTAACGCTGCAGGTGCGGCTGCTAACCGTGTTGCACTGGAAGCATGTGTTAAAGCACGTAACGAAGGCCGTAACCTGGAAGCTGAGTCTAATGATATTATGACGCAAGCAGCTAAGCACAGCCCTGAACTGGCTATCGCGATGGAAACTTGGAAAGAAATCAAGTTTGAATTCGAAACAGTTGACAAGCTGGACGTTTAATTACGTCCCTCTTGTTCCAGTTCAACGTACGAATTAATACGAGGAATAAACAATGAATAGCGGTACTACAGGTGATTACCAAACTAAAAATACTTTGGAAACTTTCGGTTTTCTTCCAAAGTTAACTGCTGAAGAAGTTCAGAAGCAGATCGCATACATCGTTGCTAACGGCTGGTCTCCATCAATTGAGCACGAGCATCCAAGCAACGCGATGGATCACTACTGGACAATGTGGAAGCTTCCATTCTTCGGTGAAACTAACATTGCGAATGTGCTTGCTGAGCTTGAAGCATGTCATCGTGCATACCCAGGCCACAATGTACGCCTGCTAGGTTACGATGCGTACACTCAAAGCCAGAGCGTTTGCTTTGTAGTTTACGAAGGTTAGAAACGAAGAAAAAGTCACCAGCGTTAGTTCTTGAGTGCGGATAGTATTACCTGTTCGCATTCGGGCGCTGACATTTCGGAGATAGTAATGGCACAAACAGCACGCGAAGCATCATTGGCACGGCGTAAAGCCCTGTCAACATCAGGTAAGGCTGCAATTTCGGGTAATGCGGAACGTACGCGTTCAGCACCAGCAAAGGCAGTAACTACTGAACCAGTGGCGACAGCAGCTCCTGCTGCAAGCGCAAGTGTTGCGCCAGTAGCGTCTTATACGCCTGCGCCAAAAGTTGCTAACCTGGCAAATAGTGCACGTAAAGCATCTTTAGAGCGACGTATGGCGATGTCTAAAGGCGGTAAACGTGCTGTTGCAGGTGGTGACAGAACTCGCACTGCGCCAGCAAAAGCGGCGGAACAGGTAGCGAATACAGAACGTAAAGAAGGTTGTGGTTGTGGTTGCGGCGGCAAGAATGCTGAAGCGACAACAACGGCAGCTCCGAGCATGAGTTTAACAGACACTGTGACAGCTCAGGTTCAACAGAAATTAGTAAAGAAGGCAGCAATGAGTTCAGCACGTGCAGCGTCATTATCAAGACGCAAGGCAATGTCAGCGAAGGGCAAATCAGCTCTGAAAGGCGGCACTGTAAGTGAAGCAAGTGCGGCTCGTGCTGCAAATCCCGAACTGAGCAGTCGTGAACTGGCTCAGGTGTTGCGCACACAGCGTAGCCAGAAGGGTAAAACAAATAGCAAGAAATCCACTACTACGGCCACCGGCCCGGGTCGTCATCGTAAGGCGCAGGCGCCAGCAGAAGACCAGCCCTGGAAAGTGGGTGTTACGGAAACGGCATCTGGCCAATCTGTGACCGGTACTATGGTTGATCGTGTTCCTGAAGTAACAGGAAACGAAGCGAGTACATGTCGTGATGTGACCGGTACTGAATACATGGGTGCGGATGTTTTTAAAGACTTCTGTCAGACGGATGCAAAAGCTGGGTTTAATCGTGTTTCTGTAACAACGACAGGCACGGGTAACAGTGTAAGCGGAAGTGCAGTTGGTCGTAGTGGAAAAGTAACCGGTGATGAGCCGGGTACCTGCAAGAACGTAACAGGTACTGAGTATGTATCTGCAGAACAGGCACAGGCCTACTGTGGTACCAGGGCGCCTTCAACGCCTGCGAAGTTTTCAATGGCGCAGACAATGAAGGGCAAGACAGTATCTGGCAGTAATGTTGGACGATCTGAGAAGGTAACGGGTGATGAGCCAGGTTCTGGTCGTCAGCTGACAGGTTCTCAGTACATGCAGTCTGGCGAAGGTAATGCGCCTGCGAAAGTGGGCCGTGATAACACATTACGTGGCGGTTCAGTATCAGGCACAATGGTTGGTCGTTCAGAAAAAGTGACCGGTGATGAACCAGGTAGCTGCCGCAATGTGACCGGTGATGACTATGTTGGTCAGGGCCAGTATGAAGGTTTCTGTAAATCTTCTCCGGCGCCTGCAGACAACAAGGTAGGCGTTTCACAGACTATGGCCGGTAAGGTTGTCACGGGCACGATGACGGGTCGTTCCGGCACAGTGACGGGTGATGAACCAGGTACCTGTAAGACAGTAACTGGAACGCCTTATGCCGGAGCTGCGGAAATGGCGAATTTCTGCAAATCAGATGATATGAAAGCGGCACATGCGCGCACAGCTCCTGTTGGAGGCGCTCCTATGGGAAAGCCCCTAACAGGTTTGCAACCTAGCGTCGGCGGTGTAATGACCGGTGATGACAGAGGCGCTTGCGAACCTGTTTCCGGTACACCCTATGTAGGTGCAGATCAGATGGCACAGGCCTGCCCTGCAGTAGCAGCAGCTCCGAACAGCCCTGATTTTCCTCAGAGCCTGAGTGGAGATGCACCGTGGACTGACTTCAGTGTTAGCTCACCTGCAATCCAGGCACAGGCAGCGGTTTCTGCTGGCAATGTGACTGGCGGCAACAGCTATGAAAAGAGTGGGCAGATTACCGGTCCGTTTGGTATGGCTGATGGCAAGGTGACGGGTACAGAAGAAGCACGCTTTGGCAACAAAGTGACGCCTGCACCGTTAGTGCCTGTTGTTGAAACAGCGACTGAAATAGAGGGTCGCGTTAAGTCTCGAGTAACCGGTGAAGGTCAGAATGCGGGTAAGAAAATTACTGGTGATGACTGGGATCGTGGAGATCGAGTAACAGGTACCGAAGGTACTTCTGCAACTCGTCGTAACCCAACTCGTCGTGGGCCTGTATCGGCAATGACAGTTGAGCCAAAGCGCAATGAAGAAGTGGCCTTACCCGTAAGCAAGGTAACCGGTGGCAGCGGTGGAAGTTCTGACAACGGTTCATTGATAACTTATTCTGGTGGCGCTCGCGGTTAATCGCTGGGCGACGTAAGGATAGAAAATGTTAAGGCGGCGTAGAGCAGTCAGTCCTTTGTCACGAAGAAGTGATCACAGGGCTGCTCATACTGACACAGCAAGCAGGGCTTCACGCCCGCTACAGAGTGCTTTCACAGGCTCCGCTATGTCAGGCAGCGCTAGCCATTCATTAGTGGATGGCAACGAAAATGCTCAGCTGTATCAGTACGAAACGTCTGTAAAGAAATCGTTTGATGCAATTGTGCCGACGCTACGAAAGGTCTCGGCCTTCCAGCATGAAGAAGATTTTGTTGCACGTGCACAGAGTGTGGCGTTGCAGCAGCTTGGGTTTGAACTGCCGAACGACGTTCTGCAGGATGCCTGGGTAGAGCAGCTTGATATGCGCTCATTATTTGCCTGGTGTGTGTTTAAAACGTATCAGCGTTACTGCGATGATTTTTTTGGCACAGCACCATTAAGTAACAACAATGCTGATGAGTTTCAAAGCTTTATTCAGCAGTGTGGATTCCACACACTGGATGTATCGCCCTGTGCAGATGGACGTTTAGCTCATGCGATTCGTTATGTGCTGAGACTGCCGATTGATGCAGTTAGACGCAAGTCCTACGCCGGTGCCATGTTTGATATTGATAACAGCATCCAGAAGTGGGTAGAAACGGAAATGCTGCGCTTCCGTGAAGGGCAGCCGAATACTGCAGATGAGCCGACGCGATATTTAAAAGCGGTGGCTTATCATTTCAGTTCGGTTGATCCGACACACGAAGGGTGTGCCGCTCACGGATCAGATGATGCGAAAGCGGCGGCAGAAGGCTTGAATCGTTTGCTGGCCTTTCAGCAGGCGATTGAAAACAGCTTTTGTTGTGGTGCCTCCATCGACCTGTTGTTGCTGGGCATAGATACAGATACCGATGCGATCAAGGTGCATGTGCCGGATGCAAACGGTGTAATAGATTTGA